>Ga0182030_10002612_pt1 | contig 38341 bp, 43 predicted proteins | sample 812S3MmetaG_FD_121299 | JGI IMG/M metagenome (GOLD analysis project Ga0182030, IMG submission 121299) | Permafrost microbial communities from Stordalen Mire, Sweden - 812S3M metaG (Illumina Assembly) | ecosystem: Environmental > Terrestrial > Soil > Wetlands > Permafrost | place: Sweden...
AGACCAGCGGCACAACACGATCCGCAGTCGTAACGCGCGACTCGCGGCGATTCGCTCATTCATGCATTTCGCGTCATTCCAGGAGCCGTCCGCGACTGGCGTCGCCCAACGCGTGCTGGCTATCCCGATGAAGCGCTTCGAGCGGCCGCTCATCGGGTACCTGACTAAGGAGCAGGTGGAGACCATGCTGGCCGCGCCGTCGGATGCCACGTGGGTTGGCCGTCGCGACCGGATGATGCTGACCGTCTTATACAACAGCGGTGCTCGGGTCTCTGAGCTCGTCGCACTGCGCCGGTCCGATCTCATCCTGGACCCCACTGCTTCGATCAAGATCATGGGGAAGGGCCGCAAGGAACGCTCCGTGCCACTTTGGCCGACAACTCGCACGCGCCTTCGATCCTGGCTGCGGGAGATCCCTCCGGATCCTCATGCGGTACTTTTCCCTAACCGTGCCGACGGTGCGCTGTCGCGTACGTCGGTGGCAGAGCGCCTTACCTTGGCGGTTAAAGCGGCTTCTCAACGGCATCCTGAGTTGGGGCAGCGACGAGTCTCTCCGCATGTCTTGCGCCACTCCATCGCGATGCACCTATTACAATCCGGCGTGGATATCACGGTGATCGCGCTGTGGCTGGGCCATGAGAGCACCGCCACCACGCATCAATACGTGGAAGCGGACCTCGCTATGAAAGCTCGGGCATTGGCGGCACTGAAGCCACCCGCAACTAGACCACTGCGGTATCGACCCACGGACCGCACACTACAGTTCCTGAACAGCTTATGATTATGCACGGCTGGTGCGCAGGCCCCACGCTTGCGCACTGGCCCAAGGACTGTAATTCTATGGCGATGGACTCTGGGGCCAGATTGACCGCGACTGCGACCATGCATAATTGTCGGGCGCACATAGTTCCTGTTATGAACGGCCATGCATAACAGGAACAACTGGCTCTTCGCAGGATCTCTTCGCGCCGGGCAGCGCGCTGCTGTGGTGATGAGCCTGGTCCAGTCCGCCAAGATCAACGGACACGATCCTTATCACTATCTAAAGGACGTCTTGGAGCGGTTGCCGACCCAGCCTGCCAGCCGCCTCGCGGAACTGCTTCCGTACCGCTGGCAGCCCATCCTCAGTTAGACTATATGCGCTTTATCGTTGCACTTATTAGCCTGATTATCATTACGATAAACCCCACCTCCGCATCGACAACCGAAGCAAAGCATGAAGAGGCGGTGATCATCCACTTCAAGTATGGGCAGAAAGATTGGTCCAGCTTTTATGATTTTGAGAAAACCTTGGAGAGTGCTATCTCAAAGGCGGCTGTCGGCGAATACGACGGCAACGAGTTGGCGACAGACGGGAGCGACGGCACCATGTACATGTATGGTCCCTCTGCAGACGCTCTGTTTGCGGTGGTAAAGCCGCAGCTTCTTGGCGTACAGATCCTAAAAAGTATCAACGTTACGCTTCTATACGGGGCGGTAACTGAACCTGGCGTCCGTGTGTCCAGAATCCAATTGACGCCTTAGATCCATCAACGAACCCACATCAGCATCTGAAGTTGTCAAGATGACTTCGCCGGACGGTTACCTTTGCATGAGGGCTTCAGACAGTGGAACGGCGTGTTGCGGTGACGCTCGCTGCAATTTGGGAGTGATCTGGTTGGTTCTGACGAGGAGTATCGCGTTCTCCGCGGGCGCACGTGCGCCGTTGCACACTCCGACTGCGCCCTAGGTTCCCTTAATTCTGCGTCCCTTACCTGATTTTGAATGCTTCTCTCGCGAATTCCGAGCGACGACACTTGGTTGTTCACACACAAAAAAGTGTCCACTCAGCCGCGTCGCTTCACGGTCATTCGTACCTGCTTTCACGGTAACACCGCTATCAGTGATTGCATCGTGCAATGCGAGGGCCCAGAGGCCAGCTTGGGAGCTTGCGTCACGAACCAATCGCGGAACTTCCTCGCGCTTCACGTGAAGGCCAACTACCCGCCGATGGTAGCGCGGGGTCTCGGGATTCAGAACGTTATGAGTGAGGGTCTCCAAGAACTCACGGCCAAATTCGCCCAGTTCCCGGATTCCACGCGCCCGGCGCTCCCCATCCAAATCGGCGCGATGGATCATCTCGACGTCGCCATTCTTGGTGTAGTGCACGGCCTTGAGTCGCTCAAGCTCCTTTAAGATCGATCGTGCGCGGAGGCCCGAGGTGTGCCTCGTGACCAACGTGCCAAAAGAGAGGGGCCCCCGGATTGGCAAGATTCTCGGGCAACCGTCGCGGTCCAGGAATTTGGGGTCGGTTTTCCAGGCAGATAGGATGCGCAAGGTCTGTGGTTGCCGCTCGGCGGTCCGAGATTTCCGCGCCGGGCTCACTTTCCGGAGTTGACTCACCCGTTGCCGCGTAAGTCCGCTGCGCGCCGCGATGGCGCTGGCCCCGGGCCGGGGTCGCCCGGCTGCCGACGCGTCGTGTTCGACCGCACGAATAAACGCCTGCTCAATCAATCGAACGAAGTCGTTAGCTCCAATCTGCATTTCCATCGCGAGCTTTGCCAGCGGCTCTAAAATATCCTCAACCGCAGCGCTGATCGCATCATGGACCGGATCGATCATGGCAGCTCGAATCCGATGGGGTTGGTCCATTCTCGCGGCACGCTGTAATGGCCAAATCCAACCTGTCTTTCCAGCCCCATCGCGGTTTCCGTCCCCTGTCGCTGTCTCGCCAAAGGCCCATCGCCATAGAACTACGTGCGACGAAATGCGTCAGCAGAATAACACATTAATGGAAAATGGTCGCTAATTAGCGCTGAAAAGGCGAAATATGGCGTTGACATGGTCAATAAATGTGTTATTCGTGTAACACAAGAGATCAAACCACGTGAGCACCAAGATGGAACTCCACTCCGTATCCCCGACCATGGTCACCCAATCCTCATCAATACACGTGCCAACGCGGCGCGCTGACAACGGCGCCTGGCAGCGCTTTGAGCCCGCGGCGCTCAGCGAGGTGTTGCGTACCGTCTGTTCGGTCAACGAGCAACTTTTCGGGGCGCTAGTCGATAGCGCACGATCCGATTGCACGGATTTCCTATTGCCCGAGTCGATCCGGCACCAAGTCGCGCGATTGTCGTCCGATGAATGTCGACGGGCTGCTCGATGCGGGGTGCTCCTCTCGGACGCAAATTGGGGTGAATTGACAGACTTGCGCGACGAGCACAGCCACGAACAACCAAAAGTGACGCTGGGATCGAGGCGGCTATGGTTGCCGGCGTATCAGTCCACCTCGCTGGCGCTCGCCACCCTACTCGTCTCGTGGTACGTCGTCCACTCCATTCCTGCCGTGGCGCGCGTATTCCTCGGCTTGACGGCCGCGCGCGTAGCGGCGTACCGAGAACTTGGTGTGGGCGACTTGGCAAAGATTGCACGTTGCCATCCCGAATGTGTCCGCCCGCGGTGGTCAAATCGGTTGGACCTGTGGACTCATTTAATTGAGGGCGCGAGCCAGGGGGTCTCGGAGTCCCGGTCTATGACGCTCCGGTGTCTGCAGGCAAGTGCCGGGGAATCGGGCTGGCGCGCGTACGCAGGCAGCGCCGCGTGACAGCGTATTTGTCGCTCGATTCGACAGGAATGCGCGCTGCGAAGACCGCTCGGTGTGCAGCATTCTGTGGCACATCGCCCCGAAAGGATGCACCTGGTTGGGAACTCCGCATGAAGCCCCGTCGCCATTGTCGTCATAGCGCGCCGCTCAACGGCCACGGCCAGTTGTCGCTTGCGATCGGCGATGAGCTGATCGCGCTTCCAGCCAGGGCCACCGATCGGTCCTCACGCACCGGGACCAGACGCGTGACCACCCTGGATGAAATCTTGTGGATGCGCGATGTGGTTCAACTGACCGGCAAGCACCGATGCACGATTCACCGGTGGATGCATCGTGGGGAGTTTCCACGAAAAAACGCGCCGCGAGACCGCCCCACGGGGTGGCTCCGCTCGACGATCGAACGCTGGCTACTAGGGAAGTCACGAACTGCAGGTCGGGGAACGCCGCACAATGCGCCTCTCCGATGACCGATATGAGTCCGATCGGCGCAAGTATGCGCTCGCCCTTTCGATGATCGAGCATGGCGCGCGCATCCAAACGGTTACACTCTGGACGGGGCTTTCCAAATATCGGATCCAAACCTTAACGCAATCCTACGAGAGTGCGACCCGCGCCCACCGCAATCGCGGCGATTCGCCGCATCAACCAGCGTATTTCTGCAAATCGCTCAAGATTGAACGAGAAAGCACGGCGCTGGCGACTATCGCGTTGCAAATGCACGCGATTCCAGAGGCCACCGTTCTGGATGCGCGGAAATCATTGCCGGGCCTAGCTCGCGGCGAGCGCCTAATGAGCGCCTTTGAGGTCTATTGTGCGCTGTTGCCAGAGCCGCTTATTTCCTTGGAGCGCGCCGTTTTGCTAATCATCGAACTGGCCGAGCGTCGCACATTGATTCTCGATCGTTGCGAGAGCTGCAGTGACTTGATGGTGGTCGATCGCCTCGGCCGCCGGCACCGCACATGTTCTTTCTGCAGACCTCAGCCTCGCCCAAGCACCAAGCCACCCAAGCTATTGCGGCAGCAGCAATTCCATGAGGGCGTAAAACACGACAATCATGAGCGCGCTCGCGAGGGACAGGGTGAGAACGAGGCCCATCGGAAAATGCGATCCGTGCACCAGCGTCCCGAAAAACAAGCACAGAGCGAGCCCCACCAGAGTCGCAGCCGACAAAGCGACCACGATGAACGGCCGTAGGACCGCGAGCACCGCGTAGAGCGTCACGCGAAGGGCGACGAGCAGCATACCGAGCGCACGCCGTACGCTGTCATTGACGGCAACCGACCGACTCTCGCGGCCAAACCAGTTTGTGGGTGTTAATGGGCTCATCCAGTTCATGATCTCCGAGGGTCGCTATCGTGCGACGACTTCCTCTGATTTGCAATGTCGCAGAGTGTTGCGGGAAATAGGCAGCGACTCAAGCGAGTGCCGCCACACGCCGATCGTCGGTCCCTTCAGCCCGAATGGCGCGTAGACAGAAGTCAGCGTCCGCGCATCGGTAAACCTAAAGCGGTCAAACCTCAACGTTCGTTGGTTTCTTCGGTAGGAACGCTGACTGCTGTCCACGCGATAGCCATGGTGAAGTGCACCCATCGCGACATCAACCCGCCGCGCTCCGTCGCACGGAGTCACGCCGGATCACCCTCGCGACAGTTCGCAACCGTTGGCAATGTAAGGGAGAGCATTCGATGAAACGAATCCTGTCGATCGGAAATGCACAGGCATGCCTTGCCGTTCTGTGCTTCTTGGCTTCCGTGGCGCTGCCCGAACTGGCACTGGCGCAAGCCGCTTCACCCTTCGAGACCGGCGCCAACAACCTCGTGACCTCGATTACGACTATCGCGACACCGATCGCCGTGCTTCTGGTGATGGCGCTCGGCATCGCCGCCGCCGCGGGCCGGATCTCCTGGGGCTGGCCATTAGGCGTGATTGTCGGCATCGGCCTCGTGTTCGCAGCCCAGCCGATTGTCACCTGGGTCCGCGGCCTCTTTGGCGCTTAAAGCCATGACCGAGCACACCGATGGACTCACGGCCGACGTCCTCTTCGTCGCGGCGACCCGTCCGCCCACCCGATGGGGCGTCCCGTACCTCGCGCTTCTCATCAACATGGTGGTGACCATGGAAATCTTTCTCCTGGTCAAGAACCCCCTCATCTTGCTCCTGGCCGTCCCCATCCATGGCGTATGCATGTTGCTTTGTTCTCGCGACCCCCGATTCTTCGAGCTCGGGATGCTGTGGGCACAGACCCGCATGCCGGCGCTTGCCGGGAACCTCTTCGCCTGGAAAGGCAACAGCTATAGTCCCTTAACGCTCGACACACCGAACGTGCGGGGTCGTCGGCGCTCCTCGCCCACGACTTATTGGTAGGCCGCCATGACCCGTCATCTTCCATCGACACCGGTATTTGCCAAGCGGGATTCGCTGGTGCGTCGGGAATTCTTGGGGTCCGCCCAAATTCCCTACACTGCGCATGTCTCCGAGCACGTGGTTCGGACCAAGTGGGGCGACTACGTCCAGGTATTCCGCCTCTCGGGTGCAAGCTTCGAATCGGCGGATGATGAGCAGCTCAATAACTGGCACGAACGACTGGCGATTGCGCTTCGAAACATCGCTAGCCCCAATGTCGCGCTCTGGACTCACGTCATCCGGCGCCGCGAACGTTCCTACCCGGTTGGCACGTTCCCCGACGGATTCGCAGCCCAACTAAATGAGCACTACAAGGAACGCATCAGCGGCGAGCGTTTGATGGTAAATGAGCTGTACGTCGCCACCGTCTATCGCTCGACCACCGGGGTCGTGACGAACTGGACGTCCAAGGTGCTGTCCCGGACCAGCCGCGACGCGGTCGAACTGGATATGCGGGCAGCCCTCGAGGCGTGTGAGAAGCTCCGACAGACACTGCTGGCGTCCCTCGACCGGTACGAGATTGAACCGCTCGCGCTCTACGAACATCACGGTCAAGTGTGCTCTAGGGCTTTGGAGTTTCTCGGCGTTTTGATCAATGGCGAATGGCAACGAATGCCCTTGCCGCGAGCGCCGCTACACGAGGTCCTCGCGACCTCCCGAACGGTGTTCGGGGTCGAGTCGATCGAATACCGGACGGCGACCGACACCCACTTGGGCGCGATGCTCGGGATCAAGGAATATCCGACCCCGACGGTCACCGGCATGTTTCATGCGCTGTTGTCCGCGCCGTTTCCCTTGGTGCTGACCCAGTCTTTTACGTTCCTGACCAAGGCGAGCGGTCAAGGCCTTCTGCAGCGGCAATACGCCCGGATGCTCAATGCCGGCGATCTCGCCGTCACCCAGGCCGCGCAGCTCAAAGACGCGCTGGATGCACTCGCCGGGGATGAGTTCGTGATGGGCGATCACCATCTATCGCTCTTAGTTCTCACTGACCCCTTCTCACGGTACGAGAAGCCCCAAGTCGCCGAGCAGCAAAAAATCCTGAACGATCGGGTCGGCATTGCGCGCCGGATTCTGTCGGAGACCAACATGGCGGTCGCCCGCGAGGACCTGGCTCTAGAGGCCGCCTTCTGGGGCCAGCTGCCGGGGTATTTCAGCCGGCGTCTGCGCAAGGCGCCGATCACGAGCCGCAATTTCGCGGCCATGTCCCCGTTTCATAATTACCCGGTCGGGCGGGCGCACGGCAATCACTGGGGTGACGCCCTCACACTCCTGATCACCTCCGCGCGCTCGCCTTTTTTTTTCTCACTCCATGCCTCGGACCCCAAGGACCCCGACGGCGGCTCACGCCGCGATGTCGGGCACACCTTTCTGTGTGGGCCCACCGGCGGCGGTAAGACAGTGATCATCGGTTTTTTGATTTCGATGCTGACCAAGTTCCGCTGCACCCAGGTGATCATCGACAAAGACCGGGGGCTCGAGATCCTGGTCCGGGCCTTGGGCGGGGAGTATCTGCCGCTCAAGAACGGGATCCCGACGGGCTGTAATCCTCTGCAGTTGCCGCCGACGCCGGCGAACGTGGATTTCCTCAAAGGTTGGCTCAGGCTCCTCGCGCGAAATCAGAGCGGGGAGGGCGCCGCGATCTTGCCGGCTCGCGAAGAAGCGGACCTGGAATTGGCTTTGCGCGGCACTCTCGCGCTCGAGCACTCCGAACGTCGGCTCTCCCGGCTCATTGAGTTTTTGGATCCCACTACGTCCGATGGCGTCTATGCGCGCTTGTCGGCCTGGTGCCACCTCACGGCCGGGGATTACGCGTGGGCGTTCGATAACGGTGAGGACTTCATTGTGTCGAGCCTGGCGGCGAATTCGATCATCGGATTTGACTGCACAGACCAGATCCATCACCCCGTCATCCGAACGCCGATGACGGCGTACCTGTTGCACGTGATCAGTCAACTGCTCGGGACGCGGCGACTGGTGTGCTTCATGGACGAGTTCCAAGCGCTCTTGGCCGATCCGGCCTTTGCGGGATTCGCCGATACCAGCCTTCCGACCTGGCGCAAGCTCGATGGCGTCCTATTCATGGCGACCCAATCGCCCCGCAAAGTCATCGAGAGCCGGATCAGTCGATCCGTCATCGAGCAGACACCGACCAAGATTTACCTTCCGAACAACGAGGCCACCCGCGAAGACTACATCGAGGGGTTTGGACTCACGCAGCGGGAGTTCAAGCTCATCAAGGAGCAACTCGAGCCCGGATCACGCGCGTTCCTCGTCAAGCAGGGCCGGCACAGTGTGGTCTGTCAGCTGGACCTCAAAGGCTTCTCTCGCGAGCTCGCGGTCATTTCCGGCCGTTCCGCCACCGTCGATCTCATGAACCGGATCGTGAGCGAGCTTGGGAGCGCCCCCCAGGATTGGCTGCCGGCATTTTACGAGGCGGCATCGACAGCGCGTTCCGCGGCGGCGAGCGCCCATCCCATTCCCACAGCTAAAGGTGCCCCATGAATCTTAAACGTCTTGCCGTTATCGGTTTGGGCCTATGCGTCTCGATTGCCGGAGGCCCGCCGGCCCAGGCGCAATGGGCGGTCGTCGACGTCGGCGCGATCACCCAATTGATCATTCAAGTCCAAAAGCTCGAGGCGCAGCTCGCGGTCGCCCAGAGCACTCTCTCGCAGGCCCAGCATGCGTACTCCGCCATCACCGGGAGTCGCGGAATGCAACTGCTCCTCTCAGGAGTTAATCGGAATTATTTGCCGGCCAATTGGACGCAGCTCATGGGTGCTCAGACGGGTTCCGCCGGCCTCTATGGGGCGCTCGGCAGTGATGTCACCGCGACGATATCGCGCAATATCCTCTTGACCCCCGCCTACACCCAGGGCTTTTCAGCGGCCGAGAATGCTCAGCTCAGTGCCCGCCGCTCGAGCGTGGCACTTCAGGAAGCGCTCACTCGCCAGGAATTGGCGAATGTGAGCCAACGTTTCGCCTCGATTCAGACCCTCATCAGCGCCATCCCCGGCGCCACCGACCAGAAGGGCATCCTGGATCTTCAGGCACGAATTCAGGCGGAGCAGGGGATGCTGCAAAACGAGAATTCCAAGCTGCGTGTGCTGTATGAAGCCGCTCAATCGCAGGCGCAGACCGAACGCGCACGCGCAGATGAACAAGCCATCGTCGACATCGGCCATCTACGCGCCTTGCCGCCCATGGGCCTGCGGTAATGGGGTTTTTTGCCGAATTCAACGCCTGGCTCACCGCGTTGCTGGATGACTACATCCACCAATACACGGTGCAGATGGCGGCGATCTTGGAGCCCGCGCTGGTGACCCTGGGCACCCTGTACGTGCTCATCTGGGGATTTCTGCATATTACCGGGCGCATCGAAGAGCCGGTCCTCGAGGGCTTGAAGCGCATTGCGATCCTGTCGGTGGTCTTCGGCATCGGCCTTGACCTCTGGCTCTACGACACTGTGATCGTGGAGACCTTCTACCGTGCGCCGGCGACCCTCGCCGGACGCCTGGTCGGCTCGAACGATTTCGTGACCATCGTCGACACTATTCTCTTTCGCGGCGATGACGTCGCGACCGCGCTCCTCGCCAAAGCGGGCGTATTCCACGGCAATTTTTCGTTCTACTTCGCGGCGATTGCAGTCTACATCGTGATAGTCATCACTGCGGTTTACACGATGTTTTTATTGACGCTATCGCGGATCGCGCTCTCGGTATTGCTCGCGATCGGGCCACTGATCATTCCGCTCTTCTTGTTTCAGTCGACCCGCCGGTTCGTGGAGGCGTGGTTCGCGCAGCTTGCGACGTATGCCTTTGTGGCAGTCCTCGCAGGCCTGGTCGCCGCGCTCATGATGCACCTGATCGACCAAGCGGCAGCACAGGCCCAGGCCGCCGGCGGTGGCATCCAGATAGCCCAAGCGGTCCGGGTGTGCATCGCGGCCGGCTTTACGTTCCTGGTGATGCGGCAGGTGCTGCCGATGGCGGGGGGCCTTGCGAGCGGTGTCGCCCTGTCGACCTTCGGGATCGTCAGCGGCGCGCTCGGCAATGTGCGCCGCAGAACGCTCTTTAGCGCCGGGCAGTTTGCGCGCGGTGCACTCATGGATCGGGAAACCACGCGCTGGGACCCACTGAGCCGCAAGGCGGGCTATTGGCTCACTGGCAAGGTCCGCTCCGCCTGGCGCCGCGATAACTCCATTAAACAATGATGTCCACCAGGAGAAATGACGTGTCGAAATCTTGGGCTCTCTTTTTAATTCTCACCGTCTTTGTCGCAGGGTGCGCGCACCGCGGCGCCGTCCGGGTCGAATGTGACGGGCCGCTGCGGCCGATCAACCGGCCCGTGCCCGTGCCATCGACGGAGGCGCCGGTCAGTGTGGCGCCGGCGGGTTCGAAGAGCCCCGCTCACGATGAGCTCCGACCGTGAGCGATGACCTGAAGGTTTATTTTCGGGAGGCCGCCTCCTGGGACATGGACCGTGCGGCACATGCCATACGCCGCGCCCGCCTCGCATGGGGGGTGGCGGGGGCCGGGTGGCTGTGCACGGTTGCCGTGAGCCTCGCGCTGGTCGTCATGATGCCCCTCAAGACCGTAGAACCCTATGTGATTCGGGTGGATAACTCCACCGGCATTGTGGACGTCGTCCCGACCTACGAGGGTCATGCCGAAATGGGAGAGACCGTCGCGCGATATCTCCTCACGCATTACGTGACGGTTTGCGAGGGCTTCAGTTTCGCGACCGCCGAACGCGACTACGAGGAATGCGGTGCCTATCACACCTCGAAGCGCAATGTGGAGTGGTACAACCTCTGGAATCAAACGAACCCAGCGTCCCCGTTGAATGCCAATAAGGACGGCTCGGTGGTGCGCGTCCAGGTCACGGCCGTGACCTTCTTCCGCAAAGCGAATGGCCTTTCCGAACTTGCCCAGGTGCGCTACCTCAAAGGCCGAAGTCTGCCGGGTGCGAGCGAACAGCTCACGCACTGGATCGCGACCATTGAGTACGCCTGGGTCACGCCCTCTCGGGACCCGAAGTCCCGGCAATGGAACCCCTTGGGCTGGCGGGTCACTGATTTTCACACAGAACCCGAATCGCTCGCCGAGACCTCCACCCTGTCGGCCCCTAACTCGTGAGGACCCCCATGAATTGTCATTTATTGTTTGTTGCTCTGGCAGCAGGTTTTCTCAGCGCGATTACGCCACTGTCCGCTTGCGCCCAGCTGCGCGCCACCGCTCAACACACCGATCCTCGCATCCGCTCGATGTTGTACGTGCCGGACCAGGTCGTGAAAGTCCGAGGATGGGTCGGCTATCACGTGGATCTGGAATTTGAGCCCGGCGAGTCCTTCGTGACTTTGGGCGGCGGGGATTTGGCAGGCTTGACCTACGGTGCTTATGCCAATCACCTCGTTCTTAAGCCGAAGGCTCCGACCCTGCACACCAATCTCACGGTGTTTACCAACAAGCGCACCTATGTGATCGACTATGCGGTCGCGGAAGGAAAACCCGATCCGGTGTTGGACGAACTGGTCTACTCATTGCGTTTTAGTTATCCCATGGCCGTCGGGCCCACGCCGACCGAGCGAATATCGCAAGACCTCGCGGCGGCACCGGTCGCTCGGTTCCAAAATACGGACTATTGGTATTGCGGTAATGCGCTGCTGCAGCCGATCGCCGTCTCCGATGATGGCGTACATACCCGCCTGCGGTTTGGGCCGAGTGCGGAACTGCCGGCGATCTTTGTCCGCTCGGACGCTGGCGCTGAATCGCTGTTGAACTACAGCATGGAAGGGCCGGACATGATCATCCATCGTCTCGCGCGGCACTTCGTTTTACGGCGCGGCGCCTTGGTCGGCTGCCTCACCAATAAAGGTTTCATCGGTTCGGGGGAACGCCTGGACACGGGCACGGTATCCCCCCATGTCCACCGCCAGACGCGGGAGAACGGCCCATGAGCGTCTCGCGGCGTGAGCCCACCGAGCCCGCGGCGTCCTCCCCAGACGCCACCAGCGGACCCCCGGCCGATGAAACCCCGACGGGCCACGAGGAGGGCGCCGTTCCCGGTGAGCGCGGCATCCCCTCGGTCAATCGGGTTCGCTCCGTGCAATCGCGGGTGACCTCGGTGCTCGCGGTGACGCTCATGGGGGCGCTCGCCGCCGCCCTCATGATTTGGTACTACTCCGGGGCGATTCATCGCGGCGCCCGAGCGCAGCAACTGGCCGAGGCCGCCACCCAACGTCGCGCTCAAGGGGACTCATCGCTGCCCTCGCTCGGCGTGATTCAGGCGCCGCGGATCGCATCGTCCCCCCCAAGCACCCCGGACGCGGCGGTGTCAGATCCACTGTTCGGGGTCCCGCCGCCATTGCCGGTCACCGCGCCCGAGATTCCGATGGCTAGCGCCAATCCCTATGCTCCGGTCGGGCCGCCGCCACCCAAAACGCCGGCGGAACTCGAGATGGAGCGTCGCCTCGGCGGACCCGTACTCGCGGCGGTGCCGAGTGATCGGCCCACGACCGCGACGTCTGCGACTGAAGAATCAGCTAATGCCGAACCCCCGATGGGATCGCCGCCCAGCGGCGCTTCCGAGGCGCTTGAAAGAGGGGGATCGGGCGGCGAGAGCCTGGCCTCACTGTTGAAGGCCACCCCGACGCCGGCGGTGCGCGCACGCGTGCTGCCGACGCAGCGCTTCATGCTGCCGAAGGGCGCGTTCATCGATTGCACGTTGGAGACCGCGATCAGTTCGGCACTGCCCGGGATGACGACGTGCGTCACAGCGACCGATACCTTTGGCGCGGACGGCAACATCGTGCTGCTCGAGCGGGGTTCGAAATTGGTCGGCGAGACGCGCGGCCAGGTAAGCCAAGGCAAGCCGCGACTCTTCGTGCTCTGGACCGAGGCGCGCACGCCGACAGGCGTCGTCGTGCCCCTGTCATCCCCGGGAACGGATGAGTTGGGGCGAAGTGGTCTGTCCGGCACGATCGACCGGCACTGGTGGTTGCGGTTTGGTACGGCCATTTTGATCACCGTCATCGATGGTGCTATCCAGGGAGCCACGGAATCCCGCAATAGCGGCGGCACGATCGTCTTGAATCCCTCGACCAGCAGTGACATTGCAACCGAGGTGCTGCGCGGCACGGTGAATATTCCACCCACCATCGATAAAGCGCAGGGCGATCGGATTGAGATTCTAGTGGCGCGAGACATCGACTTTCGGGGTGTCTACGCCTTGCACGCCAATGCCGGAGATCCTTAAATGGACGCGGTGCTTCGTGTCCGCGCCGAGACCGCGTTGACGCGGGGTGAGGCGCCCCATCCCAGCACGCTCGTGCAGGCGGCGCAGCTCTCATCGCTCGCCTTGACGCTGCGCGTCCTGCAACCGCTGCTAGCACGTCCCGACGTGACCGAGATTTGCATCAATCGCCCTGGCGAGGTCTTCCTCGAAACGCGAACCGGCTGGCAGCGCGAGACGTTGCCCCTGGCCGACTATCATTGGTGCTATCGCCTGGCCAAGCTCGTCGCCAATGCCACGCGGCAGCGGATCACTGAGGAGTCGCCGCTGTTGTCGGCGGCGCTGCCGACCGGGGAGCGTATTCAGATCGTGGTGCCGCCGGCGACGCCCGCGAACTGCGTCGCGATCACCATTCGAAAACCCGCGAGTGTGGTCTGGAGCGTGAGCGAAATGGCGGAAGCCGGCGTCTTTCGCACCACGCGTCGCGCCACGGAGTCGCTCGACGCGGTCGAACAACAACTCTTGGAATTGCTCGCCGCGCAGGAGTATGAGGCCTTCATGGGCCTCGCGGTGAGATCCAAAAAAAATATCGTGGTGTCGGGTGCCACCGGGAGCGGGAAAACCACGTTTACCAAGGCGCTGATTCGCGAGATACCCTGCGAGGAGCGGCTCATCACGATCGAAGACGCCCCAGAGCTTGTCTTGAACGATCACCCCAATCACGTGCGATTGTTTTACTCGAAGGGCGATCAGGGCCAAGCCAAGGTCGCCCCCAAGCAGTTGCTCGAGAGCTGCTTACGGATGCGACCCGATCGGATTCTGCTCGCCGAGCTGCGCTCCGATGAAGCCTTCGATTATTTGCGCAATGCCAACTCAGGACACCCCGGGTCGATCACCAGCGTTCACGCCTCGAGTGCTGACTTGGCGTTTGAGCAACTGACCCTGCTCGTGAAACAAAGCCGCAGTGGCGGCGATCTGCCACGGCCGGAAATCAAGATCCTGCTGTATCTGCTGGTCGACATCGTGGTGCAGTTTGGCGTGGTGGGACACCAACGCTGCATTCAGGAGATCTGGTATGAGCCTGCCCGCAAACGCGCACTGGCGAGCCGCGCCTAAGGCGAATGGGTGGCTGCGTCGGTTGGCGGCTGCCATGGTGCTGATCGTCGCGGGAGCGCTCGCGGCTCAATACTCTGCGGGCTACCTGTTCCTGTGGGTCTCCCACTTGGATCCCAAACGCGCCACGCCATTGACCATTCTTCAATACGTCCTCTATTACGGTCACGTCCCGGGGGTCCGTCGCCGCGCTTTTTTTTGTTCTGGGGCGAGCCTGGGGCTCGTCACCGCGCTCACGGCGCTTTTTGTTCTTCCGAAACCCCGGGCGCTGCATGGCGAAGCGCAGTTTGCCCGACGCGCCGAGATTGCCCGGGCAGGGCTCTTCAGTCACGATGGTCTCATCATGGGTGAGATGGGCTCGCGCTATCTGATGCTGCCGGGCCAACAGAGCGTTATTTTGGCCGCGCCGCCGCGGTCGGGCAAAGATGTGGGGGTGGTCGTTCCCAACGGCCTGCACTGGCCGGGCTCTCTGGTCCAAGTCGATATCAAACGCGAAAACTGGGCGCTGACCGCGGGCTTTCGGGCCTGGCGCGGACAGGCCTGCTTTCGCTTCGAGCCGCTCGCGCCGAATGGCGATACCGCCCGCTGGAACTGCTTGTCGTATGTGTCCGAGTCCCCGGAGGGACGTATAAATGACATCCAGCGAATCGCGGACATCTTGTATGCCGAGAGCCCGGGCACCGATCCCTTTTGGGTCGCGAGCGCCCGCTCGTTATTTCTGGGAATCTGTCTCTACTTGTTCGAAACCCAATATCTGCCCAAGACTATGGGAGAAGTGCGCCGGCAGGGGATGGCGACTGGTGAAGAAGGATTCGGGGCGCATTGGAAACGCATCGTGCAAGGACGGCAAAGCGGCAAATTCCCGTTATCTGCTGAGTGCGTGCGAGCACTCTATGACGTGATTGATTTGGCACCCGTCACGGCCTCCTCGGTGCGCAAGACCTTTACCAGCCGCTTAGACCTGTGGGCAAACCCGCTCTTGGACGCGGCGACCGCCAGCGACGACTTCGATCTTAGAGCTCTCAGGAAAAAACCGATGTCCATCTATGTCTGCGTCAATCCGGATGACCTGCACCGCCTGCGGCCTGTGCTGTCGTTGTTCTTTCAGCAAACTATTGGTCTACAGACCGTGGAGCTCCCCGAGCACAACCCGCAATTAAAATATCAAGTCCTTATGTTGCTCAATGAATTCACGGCGCTCGGCAAGATCCCGATCGTCAGTGAATCGATGTCATACCTGCCCGGCTACAACGTGCGAGTCCTATTAGTGATCCAGGCCCCTTCCCAGTTGCGCGACGTGTATGGACCCTACGCCGCGGAGACGATGCTCAAATCCGTCGCGGCCCGGATCGTTTTCGCACCCAAGGACTATCCTGACGCCAAGGAAATCTCCGACGAATTGGGGTTTACGACCGTTCGAGCGCGCTCGCAGTCGAGACCGACGTTCATCGCGTTTAACCGCAAATCGGGGAGAAGCGGCAGCAATACTATCTCACAGCAAGCACGGGCGCTCTTGCTCCCCCAGGAGGTCAAAGAAATCGGCACCGACAATGCGCTCATTTTCTACGAGGGTTTGAGGCCGATTAGATGTAAGAAGATTCGCTACTATCGGGATCGGCGCTTTAGCGTCCGATTGCTGCCGCCGCCCCCGCGCGCCACGCCGGGAGTTCGGAAACCGAAACAGGCGATGCCGAGCGCAGCTCCGGTAATCGCTCCAGCGCCAGACTTAGCGGGAGGCGAAACGTTGGCGGTGGATCCCAGTCTGCAGGCCCCGCAGTTCCATGTGGCAGGTCCCGATGACATCGAGCGCCTGGACACGCTCACCATCGACGATTTTGGCGATCGACTGAAAGATCTCGCTTTCGATCAGGTTGGCGATCGGCCCACGGACAGCGAACTGGATGTCGATGTGGATCTGTTGTTGGACGCTATTCGTTAGGCGCTTGGAGGACCCATGGCGAGCAAACGTGATCAACCCACAAGCCGGTCATCTCGGAACCAGAATCCTACTGAACCGCTGGCGCCGGGCGTCGACGAGAATTCCATCCGCTCGACGCCAACTCGGACGCCCGAGCCCCCCAAGGCACGAGAAGATGCGGCTGAGGGCGAGAATACGATACGAGTACGCCGGGCGCCGACACAAGTTTCCGAGCCGCCCGAGAAAAAAGACCAAGCGCGGGGCGAGAAGCGGGGGACTTCCAACTCGGAGTCTCGCGCCGTTCCGGAGCACATCAATGCCCGCTACATCAAAGTGGGTAACCAATACCACTTTACCAATGGCGATCTGGCGTTCGCCGATCGCGGTCGGGGTCTCACCACCCGATTGGAGAACACGGAGGTCATTCGCGATCTGCTGGCCATCGCCCAGGAGCGGGGCTGGAAGGAGATTGCGCTCGGCGGTAGCGAGCGATTTCGCAAAGAGGCGTGGCAGCAGGCCAACTTGGCGGGCTTAAGTGTTCGCGGGTACCGGCCGAGTGAGCTGGAACGCGCCCAGTTGGTCCGCTTAATCGGCCGCGAGAGGGGTGATGGCCGGGAATCCGCATTGCCGCCCAGTTCCGCGGCGTCGGAACGCCCGCCAACGCGATCCGCGGCGCCCGAGGAGGCGGTCTCCGGGAGCCGCCAGGGTCGCCCATCGCCTGACCGCGCTCGTGCGGGCCGGCTGATCGACCATGGCGCCGCGAATTATCAGTTTGATCGTCACGCGGATCTCTCCTATTACGTCAAGATCGAGACGCTGGAAGGCGAACAGACGCTGTGGGGCAAGGATCTGCAACGAGCGGTGGAGCAATCATTGTCGCGGCCGAGCCCCGGCGATGAGGTCGTGGTTCGTCAATTGGGCACGAAGCCCGTGACAGTCAATCGTCCGGTTCGAGACGAGGAGGGTCGCATTGTCGACCGAGCGCAGGTCCAAACGCACCTCAACCGCTGGTCGGTCGAACGAAGTGATTTCCTGAAAGAGCGCGAGCGGGTCGCGCAAATCGTCCGCGACCCGAGCATCGACGCGAAGACGGCAGCGTCAAAGCGTCCCGAACTGGCCGGCACCTACACCGAACTGCACGCCGCGAAGCTCATTGCCCAGGAATTGTTCGTCTATCCGGCGGATCGAGAGCGCTTCATCACCCGCGTCCGCGAAGCCATTGCAGATGAAATCGAGCGCGGCGAGCCCTTAAGCGCTCCTCGGGTTAGAGGTCCAGCCCCGCGACAACAGACAAACCCTGACCGTACCCTGGACCGCGCTCAAGAACGCGTGCTCTCCTGACATGCCGGAGTCATCCAACCGACCGAGTCCCCCACCCCGCGTCCGCGATAACGATTGGGTCGTGGGCGAACTCCTGGGGCACGGGGAAGCCAACTACCGATTCGACGAGCTGGCCTCACCCTCCTACTTTGTTCGGATAAGAACCCAAGAGACGGAGGCGGGCGCCCGGCGACGCACGGAAACGGCGGATCGCGCGGGGCGCGAGATCGACGGGCGAGTGGAACAACGGCCGTGGTCGCCCGACGATGGCGGTGTACGCGTGCTCTGGGGCACCGACTTACGGCGCGCCGTCCAGGAATCGAAGTCCCGCGTCAGGGTGGGGCAGGTCGTCGCCGCTCGCATCGTTTCGCGCGAGCGCCTCTATTATGAATCGCGCAACAAGGCGCCCGGACAAGAGCGGCCCGCCTCGTATCGCAATCGGTGGGAAGTCGAGACCCCTCAATTTGTGGCCCAGCGCCAGAAATTCGCACGGGCGGTCAATGAGAGCTATCAAGGCGCTAGGCGCCGCGGAATCGATGACCCCGAAGGGTTTGCGCTCTATCTGATTCACGACGGCGCGCGGCGTCTCGCGGAGCAACGATTTGCGAACGCCGAGGATCAACAAAAATTCCTAAGCCGAGTGCGCAACTTCTTCGAGGCCTCGCCGGAACGTGAAGCGCTGATCGCGAAAACCGTCGAGCGGTTGAACCAGCAGAAGGCCGATAAGGCCCGCGGCGAGCCCCCGGCGGCGCGCGCGCCTTTCACCCGGGAGTAATCCGAATTTGTCTTCGATCATCGTGATGAAATCATCGCCATCATTACGTCGGGAGGCCGAAAGCATTCCGAGCTTGCCACACCTGACTGGCCGCGCAAGGCTTCGCGCGCCTGCCCGCGCGCTCTCGAGCTCGCTTCGCTCGGCCTGGCGCGGCTGCGCTGCGGTGTGGCGCTAGGGGCGTCGCCGGCAAACTCGCCGAGCATTCCTTAAGGAGTCATGTCATGAGCTCTCACCCCAATCGAATACAGTCCAATCGTGCGCTCGCGCGGCCTTCAGCGACGCAAGCGGATGCCGCGCCACAGTCGCCGGAGAAACGTTCGGGCACTGGCTCGGACCTAGAGCCCAAGAGTATGGACGCCGCTCCTATTGCGACCTCCCAGCGCCTACCGCTCATTGCACACGCCTTGCGCGAGGCCCATGTGGAAATTGCCGAGTTACGTTACGAAGGTCGCGGAGGCCTAGGTGGATTCATCACCGAGTTTCACGATCGCCATCGAACCAAATCGCTTGCCCAGGCGGTCGATTCACGCGTTGCGCAGCAACTGACCGGATTCCTGTGGCAGTTGGTTTTGCGGCGTAATGAAGGCTGGAGTGACGGTAGCGGATCCTTCGGTGTCGTCACGTGGAATCTCAAGACCGACCTGATCCGGCACGTTCATCACCAGCGGATCATCGAGATGAAAACGACGCTGATCGAGGGATTGTAGACATCTCGGGCCGCCGCCCTCATCGAGCCATTTCTCCACGGACGCGTCAAATATCGCAGTCGCACCGTGTGCTGGCAATCAGGCACGATTTCCGCCATGTCGAGAAACGCGAAAACCAAACGGCGGCAGCGAATCGACACGCTGATTGACGCCCATGTCGCACTGCGCCTTGCGGCTCGTAAGCCAGAAGCTAAATGCAAGCGGCGGGCCCGGACAGGGTCATGAGGGCGCAGGTGCAATGCCTGCGCTCTCGTCGCCCAGGGTTACCGGCAATGATTCTGCATCCTCGCGACGGAAGCTGAAGTAGCGGCTCCGCTTCCACTCCACCAATGGGTGAACCGTTCGACCCGGGCCGAACGGTCGACGGAACGGCACCCAACGGTGCGCCTGCTCGAGGAATCTGGCACAGCGATCCTCAGCGGTCACGGACGAGCGCGGACGCGCTCGCGTCCCTTCGGGCCGTCTATCGATCCGCTGACCGCTTGCGGGCGCTGTGCCCTTCTGATGGCGCAGGCAACGAGCCTGCGATCAAAGAATCAGGAGTCGGCCATGAAATCCCCGCGCGGAGCGCCTCGAAAACTGACTGACCGCCAGATACGTGAAGTATTGAAGTGGCATCACGAGGGCACTGAGTTTCGACGTGCACACGGTACGCTGAACGATCTGGCCCATCTACTCGGTGCATCAATGCATGCAGTCCGCGGCTGCTTTGAGATCCGGGCGCCGGTAGATAGCTTTCCAATTCCGAGGTCTGATCGGCCCCATCGACCCGGCCGCCCGCGGCATCTGAATCCAGCTCAGATCGTGTTCGCTCTCGCTTGGCGTCGCGCCGGAATTAAGTTTCGGGCCAGGCATGGCTCGGTTGCGAGTCTCGCACGCAGTTTGGGCGTCGGCACCACGACCATCCACGATTGCATTCATCGCAAGGGCCGGTACATACAAGGCTCCGAAGTGACGGTGGGTCACACAGCCGCCCGCGACAACGCGGTTCGCGCCATGCTTCTCAGTGCGTGGCCGAGGCCAGACTCCAAGCGCTAGCGCTCTGTGGATACACCCGACGGGTTTGATGCTGTTCGCGAATCGAGAATGGCCAAGCCCTTTCAACCCGCAAACCAAGAAAAGCGGATGCCTGGGCCCTTCAGGATGCCACGCGGTTCTCCCCGTCGAGGCCTGCGCGCGGCCCCTAAGGGCCGTGCTCGCAAGCGCGCTGGCGCGCGGCCCTGACGGGTCCGCTGCCGCGTGGGGGGGAAGGGCACGCAGGCATTTCCGCCGGCGAGCCACTGAACCAGAGGATCTGAACTATGAGCGATCTCAGCAATGACACTTCCCGAGGCAATCTGCCAGCCGCGCCGCGCCATCGCAAGACTATCCAGCGTAACTATCGATCCGCGCTGCAGGAACCCGGCGCCTGTCGCCTCACCACCGAGGAACTCGACACCGTGACGAAAGCGCTCGCTATCCTGGAGAGCAAAGTCATCCGTAAGCTCGGTGCCGGCGTGATCCTGGCGTCCCCTGCCGTCGTCAAGCAGTGGTTGACCCTGCACTATGGAATGCTGGATCGAGAAGTCTTCGGACTCATCTTCTTGAGCCAGAGAAATCGATTCCTCGGTCACCAACAACTCTTTACGGGTGACATCGCCGGTGCATCCGTCCACCCCCGCCAAGTTGCACGGTCCGTGTTCGAATACAACGCAGCCGGGGTCATCTGCCTTCACTGTCACCCAAGCCAAATTTGTGAGCCATCGCAGGCAGACGAGACGATCACGCGCCGCCTAAAAGAACTATTGAGTTTGCTCGACGTGCGCCTCGTCGACCACGTACTGGTGGCTGGCGACCAATGCCTGTCCTTTGCCGAGCGCGGAATTCTCTAGCTCGTTTCCGCCACCGCGGTCGGCTCACCCCCCGCCTGTACTCACCCCTCACCGCGCCTCGGCCCGCCGTTGGCTGCGGTGCAGGACAACATTCTACGGTTTCAATGTGGAGAAATGACCATGGAAAAGTCTAAGACCTTTCGTACTGAGGTTCGGTGCGGCAACGACTACTACAACGATATTCCTACGATAGTGGAGTTCAGTATCGACGACGCGACGGCAGCGGACATCATACGCCTCGCAGAGATCGTCAAGACTAATGGTTTGTACAAGATTGAGAAGTTCGACTATCGAGCGAAGTACCTCAAGTATGATCCGGAACAAGACCCGGAAGAGGCCAAGCTTGCCGGGGAGGAGAACGAATTTCGCACGGAAGCCGACGTGCTGAACGTCACCGACACGGAGTTCTGGTTCTCTGCCTACATCAGGCACACCGACATCGAAGTCTTGAGTGAACAGCTGGGGATCCAAGAGCTTGCCGACCGGTGTAATTCACCGGTCGTCTGATTGCTAAGGACCGCAGGGCGGGATGTCTCCTCGTCCTTAACGATATCACGGCCGTGCTCGCCGTCAAGGACGCGTGCGGCAGACGCACGCGCCGCCTGCGGCGGTCTGCCGATCCTTGACGGCTGTGCGTGCCGTGATTTCTCCGGTGACGAGCGAATCCCGCTCCAATCATTTCGGAGAATTCCCCGTGACAACCTCCAATGGCGATTCCGACGGTGAGTCCAGGATCACCGCGCAGGTGATTCCAGAGAATGCACGTCTCGATACCCTTCCTTGGCATTTCGGGGCACGGTTCCTGCGAGTCCAAGATACGGTCTTTGAGTTGATGCGCCAGTTCGCGACGCGTTACGACGGCGGTTTCTGGGAGATGTTGGACTTAAGCAATGGCGGCTTCTACATGCGGACCGGGAGTGAACCCGTCCGATTTCGCGTCCCATCGAATGGATTCAAGGGGGTGCTGTCGGCGGATGCCGCCGGGGTCACGGTTTGCTTATTTGCGTATTCGCACCTTTCCTTTCAATTCCCCGCGGATACCCGGCTCAGCCGGCAGTTCTACCTTCTGCGAGCCTACGCGCTCGAACATCCCGAGGCGGGCCTGATCTTCGCCGCGATCGACTGATCGCCCTTCGCTTGCGACGAATAGCACCGCCTGCTCTGTAGTCAAGAGTCGCGCGGACCCGCGCCCACGTTTGGCGGCTTCGCTCTTGACTACAGAGCATCCGGCGCTGGCGGTGGCCATGAGGCAATCACGCCTCGAAAGGAAGGGTTCAAATCCGCTTCCGCCGCATCAGGCGGCCTTCTTTTTCTCCATTCATCACATACAACTTAAGGTTACACAAACATGAGTATCTCGCCTATCAAGCCCTCGCAGCTTCGCGCGCTGCTGGCAAAGACCATCCCCGCCAAACTCCCGGTGCTCATCACCGGAGCCCCCGGCATCGGCAAGACCGAGTGCGAAGCGCAGGCCTGCGCGGACGCCAGCGCTGACAACGTCATCATGCACCCGGTCGTCAAGGACCCGACGGACTTCAAGGGCATGCCTTGGGTTACCGACGCCGGCGCCGCGTTCATTCCCTTCAGCGACTTGCAGCGGCTCATCAGCGCCCAAACACTGACGGCGTGCTTTCTCGATGACCTGGGCCAAGCAACACCGGCAGTCCAGGCGGCCGCCATGCAATTGATTCTCGGGCGCCAGATCGATGGGCATCGAGTGTCTGACCAGGTGGTCTTCATTGCGGCGACCAATCGTCGGGGTGATCGCGCTGGCGTCTCCGGCATCTTAGAACCGGTGAAGAGCCGTTTCGCCACCATCGTCGAACTGGTTCCCGACCTCAATGACTGGTGCGTCTGGGCGGTGAGCGCCGATGTGGCCCCCGAGGTCATCGCGTTCCTTCGCTTTCGACCGGAGTTATTCTCCGATTTCAAACCGACCGCGGACCTGACCAACTGTCCGTCGCCGCGGACCTGGCACCATGTTTCCAAGATGCTCGCGCTCGATCTGCCGCGGGAGCTGCAGATTCCCATGATCCAGGGTGCCGTTGGGGAAGGCGCGGGGGTCGAATTCGTCGCCTTCCTTCGCATCTGGTCCGAGATGGTGAGCCCCGATTTGATTTTGACCGCCCCCGACACGGCCTCGATCCCGACCGAGCCATCCGCCCTGTACGCGGTGTCGACCGCCATCGCCATGCGCGTACAGAAGGAATCGATGACGCGCTACTGCCGGTATCTCGAACGCCTCTGCGGTGCGGAGCGCAACGAATTCGCCGCGGTCAGCATGAAAACCGCACTCGCGCGGGAGCCCCACTTAAGCAACACGCCGGGTTACGTCAAAGCGATGTCTGGCCCCCTTGGCCAGCTGATGGTTGGGGGCTGATCCGGCCGATCGTTTCCATTGTTGTTTCTCGATCCTCACTTCTACTTCTGGAGCATTACACCATGACTACGACCTCACTCTCAGAGCGGGCCATGCTCGCGAGCCTTAACATCCGTCGCTGGCAAGCGGCGTTAACCGACAAGAAGATCACCGCGGAAGTCGCATCAACCCATTCGGTGAGCCAAAAACGCGCCGGCCGATATCGCAAGAACGCAATCGACGTTGAGGCGCTGAGCTTCAAGGCGGTCGTGACTGCGGCCTCGGAGCTTCGCAATCAGCACTACTTCTACACGCTGCCCTGGAGTCAGGACGGAGCGCGCATTCTGACCACCGCGATGTTCGCGCAATACTCATCCGAGATGCGCACGCTTCGCGGCGCGTTCGGGCGCACCGTGGAGGCATTCGTCGCCGACTATCCGCGCTTGAAGCAGGCGGCGAAACGCGAGTTGAACGGTATGTATAACGAGGCCGACTACCCCACCCAGATCGCCGCCAAGTTTGGTGTTGAGGTGGTGATCATGCCGCTGCCGGACTCGCAGGACTTTCGGGCCTCGTTATCGGACGACACCGTCTCGGACATCAAGAAGGACATCCAAGCGGAGTTACAGAAGAGCGCCCAACTCGCCATGCGCGAGCCCTACGAGCGGCTTTACGGTCACATCTCGCGCATTGTGATGCGGCTGTCGGATAAGCAGGCGGTGTTTCGGGACACGCTCATCACGGGGCTTGCGGATCTCTGCGCCATCTTGCCGGGCCTCAATCTCACGGGTGACCCACAGCTCGATGACCTGCGTAAACGGGCCGAGAAGATGATTGCGAACCTCGATCCCCAGGAACTGCGAGATCGTCCCTCGGTGCGGCGGGATGTCGCGCGGGAGGCAGCTCAGATTCAACAGCTGATGGCCGGTTTCATGGGCCCGACTTCTTTGGAGGCCGCATGAACGCCACCATCGATGCCAAACAACGACTGAGCGCCGCCCGGGCGGCGCTCGACCTGGATCATCCTTTCTTCGGCGCCTTGGCCCTGCGGATGGCGATGGAGGAGGAAACCAAGGGCAGAACCCGAACCATGGCGACGGATGGGCGGAGCGTATTCTACGACAGGGCATTCGTGCAAGGTCGCTCCGACCTCGAGCTCATCGGACTCCTGGCGCACGAGGTCATGCATCCAGCGATGCAGCATCACACGCGGCGGGGCGATCGAGATCCCGGATTGTGGAACGATGCGGCGGATTACGCCATCAATCCCATTTTGGCGGACGCCGGGTTCACGCTGCCGGGGGAGTTGCTCAACGATCCTAAGTTCCGAGGAATGAGTGCGGAACAGATCTATGACTCCCTGAATCAGCCTCAGAGAGGCGGGGAGGACGAGGAGGGCCAGGACGACAAGCCAACCGAAGACGGGGAGCAGGATGGCGCGGGTGACCCCAACGACCGCGGCGGTGACAGTGACGTTGACAATGAAGACGGTGGTAGCGATTCGGACAATGACGTTGCCAATAAGCCTGGAGCGGTGCTTGACGCGCCGGACCTCGCCCAGCAGGAGGCCGAATGGCAAGTGGCGGTCAAACAGGCGACGCAAGCCGCTCAGATGATGGGTGAGCTGCCAGGCGGGATCGCTCAAGCGGTCGAACAGGCGATGAAGCCGCGTATCGACTGGAAGGCGCTCTTACGGCGTTTCGTCCAGCAGTTTGCATGCGCCGACTATTCCTGGCGCATGCCGAATCGCAGGTACATCGCGGGCCGTATTTACCTGCCGGAGCTGCGCTCGGAATCCATGCCGGCCATCGTGGTCGCGGTGGATACGTCGGCATCGACATCGAGTGTGCTGCCGGTCTTCAAGGCGGAGCTTCAAGCGATCGTCGATGAATGTCAGCCGGAGGCGACGATTGTCATCATGGCAGACGCCGCGGTGCAGCGCGTCGATCGATTCGAGCGCGACGATCCGATCACGTTCAACGTCGAGGGATTGGGCGGGACGGACTTTCGGCCGGTGTTTGAGCACGTGGACCGTGAGCAGTTGAATCCCGCCTGTCTCATCTATCTGACGGACGGCGACGGATGCTACCCCGATGAGCCGAGCGACTACCCGGCGATGTGGGCCATTACCTCCAACCATCGACAAGCACCCTGGGGCGAGACGGTCAACATCGACCCGACGGCCTCATAACTTCGTTTCCACAAGGATGGGGCGGTACACCCTTCGGAACGAACCGCAGCATCGCAAGTCGATGCGTTTGGGTGCATCCGTCGGAATCTGAATCCGCGGAAGGAGGCGGATTGGGGAGCGCCCAAGATCTCACACCGTGCTCGTCTGTCCAGACCCTGCGCGCGCGAAGCGCGTGCTCGGCGAGTCGCGCGAGGGAACGCGCGAGTCTGGACAGTCTGCGCGCGGCGTGAGGACCGGGCGCCGTCGGCAATCCGCCGATGGATTTAATCGGAGATTCACCATGAGATCACATAGCTTCCAACTCGTCGCCGTGGGCCATGTCGCGAAACAGCCCGAGCTCAAGCAGAAGGGCGATCACGCCTACGTAACCCTCTGCCTCGTCGGCAATGACTACGGCGGCCCGGATAAGGAGGAGATCGTCACCAGTCTCTTCTTCACCGCCTTTGGCAAGACCGCGATGGCCCTGGCCGCCAATGTTCGCAAGGGCGATCAGCTCATCATCAATGCCCACATTCGGGACAACCGGTTTACTGATAGCGAATCGGGCGAGGCGACCTACGCGGTCTCGTACATCGTGGACGGCTTCATTTTTGGGGCACCGGGCGCGGAGAAGCGGGAGGAGTTCGCCCGATCGAGCGCACCCGCCCCCGGAGGCAAGCGCCGACAGGCATAGGCGTCAGGGCCAGCATCCGGTGAGGTGTTGGCCCTCCTTTCGTATTGGCTATCGCCCACTTTAAGTTTTGGAGACACCCTCATGTATATCGAATTTGTTGCCCGCGCAAACGATCCTGCGCTGTTTGACCTATCGGACGAACCCCCGAATCACAAAGTCCTTAACTATTCACCCGAACTTAAACGACTGCTCCGGGATCGCGCCGTGGTTGCCGTCAATGCCGAATACCGGGGCATGGACGGTCGCGGTGGCTTCGACTCGCTTCGATTTGTCACGGCCGATGGTACGGATCGCCTGGTCTTCGACGGTCCACGAAACCTGCAAGTGAAGTCCATGTTCCGGGCCATGCTCCTCGCGCGTCACCCGGGTTGGTGCCATGGTACGGGTTCTTGTGGCACCTTTCGATGGGATATCCGCAGCGACTCGATGACTCATTGCCACTACTCTCAGGCCCAGGTGACTCCTTCAAGCCACTGATGGGTATTTGGCACCACCCCTTCCGAGCGCAGTTTAGACGTGGAGAGGGGTGGTCCTCAGATCTCGCGGTACACCGCTTCCATGTTGTTGCCGTCCGGATCGAACACGAAGGGGGCGTAGTAGCCCGGTGGATAACCCTCCGCAGTGTTCCGAAGACCGGGCGGTCCGTTGTCGATCCCACCTGCCTTGAGAGCGGCTGCGTGGAAAGCGTTGACCTGAGCACGGCTCTTGGCGGTGAAGGCCGTATGTTGCTTTACGCCGGAGGGGTGGAAGCGGTCGATCCAGAAAACAGGGTAGTCGATACCGTAGCCGGCGCCATCTGCCCCGTCGTTGTCCGGAAGCTGCATGACGCGTCGCCAGCCGAGTGCACCCAGAGCCGCATCATAAAAGGCGGCGGAGCGGGGGACGTTGGCGACCCCAATACCCGTATGGTCGATCATGATGGCACTCCTATGGGGTCTGACTCACTGGATCCTGAGCCGAGGATGGGCGCCGCTCGACCTCGATCCCAAGATATACCAATCCGAGTTAGATCCGTATCGGGAACTCTAGTACCGGTATCGCCGGCGGCGATCGCACCAGTGAGTGAGTAGACAGTCACGTGAAGTCCAAATCTGGTAGCGCGGCACGGTACCCCGGAGCCCCGAAATGAATATTCCTGTGGTGCAATCGTCTGTCGTTTCGAGTGTTTTGCAGGATAGCCTAGCGGCGGCCGTTTGTAACAATATCGCCCAATGATGAGCGACAGCACACATCTGGTGACCTGGGTAACGCGCGATACAAAGGCGCGCTTCGCGCACCTCGCGCACGCCCAAGGCATCACTGAATCGGCGTTGTTGAAGCGACTCGTTGACGCAGCGTTGGTGCCGACGACCGCGGTGCCAACCAGGTTGCCCGAACCCATTGAGCCGGTGGTCCCTGCCGGGCGGCTGACAATGCGCCTCCGATCCGACGATCTGCTGCTGCTTCGAGAGCGTGCGAAGTCGCGTGAATTACCGACGAGCACTTATGTCTCGCTGCTGGTCCGCTCGCATCTACGGGCATTGGCGCCCCTCCCCACTGCAGAGCTCGGCGCGCTCAAGCGCAGCGTTGCCGAGATCAGCGCCATGGGTCGAAACTTCAACCAGATTGCCCGGGCCGTGAATCAGGGGCAGCGAGTGGGCGACGTGAGCAAGGCGGATCTGCATGCGCTCCTTCGGGCTCTCAATGGCCTGCGGGCTCACTTCAAGGAACTGATCAACGCGAATCTCTCGAGTTGGGGTTGCGGCAATGAAAAAGCGAATCATTGATTTCCGCGGCGATGCGACGCCGCTGCTCGACATAGTGTCGTATGGTCGGGGCGGAAAATCCTTAACGCCCGCCCAGAAGGAACACATCGCCCGAACGGTTCGGCGGGTCCCCGAAGTCATGGTGAAAGTATCGGGTGGCGCCCGCACGGTGGCGGGGGTGGAGCGACACGTCGACTACATCGGGCGCGAGGGGAGGCTCGGACTCGAGGCGGATACCGGGGATCATCTCGATGGCAAGGGATTCGAACGAAACCTGACCGAGGACTGGGACCTGGACTTGGAGGCGCATGAGCGTCAGACGGAGCGCTCGATTCGTGGTCGCAAGCCGCCGAAGCTCGTACACAACATCATCTTCTCGATGCCACCCGGTACCCCACCCGACAAGGTTCTTGAGGCGGTCCGTAGGTTGGCGCTCAACGAATGGCAGTTTAAGCACCGATACGCCATGGCGCTCCACACCGATGACGACCATCCGCACGTGCATGTAGTGGTCAAGGCAGTCAGCGAACGAGGTGAGCGCCTCAACATCAAGAAGGCCACCTTGCGATCTTGGCGCCAGCAGTTCGCCGCGAACCTTCGAGAACTGGGCGTCGCGGCCAATGCGACGGAACGGGCGGTGCGCGGACAGACGAAGACACACCGCTCTGACGGCGCGTATCGAGCAGCACAGCACCCAGGCTCGAGCCTAGTCCAGGACCGAGAGCGGCGGATCCTCCGTGAGTGGTTGGCAGGTGCACCTCAACTGAATGGGGGCGAGGCGACGCTGATGAGAACTCGCCAAGACGTGGTCGAGGGATGGCTGCGTGTCAGCGCTCGATTAAAGGCCGATGGCGACGAGGAACTCGGGCGGCGCGTGGACTCATTTGTGGCGCAGATGCCACCCGCCAAAACGGAAACGAGAATTCTGGCGGAGCGCATGCGGGCGCAAATGAGAACCCGATAGGGGCGGCTATTTGGCTATAACGGAACAAGTTCCGGAAATTCCTTACCTTTGTCGGGGGCACGCTATCCAAAACAACCGTCGGCGAATCAACGCAGAGACAGGAGCGTGACCGGCGACTTTTGATTTGCCGGAAGGTAGTTTGACGTCTAGGGGGGAGGGAATCTTCTTGAACGGCCAGCATTAGCGCGTCTAGTTCATACGAAGGCCGACGACCACGACTTTAGTGGCGGACTGCTCGCCCGACGGCGCTCCACCACTCAAGTGGCCGTGTATGTCCTCGTACGTTTCGAGCGGATAGGTGCTCGGGTGGGCGATGAACTCGGCGACGAGCGCGACCGCTATGATGTCGTCACCGCACCTGGCTTGGCGTGGCCCATAAGCGTTTTCTCCAGCAGCTCCGTCCGCGCCTGGGGTTCGTGCTCCGTCGGGAGCGTGCTTCTCGGTCGGAAGCCGTTGACACGGACAATGGTCAGTAGAAACGCAGTGCGTTCCTTGTTCGCGCGCTGGGACTATGGGGCCATCATCGCGTGCCCGTCCGTCGCGCCTTTAACTCGTTCAGCCGGCGACGCGCCTCTGCGCGTGCCTCCTTGGAAAACACCTTCGGATAGTCGAGCACAGTCTGCTCGTAGGTGCACTCCAGCCGCGCGTGCTTGAGCGCGATCCTGAATCCGGAGCTCGTCCTCACCCTGGTCGGCGTGCTGTACTTGCTGAGAATGTTCTCTACCGCGCCGACATAGCCGCGGTTGGCGATCATCTGCCACGAGCGGCTGAGCCTTTTGCCTTCTAACCGCTCGAGCGTGCGCATGTCGTCGTATATGCGCTTTTCGACCCCAGGTCTAGGTTCGGGTACGCCCTTACGTCGCGGTGCGACGTGTGCCTCCTGTACCTTGCACGCGGTCACCAGCTCATCGCGCCCCTCCACCTCCTTGGCGAACGTGCGGCACTCCTCTACGGTCTTGAGCTTTCGGATCCGGGCGAGCCACCAAGCCGTCATCTGTTTGGCCGGTGTATGACTCTTGGAAGCCATGGTCTTTCCTCATCAGTTGATCGTGGCGAGGCTCCGCGCGGTTACAGTATCGCATGGGTCCGCTTCTCCATTCTGCGGCGGCTGTGTCCAGGAGGACTATCCACCGTCCATCGTAATGCGGCTGGCGCCATGCGCGCAATCCGGCCGCCATCGGCGGGGGCGATTCGAACTGGCACCGGGGACGCGGCATCTGTCAACGGCCTCGAATGGCGAATACGCCGACGCCAACGCGGCTCCGCGGCTTGCGCTCGCAGTCGGGATTCTTGGGCTCGTGACGCTTGAGCCACGACTCGTGCATCGCGAGAAAGACTTGCGCGCTCTCACTCAGAAACTCCTCGTAGGCTTGAAGAGATCGCGGATTAAGGTATTCGGTGTAAGTCACTCGCTGAAGCCGCGGTGGCCCGATTGCGTGTCGGGGAGCGTGTAGGTTGGCGTAACAGGTGTCAGTCAGTGCTTCGAGGGCGGCGTGGGTTGCTTCCAGCATCGCACCTCTCGGCACACTGCGGGAAGGCTGGCCATCGGCGATAAGCCGAATGTTTCCCTGAGTGTTGTGTGACACCAGGCGGACGGTACGCATGGCGGCGAGCGCCAATGACGCATTTGCTTGCGGAACCGCGGCGCGAACCAGGGAGCGAAACGTGGGCGAGCGACCCGCGAATCGCAGGGTAAGGGGAACTCCTTGGGCATTAAGATATACAGAGTCATTTCGCCACTGCGCCATAATCTGTGCGCATAAGCGCTCATCCGATGCCGAGACCCGCAGTTTCTGCGGTCTAATGCACTCCCGCATTTTGCGAATGACCTCTCTCTCGATCTGCGCCGACGGGATTCCAGCGCGGCGAAGAAACCAGATATGGCGGCCGAGCGTACGCCTCCAATGAACGATTGCCCCCTCCCGTTGGGACGCGCGCAAAACGGGGTCATTGGAATCTGGCAAGGCTATGCCCATGTTGGTGAGTCCTTTCTCGGTCTCTTCAGGAGACAGAAGATAGTTTCATCGTCAAAACGTGTGAAGTATTTCACATTACTCCACCGTGATTCAAGAAAGATTTATATGAGAGGCTGAGCATACACTCCGAATATAACGACAAAAATTGAGTTATTCGATGAAACCTCGCTGAGGGGAGCCATATTGATGAGGCTAAGTTACATATTGCATGTGAATAAAAAGCCACGGTATACTCACCCGGTCGGGCGGATTTGGGGACGGGCGCACTGATGCACATCAATCTGAATCTCGGGACGGGGGAGCGGTGAGCCAGGTGCTCAAGACGGCGGTTATGCGCGCGGTTCTGCGTCTACTGGATCCGCTCGCACGGTTGCTGCTCGATGCCGGAATCGGCATCGGCGAATTTCACGAGCTAGCCAAGCGCGCCTATGTGCGTGCTGCGCTCGATATGTCCCGAAAGGACAAGCCCAATTATTCCCAGATCGGGGTGTTAACGGGAATCCCGCGCCGCGAAGTCGCCACCCTTCTGGAAAATCCCGATACGGGACCACCCGACGTTGAGAGGGGAACGCAGCGCGCGGAACGTGTGCTGCGCGGGTGGTGGAATGATCCGGAATTTAGTGACGCGTCAGGCCGTCCGGCGATCTTGCCGCTACGCGGCCGACGCGGGTCATTTACTTCCCTGGTCAATCGCCACGCCGGGGATCCGCGGGTACGCACTTTGTTGGAGGAGCTGCTGCGGGTCAAGGCGATACGCCAACTGGCGGACAAACGGCTGGAGGTATTGAGCCCCACGTTCGCGACGGCTCGTTGGGATGGGGGCGGCATTGAGTTGGTCGGGGAACGGGTTCGGGATCTCTTAGCGACACTGGTGCATAACCTAAAGCACCCCAGCCGGCCCCGCTACACGCGCTTTGTCGGCAACGCCCAGGTCGATCCCCGGTTTGTGCCGCTCCTCATTCGGGATCTCACCGAGCAGGCGGAAGTGCTCCTGGATTCGTTCGACGATGCGCTCAATGACCCCGAAAGACTAGTGCGGCCCGCGCGCTCAGCGCAGGACGCCCACCGTCTGGGCATCTGCATCTATGTCGTAGAAGAGCCGACCCTGGTCGATCCGGTCACAGAAACGTCGAGCGTGACCGCTCGTCGTGGCCGACAGCCGGGATAGCCGCGATGGGCTACCGTCCGACATCGCATACTACTACCCGTCGTGTGCGCTCGTCGGCCAAACGAAAGGTGCAAGCGGCGCGCGAAACTGACGGACGGGCATCGCTGGCTCGAGACGTCTCCCGAGGGAACCACGAGCACCGGGAACGCATGCTGGAGCAAATCTATCGCGTCATCGTCGAATTTGCCGACGATTTTGGTATCGACCGACGGTCCACCCGCCGACTCTTCTTAAAGGCCGAACGGTTAGCAGCGCGCTCCCCGTACCGGTTACATCAAGCCGTCGACTTCCAAACCATGCTTAGGATCTCCGAAATCTTGGGTGCCTGGTATCGGGAACCTGCATTCCTCGATGAAAACGGCAAACCACGCTCGCTGCCCCTCGTGGGAGCTAAAAGCTTCGCATCCCTCGTCAATCGATTCCTCCCTCGATTTCGAATCGACGACATCGTCGACATCTTGATTGCCGAAAGAGTGCTGCAGCTTGATGCCCGCGGCGAACTCATTCCGATGCGCAAGACCGTGATCTTCACCAAACCGGGCGCCATGATGCTCGATCGCGTTCCCGTGATCGTGCAGGGCCTGCTGAGTACGATTCGCCACAACGCCAATACCGAGAACCAAAGGAACACTCGGTGCGAGCGACTGACGACCCTCGATCGGCTGCCAATCGAGGCAATTCCCGCTTTCAATGAGCAAGTGAAAAAGCTGGCTCAATCGCTCCTCAATCAGTCGGACAATTGGGCCATGCAGCGTCAACTGGCGCCCGGATCTCGGTCCCGAAAGAAATCCGCTCGTGTGGGGGTCGAGGTCTTTGCCTATGTGGCGGACGAATCGCATCGGAAACGCGGCGGTTCGTCATGACTCGTGATCGCCAGGTATCACGGCGTCCGAAAAAGAAGACTGCCGCGGGTCGTCTTCCCATCATGCGCATTGACGGGGCCCGGAATTGGCCGAAGATGCTTGATCACTTGGTATGGTTCCTATTGCGCGCTGGAGTGAACCCCGAACAGGTTGCAAAAAATGTGGCTGACAGCTTGCATCGACATCGATACACACACGCGTTGGAAGTGCCTCGTCCTCAGGTGCTTGAGTATTCCAGGGTCATCACAGAATGGTTGACCGACCCTCAATATTTGGATGAATATGGAAATACCGTCGCATTGGCTATCAGCGGAACGCGTATGAGCTTTCGAACTCTTGTGCGCAAGGCACTACCCTATGAAGATGCCGGCGATGTCCTTAAGGTGCTTTCGCGATACGGTATCCTGCGTCGAATCCCCAATCGGCGCGTTCGACTGCTCGCCGACACATTCCTGCCGAACGGCCAGGAGCAGGCGCAGTTCCTCGCCTATACGCTCTCGGCGCTCGAGGGCATCGTTGACACCTGCCATGCCAATCTGACCCATCGCGATCCAAAAAAGCCCGGCCAGGTCCAGCGTCTCGTCATCGCCGAGCGGTTCGACATGACCCGCATTGACGAATACGACGCTTACGCGAGAAAGACGGCGCACGCGTTGCTCGCCAAGCACGATGCGTGGCTCAAGCGGAGAGAAATCAAGGGTCCCGTGCGCGGCAAAGGTCGGGTCGGTTACGTGGGCATCGGCATTTTCGGATTCAAAGCACGATGAGTTTTTTAATCGTCGTGCGGGACAAGTGCTGGTTTGCGGCAGTTGTGCAATTCAGCGCGAAGGATCGAAACCAGTGGCGCGCTAGGTGTCGGAATTCGATGGGTGGAGACGCGAGGCCGACACATCACTGCTAAGGGCGGCAATTCAATTTAGGTGGGTGCGAAATTGCGCCGACGTGCCAGTGGAGCCCGTGTACGACTCCGGCCAACAATTACGGTCGACCACTGGGATGGATATGGGCAAAGTGGCGGGCTATGAAGTAATTCCCGGCGTTCCAGGTCTCTTCGGCGGCTTGCTCGTCGGGCCCGGCAGTACCGCCTTTTGGACCGCCGAGGATCGCAATCTGAGTATTCTGGAGAGAACCTCCGCATCTCCAGCAGCGTCAACTGGGTCACGGTTGAATGCTTGGAGAAGTGCATTTTTCAGCCAACTAGAGGCGGCCGGATCCTCAGTGACTTTAAGGGCGTATTGAAACCAAACGTTGGGGTCCTTGAACTTGGGCATGGAGATTGACCTCGAATCGTCAAGTCAAATGGGCGGATGGTTCATGGAGTTTTCGCTCGCACGATGCGCCGATCCAACGACGTTGGCTACGCTGCATATCGTACGAATTCACCTACGAATGCAGAACTCGTACACCGCTGCTGGTGCGCGCCAGGTAGCTCGCAACCCAGTATGCTCGGTGGGTCACAGCGCCGTGGCGACGCTCAGTGGCAAACGTGCACCTGACTCGAGTTCGATGCTAGCGCCTGTGAGTGGGCGCAGGTTCAGAAAGCTCATTCTGACCGACGTCGGCATCCGTATTGCCGGGCACGACCAATTACCAGTACGACTAGAGTGCGACAAATGAGTTTTCTGATGACATCCAGTAAATAAACGGAAGTGTTTATGGCAGCAAAGAAGAAAACGGCCGACACTATTCCCTTCGACGCAACTGGCGCGAATCTCGAGAAGCTGATGGATGATAAGAGGCGGCTCATCGAAGCGAGTATTCGAAGCGGTAACTCAGACTATGCGCGACATTCTCGCTGAAGTCCGCGATTATCTTCGGTGTATTCGTGAGGGGTTGGAGGCGGAATACCGCGATGGAAGTCCGAAGGATGGATACCCGGAATTTTTGTCTGGAGGCTCGACCGGATCGTTGCGATTGATGAATGCCGCCAACGCGAGAAGAGCTTCCTCAACCCGGTGGTGAGCGGCGATCCAGTCCATCTCTGCTTGTTGGTACTGCGCTTCAAGAAAGGCGAGTTGTCTGGTTTCTTTGTCCATCCTGAAACAGTAAGCGTGCTGGGATTTGGGACGACAGCTTCGTTTCTGGAGCATGATGCAGAAATGAATGTGCTCGCCTTTGAAAAGGCGGTGCCTATATTGGGACATGATCATATAAGACAGGCAGGAAGATTCTGAATTGGCCGCAATGTCTGAATCGCCTAGTTTCTTGATAATGACCGACAACCTTACCCCATTGCCCGGAGCCGGAGAGCCGCCGACCTACACATCCCTGATCGCGTACATCCTGCGCGGTCGCGAGTGGGTCGAAATCAGAATCGCCAAAGCCCACCCGGACGGGATCGGACATCAGCTCCACGGCGCGGCTGTTGCTTCGGCGGCGAGGCCGGCTTGTCATTCAATGCCTCGATCTCGAGGCTGATCGCTTCGATGTCCGCATCGATGCTCTCATCCAACAGCGAACGCTGCATGACATCCATCTGCTCGCTGCGTCGGTCGAACCGCCAGCGTCTCAAGATCGCCATCTCGTGCGTGAGCTGATCGATCTTTAATTGCTTTACTTTTAATTCAGCGACGAGGGCTGCGTGAGTGCTGCGTTCGGTGTCGCGCTCGGCGAGTTGCGCGTAGAGCGTCGTGGCTAGATTACGCAGCTCCGCTGCGTCCATCGATGCGAGTTCGCGCGAGGACTCCATGGACTTAAATACTGCCACATTTGCAGCGACATCTCCGCCCGCTGGGATCTGTGCGGGGGGCGGTTGGCAGTCATGTGTCAATCGTCCCTACCGCGACCAATCCGAGCAGGTCCGCATATGTTCGGAGAAATCCGCTCACTCGTGGGGCCTTTTTTGGGGCCCGGAATTAAACTTGGAAATATTTTCGCCCTGAAATCAGAGGCTTATGGCCTCAATGTGGTGGCCAGATTGGTCTCATATTCGCATGAACTGCCACGAAATAAAATCGCATCAATTACGGAGATCAAGCCATCAGTTGGGTGGTTCGCCTCGGGCGCAATGCCGTAGTCGCCCCGCCCCTGACGATTCCGCTTCAAACTACTCGCCGGTCGCTCGGCGATGAATGATTGACCGAACCGAGGGGCTTGGTTTAACTCAGACGCGAATCATTCCGGTGAGAGGTTGAAGTCGGCGTAAGCATCTCGCGCAAGTGGTATTACGCATAGCTACCGGCGGGGGACAACCGGAAACCGCGCCGCTCGACCGTAGTGCGTTGGCGATATGCGCGGCTTGGGCTGCAAGAGATCGGGCAACACGTTCCGGTGCTAACCGAGGAAGGCAACCGCCACGGTGGCGCACGTCATCGGCGCGCCAAAAATCTCCAATTCAGTTTATTGTTTTATTAGGCCGCCGAAATTCGCGCCTGCGCTTGAAGCTCGAGCCACGCTTCAACCTCCGCTTCAATCCATCGAACGGAGTGGCCAGTCACATGCACGCTTCGCGGAAAGCGGCCTCCTTTCTGCAGATCGTAGATGCTCGTCTTGCCGAGACCTGTTCTCTCAACCACCTGTGAGAGTTTGAGCATGCGTATCGGCATCCGCGCTGCATCCGGCGACGATTCAAAGCCGCCTACAACGCCTCTATGATTGTCTTTTGGTGATCGGATCTCACCGGCGAGAGTGTGGGCTCCAAGGGTGTTGGCTTCGTTCATGGCTCTGGTCATCATTTGTCTCCGTCAACGACCTGCACTGACTTTCCGGCTCACATGCTGTGCGCGTCCGGCGCAAAAGGCGATGTAGTGTTTCATGCGAATTAGCCGCCGAATGCACGAGCGGTCGGGAGTGACTCCGTATGCAGTCTAGCCCTCGCACGATGTGGCATCGCGTTTCCTATCCAGTAGTCGGGAACGATCAACACTGTACGAGTTATACAGCAGCTATCCACAACCCCGCGGCGGTAATGTCTGAATGTGGAATACGCCAGGCTCGAAACTGCAATTCTCAGGGACGTTGACGAAACGTACTATTACGGCGCGTCGTGCCGTTCTTGTCTACATTCCTCGCGGTTGGACCTTGTCAAACTCCGGCGCCACCTTGGAGAATCCTTTCCCCTCGTGAAAGTTCGGGAGCGGCTCAAGTGCGAGTTATGCGGCAAACGCGAGGTGGTTATCACCTTCTTGGGACCGCACCAAAAGACTGGCAGCGTCGCGCATCTATTCATGAAGGATGCGGACCGGTAGTGGGCGACCGCAAGATATACCGAGCCAGATCAGATGAGGTTCTTTTCGACATTTCCGTAAAAAATGAGATGATGGCAAATAATGTGCGGTCGCTACGTATCTCCCGACGAGGGCTCGATCGAGCGCGAGTTCAATCTCGTGCACGGCGAATGGCAATTCCCTTCAAGTTTTAATGTTGCGCCGACGCAGTCAGTGCCGGCGATCCGCAATGTTGAAGGCGTGCCTCACGGATCCTTAATGCGGTGGGGGCTCATTCCGTTCTTTGCCCGTGGCGTGCCGCCCAAGTACAGCACTATTAACGCTCGGGTTGAGACGGTACAGACGGCGGCGAGCTACCGAGGGCCGTGGAAGCGCGGGCAGCGGTGCTTACAGGTCGCATCGGGTTTCTATGAGTGGCAAGTCCAAGACGACGGGAAAACCAAAGTGCCGTTCTACATCACAACCAATGACCAGCCCATCTTTGCGTTCGCCGCTCTATGTGTCACTGACCGGCATTATGGAGCCGGGGATGTTCGGCGTAATGGCGCCACAAAAAGCGGGCTAGAACGGGCATCCCAGAGGCCTTAAGAATTATCCGATTTGCGGCTATTTGCAATGGCCGATTTGTGCGCCGGCGGAGCGACCTTCGGATCGCGGTTGGATTTTCCTTCGATGACCAGGCAATACGCGTTGTGCCTGAGCCGATCGATAGTCGCGGCGGCCAGCAGCCGGTTGTTTGGGAAGGCGTCGCCCCACTCGTCGAAGTCCAGATTGCTGGTCACGATGGTGGTGGTCTGCTCGTAGCGTTCGGCGATCAAGGAATGGAAGTCTTCGTCGGCGGGCGGGCGCAGAGGTTTGAGGCCAAAATCATCGATGATCAGCAGCGGGATGCGCGCCAAGGTGGCGAGCTTGCGTTCGTAGCTGCCGGCGCCGCGGGCGGCGTTCAAGCTCGCGAGCAACGCATTGCAGCCGGTGAACAGGACATCGACGCCGTTACGGATGGCGGCATGCCCGAGGGCTTGGGCGAGGTGGGATTTGCCGACTCCGATATCGCCGACGATGAGGATGGGGGAGCGTTCGTTCAGGTATCGACCGGCGGCGAGATCTTGGACGAGAGCGCGGTTGAGCTTGGGCAGGCGTTCGAAGTTGAACTGATCGAAGGTCTTCGAGTTACTGCAGGTGGCGCGCCGCAGTCGCATGGTGAACTTCCTCTGCTCGCGGCGGGCGACTTCATCGCCGATGAGCAGTGCGAGGAAATCGACAAAGGGAAGCTGCGAGTCGATGGCCTGGCGGTTACGGGCATCGAGGGAGTC
>Ga0182030_10002613_pt1 | contig 38336 bp, 33 predicted proteins | sample 812S3MmetaG_FD_121299 | JGI IMG/M metagenome (GOLD analysis project Ga0182030, IMG submission 121299) | Permafrost microbial communities from Stordalen Mire, Sweden - 812S3M metaG (Illumina Assembly) | ecosystem: Environmental > Terrestrial > Soil > Wetlands > Permafrost | place: Sweden...
CAGGGTAACGGCGGCGCGCGCAGCATTCCGATGAACGATTTTCATCGTCTTCCAGGAGACACGCCGCAGGTGGAGACCAGCCTGAAGCCGGATGAATTGATCACCGCGATTCACTTGCCTCCACTGGCTTTCGCCAGGAACTCCCGGTACCGTAAGGTTCGCGACCGCGCGAGCTACGCGTTTGCTCTGGTGAGCGTTGCAGCGGCGCTTGAAACCGAGCACGGCACAATCAAAAATGTCCGTCTCGCGCTGGGCGGGGTCGCTCACAAGCCATGGCGAGCTTATGCGGCGGAGAAAGCCATGGCCGGCGCGAAAGCAACCGCGGAGACATTCCGTGGCGCGGCGGAAGAAGAGCTTGCCGACGCTCGGGGGCGCGGCCACAACGACTTCAAAATCGAATTGGCGAAGCGAACGATCGTCAGCGTGTTCCGTGAATTGGTCGAAGCAGGAGGGATGCGATGAGTGTCGTTCAGACGATCATGGAGACGATCGCCAAGGTTCTTCCAGATCGGGAAGTGGACCCGCTGATTGCCCATACCGACTACGTCGGCCGGGCGCTCGACCGCGTCGACGGACATGCGAAGGTGGTGGGCGAAGCGCGCTTTACGGCCGAATTCAAGCTCGACAATCTGGCCTATGCAGCGCTGGTGCACAGCACCATTGCAAAAGGGAAAATCCGCAAGATCGATACGGCAGCAGCCGAGCAGGCGCCCGGGGTGCTCGCCGTGATCACGTACCAAAACATGCCGCGGATCAAAGCGCCTCCGATTGTGGATTTCCACAACATCGGCAAGGGTTTTGCGTTAAGCGATCTGCCCATCATGCAAAATGCCGAAATACATTGGGACGGCGAACCGGTGGCTGTGGTGGTCGCCGAAACACTGGAGCGAGCGGAGCACGCCGCATCCCTGGTGTCGGTGGAGTACGACGCCGAGACGCCGGAGGTTTCCTTCGAGGGCGCGAAATCCAAAGCGGTCGTCCCCCAGGACATCATGGGCGAGCCGCCGGAAATTAAGATCGGCGATGCGGAGAAGGCTTTCGCGGACGCGGATAAACGCGTCGGCCATATTTATCGTGCGCCCCGCTATAACCACAATGCGATCGAGCCGCATGCCACCACTGCGCGGTGGAATGAAGATGGGAGCCTGCTGGTTTTCGATGCTACGCAATCCGTCAACCTGACCGCGCACACGCTGTCGTATGTATTCGACCTCAAGACGGAAGATGTCCGCGTGGTCGCGCCTTTTCTGGGGGGTGGCTTCGGCGGCAAAATCGGCTGGAGCAACACGCCGCTATGCGTGGCGGCCGCGAAAGTAGTCCAGCGTCCGGTAAAGCTGGCGCTGACTCGCGAAGATACATTTCGCATGGTCGGAGGACGCACTATTTCCGAACAGTACGTCGGGCTGGGCGCGCAAAACGACGGCACGCTCACTGCCCTGATCCACACCGGATTGACGGCGACGACGTTGAGCGGACGTTACGCCGAGCAATGCACGTTTCCGCCGCGGCATCTGTATGCGTCGCAGAGTTTCATCATCGGGCAGAAGATCGTCTATCTCGATACGGTCGCGAATACATGGATGCGCGCTCCGGGCGAATCGATCGGCACGTTTGCTCTCGAATCGGCGATCGACGAACTCGCCTACGAACTTCAAATGGACCCGATCGAGGTTCGGCGAATCAATGAGCCCCACAAGGATCCGACGAGAGACATTCCCTTCTCCAGTCGTCACCTGACGGAAGCGTACCGCCAGGGCGCGGAAAAATTCGGCTGGAAGGTTCGCAAGCCAGGTTCTCAGCGCGACGGAAAATACCTGGTCGGGCAGGGTACAGCGACCGCGTATTATCCGTTTCTCCGCTTTCCCGCGAAGGTGCGGGTTCAATTGTGCGCGGACGGTTCCGCGGTGGTGCAGACGCCCGCGAGCGATATGGGCATGGGCACGGCGACGGCCCAGATTCAGCATGCCGCCGATCGTCTCGGCTTGCCGATGCATCGCGTCAACTTTCAATATGGCGACTCCAGTTTGCCGGATACGCCGATTTTGGCGGGCGGCTCGAATCAGACCGCGACCATCTTCGCCGCGGTGCGAGAAGCGGTGGAACAGATTCATCGTGAGTTGCTGAAGCTGGCGCACCAACGTTCCGATTCGCCGTTACACGGCGCGAAATACGAAGAAGTGGAGGCGCGCAACGGCGGACTGTTTCGCCAGGGAGATCGGGCGAGCGGAGAAACCTACGCGGCCATTCTGCAAAAGTCCGGCCAAGCCTCGGTCGAAGCAGAACCGTCGTCAGGGCCGCCGATGGAGCTCATGAAATATTCGATGGCATCCTACGGCGCGCAATTTTGCGAAGTCCGCGTGGATGAGGAAACGGGCGAAGTGCGTGTGTCGAGATGGCTCGGCTCATTCGATTGCGGAACGGTGGTCAATCCAAAGACCGCTGCCAGCCAGTTGCGTGGCGGGATCATCATGGGAATCGGCATGGCGTTGACGGAAGAAACCCTCTTCGACGAGCGACGGGGACGAATCATGAATCCATCGCTCGCCGAGTATCATGTTCCGGTGAATAGGGATGTTCCACACATCGACATCATTTACACCGGTATACCTGACGAACATACGCCTTTGGGCGCGCGAGGAATTGGCGAAATCGGAATCACCGGGGCCGCGGCGGCCGTCGCGAATGCAGTTTTCAACGCCACGGGGAAGCGCGTTCGGGACTTGCCGATTACGCTCGACAAGCTCCTCTAAAACTTGCGGCGCTTGGCCCAGGAGGACGGTAGTGCCCGTTATTTGCCATGATCGGACGCATTACGAATAGTACGGCTCCGATGGAGCGTCTTCGCGCGATCTCAAAGAGGAGGCGTCCGAAATCCTCGGGGCGTGAAGACAATATCTTTCAAAACGTCTTCCCAAACGCTCGAAGCTCTGGTTACGACACCAGTCCGGTTGATCGTCCGTCAACAGGCGGCTTCGCCAGCACGCCCCGTAAAAGCGGGATCGTGGTCAAGACGCCGACCGCCAGGAGCGCCCATCCTGCCGCCTTCCGCTGGTCTTCATTGAGCCGATCCGAGATCAGCGAGCCGATGCCAACGCCAAGCGCAGCCCTTGGTTCCGGCGACCAACATGATCTCGGGAATCGTGAATGCTCTCTCGGTTAAAGCCATAAGACTACTCCTTCGTCTTCAGAGTACTGTCGTTTTCGCGGATGAAGTTGCGGATCTCGTCGGCCATGCCGAGCAGCCTTACCCATTGCTCTTTGTAAAGCGTTACCGGGAAGCGGCCAAGCCCGTACACCGACAGACCGCCCTTTTCGCTCACCTTCATCGACATCTGGCCTCGTGTAGGTTTCTTCAGCGCCTCGTTCTCGGCACGAAGTCGCTCAATTTCTTTTTTCAAATCTTCGTCGGATGGCATCTGTTTATTGGTAGCACACCCCCTCGAGCAAATGGAGCGCGTATATTTTCTCCGCGTTCTGAAGGAATCAGATGGCGTCATCAGTACGGCTGCCACTCGTTTGGAGATGCCACGTACAGCGCTCTGGCACTGGAGGGCTACACGTTCCGAATTTGCCGTCTTCCAGAGCCGCTAAGCTAGATCCGCACTTCGCGCGCCGTCGTAACCTCGTTGAAATGACTACAGGAGCAGGACAGTGGTTCCCTCAACGATTCGCATAAATGCCATCTTTCCTTGTTAGTCTAAGAAGATCCGGGTTAGACGAAGAAGATCCGGCGAATTTCGGTGGTGGAACGCGTTCCGATGTAAAGTGGAGTTGTCTCCACTTTTGAAACGGGCAGCAGACCACCAACCACAGGTACTCACGTGAAGCTAACAGACCTGCGCGGGATTCTGCAATACATCCCGCAATTCCGCGAAAAGACTTTCATCATTGCCGTGGACGGAAGCATCGTCACCGACGAGAACTTCGCCAACATCCTGCTGGACGTGGCCGTGCTGCGTTCCTTGAACATCCGCGTGGTGCTGGTCCACGGGGCGGCGGAGCAAATCAAGGCTCTCGCCGAAAAGCAGGGAGTTCATCCGTCCAACCTCGATGGCGTCGGCGTGACCGATGCCGCGACACTGGAGCTCTCCATCGAAGCCGCGAACCGTCTCACGCACGAGATCCTGCAAGGGCTTTCGGCCCACGATCTGCGCGCGGCCTGCACGAATGCCATCGTGGCGCATCCGCTGGGGATCATCCATGGCGTCGACCAAGTCCTTACCGGGAAGGTGGAGCGCGTCGATATTGAATTGCTGCAGACGCTGTTGAATCAGGGTATTGTTCCGGTGGTTCCGCCGCTCGGCTTCGATGGCGATGGGAAGACGTACCGCACCAACTCCGACAGCATCGCGGTCGCGATGGCCGAAGCCCTGAAAGCGACCAAGTTGATTTTCATTACTTCGCAGGATGGGTTGCGGCACAACGGCGAACTCATTCGCCACATCCTGGTAGAGGACTTGCAGAAACTGGTGCAGCACGCGCCGGGCGGATTTGTTCCGGAAATGGTTTCCAAGGCGCGCCACGCCGCTGCCGCCTGCGCCGCCGGAGTACAGCGCGTCCACATTGTGAACGGCCGCGAGGACGAAGGGCTGCTGGCGGAAGTGTTCTCCAACGAGGGCATCGGCACGCTGATTTACGCCAACGAATACGAACAGATCCGGCCGGCCAAGAAGAAAGATATCCGGGCCATTCAGCAGCTGACCAAGAAAGCGGTGGAGGCCGAGGAATTGGTCCGGCGGACGCGCGGCGAGATTGAGAAGAACCTGGTGGATTACTTTATTTTCGAAATCGACAGGAACCCGGTCGCATGCGTCGCGTTGCACGTTTATCCGGGGCAGGAAAAGGGCGAGCTCGCGAGTCTTTACGTGAATCCGTCCCACGAAAATGAGGGCATCGGCCGCAAGCTGATTCAGTTCGTCGAGAACAAAGCCCGCGAAATGGGCCTGACGGAATTGATCGCACTCTCGACGCAGACGTTTACATACTTCCAGTCCAAGGGTTTTGTTGAAGGCACGCCCGACGACCTTCCGCCCACCCGCCGGGAGAAGTACGACCACAGCGGACGAAACTCGAAAGTGCTGGTGAAGAGGCTGAAGGCTGCGGCCTAAGACCCATCTTAGCGTCGTGCGTCAGAGATCTCGACTGTTAAGTTTGCAGGTGGGGCAGGGCTTCCGCCCTGCGCGCCGTCCTTCCGGGCGGCGCATGCTTTGATTGAGCCGGGCAGAAGCCCGGCTCGCAGCCCAGAAGGGCTGCCCCACGTCGCCGCGCGATCCGCCGCCGCAGCGCGAGCAATCCGAGCATCGCGCTGCCGACGAGGACGACGCTCGTGGGCTCGGGGGTGGTCGTGATTTCGAAGAAGTCCGCAGTCGGGCCAGAGCCCCAGGTCCAGATGTAGGTCCCGGGCGTGATGCCGAGGCCAGCGATCGTTGTGTTGCTGAAGGTGTCGGAAGCGGAGAGCGGCGATCCCGAGACGTACCCAAGGGGCACTGCGATAGGATCGGTGTTGTGCGTTCCCCACGTTCCGACATCACTTCCAGAAGACGAAGACCCGATAGTTGAGCCTCCGCCGCCAAAACTGGATGGACCCGCCAACGTCCCAGCATAGTATCCGACGCTTCCGTACGGCGTGCCCAGAAAAACTCCTGTGTCGCTCGGAAATACTTCAGGTCCTAATGGACCCTCGAGCTCAAAAGTCAGCGCCGTCGTATTGATGGTTCCACTCCCCGTAATTACGACGTCACTACCCACCTGCTGGATAGTGGCGATGAAACCCGCGTGCGCCTGCGGAGCGGTTAGCGCGAGACCAGCCAGCGCCACAATTCCCAGCATCGCCGAACGACTCCATGACGTTTTCGCGAACACTAAACTCTCCCTCGCTAAAAAGCTTTTTTTGGAAATGCCCCAGTAATTAAGTCCTGGCCGACCGAAATAGATTTCAGTTTACCCGTCGCCCCCCCCCCCTAGGTCAAGTGAATTGTTTCGCCACGAAATCGGCGACGAGGTAATGGAAGTACCGGACGGAGCCCCACGCTCACGCATGCGGCTCACTGGTTTACGTGCACGACTTTTGCGGGCGGGAAGCCGTTGAAGGACGTGCTGCTGGCGGCGCAATAGGCGCCCATGTTTTCCGAGTAGACAAAGTCGCCGATCTCCAGGTCCGGGAGCTGCTCGGTGAGGCTGATCGTATCGAGCGCATCGCAGGTGGGACCGAAGACGGAGCAGATCTGCGTGGGGCCCTTCTTGAAACTTCGGATGGGGTATTGCGCGTGATCGAAGATCACGCCGCTATAAGTGTGATAGACGCCGTCGTTGAGATAGTAGCAAAGCTTGCCGCCGCGCACAGCCTTGCCGATGATCTGCGAGACGGCCGTGACGGCGGAGGCCACCAGGAAGCGCCCGGGCTCCGCAAGGATCTCAATCGGTTCGGGGAAAAGCCGGTCGAGCTCCGCGTTGATCATCTTGGCGAGCTTGCGGAAGGGCGGGACCGTGTCGTCGTAGTGGGCCGGGAAACCACCGCCGATGTCGAGGAGCTTCAGATCGAAGCCGCGCTCCTTGGCCTCCGCGAAGATGCCGGCGGCGAGGTGCAGCGCCTGGCTGTAGTTTTTCGGATTGGTGCACTGGCTGCCGACGTGGAAGCTCAGCCCCTCCACCACCAGCCTGTTATTGTGCGCGAAAGAAATCAGGTCCACGGCCTCGCCGGCCAACGCGCCGAACTTACTGGAGAGTTCCACCACCGAGCCGGTGTTGGGCACGCGCAGGCGCAGCGCGAGGCCCGAGTGCGGGGCGTAGCGGGCGATCTTGATCACCTCTTCATGGTTGTCGTAGGTGACCAGCGGCTTGTAGGGATCCAACTGCTGGAGCGTTTCAACCGCTTTGATGGGGTTCGCGTAAATGATGCGATCCCAAATGAAATCCTGCCGCTGTTTCGCGGGCAGGTGCTGGATTTTTTCGTGCACCTGCAGGAACTCGGCTACGCTGGCGACGTCGAAACTGGCCCCGGCATCGTAGAAGGTCTGTATGATCTCAGGGTCGTTGTTGGCCTTGACCGCATAATAGACCTGTACGCGCGGCAGGTACTTGCGGAATTGCTCGTAGTTTTCGCGAAGCACCTTATGATCCACGACGACAATCGGCGTGCCGTGTTTCTTGGCCAGTTGCAGCAGTTTCTTGTGGTCCATGGCTTGCGCTCCGCGGGTTAAATGCCGTCGCCTTCGGCAATCAGAAAGTTCTTGAATTGCCATGGATCGGACAAGTCAACCTGCGGTTTGTTGTAACCGCTAAACGCGTTGGCGTAATGCTTCAGCGGGGTCCAATCGGAGGCCACGGAAATGAACTTGCCCAGATAAGGCTTGCTGATGCCGAGCACATATTCGTGCGGCAGGTCGTCCGGCACGCATACGCCGCGGCGCGGGTTTTCGACCATCCACATGCACGCGGCGACCACCGAGATGGCGACCTGCATGGTGGTCGCGTTCTGGTGCGGCACCAAGCGGCGCGACTCCTCGATCTCGAGATCGGTTCCGCACCACCACGAGTTGTATGGGTGCCCCATCACGAGCGCGCCCAGAATATCTTCTCCGCTGGTGATTTCGTCGGTCATGATGCGGACGCGCGATTGCAGCTGGTAATCGTAGCCACGCAGTTCGCTGAGCGAGGCAATGGCGGAGTCGCACGGACAATAAGCGTAGTGAACCGTGGGACGGTAGACCGCTTTGCCGTCTTCCCAAACCGTGAGTTTTTCGGTGATGCTGAAGGCCTCGCCGTGGCGCACGACCATGCCGACGACCTTATGATTCGGAGGAACCCATGTGGAAACGAACGTGTTGATGCCCATGCGCGCCAGGCAGATCTGGCTCTTGGGGCCGTCCGGATGCTCGTAGGCATAATCAGGCAGTTCTTTTTCGTGCGTGCCCCAGCCCATTTCGGCGGTGGTGGTGCCCTCTTCACGGAAGCCTTCGACGCTCCAGGTATTGACAAACTCGTCCACCTGTTTGGGCTGGTCGGTGATCTGCGTATCGCGCTCGCTACAGTGAACGACCTTGACGCCGAGTTGCCGGGCCAGGTGATTGAAGTTCTGCGCCTGGGCGTGATGGGCGATCGTCTCCGCTTGCGCCTCGCTGAATTTCTTATCCGCCAGGGCATGCTGCGCAATGTCCAGTAGCGCGTACTTGGTGAAATGGCTGATCAGGCCGGGGTTTGCTCCATGTTCGATCACCGCCGTGGGCCCGGGCTCACTCCACGTGGCGGTCATACGGCGCAGATTCATGTGCCGCCAGTACAGGGTTCGCTCGGTGGGGTGCTTGTTTTCGGCTCCCGCGTATGGATCCCACAGCTCTACCGATGTATTCACATAGAGGACGCCGCGGTCGTGGCACCACTGCAGGATATCGCAACAATCGATGTTCCAGGCGAGGTCGATGAGAAGGTCTCCCTCCGATACGTGCTGTCCCAGCAGGGTTCCCAGGTTCTCTGGAGTGACGCGATCCTTGACGAACGTCACGCCCTGCTCAATCCAGGGCTTGAGAGCGGCGTCGTTCGGATCAAATTCCATGATGGTGATGCGGCGGGGATCAATGCTGATGTGTTTGATCAGAATCGGCAGCGTGCAACGCGCGACCGCGCCAAAACCAACGAACAACACTCTATTCGGAAATGTGACCATGATGAATCCTCCCGGCTGTGGTGACTGGAGCTAAGCAGGCCAACAACCGGAAGGGCCGCATACAAGGCCGGGGCAAACCGATTCGTCAGACAAGTAACAAGCGCCAAAACTAGAGTAACAATTTGTTGTTAACGTCGTGTCAATATTTGGGCTGAGGCAGTCGTACCAACGGGATGTTGAAAACTGCCTTGCTCGCTCGATGATCCCGCCAGGCGGGATCATCGAGCGGGCCAAATATCCGCTCTCAGTCTTTATTTCGACAGACCACTAGGCGGAGCTCGTCGCCATCGAACGGTTGCGCGCTACGAGACAGCCGTGCCGATGCTCGTGCTCAAACAGAGCTGCGCGGACGGTGTTGGATATCTGGCGAAGGCCCTCGGCGCGCAGCCATGCTCGATTGAAGTCCTGACCAAGGGAGCCAGGGAGCTCCGCAGTCGCGTCACTGAAGGCCTTCACCGCGGCGCTGTACTCTTCCACCAGTCCGATCCACTCCTGGCAGGCAAAGCCATCGGCCGAAACTTGCCGGCGTGGGGCATCGACATCTCCATCCGTTGCATAGTTCAGGGCTCCCTGCAAGTTTTTTATGTCCACGGCCGTCAGTCCCATATGTTAAATCCTTAAGCACGCGATGTGCCAAATCGCCGATAGTTCAAATTAACCCGACAAATGGTCCAGGCAACGCTGGGAATAATGCCAGGTACCTGGCGCGACCTAGTTTCCGCGGGGCAGTGAGAATCCATCGAACGAAGCAGGTTAGGACATAAGCCGGAAGTGCACGACAATCTCGGTGACCACCTGGAACGCGGTGCCATTCAAGATGGTGGGCCGGTAGACCCACTGCCGTACTGCATTCATCGCCGCTTCCACCAGCATCGGGTGACCGCTTACCGCACTGAGATTCTCGATTTTGCCGTCGGCGCCGATCACCGCGCTCAGCACCACATCGCCGGTGATATGGGCTTTTTTTGCCAGCAACGGGTATTCCGGGTCCACCTTTTTTAGCAGCATGGCCGCTTGCACGTCTCCTCCCACGGAAACTTGCCGCGGCACGGCGACAGGAGTCGGCACGGGTGTTGCCGCGACCTGGACGGGAGCAGGAGGGGGAGGAGCCAGCACCAGCGCATTGCCGAGCGCCCCGAACCCGCCATTGCCGCCGCTCATGCCAGGGACGCCGCCAGGGATCCCGCCCGGCACGCCTCCCGCGAGGGCTGCGGCGTCCACTAGAGACGTTTCATCAATCATCGCGACTTCTTTCGGCACAAGGACCGGGCTCGTTAAACCGTGCGGATCAAAAACGCGGATCGCCCGAGTTGCTGTGCGGATGGGCTGGGACGCCAGCATCGGCGGTGGAGGGGACGGTGGCGCCGCGGGTACCGCCGGCAGCATGAGCACCTTGAAGAGGGCCTGTTCGGGCAAGCTGTCGACGAATAATAAAGGAAGCACCGCCAAGCTCGTGAGCAACATGGCTTCGCTTAAGCAGGCCAGCGCGATGGGTACTGGATTGGCTTTCGCGTGCGGAACAAAACTTTGTTCAAACATGGCAAAATTCCTCCCTTACATCCGGCTTGGTTTGCCCAGCCGGGGTGTGTCTTAGCCGCAAAACGCGTATTACACAGAAGCTGGTCAAGCTCCGGGAAATGGCCCGGAAATACGATAGATAACGGCCTGAGTGATATGGGCCAACGATCCCGCGGAACCTGTGTGTCTTGCCGCAGGCAAGCGGAAAATAGCGCGTAGCAAACTCCACTGCGAGTCCCGCATGTCTAACGGCGATACACTGTTGCGAGGACTTCATGGCCGCTCTCCGCTGGTTTATCTCGCACGGTTACGGCCAATGGAGCTCGCAGAGGCTGGGCCGTTACAAACCAGCCGAGGCGGACGAACGAGTGAGCCGTTGCCCGAGTCCTGGGCAGGCGCCGATTCATCATTTTGTGACAGCCGGAAGGCTACACTGAATCCCAGCCCCGGATTGCGTGGACTGCCAACGAGCCTCAGGCCACGTGGGCCACGACCCTGGTCTGCTCAACGAGTCGCTCAATGGACTGCTCAAGAAGTTCCCGAGAACGGCTATCTTTGTCCTAGGAGAAAATGCGATGACTGCTGCGCCTTCCATGGTGTCGATTGGCGATGCAGGAGTTCTGAACCGGGAGGTGTCCTCGGCACTGCGCGACGTGTGGATCGACCGCGATTTGGGATGGCTCGATTTCAACGATCGCGTGCTGGCTGAAGCGCTGGATCCACGGACGCCCGTGCTCGAGAGGGCCAAGTTCCTGGCGATTGTGAGCTCGAACCTCGACGAATTCTTCATGAAGCGGGTCGCGGTTCTGCGCAAAGGCTCCTCGCCGGCGCACGTGGAGCTCCTGGGCCAAGTGAGAGACAGGATTCTCCATAGTCTAGAGGAGCAGGCCGCCTGCTTCCACGATGTGATCGTGCCGGAGCTGGCTCGCCACGGCGTCCACCTGTTGAAATGGGATGAATTGAGCACGGCGCAGCAGGCCGAGGCCGGCGCTTATTTCGATTCTGAAATTTCTCCCGCTCTCACGCCTTTGGTCTTCGATCCGGCGCATCCGTTTCCGTTTCTTTCCAATCTGTCGACTTCGCTCGCGTATCTGCTGGAAGATCCGCATCGCCATACAAAGTCCTACGCGCGCGTGAAAGTGCCGCCCGTGCTGAAGCAGTGGATCGCGCTCGAAGCCGGGGTAACGCCGGGTCACAAGACGTTCGCGCCGCTGTACGAAGTGATTCGCGGCAACATTCACAAGCTTTACGGTGGAATGAAGCTCACGGGAACCACTCTGTTTCGCATCACGCGCGACGCGGAGGTGGAAATCGACGAAGACTCCGAGGAAGCTCTGCGCGAGCAGGTGCAGGAACAAGTCCGTCTGCGGCGCTATGAACCGGTGGTCCGCGTGCAATTCGCGCCCGGAGCAAACCCCACCATCCGCGCGATGTTGCAGGAGCGGTTTCAGCTCTCGCCGAAGGATGTCTACGACGCTCCCGGCGAATTGGACTACACGTCGCTGTTCCAGATCGGTGGATTGCCGATCGCGGCGTTGCGCGATCCCGCGTGGACTCCGCTGATGCCGGCGGCGATCGAAGAGAGCGCCGATATTTTCGCGGCCATCCGGGCGGGCGATATCTTGGTGCATCATCCTTACGAAAGCTTCGAAGACAGCGTCGAAGAGTTCATCGCCGCGGCGGCCAGGGATCCAGAAACGGTAGCCGTCGAGATGACCGCCTACCGGATCGGCGACGACACGCCCTTCGTAAAATCTCTGGTCACCGCCGCCGAAAGCGGGAAGCAAGTGGCCTGCGTGATCGAAATCAAGGCACGCTTCGATGAGGAACGCAACCTGCACTGGGCCGCGGAACTGGAGCGCGCGGGCGCGCACGTCACCTTTGGCGTTCAGGGTTTGAAAACGCACGGGAAGCTGGCGTTGGTGGTCCGCAAGGAAGCGTCCGGGCTGCGCAGCTACGTCCACATCGGCACCGGGAATTATCACGCGCGAACCGCCCGTCTGTACGCCGATTTGGGTCTCTTCACCTGCAATCCGGCCATCACGCGCGACGTCGTCAACCTGTTCCACTTTCTAACCGGGCATTCGCAGGCGCCGGACTGCTCCGAGTTGTTGGTGGCGCCCGTCACGATGCGTGCGCGCGTGCTGGAGCTCATTCACCGGGAAATCGCCAACAAGAAAGCCAACCTTCCGGCGCGCATCATCGCCAAGATGAATCAATTGGAAGATCCGGAGATCATCGAAGCGTTATGTGAAGCGGCCGTGGCGGGAGTTCCGATCGATCTCATCGTGCGCGGGTTTTGCTGCCTGCGTCCGGGCGTGGCGGGCCGCACGGAAAATCTCCGGGTTCGGTCCATCATCGGACGCTTTCTGGAACATTCCCGCATTTTCTACTTTGCGGCCGGAAAAGAGATACCGGCGCAAGGCGAGTTCTACATCGGATCGGCGGACTGGATGCACCGCAACTTATCGAAGCGCGTGGAGGTGGTCACGCCGGTGCTGGCCAAAGAGGCGAAAGAAAAACTGTGGGAAATTCTCGAAGTGTGCTTGCAGGACCGCCGTCAGTCCTGGATGCTGCAGGAAGACGGAACCTACCTGCGGCTGGAACGCGGCTACGCGGCTCCGGGCGATGGAAATGACGGTCCCGCGGCGCTCGGCACCCACGCCTTCCTGATGGAGCTGGCACGCAAGCGATCCGAATAAGCGCCGCATTCGCGACCGTTTTCGGGAAGACGACGGCTATAATAACTACCGCAGCGCGCAAAGGCCAAGCTGAATCGCGGATCTCGCCGCGCTGGAGAATGCCATGAACGTATTGATCCTGAATGCCGGTAGCTCCAGCTTGAAATTCCAGGTCATCGCGACCGACCTCGAGCGCATGGAGCGTAATGCCGACGCGCGCTTGTGCCGCGGTTTGGTGGATGGCATCGGCGGAGAATGCGAGGTCACCGTGCAGGGTGGCGCAGGGCAACGCGTAAAATCGACCGCGACTTTGCCCGACATCCACGCCGCCATCGATCACGTTCTGCAGTGGCTTCGGTCGGCAGGGGACGTCATTCCCGAATTGCACGGCCTGGGCGACATTCACGCCGTGGGGCATCGCGTCGTACACGGGGGCGAGCTGTTTAAGCAATCCGTGTTGATCGACGGCCAGGTGCTGAAGGGAATCGAGGATTGCATCGAGCTCGCTCCGCTGCACAATCCCGGCAATGTGCAGGGCATTGAGGCCGCGCGCAAAATCTTAGGCGAGCACGTGCCGCAGGTGGCCGTCTTCGATACGGCCTTCCACGCGTCCATTCCGGAACACGCGTATCTGTACGCGATTCCTTATCATCTGTACACGCGTCACCGCATCCGCCGCTACGGATTTCACGGTACGTCGCATCGGTATGTGAGCGAACGTTACCGCGCCCTGCGGCAAATTTCGCGCGCCGAGACCCACGTGATTACGCTGCACCTGGGCAACGGATGCTCGGCCGCGGCGATTCGCGCCGGGTCGCCTGTCGATACTTCGATGGGCATGACGCCGCTGGAGGGACTGGTGATGGGGACGCGCTCGGGCGACCTCGATCCGGCCATCGTAAATTTCATCGCGACCAAAGAAAAGATGAGCTCCGAGGAAGTGGAAACACTGCTGAATACGCAATCGGGATTGCTGGGGATTTCCGGGTTCACGAACGATATGCGGACGCTGCAGACGGAGGCGGAACGCGGGAATCGTATGGCTCGCCTCGCCATCGAAATGTTCTGCTACCGCGTCAGAAAATATATTGGCGCATACCTGGCGTGCATGGAAGGAGCCGACGCGGTCGTGTTCACGGGCGGCATCGGCGAAAACTCGGCCGCCGTTCGCGCCGCCATAGGAAGCGGACTGGAATGGGCCGGCCTGCGAATCGATGCGGAACGGAATGCAAAAGCGATCGGGGTGGAGGCCGAAATCAGCGCCGAGAACGAGGACACAAAATCGACGCTGCGCGCCTATGTGATCCCGACCGACGAAGAGTTGTTAATTGCGCACGACACGGTGCGCGTCGTCGAAGGAATGAAGTCGAAAGCTGAGCCCCATGCGTGAGCGTGGGGCCTACAAAAGGGAGAAACAGCAGATCCCTCGACAACGGGTTCGCCTGGAGATGGATCAGTCCAAGGAGCTGTGGCGGCTCGGCAGGCCACTTGTTCCCTACTTGCTCGCGATGCTTTTATGAGCGCGCGGAGTGGCTTCTTCCTCGGCCAGGAAGTCGCGCACGAATTCGTTCGCTGGATGGTCGCGAACCTCCGACGGTGAGCCAACCTGCTCGATCTGACCGTGATTCATAATGGCGACGCGATCGGAAACATCCAGCGCCTCTTCCTGATCGTGCGTCACGAATACGCTGGCGATGTGGAGTTCGTCATGCAGACGGCGCAGCCAGCGGCGCAGTTCCTTGCGGACTTTGGCATCCAACGCACCAAAGGGTTCATCGAGCAATAGAACGCGCGGCTCCACCGCCAGAGCTCGTGCTAACGCCACGCGCTGGCGCTGTCCACCCGAAAGCTGGTGCGGATAGCGATCTCCCAGCCAGTCGAGTTGAATCAGTTCGAGCAGCTTCTTCACGCGGTCGCGAAGTTCCCATTCCAGTGGGCGCGTGCTGCGCGGGCGAACCCGCAATCCGAAAGCGATGTTTTCGAACACCGTCAAGTGGCGAAATAGCGCATAATGCTGGAACACGAATCCAACGCGGCGCTCGCGGAGGTTGGTTTGCGTCGCGTCCAGGTCATGCAGACGCACCGTTCCGCTATCCGGCAGTTCGAGTCCTGCGATGATGCGCAGCAGCGTCGTTTTTCCGGATCCCGAAGGGCCCAGAAGAGCCATCAATTCTCCGGTTTCAATCCGTAGACTGACGTCGTCCAACGCCTGATAGGAGCCGAATTGTTTGCTGATGTGCGCGACTTCGATGCTCATAAGAGCTCCTGCTGTGTCTTCCGCTCCAGCAATTTCTTCAACACCAGAGCCACCACCGATATGACGCTGAGCAGCGAAGCCACCGCGAATGCGCCCGCGTAGTTGTATTCGTTATAGAGGATCTCCACGTGCAGCGGCAGGGTGTTCGTTTCGCCGCGGATATGGCCGGATACCACCGACACTGCGCCGAATTCGCCAAGCGCACGCGCAGTGCATAGCACCACGCCGTAAAGCAATCCCCATTTGATGTTCGGCAGCGTGACGCGCCACAGCATCTGCAAGGGACTTGCTCCCAACACCAACGCCGCTTCTTCCTCGTCGGTTCCTTGCGTTTCCATGAGAGGAATCAATTCGCGCGCCACGAACGGAAACGTGACGAACGTAGTAGCGAGCACGATGCCGGGCACCGCGAAAATGATCTGTATATTGTGATCCGAGAGCCACGGTCCCAACCATCCGCGCGCTCCGAATACCAGAACGTAGATCAATCCCGCCACGACAGGCGAAACTCCAAAGGGCAAATCGATCAGCGTGAGCAAGGCGCTCCGTCCCGCGAACTGAAATTTCGTCACCGCCCAGGCCGCCGCGAATCCGAACACCAGATTCAGCGGCACCGCGATGCCCGTGGCCACGAGCGATAGCAGAATCGCCGAACGCGTGAATGGATCGGCAATGGCCGTCAGGTACGCCGCCCATCCCTTGTCGAAAGCTTGCACGAACACGGCCAGCAGCGGCAGCGCGACCAACAATCCGAGCGCCGCCAGCGCGAGCCCCGTCAGCAGCAATCGCACGGGACGAGGATCGGCGGCCATGCGCTTTTCATTTCTTGTCATCGCGTCCGCTCTAGTCTTGTCATCGTCCGCGCTCCAGGAATTTGGCCGTGTGCCTTTGCAGCGCGTTGATGCCGAGCAGCAGCGCGAACGACACCACCAGCAACACCACCGCGATGGCCGTCGCTCCCGCGTAATCGTACTGCTCGAGCTTGGCGACGATCATCAGCGGAGCGATTTGCGTCTTCATTGGCAGATTGCCGGAAATAAAAATCACCGAGCCATATTCGCCCAGCCCGCGCGCGAAGGCCAGTGCGAATCCCGTCAGCAGCGCGGGGCGCGTCATGGGCAGAATCACTTTGTAAAATGTCTGCCAACGCGTGGCTCCCAAGCTGGCCGCCGCTTCTTCCAACTCCTGGTCGGCGTCTTCCAACACCGGCTGCACGCTGCGAACGACGAAGGGCAGTCCGATGAATGTCAGGGCGACGATAATTCCAAGTGGCGTGAACGCCACCTTGATGCCGAGCGGTGCGAGATAGCGCCCAATCCAGCCTCCCTCCGTATACAGGCTGGTGAGCGCGATGCCCGCCACCGCCGTCGGAAGTGCGAACGGCAAATCGACCAGCGCGTCGGCGATCGATTTTCCTTGAAATTCGTAGCGCACAAGCACCCACGCGATCAGGAATCCGACAAGAGCGCTGATGGCACCGGCGATCAGCGACGTCCCGAAGCTCAGCTCGTAGGCCGCCACAACGGGCGGCGCCATCACCGTACTCCGAAATTGTTCCCAATTCACCGAGAAGGATTTCAGAAACACCGCACTCAACGGGATCAGGACGATCAGCGTCAGATACAGCGTCGTGTAGCTGAACGCCGGCCAGAATCCCGGAAGAATACTTTGTTTCTTGAAACTTGCCAGCATGAAGATGATCTTAAGCGCCCGGCGTATAGATCTTGTCGAACGTGCCGCCGTCCTCGAAGTGGGTCTTCTGCGTCTTGGCCCAGCCGCCGAATAATTCGTCGATCGTGAATAGATTCAGCTTGGGGAACTGATTCGCATACTTCGCGAAAATCTTCTCGTTGCGCGGCCGGTAATAATTCTTCGCGGCGATCTCTTGTCCTTCGTCGGTGTACAGATATTCGAGGTAGGCTTTGGCGATCTCCGTGGTCCCACGCTTGGCCGCGACTTTGTCGACGACGGCGACCGGCGGCTCCGCCAGAATGCTGACCGACGGAACCACCACTTCGAACTTGTCCTTGCCCAGCTCGTTTACAGCCAGAAACGCCTCGTTTTCCCAGGAAAGCAAAACGTCGCCGATACCTCGTTGCACGAACGTGGTGGTCGCACCGCGCGCTCCCGCATCCAACACGGGAACGTTTCTATACAGCCGCTTCACGAAGTCCTGCGCCTTGCTCTGATCGAGGTTGTTCTTCTTCAGTGCGTAGCCCCATGCGCCCAGGTACGCCCAACGCGCGCCGCCCGACGTCTTCGGATTCGAAGTGATGACGCCCACTCCCGGCCGCACCAGATCGTCCCAGTCTTTGATCTTTTTGGGATTACCCTTGCGCACCAGGAAGACGATGGTCGACGTATAGGGAGTGCTGTTATTCGGCAGACGCGTCTGCCAGTTCTTGGGCAGCAGATTGCCTTTTTCCGCAAGGACGTCGATATCGTAGGCCAGCGCCAGCGTCACCACGTCCGCCTGCAATCCGTCCAGCACGGAGCGCGCCTGCGCGCCGGAACCTCCGTGCGATTGCCCGATCTGGACGTCCACGCCCGTCTTGGCTTTCCAATACTTGGCGAACGCCGCGTTGAAGTTCTGATACAGCTCGCGCGTGGGATCGTAGGAAACGTTCAGCAGTTTGACGGGTCCGGCGGCCGATGCACCGTGCGTGAAGATTCCTCCGATTAAAGCAACGGCCGTCAATGAAGTAGTGAGAAGAGTAATGCGTTTCATAGTCTTTTTTGCGTCCTGTGTTTTCGTCCGGTCTCTCTCTTGGTGTCCCGAAAGATTCGGCTACTGCAGGAAGTTGAACTGGAGGCGCGTGATCAGCGCCTTCTCAGAGGGCCGATTCAAGTTGCCGGGAGCGCCGCCTTCAAACGTGGTGTAGCCAAAATCTTCCGCCAGCTTCGTCATGCGATTCAGATACCAGCTCACGCCGCCGACCCACTCGTGCGCACGCCGCGCCGAAGTTGCCTCTGTGGCAAATCCGTAGTTGTATAGCCCCCTGTCGGTGCTGAAATCGCCGACACGCGCCGCCACTTCCACCGCGCCCCAGGTGTGATTCTTCGGGTCGAATCTTTTGCGCGGCGCAACTCCGGTGAATCCTTTTTTCTCTCCCGTCAGGACATAAGAGACCGCGACTTGCCAGGCTCGTATCCCGATGTCGTGCCGCACCGTTCCCTTTTGGAAACCTTCGTCATCGACGCCATATTCGGAGAACAGGCCGAACCCACCCAGATAGTAGTAGGCGCCGGGTGACAGCCGGTTGCGGTGTCCGTCCGACGTGACGCCCGACGCGAAGCTGATAAACGCGTTTTGCCCGAAAGTTTTGTACGAAGGCAACGCGATTCCGTCCACGCTGCCGCTCGATGCGCCGATGCCGAATCCCAGGCCACTCAGGAAGTTTTTATCGGGCTGGAAGGGAGTAAAAAACAAGCGTGCCGCCAGATCGCGATGATCACTCACCGCCGCGTCGCTCAATCCGTTGTCGGCAACGCCGTTGAAAATACCGACGGAGTAGTTCACGCGCTGATTGATGATGTCGCCGCCCAGTTGGAAGCCGATGTCGCGGCTCGGTACCAGCAGAGTCGGCAGACCGCGCTCTACGAAACTCGTGTCGTCATCCGACTGCAAGCGTTCCATGCCGACGCCGGGCTTGAACTTGCCGGCTCTGAGCTTGAATCTCGAAAAGTAATTGAGCTGCACGTAGGCGTCGTAGATGACTACGCTCCCTTGCCCGAAGTCCGGCCGGAAGTAGTAGTCGACGTACTTGAAGACGGTGCCCGAAAGAGTGGGACGCGCGCGGCGCAGCAGAATCGTATCCGGCAGCGTCGTGAGCGCAGGTCCATAAAACGCGCGATTGTCGATCTGCAGGTCGCCGCCGATCTTGATGGAAGAGGCCCCATCGTTAGAAACAATCGTGAAGCCTGTGTCGTCGACCGTCACATGAGCGCCATTTTTATCCTTGGCGGCATCGTCTTCGGCCTTCAGCTCCGCCTTCCGGTCGGCGACTTTAATCTCTTGGTCCAGCTGCTCGACCTTCTGTTCCAGGGCCTTAATTTGATCGGCTTGCGAGGGACTCCCCCCATCGGGCGACTGCGCGAAAATCGGCGTCACAGGAAGCATCAGGGAAAGAGACACAAGGATGGCAGGAAGGTGAAGCTCTACTGTTTTCATATACTATAGTAGTATAGTATGGAACGTATTATTGTCAAGCCAATACTCGATAGACAAACAGGTGTATAGCTATGTCTAAGTACCTAAACTACTTATTTATTTCTATCGTCCCGCAAGTCTCGATATCGATGCCGTTATCCGGCACTTTCCCGAGCGGGTTTGGCTGGCGCGCGGCAAAAGGAAGACTCGCGAGCCCCTGGCAAACTGCTGAACAATATGATTGCCAGAATGGGAATCTCGTGCAAGGCTCGTCAAAGAGGACAAATCGTCAAAGAGGACAAAGAGGACAAAAAGATGAGACACCAGTCTTGGATTGCATGCACTATTGCATTCACTGTCGGCGCGGTAACCATTGCCTCAGCCACGGACGCGCCCACCGACGCGCAGCTGCTGGAAAAAGCCAAGCAGATTCATGCGCGGATCATCACCTTCGATAGCCACCTCGATTTGCCGTTCGATTATCCGGGCGCGGCAGAGGATGGAAAGACGCAGTTCGATCTCCCCAAAGCATCACGCGGGCAATTGAAAGGAGCGGCCTTGGCGGTTTTCGTGCCGCAAGGGCCGCGGACTCCCGAAGGCTACACGAAAGCCGCTGCCGACGCCGACAAGAAGTTGAAACTGATCCGGGCCATTGCCGAGGCCAATCCAACGCGCGCCGAGATCGCGCAGTCGCCCGCCGATGTTCGACGAATTGCAGCAGAAGGCAAATTCGCTGTAGTGATCAGTATGCTGAACGCATACCCGCTCAGCTCCGATCTCGATCAGTTGGATGAATGGTACAAGCGAGGCGTTCGCATTCTGGGATACACGCACGCGGGCAACAACGATTGGGCGGATTCCTCGCGCCCCAGCAAGGCGCTCGGCGACAAACCGGATGAACACGGAGGGCTTTCCGATTTGGGCAAGCGCGGCGTGGCTCGGATGAACAAGCTCGGCATGTTGATTGATGTGTCGCAACTCACCACACCGGCGTTGAAACAGGTGCTGAGTTTGACGAAAGCTCCCGTGGTGGCCACGCACTCCGGTCTCAAGGGGATTGTGGATTCGCCGCGCAACTTGTCGGACGAAGAACTGGAACTGATCAAGAAAAATGGCGGCGTGGTGCAGGTGGTCGCGTTCGGCAATTATCTGCGCAAAGCTCCCCCGGCGGCCGATGAGCATGCGCCTGCCTCACCCGCGACCGTCGCCCAACTGGTCGATTCCATTTCCTATGCCGTCAAGAAAATCGGCATCGATCACGTCGGCATTTCGTCCGACTTCAATCATGGCGGCGGCGTTGCCGGATGGCAGAACGAAGGCGAGGCGCACAACGTCACGGTCGAACTGTTGCGGCGCAGCTATTCCGAGCGGGACGTCGCAAAACTGTGGGGCGGCAATTTCCTGCGGGTCTGGGCGGAAGCGCAAAAACTCGGCAAGACCAATAGCCGCGACTGATGTCACGAAGGCTTTCGGTAGCCAGTCCTCCGCATCATTTCGCGAGCGGTACGATTCTCTGCGCTGACAGTAGAAATGAATCCTGCCGCCTTGCAAACTGAAGGCGGGTGTACAATAGCGACAAAGTCGAGACATTAATTCGTTCGAAAGGAAGTGCCTATGAACCGTCGCGCGTTCTTGCAATCCGCAGGGGCTGTATCCACCGGCCTGGCCTTGCCGAAGCTAGGTTGCCTCTCTGCCGAAGGCGCCACGACCGGCGGCTGGCGGACATTTGAAGTGACGACGCGCGTCGAAATCCTGCAATCGTCGGGAGCCACGCGCGTATGGTTGCCGGCGGGGCTGACGGGCAAAACGCCCTTCCAGGAAACGCTGTCCAATCGGTTCAGCGCCGAGGGTGGCACGGCGAAGATCGTCGAAGCCACAGCCGACCGTCTCGCCATGATCGCCGCGGAATTTCCGGCCGGCGTGAAGCCCGTGCTCACGCTGACCAACAGGGTCGCAACGAAGGACTATGCGGTCGATCTTTCCGCGCCCGGGAAGACCGCGAAAGCGGACCGCGCGGAGCTGGAATATTTTCGCCGGTCGACAAAGCTGCTCCCCACGGACGGCATCGTCAAATCGACCGCGCTGCAAATCACCAACGGCGCGAAGACCGACCTGGAAAAGGCGCGCGCTATTTATGAGTGGATCGTCGAGAACACGTTTCGCGATCCCAAGGTGCGCGCCTGCGGCATCGGCGATATCCGCTTCATGCTGGAGTCCCGCAATCTGAGCGGAAAATGCGCCGACCTCAACGCGCTGTACGTGGGACTGGCCCGCGCGGCGGGCCTGGCGGCGCGCGATGTGTATGGAGTCCGCATCGCCAAATCGGAATTGGGATACCGGAGCCTCGGCACTTCTTCGGAAAACATCACGAAAGCGCAGCACTGCCGCGCGGAAGTATACCTCAGCGATTACGGTTGGGTCCCGGTCGATCCCGCGGACGTCCGTAAGGTCGTGCTCGAAGAACAACCGGGCAATCGGCCGTTGGACGACGAAATGGTGCGCAAGGCGCGGGCACGGTTATTCGGCTCCTGGGAGATGAACTGGATGGCCTATAACTTCGCGCACGATGTCGCGCTGCCTGGATCCAACGGTCCGCGGGTCGGCTTCCTTATGTATCCGCAAGCAGAAACGGCCGACGGACGCCTGAACTGCGACGACCCGGACAACTTTAAGTACGAGATTGCATCGAGAGAGCTCCCAGCCGGAACGGCTTAAGCGATTCGCTCGCACCGCTCGGCTCTACTTTCCCGAGGCGAAACCAGGACCCGCTCCCTTCGAAGTTCCACGACGATTCTCGCGGCGCGCTGTTCACTTGGATCGATTCGTAGGGATCCGGCCGTCGTTCAGAACTTATCTGCTGACATAGGCTACAATCGAAGATTCCGCTTGCCATGATCACTCGTGAATGACGAAGTCCAGTCGAGGATTGGAAAACGCACCTTGGGTGAAATGTTTTAAGCATCCGATGCCAAGGTCTATCGCCCATTGTCTGCGATGAAGAACGATCTGGAACGAAAGCGGCCGAACAGGGAGAACGTGGATGAAGAGTAGGTGGATGACCGCCGTGAGTTTCGCGCTGCTGTCCGTTGCCGCAGCGTCCGAACAGAGCTGGGCCGCCCCAGCCAGCACCACGGCGGATTCATCGCCCACCGCTAATTCTCCATCCAAATCCAAAGACGCCAACGCCAAGAAGCCGAAGGGCAAATCCTTAGTCAAAAACAAGCCTTCAGCAAAAGACAAGCCTTCCGCCAAAAATAAGCCCTCAGCAAAAAACAAAGCCGCCACTCCGATGCGGACTCCCGCCTACACTCCAGAGGTGAAGGAAGCGGCGTCCGTCTGGCGGGGCTGCCTGGAATCGCGCGACCTGCCGTCGTTCTCATCGGGCTTCGGCGTGGAAGAATCCCGCTTAGCGCCTTTGCTGGCCGAACAGGGAGTGCTGATGACCGGGAACGACTGCGTGCCGTATGCGGCGGCCACCGGCGGCGAGGGAGGAGCAGCCTCCGCCATCCTCCAGGGCCCCGAGCCGAATGCCGGCGCAGTGCCGACCCTGGACATTCGCAAGACGTCCGATGGAATCACCGTGACGCCGGGCGCTTGCGATTGTCCCGCGACCCTGCGCCGCGTGCTGGAGTTCCCGGCGCAAGATGCCGTTGAACGGCCCAGCGAAGTTCTCGCGCCGGTTTACGGCAGTGTACGTTGGCAACTGGACATCTTGCTGCCACAGATGCTTCGCAGGCTCGCCGCGAAACAGGAAGCGGCGCGGTCCGCCCCGTGGAACACCGAGGCGGCTGCGTCCCCGGTGCCGGGTTCCATCGCACGAGATTTCGAACGCCCGTCCGACTCGGGTGTCAGCGCCCCACTGAGCACACCCGCGCTGAGCACACCAATGATGCGAATCGTGCTGGCGCGCCAGGACGAAAATGCCGCCGAGCATTTGCAGTCCATCGAAATTCTGGATTCGGCAACCGGGAAGGAACTGGATGGCGCGTGGTGGCTGGAACGCCGCGACGGCCCCGGCGTATTTATCAGCACGGAAGGCATCGCTTACGAGCGGCTGCTGTGGCAATCGCCGGTGAAATACGTTCAGAAATCGCGGGGCGTAGGAGCCGGCGTGACCACCGTGAACGTCCGCGTGCCCATGCCGAAAGGCGGAAGCAGCAAGCCCAAGTTTCGCAAGGTCACGGTCCGCGAATATCATTTGGGCGCGGACTTAATCGCACCCAAAGGCACGGAAGTGCATGCCGTCGGAGAGGCCAAGGTCACGTTCGCGGGACGCTACGGCGGCTACGGCAATTTGATTATCTTGGAGCACGGACTCGGCTATCAAACCTACTACGCGCATCTCTCCGTCATCAAGCCGGCGATCAAGGTCGGCGCCAAGGTGTCGCGCGGCGATGTCATCGGCCTGGTCGGATCCACAGGGCACTCGACCGCTCCGCATTTGCACTTCGAAACGCGCAAGGATGGCATTTATATTGATCCGTTCGACGACACGCGGCAGTTGGAATTCTGGGTGCTCTCGCCGGACGATCAGGAGCGGCTGGGAATGGAAATGCTTTCCTCGTCGGCGTCCAGCTCTTCCGCTTCCAACTCTTCCGCGTCCATCGCTAATGCGTCCGCTAATACATCCGGCGCGCAATCCGGCGGCGCGGAGGATCAAGGCGAGTAATCGCAAGCTCGAAACGTCGCGGAAGGCGCGCTTCGTAGTGGGTCATCCTCCGCTTACGGCTTGTCAACCGGGGCCCGGTCCTCTTACACTGGAAGGGTACCGAGCGATTTCTTAAGAACCGAACTTATATTTATTGTGGACAAACCATTTCATCTACTGACTCCCGCAGAACGAACCGCACTTCGGATTGCCCAGAATCGGGCGATTACGGAAAAGGTGGGCCAGGGCGCGAGCCCGAAGCCTCCCGCGAGCTCCAGCCGCGAGTTCAAGCGAGAAACACCCGAAGACCGCGCCAAGTCCGGGGGCGTGATCCGCAACGTACAGCGTTAGGCTTGTAAGGACACCCTTTGCGCGTCTGTCCCCGCCCTGCCGCCGGCGAACCGGGTGGAGAAGAGGGACTTGGAATTCGTGAACGAAAAATCCCTCAGCTGGATCACGTGGTTCCTCAGACTAGCGCTGGCGCTGGTCGCGCTTTTATACCTCTTCTGGATTCTCTCGCTCGTCGCGCTGCGCTTCGTGAATCCGATCACCACCGGCGTGCAGATGCAGCGCTTCGTGGAAGCGAAGCTTTCCGGCCAGCGTTACCAGAAACGCTATAAATTCGCGCCGCTGCCGCAGATATCGCCGAACCTCCAGCACGCCGTGATCTCCGCGGAAGACGGGCGCTTCTACCAGCACCATGGAATCGACTGGGAAGAAGTACAGAAAGTCGCGCAGGAAAGCAGCGAATCCGGGGAAATTCCGCGCGGCGCATCGACTATCACGCAGCAGCTGGTGAAAAACTTATTCTTCACCACGCACCGCAATCCATTACGGAAAGTATTCGAGTACACGCTCGCTCCCCTGGCGGATCGCATCCTCGGCAAGCGCCGCGTGCTGGAGCTGTATCTGAACGTGGTCGAATGGGGACCCGGCGTTTACGGCGCGGCAGCGGCGACCGAATACCATTACCATATCGCGCCGTCGCAGCTCGATCGCGATCAGGCGGCGAGGCTGGCCGCTTGCCTGCCCGCTCCACGCCGCCGCAAACCGGCGCGCATGAATCAATACAGTGCCGCCATCCAGGAGCGGATGCGTCAAGCGGGCTGGTGAGAAAGCGGTGGGGTTGACGTTTGTTCAAACGCCGCACACGGGCATCGTCGTATTCTAGTCGCCATGGAGACTGGGTTAGCGGAGTTCGTCAAACACGTCTTTCTGATCATTGGCGCGCTGTTCCCGATTGTGAACCCTCTCGGAAATGTGCCCATCTTCCTGATGCTGACGAAAGAATCCAGGAGTGACGTGCGCACGGTGCTGGCCCGCAAAATCGCGCTCAACGGATTTGTGTTGCTGGTGGCGTCCATTTTAATCGGGACGAATATTCTGGCCTTTTTTGGAATCTCCTTGCCCGTCGTTCAAATCGGCGGCGGGATGGTGGTGATCGCCATGGCGTGGAGCTTGTTAAATCGGAAAGACGAGCCCGACAAACACCACGGGTCGATGCAATCCGCGAGCGCAACCGATCTCTCGCGCCGCGCGTTTTATCCCTTGACGCTGCCGCTTACGGTGGGGCCGGGATCCATCTCCGTGGCGATCGCGCTGGGAGCGAATCGCCCGCCGGGAAACGAACCGCATTGGTCTTATCTCATCGCCGCGATTCTGGGAGCGGCGCTCGTCGCCGTCACGATCTACCTCAGCTACCGCTTCGCTCAATCGCTCGCCCGCGCGCTCGGCGACACGGCGATGAGCGTCATCATGCAGCTGTCGTTTTTCATCCTGCTGTGCATCGGAGTGCAAATCGGCTGGAATGGAATCAGCGCGCTGCTGCATTCCGTTCTGGTGCGCCGTTAAAAAAGGGAGCGATCCACGAAGACGTGTCCAATCGCCTTCGCGAAAGAGCTCCCCCACAAGAGCCTATTGAAGCGAAGCGGTCGGAGTGGCCACCGGGCTCCCTAGCATTTCGCCCGAAACCACCATTTCCACGCGGCGATTTCGCTGCCGTCCGGCAGCCGTACCGTTGTCCGCCACCGGCTGGTTCTTGCCGAAGCCCTGCGCGGTCACGCTGCCCGAGTTCAACCCCTGCGACACCAGGTACGTCTCCACCGAATTGGCACGATTGTCCGACAGCTTCATATTATATTCGTCGCTGCCAACGTTATCCGTGTGCCCTTCGATGGCGATCTTCAAACCGGGGTGCGCCAGAATAATGCCGGAGACCTTCGCCAGCTTCTCGCGCGCGCCGGGTTTCAGCGTGTACCGTGCCGTATCGAACAGAACGTCCGACATATTAACGATCAGGCCTCGTGCGCTCTCGCGAGTATCCAGAATCTGATTGAACTGGAGGACCAGTTTCTGTCTCAGCTCGGCTTGTTCTCGTTGCGCCTGGGCAGTCGCTTCACGGGCCTGATCGGCCTGTGCGGAAAGCTTCTGCTGCTGGTCGAGCGCTTCCAGTTTGGCCGCTTCCGCCGCTTGCCGTTCGCGTTGGGCGTCTTCGGTAGCCACCTGCGCTTGCGCAGTAGCCACCAGCGCATCGTTTCTAGCGACCAGCGCTGCCGCCCGAGCCTGATCGGCCTGCGCGGAGAGCTTCTGCTGCTGGTCCACCGCTTCCTGGCGCGCGCGATCCGCGTCCCGCTTCGCCATTTCCGCCGCCGCACGTTCGCGCTGTGCGTCCAGCGTCGCGGTTTGCGCTTCTGCCCGCGCATTCTCAGCAGCCGCACGATCCCCATCGGCAACGATGCGCTGACGAGTTTCTTCGTCGGCCTTGACATTGGCGGCGTTCTCGCGATTGACCGACGCTTCGCGTTCCAGCGTCAGCGCTTCCTCGCGTTCGGCGCGAAGCGCAATCACGCGCGAATCCTCGGCGCGCAGCACCGCTTCCCGCGCCATGGTGATGGCCGGCTTTTGCCCAGGTTTCTGATCCTGATTGCGGTTCGCCCAGGCCAGCGCGTCGAGCGCCTTCTGGTAGCTCTCCGCCGCATACTGCGGAGCTCCCGCCAGCCGCGCCAGCATCACTGCATTCTCGGCTTCATACAACTCAAAAGGATTCTTCTTGTCCACGTGAATCGGCACAAATCCGCTGGCCTTGCCTTCGGCGGTGTACATGCCGCGGGGCAGGAGTTCATACTTGGCGTCGACGGTTTCAATGACGCCGCGCGTATCCTTGCGCACGATATTTTCCATCACCACAACATCGCTCGGCTGAGTGACGGCATAATACGGCTCGGCCGTGACGATCATGCCGAACGTCTGGATCTCACTGGTCGTTTTGATCGCGCTTTTGGAGCCGTTGCCATAGTGATCCAGCGTGAGTTCGCCGAGATTTACGGGACGGCCGTCCGGCGAGATCGCCCACAGGACATATGTTAGATACTCCGGCCCGAAGCTGCTGGGCGCAACAAAATTCTGGAAATCGGCGGACACGCGAATGACACCGCGTTCGCTCTCGACCGTAGCGACTCCGCGCCCCGCCTGCATCAGCGTCGTGCCTTCAAAGTTGATCTTGGTGGAACCTCCAAGATGAAGGTAGTTGACGGCCGCAGTCGAACGCGACACCACCTGAATGCGGAAGATCGCCGTCGGCATCCCCGGTTCCGGCTGTAACGTGCCGGGCTGTTGGGTTGGGTTTGGATCTTGCGCGCACAACAAGGTAGAAGCCGCGAATATCACGAATGCGATTGTTTTGATACGTGCCATGCGTGATGAAGCTGCACGGCACTAGCCACGGACAGTGGACCAAAAACTCGCCAAACAAACCTCACTTTGCTTCACGGACCGACCGCGGTTGGTCAGACGGCCAAATCCGGTCAGTCCTACGCGCCTTATCGGGATCTTCCAAAGGTGTCCAGCATCGCGAGCGTTTCCGCGGCGAGCCGCTTCGTCAGCTCTCCGGCCGGCAGTTCGCGGCCAAGATGAGCGGACTGGCCCGACCACATTTGCGCGAAATCCCCGGATCCCGCTTCCTCCGATTTCGACCGGAGCGGCGCGATCGCACTACCGGCCAACGGAAACGACGGAGTAAGGTCCGACATGGGTCCCACTTCGCGGACGATGCGGTTGACGATCCCGCGCGCCGGGCGGCCCGAGAAAACATTCGTGAGCGCGGTCCCATCGTCCGCCACGCTTCGCAGTGCTTTCCGGTGCACCGGCTTAATCGTCGCCTCCGGGCAATGCAAATAAGCCGTACCCAATTGAACGGCGGCGGCACCGAGAGCGAACGCCGCAACGATGCCGCGCGCATCGGCGATCCCACCGCTCGCGATCACCGGCACCTTTACCGCATCCACTACTTGCGGCACCAGCGACATGCTCCCGACCTGGGTGGAAATGTCCTCGTTCAGAAACATTCCGCGATGGCCACCAGCTTCGTAGCCCTGCGCAAGAATCGCGTCGCAACCGCGCTGCTCCAGCCAGCGCGCCTCGGCCACGGTGGTCGCGGTGGAAAAAATCCTGGCGCCCGCCGACTTCACGCGCGAGAGAAGCTTCTCTTCGGGAAGACCGAAATGAAAGCTCACAACCTCCGGCTTCAGCTCGACCATGAGCTCGCACATCGCGTCATCGAACGGCATGCGGGTTGCGCTTGGGAGAGGCTGCTGAGGATTCAATCCGAGTTCGAGATAGTATTGCGCCAGCCGCTCTCTCCATGCCGCCTCGCGCTCTAAATCCACCTCGGGACGCGGATGGCAGAAAAAATTGAGATTGATGGGACGCGAAGTTCGCCGCCGGATCTTGCCTAGTTCCGCGCGAACTTGTTCGGTGCTCAACATCGCACAGGGAAGAGACCCAAGTCCGCCGGCCTCCGCCACAGCAATCGCCATGTCGGATAAGGCCGCACCGGCCATGGGTGCGAGCAGGATCGGCAGCTCGATCCCCAGCAGATTCTGCACGCGCGTATCGGGCCACATCGTCATTTTCCATGATCTCTGTTTCACGATTCTGCTTCAAGCCGCTTTTTCGCCCATGCGATGACCGTGAGGAAAGTTTCGCTACCATCAAATAAGCAGCGCGACACAACAAGTTCGACCAGCAGTACGACACAGCAGTGGTGTGATCAGCACGGGAAGCAAGCGGTTCTCCACGACCATTGAGGAACATTCTGCCTATGATGATTCTGCTCCAAAATGCGAACCGTGGCCGCTCCGTCCTTTCGACGTTCCGTCATCTGGGCCCGTTCGGACTGTTCGCTCTCACCGTCCTGGACAGCTCGCCGGTCCCGACGTTTGGGGGCCCCGACATCCTCCTCGCCATTCTTGTTTCTGCGCGTCTTGATCCGTGGTACGAATACGCCGTGGTCGCCACCATCGGATCGACCATCGGCGCGTATATTACCTTCCGGCTGGCGCGCAAGGCGGGAGAAGCGTATCTGGAACATAAATTCGGAGCGAAGGGAGTTGCCAGATATCTTGAGGTCTTCAAGAAATGGGGCACGGGAACCTTGGTCGCCTCGACCGCGATTCCGTTTCCCTTCCCCACCAGCCTCATCTTCGCGGCGGCGGGCGCTTCGGACTATCGCTTGGGCAGATTCCTGGCCGTCGTCGCCGTCAGCCGGGGTGTTCGCTACACCGTCATCGCCGTAATTGCGGATCTTTTCGGACGTCGCTTTGCCCGCATGTTTCAGCATCCCACGCAATACTGGGGCTGGTTCCTGCTGTTCACCGCTGGCGTGATCGTCTTAATCGGAGCGGGAATCCTGATCAACAAACGGCTGCTCGCGACCGAGGCGCGCTGAATTCTTTATTGCGGCGGAAGCGAACCTAAGTATGCGGAGATCGCGATCACGTCGTCTTCGGTGAGGTTCGTCACTACTTTCTTCATCAGCGCGGCGGCTTTGCCGGCGCTGGTGCCGTTCTGGAGAGTAATGAGCTGGCGCGCGATGTACACCGGCTGCAGCCCGGCCAATCTCGGCACATCGCCGAGGCCGTGCAAATCGTCGCCGTGACAAATGGCGCACTGAATGGTTTTGCCGGAGGCTCCCGTCTTCACCAACTGCTCGCCCCGGGCGACGCTTCCGGGAGGAACGTAGGCGATGAATCCGGCATGCGGATCGCGTATCGCCATGCGGTAGGCATCCTGCGGCGTTTCGATAATACGATGGCCGATGGGTTCCGTGGAGCCGTCTGGATAAGGGATGTGATGGCGTCCCGCCGAGTTGATATAGGTTCTGGGCGGCGTGTTCGTTTCGACCACCTTCACCCACGGGATCGGTTTAATCGCGGCATAATATTCGGCGGCCTGGCGCACATCTTCCTCGGACGTCGCTTTGGCAATGGGTCCCATGCGCGCATCGTCCTTGCGGGCTCCGCTCTTGAAATACTGCATCTGCCGCACGATGTATTCCGCGGGAAGGCCCGCAATGTCGGCGGATTCCGGATGTCCTTGGCCGGAAATGAGGTGGCAGGAGCCGCAGGCCGCGGCCTTGAGTCCCGCTTCTCCCTTCACCACGCGTGGCGCTGGCCCATGTTCATCGGGGAACCAGTCGGGCGGGTTGGCGTTGTTGGCCACCTTCGCCGCGTCGAATTCCAGCGCACTGCCCGGAGCGCGAATCATACCCGTGGGTTCGACGCTCGGCGGCTGCACTTTATCGGGGATGTTGTAGGCCCACGAGGGCAATCCATTGGGGATGGACGTGGGGTTTTGCGCCGCACAGAACGACAGGGAGAACGACGCGCCCAGTGCCACCAGCAGCGGGAGCTTCACTCGGATGTTCATAGGTTTTCTCGATCCACTTTTGGCTCGTTCCCACAAGCATACCGGAATTCGCGTACCGGGTCAGTTTGGGCTTGTGGGGCGGGTTGGAAACCCGCGCGCGATTGTGAATCGCACATTACATGGGCCCAAAGCGGGCGGGTTCACAACCCATCCAGTTCAATTTTATGAAACCGGCGCGATTCAATGCGGCCCGGTCGAATCCAAAGAGGACGAAGGCAATGAAGACGAAGGCGATGAAGACGTTGGCGACGACGACGAATGCAAGCGCGCCTCCAGCCGCGTCAGCACCAACAGGACGAACACGATCAACGATCCCGCCAGCGGCAGCGCCATCACCGCGCGCACTCCGAACTGCCACGCCCAATAGCCCAGCGTGCAGGGCGCCAGTAATCCTCCAGCGATCGCGAAGGAGAAAATTCCGTTGTACACACCCGGCTGGTAATCCGGGAAACGATCGCCGATTTTTTCCACCACCAGCGGATAGATCGGAGCGAACGCCGCGCCCAGCAGCAACACACCCGATACGGCTCCGAACAGATTATCGGTGGCGATCAGAATCACGCACGCGAACACCGCGCCCAACACGCTCGTCGCGAGCAGCCGCGAATGCCGCACCCGCGGCAAAATCCATTGCGCCGTGATGCGCCCCACCAGCAACGCGAGCCAATACATGGCCAGGATCAGAATCGACGTCGATGGACTCACCCCCAACCGCTGGCTCAAGTACAAAGGCAGCCATCCCGCAATGGCCCACTCATTGCCGCACTGGAAAAACAGCACCAGACTGAAGAGCACCGCGCTCGGGCTCTTTAATTCCTCAAGCAGCGAATGCGTCGCCTGCACGGGAGCCGTCTGCAGCGGAGCCGCCGTGCACGCCGCAAAGCGCGACCGCGCATACCCGATCCCGCAGAATCCCGGCACCAGCGCCAACCAGACTTGCATCGCCGAGGACGTGTAGAAGTAAAACATCTGCGAGATGATCAGCGCCACCGAGAAACATCCCATGCCGAAGAGCGCTCCCGCGAGGTTCACCGTGGCCGCCGGATCGTGGCGATACACCGGCGAGATCGCCTGGAAAATCGCCGTGTGCAGCACGCCCGCCGCGCATCCCAGCAAGAGGATTCCCGGCAGCCTCCACCACGCCGCGAAGGGTGGCGAAAAGAACGCCAGCGTCAATAACGCCACGGACGCCGCGCCGCAGGAAATCGCCAGCGTCTTGCCAATTCCGCAGCGTCGGAACAACGGCGGAGCCACACGCACGGCGATCGCCAACCCTGCGATCAGCGCGACAAAATACAGCCCCACCATCCAGTAATCGGAGAGCAGATGATGGCCCCACGACGGGATGATCGCGCCCAGAAACGCCAGCAAATATCCGGAGACGAAAAATCCGCCGAGCGCTTTGCGCGCGCCAGGCGAAGCCAACACGCCCGCATCGTCATGGATGGCGACGGCCGCCGAACTGTGAGGTGTGTCGGCCACTTGTATATGGAGGAGACGGGCGAGTTTAGAAAGCTTCTTCCGGCGCTTCGCCGAGCTTCACCGGAACGTCGATCGTGCGTCCTCCGCGGAACACTTTCAGATTGATGACGTCGCCCGGATGCTTGCGCGCAATCGTCCGCGTCACCGCGTCCGGCTCCGTTACGGCTTTTCCGTCGATCGCCGTTACCAGATCGCCGCCGATGCCCAGGCGCTGATTGCCGATCACCACCACGCTGGAATATCCGCGCAATCCCGCCGCCGCCGCCGCCGATCCGCTGCCCACTTCCTGGATCAGCAAACCGCCGCTCGCCGGCAGCTTCAACTCTTCGGCCAAATCGCCCGCGATGTATACGGTGGAGATCCCCAACCGCGGACGTCCGAAATTCTTGCCCGTGCGGAATCCTTCCAGCATCGCTTTCGCGCGATTAATCGGCATCGCGAATCCAATGCCGACGTTCCCCCCGTTGGGCCCGTAAATCGCCGTATTAATGCCGATCACGTTGCCTTGCGAATCCAGCAGCGGCCCTCCGCTATTGCCTTCGTTGATCGCCGCATCGGTTTGTATCATGCCTTCAAGCTTGTTGTTCTCGCTCTGAATATCGCGGCCCAGCGAGCTGACGACGCCCACCGTCAGCGTCCCCGCGAACCCAAAAGGATTGCCGATCGCCAGCACCTTCTGTCCCACCTGCACCGAATCGGAATCGCCCAGGTGGAAATAGCTCAGCTTCTTCTTCGGTTCAATTTGGATCAACGCCAGATCGTCGGCGCTGTCGCGCACCAGGATTTTCGCCGTGTAGCGGCTCTGATCCGGCAGCGTGACCTCCACCTTGGAACTGCCGCTGATCACGTGATTGTTCGTCAGGATCTGCCCGTCGGAATTGATGATAAATCCCGAGCCCAGCGCGTGCGTCGGCACCACCTCGAAGAAAAAGGTACGCTGCAGAACGGTACTCGTAATATACGCGACGCTATCTTTCGAGCTCTTATAAATATCGATATTGTTCTGCTCGTCGGAGCCCAGGCCCGCCGAATGCGCCACCGTCGGTCCGCTCCACAACGGGCCCGTCGCCCGATGCAACAGAGAACTGGGAGTGGTGGTCCAATAGACGAATCCCCCCACCAGCGCCAGGGTGATCAACACAGTGCGTAGTTTCATGTTTACGGCTCCGATCTCGAAGCGTTTCGCGGGCCAACCTGTTTCGAAGCAGTCAGCGATTGGTACACGGCTTTCGTTTGTGCAACGGTATTTTCTTTCGGCCCCGACGTGTCGATCACAAAATCGGCATACCGGATTTTCTCGGCCAGCGGCATCTGCCGGCTCAGCCGGTTCACCACTTCCTCGCGCGTCAGCCCGTCACGAGTCATCGCGCGCTCAATCTGCCGCTCTTCGCCGCAGACCGCGACGATCAGCTTCGCGTAATCGCGAAAACTGCCCGTCTCCACCAGTATGGCAGCTTCCACCACGGCGATGCCATCGGGATCGGCCCGTTCGAACGCCTCCAGCGCCGCCTTCGTTCGCGCCCTCACCGGAGGATGCACCAGCGCGTTCAACTTCGCGAGCCTCGCCGGATCGTGAAACACCAAGCCCGCCAGCTTGCGCCGGTTGATGGTCTTCTGGCCGCGTCCATCGTCTTCCAAAATCTCTTTTCCGAATTCGGCCCCAAATTCAGCAACGATCCCGTCGTAGGCTTCCCCGCCCGGCTGCATCACCGCGTGGCCCATCTCGTCGTTGAAGATCACATGGCAACCCAAAGTTGCGAGCGTCTTCCCGACAAACGTCTTGCCCGTTGCCAGCCCGCCTGTGAGTCCGACCCTAAGCACGTTGTATCGCGCGTCTAGCGCGCTCCCGTCTTTGAATCATGGGTCGGCTCATGGGACGTCGCCTCACGTGTCATTTCATGTGAAGCCGCCAGATGCTTCTCCGCCAGCTCCACCGTGTTCGACATCAGCATCGCGATCGTCAGCGGCCCCACGCCTCCGGGAACAGGAGTATACGCACCGGCCGTGCGCTCCACATCCACGGGATGAACGTCGCCGACCACGACCTTCCCCTTCGCCGCGAACTCCTCCGCGCGCCCCAGCGCCGCCGCCTGCGCCGCCTCCGTGATGCGATTGATCCCGACGTCGATCACCGTCGCTCCCGGAGCGATAAATTCCGACGTCACGTATCCCGCACGGCCGATTGCCGCCACCAGCAAATCGGCACGCCGGCACACTCCCGCGACGTCCTCCGTGCGCGAATGGCAAATCGTCACCGTCGCGTTTTCGTGCAGCAGCATCAGCGCCATCGGCTTGCCGACAATATCGCTGCGCCCCAGCACCACGGCATTGCGCCCGGCTATTTTGATTTCGTAGAACTTCAATAATTCGATGATCCCCGCCGGCGTGCACGAGCGCGGCGCAGGACGATTCGCCACCAGATAACCAACATTGGTGGGATGAAATCCATCGGCGTCTTTATCGGCGGCCACGGCCTCCAGCACGCGGCGAGAATCCACGTGTTTCGGCAAAGGCATCTGCACCAAAATGCCGTCGATTTTCGGATCTTCGTTTAACTTGTGAATGAGCCCGAGCAGTTCTTCGGTCGAGACGCTGGCCGGAATTTCATGCGAGTCGCTATGTATTCCGAGCTCGTGACAAGCCTTGATCTTGCTGCGCACATAGATCGACGACGCAGGATCGTGACCCACCAGCACCACGGCCAACCCCGGCGGCCGCGAAAGTTTTTGGATCCGAGGCTTGAGGTTTTCTAATATCCGCGCCTGAACCGGCGCTCCTGAAAGAATTTGCGGCATTCCTCTGTCGAGGATAGCAGTTGGCGTGGCATGCAAGACAGCAGAGGAGAGGATCGTGGATTCTCGTGGAAAATGTCGTCTGTCCCTTTTACCCTGTCGGCCGACTTCTGGATGAACCTGCAAAGCGCCTATGAGCTCGACATCGCTCAACATAGCCCGCCAGCAAGTGGGCAAGGCCATAAAGCGGATTCCAAACGCACCGAGACGTCGGAGCCACGGCCCGCAGCGTAAATGGAGAAACATCCGTCTGTCCCGGTTTTCCCGATCTTGTTTTCCGCGATGCCGGTTTCCGCACAATCCCTTGCGGCGCGGACTCATGCTACACTGTGTTCGTATCTTGCCTGCAAGTTGTCTACACCCCTTCTTGCACGTGAGCCCCGTCTTGCTTGTAAGCCCGTGTGACGTTTTCATGCGCGTTGTTTGATTGCATACTTGGCAAGTCTCTTCCTCAACGCACGCGTGGGTTCTGTTAAGACGCGCAATTGCTCGATCTAACCGCCCCCCCCTTGGTTCGCAGTCGCAGTCGCAGTCGTCCCGACCACCTTGCAGTGGCGTCGATCGCTATCCCCCTAGCAGACAGCGGCGATTCTCGATGATCAATTGGAATTGGAGTATGAAGGAACCATGATTGTTTCACAGCCAAGCAGAGTGCTGATTGTCGAGGACGACCCGTCGCTCCGCAAGGTACTCTACAACTCCCTGAACGCGGGCGAGTTTGCCGTCGACGAAACCCACAGCAGCGAGGAAGCGCTGCACATGGCACAGCACGCATCCTTCGACCTGGTCCTGCTGGATATCGAAGGCCCGGCCTTGGTGGAAAACTGCCGCAGGCTAAGGGACCTGTCGCCCACGCCGGGCATCGTCGCGATCGTCAAAGTGCGCGACCTGCAAGGCGCTGAGGTTCAGGCGCTGGAAGCCGGTGCGGACGATTACGTCACGAAGCCTTTTTGGTTGCACGATCTCGTCGCGCGATTGCGGGGCGTCTTGCGCCGCCGCAGTGCCCTCCGCGAAACCGAGCAGCCGGTGCTTCAGGCCGGCTCTCTAGCCATCGATCTGCGTCGCCGGTTGATCTTGTGGCGTTCCGGAACTGAAGTGCGTCTGTCTCCCAAACAGTTCGATCTACTGGCCTTCATGATGCAGAATCAGGGCGTGCCGTTGACCCGGGCGCAATTGCTTCGCTCGGTCTGGGGCCCCGAATACTGCGACGAGGCAGAGTATCTGCGGGCCTACATCTGTGCGCTGCGCAAGAAGATCGAGGTCAATCCCGCCGCGCCCGAGTACATTCTGACCGAGCCCTGGATCGGCTATCGTTTTTGCAATCCTGGTAACCAACAAAATTGGGGGTGACGTCTCCTAAAAGGAGACCAGAGGAGAGTCATGGGAAACGACCATGGAGTTGACGTTCTACGGCCGACGGAGCCCGGGTTTCGCCAAGAAGAGGCCATGATTTTGCCAGAGCCGGAAGTATTGTTCCTTCATCGGATCAGCGCCATTGTCGCATCCCAGCGATCGCTGGACGAAATGCTGGGCGAGGTCATCGGCTTCACCATTCAAGCCACCGCGTGCGATGCGTGCCTGGTGTATTTACTGGACCGCCCTGCAGGTGAGGTTGTTCTGCGCGCCTCCCAGGTGCCTCACGCCGCGGCTATTGGCAACTTGCGAATTGAGATCGGGCAAGGTGTAACGGGCTGGGTGGCGCAACACCGGTCCATCGTGGCGTTGTCGTCGAACGCCTCGGCCGACCCGAGATTTATGACAATCCAGGGTTTGATCGAAGACACATACCAGGCGTTTCTCTCGGTTCCCCTCGTGAGTGGCGGCGATTTGGTTGGCGTAATCAACGTTCACCATTATGACGCCCACGCGCACAGCGCTCTGGAGATCGGCAGGCTCAACTTTGTCGGCGAGCAATTGGGATTGGCTGTCGCGAAAAGTCAACTGGAGGAAGAAAACAACCGCTTGCTTGAGGAGACTCTCGAAATAAAGCGCGTGCTCGAAATGCGTAAGGTCATGGAGAGGGCCAAGGGAATCCTGCAACATAATCTGGGCATGTCCGAGGAAGAAGCGTACCTGAGACTCAGGGATCAAAGCCGCCTGCGCCACAAACCGATCAGGGAACTCGCCGAAGCAATTATCCTGGCGCAGGAACTGAGACTGCCTCCGCCAGCGGACCCGACTCCCGCGCCATTGAATCATCCGGAGCAGGTTGCATTGAACCCGCAGGAGCTGGGGGTCCTCCGGCTCGTCGTCCAGGGCTTAACCAACAAGGAGATCGCCAGCCGCTTGGGCCTTCCCCTGAGCGTCGTTACGAACAATGTGCAGCAACTCTTCGGAAAAACTGCCCCGCATGAACGGAGTCAGCTTGTTCGTATCGCGCTGGAACGATATCGGCATCTATTGTAGTCGAGAGGTATACCCGAGTTCGGAAGTCTTTCACACGGAAATGGAGGACCGAAGTAGATCCGTCGTCCCGCCCTGCGAGATCGGGATGACAGGGGTACAAAAGCAAAAAACCAAGCGTTTCGGCCGGGGGTTTTCTTTTTGTTGGCGCACTACGCATTCGCTGTGCGCTATCTTAATCGGGCAACCAACCCGCAGAGCGCCTATGAGCTCGACCTGGCCCGCCAGCAAGTGGGCAAGGCGATAAAGCGGATTCCAAAGCGCACCGGGACGGCGGAGCCTCGGCCCGCGGCGTGAATGTGAGAATGCCCGTCCCGGTTTTGCCAGCATGTGATCCGACCCCTCAGCATGTCATCCCGAGCGCAAGTGAGGGATCGGCTGTTTCTTGTGGGGCGAGCTTTAGCTTGCAGCGCGCTTCAGCGTGCTCCATAAAAATGACCCAGCCCCATGCGTCAGCTTGGGGCTAACACAACATGCGAGAAACAATGGCACGCACACTCACCCCGGAGAAATCCTCGCCGACGAGCTGGAGGAGATCGGTCGTTCGGCCAAGAATCCGGCCGACGTGATCGAGGTGCCGCCGAACCGGTTTTCAGGTTCTCTCCGGAAAGCGGACCATCATGGCGGACACGGCGCTCGCGCAGTACTTCGGCATGTCGGCCGACTTCTGGATGAACCTGCAGAGCGCCTATGAGCTCGACACCGCTCAACATAGCCCGCCAGCAAGTGGGCAAGGCGATAAAACGAATCCCAAGGCGCACCGAGACGGCGGAGCCTCGGCCCCGCGGCGTAAATGTGAGAAATCTCCGTCCGTCCCGGTTTCCCGCTTGACGGAGCTTTCGTGCCCGGCTATTCTGAAGAAGCTCTTTACGCGTTCTTGGGACTCTCGGAGTCTCCGAGTCTGGCGTTTCGCCGGACCTACTGACAGTTGCATAATACAGCGTGACTAAAGGGGCAGTTCGGACTGGAGCCAGAAAGCGCGGATGAGGCGTGGTCGGCGGCGCATGCGGCGGAGGGTTCGACGAGCGTTGGCATTGA
>Ga0182030_10002614_pt1 | contig 38331 bp, 36 predicted proteins | sample 812S3MmetaG_FD_121299 | JGI IMG/M metagenome (GOLD analysis project Ga0182030, IMG submission 121299) | Permafrost microbial communities from Stordalen Mire, Sweden - 812S3M metaG (Illumina Assembly) | ecosystem: Environmental > Terrestrial > Soil > Wetlands > Permafrost | place: Sweden...
TGATTAACACTTGTGCAGACTTGGAATTCGATCAAAGGGCGATTGAATCTAAAAAATGTTTCCACCGTTTTTCGCCATCGTTCGACGGTCACTAAATTTGTAACTTGTCTTTATCTGAGGTACTTTCTCCTGAGTGCCAGCCGGCACTACGGCAACAGGTAACACCTTCCCAGTGGGGAACGAAGGCGAACCAGCCGGCAAGCCCGGATCAAACAAGATCCACTTTGATTCGAGGCAGGCCACATGGCACAGGTACAGATTGCCAAGTAGTTGTTCCCACCGAATTCACGGCCTATCAAGTTAAAAACTCCACCGTGCTCACCCACGAGGGGTGCTCAAGGGAGCCGTGTCTTCAAGGGGAGAGCAGCGATTCTACTTCGGAGCCGGATTCCCGGTATCTTTTGTTTCGGCTTTCGATGCATCCGTGGCATCGGGGGGCTTGGAGAGATGGAGCTTGCTCATCTCTTTGGCTCCGACCGATGGATCCTCGGGCGTGACTTTGATGCCCGTTGCCATGGCTCCGGCGGTCCATTTGTAGTAATAGGCTTTGCCCGCCTCTGCCTCAAATCGAGCCCGCTCGTTCTCTTTCTTCCTTGCTTCAGCCAAGGCCGCACCGGCGGACTGGATGATGCTTCCGTAGTACATCTTGGGCAACCCGGAAATGACCACAGTCCCAGGCGGCACTTCAAGGAATTCGTATTCGCCGTTCAGTAGTTTGCCAAGATGAGTGTCGTTGACAAAGATTTCGTCGTGTGAGGCGGAGCCGGTAAACCTGTACACACGGTAGATGCAGACAATGGCTTTGCCGTTGGAGGGCGCGGGCAGCACAGCGGGAGTTTTGGAATCCTGTGCTGCAGAGACAGGCCCTGTGAAGAGAAACGCCATCGCACTGGATGCGAGCAGAAGACTTGCGAGTGACATGCAAGCTCCCCTGAGCGGTACGACGACGCCGAAAGCAGTGTTACGCATAGGAGCGTTCCTCCCTTCATTGGAAATCTGGATCGGCACTGTAGCAGGTTGCGGCTGCCAGCGACGTGACGGCTGCCACAGCCGCTATGGGAACAAACGAGGTCACAAGAAGTGGATGGGACGAGCAGAGGGTTCCCGGCATCAGCGGCTTCGTCTATGTACCGGCTGAAGCCCGCACCCTTCGTCCCGAGGACGCTTTCCCGCAGCCTGCAAAGGCCTGCAGCAACGGGCCAGAGGTGGAGGGCTGCCGGGTTGCGCGGGGAAGCCCGAGGGTGTATGTTCCCGGACATGCACTGGGCAAGTCCGGAAGAGCGTCGCAAGCTGGGCCAGACACGACGCAAACAGGTTGGCCGCCAGCATCATGACGAACTGAACATCAAGGCGCGGCAGAGGCCGGCCTTGTCTCTGCTGGAGCGGGTGGAACGCGGACGCATTCCGGCGCTGCTGAAACTTAAACACCAGCTCATGGCGCAGTCGCCCTTTGGCTATTTTCGCGGCGCAGCGCCAGTGATGGCGGCGGACCTGGCCGCGTTGCCCAATACGGGCATCCTGTGCCAGCTGTGCGGCGATGCGCACGTGCGCAACCTGGGCGCGTTTGCCGCGCCCGACGGCCGGCTGGTGTTCGACATCAACGATTTCGACGAGACCATTCGCGGACCGTTTGAGTGGGATTTGAAGCGCATGGCCGCGTCGCTGGTGCTGGCGGGGCGCGAATCGAATCACAAGGAGGCCTCGGCCAGGCAGGCCGTGGAGGCGTGCATCGAGCGCTACTGCGCCCAGATGCGCGCTTTTGCCAAGATGCCGAGCCTCGAAGTGGGACGGTTCCAGGTGCATCGCATCGGATCTGTGGAGCCGGTGCACGATGCGCTGCTGAAGGCCGAGCGGGCCACGCCGCTGCACACGCTGGGACAGCTCACGGTGGCTGCGGGCGGCAAGCCGGGGGCAACGCGCCGCTTCAGGGAGATTAAGCCTGCTTTGGCGCGGGTGACGGGCACGCAGGCGGAAAGAGTGCTGGCCGCGCTGGAGCCTTATCGCGAAATGCTGGAGCCGCAGCGGAAGCATCTGCTCTCGCTCTACCGGCCCGTGGATGTGGCCTTTAAGGTGGTCGGCACCGGCTCAGTGGGACTGCGCGACTATTGCATTTATTTCGAGGGTAATGGACCCCAGGATCCGCTCTTTCTGCAAATCAAGGAAGAGGCGCCTTCAGCCTACGCGCCTTATCTGCCAGATGCCCGCCCGGCCACCCACAACGGCCAGCGCACGGTGGAGGGCCAACGCGCCATGCAGGTGCAATCAGACCCATTTCTGGGCTGGACGCACATTGGCGCGCGTCACTTCCTGGTGCGCCAGCTCAACGACCACAAGGGATCTATCGAGCTGGAAGACATGGCCGGTGGCGCCCTGACAGCCTTTGGCCAGGTTTGCGGGGAGTTGCTGGCCCGCGGCCACGCCCGCTCGGGAGATCCACTGGTGATTGCGGGCTATCTGGGCTCCGGCAGCAGCTTTGCCGAAGCGCTTGGCAGGTTCGGCTCGCTTTACGCCGACCAGACGGAGAAGGATTGGCAGGCCCTGCGCCGCTCCGGTAAAGTTGGGGCCAAAAGCTAGACACATTTCAAGGAGAATCGGATGAATCGCCGCACGTTTACCCAGGCACTGGCCACCGCCGCGCTCACGGCCGCCGCGCCGTCGTTGCCCTCTAAAGCGCAGAGCGCAGAGACTGCGCCGCAAGCCGGGCCCTTTCCGCTTTCCGTGATGCTTTGGACTGTATTTACCGAACTGCCGTTTGAACAGCGGCTGGCGAAGATTGCCGAGGCCGGTTACAGCAACGTGGAGCTGGTGGGGGAGTACCGCAAATGGTCTGAGGCCGACTTTGCCAAGGCCAACGCGGCACGCAAACGCCTGGGCATCAAGTTCGACGCGACTGCAGGACTGGACCACGGCATTGCGGACCCTGCGACGCGGGACGCGTTCCTGGCCGACCTGCGGGAAGGCCTTGGCCCCATGGAGACCCTTGGCTGCCCGGCGATGATCGTGATGGCGGGCAACGTGGTGCCGGGGCTCTCGCGAGAAACGCAACACCAGGCGGCGATTGAGACGCTGAAGCGGGCGGCGGCAATGGTGGAAGGCCGGAAGATCGAAGGCCAGCCGGTACACCTGCTGCTGGAATGCATCGATCCGGAAGAGAATCCGAAGTACTATCTGCAGTCGGCGGCCGAGGGGATCGAGATTGTGCGCGCAGTGAACCACCCGCAGGTCAGGTTCCTCTACGACATCTTCCATGAGCAGATCGCCGAGGGCAACCTGATTGAGAAGCTGGAGAAGCACAGCGATGTGATCAGCCTGGTCCACATTGCCGACGTGCCAGGCCGCCACGAGCCGGGCACGGGCGAGATCAACTATTCAAACATTTATCGCAAGCTGGGAGAGCTCAAATACCGCGGCATGGTGGCGATGGAGTTCCGCCCAACCGGAGAGGCTGTGGCCGCGCTGCGCAAAGCCAAAAACATGGCATGGAGAGATGCAAAGGTTTAAAGGCCTTCAGCTAGCGGGCGGAAAGACGAGGCAGAGCGTCGTCGGCTTGACTGATTACGGTCGAGATGGACATTTGTGGGCTCCCACCCAGATTCGTGAAAAGTTGAGGAGCGCCGGGTTGAGTACTGAGGTATCCCAGGTCCGAAAATCCGGACCTGGGGCACCCAGAGTTCTGTTCACACTCGAATCGAAAATGCGCTAGGCTGCGAAGGGGGACGGGCCGACGAGTTGCATCTCGTATCTGCTGAAGAACGCGGCATCCTGAGTTGGAGGATTGGGTATCGCGGTCGCGCGGAAGAACTGCTCCATTTTCCGGCCGGCTCGGCTCTACAATGAACCGGTATGCCGACCGCCGTCCGCTCGCACGCAAAAATCAACCTTGGCCTTTATATCGGCGCGCCCCGGCCGGACGGATTTCACGGGCTGGCCACCGTTTACCAGACGCTGGAGTTGTATGACCTGGTAACGGTTAGAGCCCAACGGGCTCCGGCGACGGCTTTGCGGTTGAGCTCGAATGACAAGCGCGTTCCCACCGATAGCAGGAACACTGCCTGGAAGATGGTGGCCCTGGCGCTGGAGGCGTTGGGGATTACCGCGGAAGTGGAGATCGCCATCGAGAAGCGCCTGCCGGTGCAGGGCGGACTGGGCGCGGGCTCGGCCAATGCGGTTGCGGCGCTGGTGGGGCTGGAAGTGGAGCTGGGGATTTCTGCCGGCGGGTGGCCGGCGCGGCGGCTGGAGATTGCCGCACGGGTAGGGTCCGACGTGCCTTTGTTTCTTATTGGGGGCGCGGTTCTGGGCCTTGACCGGGGCCAGCAAGTCTATCCCCTGCCGGACATCGAGCCGGTGTGGTGTGTGGTGGCCACGCCCGCAGTGGGCGTTTCTACGCCACAGGCCTTTCGGGACTGGGACGCGCTGTGCGCCACCGAGGGTTTGACCGCCAACGCCAGTGCAGATAAACTAAATGAGTTGAGCCGAGCTTACGCCAGCGCCTTTTCGGGAGCGGTTCCCAGAGGCCGGCAGGGAGCAGGCTCCTCCGGTGTCCTCTCCGCGGGGGAGGACCTGGCCGGACCACAAGAGTCCGTGCTTGTCCGCACCGGGATCAGTAGCTGGATCCAGAGCGACTTTGAACGCGTCGTTTTTCCCCAGCATCCTTTCCTTGGCGAGATCAAGCGCATTCTTGCGGCTTCGGGCACACCGGAGGCGGCCCTCCATGCTTCGCTGTCGGGGTCCGGTTCGGCGCTCTACGGGTTGTACCTGACCCGCGGAGATGCGGAAGCGGCCCAGGAACGATTGCGGGCGGCCGGGGTTGAAAGCCGTTTGACACGCACCCTGCCGCGCCCCGCTTACTGGGGTGAAATGCTTCTGCTGTAAGAGAGTTGACAGCCCACCTTTGGTCGCGAGAGACTCACGGGCGGCTGTCGAACGCGGATTCCAGGGAGGACCTGGAGATTCGCGGAGTTGGGCGATCGTCTAATGGTAGGACAGTGCCCTTTGGAGGCACTTGTCCAGGTTCGAATCCTGGTCGCCCAGCCAAGATTTACGGTGCGGACCCCGGGGGAAGCAGCCAAAGCCAACCAGCTTGGAGGTACTCGTGGATGGAGACGGAAACTGTGACGGCAACGGTGGAAGATAAGCGACAGGACGGCGGATTGAAAGAAGCCCGCGAAGCCGCAGCGTTAGACGGCGCGGCGAAAGCAAAGGAGACCAAGGTGGCTCCGGAGCGCAAGCGGAGCCGCAACCTGAGCGAGGACCGGCGCTTCAAGCTCTTCAGCGGATCGGCCAACAAGCCGCTCGCTGACCAGATTGGTGAGCACATCGGCGTAAAGGTGGGCGAGGCCAAGCTGCAGCGCTTTGCCGATGGCGAGGTTTACTTCCAACTGCTGGAGAATGTGCGCGGCGTAGATGTGTTCGTGGTGCAACCGACCTGCTATCCGGTGGACCAGAACCTGGTGGAGTTGCTGGTGATGATCGACGCGCTCAAGAGGGCGTCGGCAGCCAGGATTACGGTGGTAGTGCCTTATTACGGTTACGCCCGCCAGGACCGCAAGGATCGCCCCCGCGTGGCCATCAGCGCCAAGCTGATCGCCGACCTGCTGACCACGGCGGGGGCCAACCGCGCCCTGTTTGTGGATTTGCACGCGGCACAGATTCAGGGTTTCTTCAACATTCCCGTCGACCACCTGTTCGCCAGCCCGGTTCTGGTGAGCTATTTCCGCGAGCTCAAGCTGCCCAACCTGACGGTGGTTTCGCCGGACGCGGGAGGCGTGGAAAGAACGCGCTTTTTCGCACAAAAAGTAGGAGCGCCCCTGGCCATTGTGGACAAGCGCCGTACGGACCTGAACGTGGCGGAAGTGATGAACGTGGTGGGCGATGTGCGCGGCAAGAACTGCCTGATCATCGACGACATTATCGATACGGCGGGCACCCTGGTAAAGACCGTGGACGCTCTCTATGCCAACGGTGCGGAGGCGGTGTACGCCTGCGCCACCCATGCCGTGCTTTCGGGCCCGGCCATCGAACGCATTGCCAATTCGCGTCTGGAACAGGTGATTGTGACCAACACCATTCCGCTGCGCGACGCGGCACAGAAGTTACCCAAGATCAAAGTACTCTCGATCGCCGGTCTGCTGGGCGCAGCCATCGAGAGCATTCACATGGAAACCAGCGTGAGTACGCTGTTTTCGTAAGTGATCAGTGATCAGTGATCAGAGTTGGTAATCAACAGTTAGTCGGCAGGGGCATTGATTCAGTGGAATGCATTCGTGAGTTGAACACTGAATTCTGATGACTGGCCGCTGGCTCAAACAAAGGGAGCGAACCCCAGGGGTCGTGCCCGATCGCAGAAACGAGAGACCGAATGCCTGAAGTAGTGATCGCCAAGCCCCGTGAGGGCAAGTTCAACAAGAACGCCGCGCGCCGCGTCCGTGTCGCAGGCAAGATTCCCGCCGTGTTTTATGGTTCCGGACACGAGGCCGTGGCCGTCGAAGTGGACCCCAAGCAGATTTCCCGGATTCTCTTTTCGGAGACCGGCCATAACACGATTTTCGATGTCGAAATTGAAGGCAAGCCTACGGCCAAAGCGATGATCGTCGACTGGCAGCGCGAACCGCTAAAGGACCAGTTGATTCACATCGACCTGAAGCGCATTGCAATGGACAAGGTTCTGCAGGTGAGTGTCCGCGTGAAGCTGTTGGGCATTCCGGTGGGCGTCAGGGCCTCAGGCGGCATTCTGGACCAGGTGATGCGCGAGGTAGAGGTCGAGTGCCTGCCTCAGGACATCCCCAACCACATCGATGCGGATGTCAGCAATCTTGAACTTTTCGGATCATTGCGTGTGAGCGATCTGCCGCACTCGGAGAAGATCAAGTTTCTTAACGCCGAAGACGCGACCGTGGCGCACGTGGTGTCGATCCGCGAAGAGGTTGTGGAGACCCCGGCCGAAGGTGAAGCAGTGGTTGCTGCCGATGCTGCCGCCACTCCAGGTGAACCCGAAGTGGCCAAGAAGGGCAAGACCGAGGCTGAGCCTGCGGCCGGTGGCAAGAAGGCCGATACCGGAGCAAAGAAGTAGACCTTGGCCGAGGCAAGTGAGTTCCTTCGCTCCAGCGAGCAAAAGTCGCTCGCTGGGGAGCGCGAATCCGGGAGCCGGCGCGGCCCCTTCCTGGTGGTGGGGCTGGGCAATCCCGGCGAAGAGTATCAGTGGACGCCGCATAACGCGGGGTTCATGGCCATTGACCGCATCGCCCAGCAAGAGGGCGTTGTGGTGCACAACCGGCGCTGCCGGGCCGCCACAGTAACCTGCCGTTTGGCGGGGCGCGAAGTGGTCCTGGCAAAGCCGGAGACTTTTATGAACCTGAGCGGGCTGGCTGTAGCCGCTCTGGTGAGGGAGTTTGAGGCGGACCCGGCCAGGGATCTGCTCGTCCTCTATGACGAGCTGGATCTGAAGCTGGGGACCTTCAAGATCAGGGAGCGCGGTTCGCCGGCGGGCCACAACGGAGCCCGCAGCGTGACCTCGGCCCTGGGCAGCCAGGAGTGGCTGCGCTTGCGTATCGGTGTGGGACCGGATCTGCCGCCGGAGGCCATCGCGGCCATTGGCAGCAGGCGTCCGGGTAGAGACTTTCTGCTTTCACCGATGGGGAAGTCGGATTTGACGGTGCTGGACGAGGTGCTGGACAGGGTGGCTACGGCTACACGACGCATCTTGGAACTGGGGCCGTCAGCCGCGATGAACGAGTTCAACCGCCGCGAACGAAATGGTGCGGCGGAGGAGTAAGGAAAGGGAACAAGCCGCCAAGGTATTTGCCGGCGGTTATGGCTGGAGATCAGGGCTGAACTCTGAGCGCCCAGCGGAAAAGGAAATCGGATGCCCCGTTTGTATGAGGTTATGTTTATCGTTCGACCCGACGCGGTCGAAGAGGATGTCGACAAGCTGATTGCCGGCTTTAGCTCCTCCGTGGCGAATGGCGGAGGAGTGGTGAAGACCGTCGAGAAGATGGGACGGCGCAAGCTTGCCTACACGGTGCGCAAATTCAACGACGGCAACTATGTACTGCTGACCGTCGAGGCCAATGGCAAGGTGGTGACAGAGCTGGAACGCCGGCTGCGGGTTACCGAGCCGGTGATCAAGTTCATTACCGTGCGCATCGACGAGGAAGAGAAGCGGCTGGCCAAGGTGAAGGCCCTGCGCGGCACTCGCAGGAAGCTGAGCGCAGAGCCCCCCGCCGCGGCTTCATCGCCCGCAGCTACCGCACCGGCAGTTACGGCACCGGCAGCAACCGCACCGGTGGCTACTGCACCGGCTGAGGCCGTCGAAGCGGTTCCGACCAGCGCCTGAAATTTGTGACGAAATTGCCGCCGCCGCCGCCCCATTGCCGGGCCGGCGGGATGCGGCCTGATCCTGTGTTCGCGCGCCCCTGACGGGACGGCGGAAGCGAAGAGAGTAAAGAGGAAAAACAATGTCTGAAGAGACCAATGGCAAGGCACCCGAAACGGGCGCACCCGCAGCAGCACCCCAGGCCTCTGGAGGCCCGGGTTCGGGCCCCTCGCCCCGCTCGGGCGGACGGCCCTCCGGTGGACCCGGTGGCCGGGGCAAGTTCTTTCGGCGCAAGAAGGTGTGCAAGTTCTGCACCGAGAAGATCGACTCGATTCCGTACCGCGACGTGAGGCTGCTGCAACAGTTTGTGGCCGAACGCGGCAAGATTGTGCCGCGCCGGATCACCGGCGTGTGTACTACGCATCAGCGCCGATTGACCCGGGCCATCAAGCAGGCCAGGAATATCGCCTTGCTGCCGTTTGCCACACGGCACTAAGCGGGACTTTCGCCTGCCCTGGTGCATTTTGACCCTTTCGTAACGGGTTTTGACCGCCCGGAGATTGCTTTGCAGGCGACAGGCTTTGAGACGCCGATGTAGAATCCACGGCGGTGCAACCCCTGTTGGGCGTTGGTGTCTAACAGACAAGACGGCCGGCTCGAAGCGCCGCCCGTAACACTGGAGATTTTGAAATGGAAGTAATTCTGAAGGAAGACGTAGCTAACCTGGGCCACCGCGGCGATGTCGTCAAGGTGGCCGACGGCTACGGCCGCAACTTTTTGCTGCCCCGCAAGCTGGCGCTGCAGGCCACTTTGGCCAACAAGGCTGTCATTGAGCAGATGAAGGCTGCCGCCGCACGGCGCTCCGCCACCGAGAAGGCACAGGCGGAGGAACTGGTTGTGAAGCTCGAACCGCTGGTGCTGAGTTTTGCGCGCAAGTCCGGCGAGAACGGCCAGCTTTTCGGTTCGGTTACCTCGGTCGACATCGCTGCCGGCCTGGAAGCCAAGGGCTTTGAGGTAGATCGCCGCAAGATTCAACTGGCGGAGCCCCTCAAGAGCCTGGGTGACTTCACCGTGGCCATCAAGCTACACCGTGAAGTGACCGCGCACGTGAAGGTTCAGGTACTGGCCGAAGCGCAAGAAGAAACACCGGCTGCCGAGCCCGTCGCGGAAGAAGCGGTCGCCGAATAGCTTTCGGGCTGAGTGTTGAGATATCCCAGGTCCGAAAATCCGGATCTGGGGCACCCAAAGGTGCGTTCGCACTCGAATCGAGAATGCACTAGAAGATGTCTTTCTCCGGGGCGCCGCCACTGAGGGCAATGAGCTTCTTCAGGGCCTTGGCCATCTTGGCCTGAAAGTCGGGCACCTGATCCGCCTTGGTGAGGGAGAAAAGGAATCGGGCTCGATTTGTGGCGGCTCTTGCATCCACACGGCTCTGCCGGTCGTAGCAGGTTCTGGCTGTCTTGCCGCTGACCGAGACGACGGTGAGGCGGAGAAGCTTTTCGCGGGACTGAAAAGAGTCGGTGGCGTCGAAGATATCCCAAACCACAGTGTTTGCGTCGAGAGCATTCAGGAACAGATCGCAATGGCCATCGGGCTGCGTCACCGTCAGGACAGTTGAGGTTGAATCGAGAGTGACCTCAAGGTTGTCGTTGATCCGGTCGTCCGGGCTGAGCGAGAGCAGTTCCCCGCGGACGAACGCAGATAGCTCCGGGGCCGTCGGCTCAGGCTTGGGGTCGGGCTTCTTTTTGTGATGTGTGGCTTGGGCGAGACACACGGGCAGAATCACGAGAAGCGTCGCGGCGCAGATGCGTGCCAGGTGCTTCATGGGTTGCCCTCTCCCTGCCTCTGCCCGTTTCCGCTTGTGTGAATGCCTCAGAGTGCGTCGATCCGAAGCAGTTTCAATGCTTTGCGTTACCGTGTCTGCCTTCATTCGGTGTATAGGTCCGTTTCCGCCCTGGAACTGTCAACCATCGCCAGCGGCTTAGTGCGGTCAGAGCGCAGGCTTGGAACCGCAGCCAGCAGTCTGCGGGTGTAGGGGTGCTGGGGCGAGGTAAGCAGCCGGACGCAGGCTCCGGTCTCTACCACCTTTCCCGCGCGCATGACAGCCACACGGCTGGCCACCTGACCCACTACCGCCAAATCATGGGAGATAAATAGCATGGCCAGACCATGCCGGCGCTGGAGATCGCCGAGAAGAGCCAGAATCTGGGCCTGCACGGTGACATCGAGGGCAGTCGTGGGCTCGTCGGCAATCAAGAGGCGCGGCCGGTTGATGAGCGCCATGGCGATGAGAATGCGCTGCAGTTGTCCCCCCGAGAATTGGTGAGGATAGTCACTATAACGGCGTGCGGCCTCGGGAATGCTGACTGACTCCAGCGCGGCGATGGCCTTGCGACGGGCCTCTTTTCCGGTCCAGGTGGGAGAGTGCGCGGAAACACACTCGGCCACCTGGCGGCCGATGGGCATGACCGGGTTGAGAGCCGTCATGGGCTCCTGAAAGATCATTGAGATTTCTTTGCCACGGAGCCGCCGCAGGACTGCTGCGGGCTGGCGCAGGAGGTCAATCCTTGCCTCGCTGTTGCCGTTCACCTCGGTGCTTTTGAAAAGAATCTGTCCTGAAACCTGCGCCGTTGGCCCCAGCAGGCCCAGAATTGCCAACGCCGTAGCACTTTTGCCAGATCCGGACTCACCCACCAAGCCCAGAACTTCACCTTCGTCGAGCTGGAGACTGATGCCGTCCACAGCTCGAGTTGCTCCAAAGTGGATGTGCAAATCCCGAAGTTCAATGAGCGGGAGCATGAGGCAATCGTAGACGATTTTCAACGCGCACAGAAGCGGAACTCATTCAGCGGAAATAGATTGCTGCAGGGGTAATTGACTTGTGGCATCTGACGAATGCGCCAATGTGGGGGACGACGGGCAAAATTAGACAGGGCCGGCACATCTGATTGCCTTGGAAAGGAGGTTCCCACGATGAAGCTCAAATGGATTGTTTTTTCAGTTCTCGCCAACGCGTTGCTATTGGTGAGCCCCGCGATAGTCAAGGCTCATGCCACAGCGCCGGGAGCGTCAGTCGCGAGTTTTGCGCAGGATCACGACGATTGGGACAAACCCCCGCAGGAATTTCGCGAAGCCCCAGCGCAAGGGGTTTCACGATGGCGTCGAAGCTGCCCGGAAGGACTTCGACCACCACCGCCGAGCGGATGCCGATGATCACGACCAGTATCGTCATCCCCATGTTTCGCGCGATATGCGCGATGACTGCCGCGATGGCTTCCGCCGGGGATATGAACGGGCGACTTCGCATCTGCTGGAAAATCATGACCATGATCACGATCACGATCACAATTAGGTGATCCTCCCCAACCACAACCCAGCCGATGTAAATACCTGGTCTAACGACCGGGTATTCGTGTTGGACCGTGCAATCATGTCGCGGCCCGGATGGATTGCTGAAGGTCTCCCGGGTCACCGAGATACCCACAGAGGAGAATGACGAGAGCTGGGGAAGCTGATTACAATCGTCTTGATTCGCGGGTGGACAGGCCAACCCAGCGCCGTGCCCGTACCACGATGCCACTTCACCATAGACCGCAGTAAGAAGGAGATATCAAGCGATGAATCTCAACCGGTTTGCAGTTCCGGCACTGGCAGTTTTTCTGGGAGCGGCCGGACTGGTTACAGCCAAAGCATCGGGTGCGCCCCAGGGACCACCTCCTCCGGGGTATGGCCAGGAACGGGGCGGCTGGGATGCGCCTCCGCAGGAATTGAACGAAATCCAGCGCAGGGGCTTTCACGATGGAATCGAAGGCGCGCGCAAGGACGCCGGCAATCATCGCCGACCAGACGTGAACAACCGCGACGAGTACCGGCACCCGCACCTTCCGCCCGAGGAGAGAGAAGCGTATCGCGAAGGCTTCCGGCGTGGCTACGAACGAGCCATGTCTCACCTGATGGGGGAACCGGAGCGGCGTTGAGATGGTTGATAGAGACGGGCACACCTGGCTTGCACCCGCCAGGTGTGCTTGTCAGCAAATCGCCGGGCCAAGAACTTTGCGCAGCTCCGCAGTGAACTGCATAGTAATCACCCGCTAAGCGTTTTCGGCTTGACTGCTTACAGCCGAGTTGGGCATCTGTGGTCTCCCACCCTTTCCGCAAAGAGTCACCCACGGACGAAGACCTGTCCGCGGGGACCCCGACGGAGCGCCGCAAGGATGGGGCACCCAGATTAGTGCAATATCGAGCGGTCAGATGCCTAGGCCTGCTTCATTGCGGCAGACAATATGCGCAACACCTCATCGAGCGCCATCTCCCAGGGAGCGAGCCGAACCCCAAAGCGCGCGTGGAGCTTGTCATTGGAGAGGACTGAGTTGTGCGGGCGCGGGGCAGGGGCAGGATATTCGCTGGACGGAATCGGATTTACCGTTGGCACCTTCCCGCCCATCAGCGTCTGCGCGCGCGCGAAGATGGCGCGAGCGAATCCGCACCAGGAGACCGATCCGGAGCAAGTCATGTGGTACAAGCCCGCCCATTGCGCGGTGTCGCCGAATTGTCCGCCCAGTGCGCCGCTCACGATGGCGCGCGTGGCATTGGCCAGTTCGATGGAGGTGGTGGGCGCGCCGACTTGATCATCCACAATCTTGAAGAGGTCGCGTTCGCGGCCAAGGCGGAGCATGGTCAGAAGAAAATTATTGCCGCAGGAACCATATACCCAACTGGTACGGAAGATGAGATAGCGGCCACCAACCTGACGAATCGCCTCTTCACCCGCGAGCTTGCTGGCTCCGTATGTATTCATGGGGTTGGGCGTGTCAGTTTCCGTCCAGGGAGTCGCTTTGGAGCCGTCGAAAACATAGTCGGTGGAGTAGTGCACAAGAAGCGCGTTGGCGCGAAGCGCTTCTTCGGCCAGGAGGCCTGGAAGGTGCGCGTTGACAGCCATTGCGGCTTCGGGCTCGGATTCAGCGCGGTCTACCGCTGTGTATGCCGCCGCGTTGAGGATGACATGGGGCGCGACACCGCGGACCAGAGCGCGCACTTGATCCGGGACGGCCAGGTCGACCGTATCGCGGTCGTGGGTGATGATTTCACCGGCATCGGCGAAGCTGCGCTGCAGTTCCCGACCGACCTGCCCCGCGGCCCCAAGGATGAGAATGCGCGACTGCGTGCTCATGCGAAAACCTCGGCCTCGCGCAGCGCCTCGCCTTTGCGGTCCTTGTCGGAGAGGATGGCGCTTTCGGCGGCAATCGGCCAAGGGATGGCCAGATCGGGATCGTTCCAGGCGATGGTGCGCTCGCCCGCCGGGAAGTAGTAGTCCGTGAGCTTGTAGGCCAGACCGACAAGGTCGGTAAGCGCAAGAAAGGCGTGCCCGAAGCCTACCGGAATGTAGAGCATCTCCCCGCCTTCCGCAGTGAGCTCGACGGCCACGTGGCGGCCGAAAGCAGGCGAACTGCGGCGCAGGTCGACCGCGACATCGAGCAATGCTCCCTGAGTTGCCCGAACGAGTTTCCCCTGCGGCTGCAGCACCTGATAATGAATGCCACGCACGACGTTTTTCCTGGAGACGGAGCAGTTGTCCTGCACCCAGGTTGTGGGCAGGGCCGCCTCGGCCATTTGGAGCTGGCTCCAAGTTTCCCAAAACGCGCCGCGGCCGTCGCGATAGATCTTTGGCGTGAGCAGCACTACGCCAGGCAGCGATGTCTCAATGGATTTCATAGGCCATCCGTCTCAGAAGTGAACCTCGGCTCGTTGCGCAAGGCCTGGAGATACTGACCATAACCGCTCTTGCGCACCGGCTGCGCCAGCTCTTCCAGCTGGTCAGCGGTAATGTAACCAAGGCGATAGGCAATCTCCTCTGGACAGGCAATCTTCAACCCTTGACGCCGTTCGATGGTCTGGATAAACAGGCCCGCTTCGAAGAGCGAATCGTGCGTGCCCGTATCAAGCCATGCCATCCCGCGGCTCATCACCTGCACGCGCAGTTTGCCCGCTTCAAGGTAGAGGCGGTTCAGGTCGGTGATTTCCAGCTCGCCGCGCGGCGACGGCTTGAGCGATGCCGCGAGATTCACCACTTCGTTGTCGTAAAAATAGAGGCCGGTAACAGCGTAGCGCGACTTGGGAGAAGTGGGCTTCTCTTCAATGCTGACCGCATGTCCAGACGCGTCGAACTCGACTACTCCGTAGCGCTCAGGATCCTGAACGGGATATGCAAAAACGATTGCTCCCTGCGTCAATGCAGCCGCACGCTGCAAGTGAATGGAAAAGGATTGCCCGTAGAATATGTTATCGCCAAGTATCAGGGCGCTGGTATCTGCGCCAATAAAGTCGCGACCAATAACAAAGGCCTGTGCCAAGCCGTCGGGGCTAGGCTGGACGGCATAACTTAGATTGAGACCCCATTGTTTGCCGTCACCCAGTAACTCTGCAAAGCGGCCCGTATCCTGCGGTGTAGAAATGATAAGTATGTCGCGCAGCCCAGCTAACATCAGGGTACTCAGTGGATAGTAGATCATCGGCTTGTCGTAGACGGGCAGAAGCTGCTTTGAAACTACCTGCGTCATCGGATAGAGCCGGGTTCCCGATCCTCCCGCAAGAATAACTCCCTTCATCGTGGAATCCTCTCCTCGTAGTTCTGCTTTATCCAGTCCCTGTATGCGCCGGTTCGCACGCTTTCAATCCAGGAGCCATGCTCCAGATACCACGCTACGGTTTTGCGCAGCCCGTCTTCAAACTGCAGGGCAGGCTTCCATCCCAGCTCTTGAGCTATCTTCGAGGCATTGATGGCGTAGCGCAGGTCGTGACCCGGCCGGTCTCCGACAAAGGTAATAAGCTTGCGGCGCGGCCCTAACTGCGCATCGGGACGCAGCTCGTCGACAAGGTCGCAGATTGCCGCGACCACATCAAGGTTCTTGCGTTCGCTGTTGCCGCCGATGTTATAGGTTTCTCCGACGCGGCCGCGAGCCAGTGCGACGCGGATGGCCGCGCAATGATCTTCAACGTGGAGCCAGTCGCGCACATTGCTTCCGTTGCCATAGACGGGCAGAGGCTTGCCTTCAAGAGCGTTGAGAATCATGAGCGGAATCAGCTTTTCAGGAAACTGGAAGGGACCGTAATTATTCGAGCAATTGGTGGTAATCACCGGCAAGCCGTAGGTGTGATGATAAGCGCGCACCAAATGATCGGAAGCCGCCTTCGACGCCGCGTAGGGACTGTTGGGCGCGTAGGCGGTGGATTCAGAAAACGCCGGATCGCCGGGTCCCAGCGATCCATAGACCTCGTCGGTGGACACATGAAGGAATCGAAAGGCATGCCGATCGGCATCATCGAGCGCAGTCCAAAAGAGCTTGGCCTGTTCCAGCAGCGTGAAGGTACCCTGAACGTTGGTACGGATAAAGGCGCCAGGATCGGCAATCGAGCGGTCCACGTGGCTCTCTGCCGCGAAATGGACGATGGCCCGAGGCCGGTGGTCGCGGAGCAGGCCGGCAACCAGGTCGGCATCGCAGATGTCTCCGCGCACCAACCGATACCGTGAATCGCCTTCGAGGGCTGCGAGATTGCCCGCATTGCCGGCATAGGTGAGCAGATCGAGATTGACGACCGAGGCCCCGGCGTCCCTGAGCCACTGGAGCACAAAATTTGAACCGATAAACCCCGCACCGCCGGTTACGAGGATGTTGCTAGACGTGGCCTTCATTTCTCAAAGCGTCCTTCAGGTGCAGGTATCGAACAGACTGAAACAGACGACAAAATCGAATGGCGATGGTATCCGTTCGCGCGCGACACACCTATACGCAGTAAGACTAGCATGGTCAGTACGATATGGGGGAGGCTCCGGCGGGATACTGCTCTGTTCACGGGGATATTGTCTCTATGTACGTGAGTCAACGCGAGGGAACCAGGAAGGCGTTGTGCACGCCGCGGCCGCGGCAAGCATGGACTGATCAAGTAAACTCGATGCGCACTGCAAGCAAGAGGAAATTTCGCCATGAAGGTCGTGTGTTCCGCCGGCATATTCAGTTTGCTTTTCTCCCTTTCGTCCGCGATCAGCGCACAGAACATGCCTGCACGCATGCGCATTGACGCCACCGTGCCCGCACCTGCGACGGAGACCGGCTTCCTGCACCTGGGAGGCGTGTCGCCCACTGGACATCGCGTTGAAGTCAACAGCCAGTACCTTACCTATGACGGCAAACCGTGGCTTCCGGTGATGGGCGAGTTTCATTTCTCGCGCTTTCCTCAGAAGTATTGGGAGGAAGAGATCCTGAAGATGAAAGCCGGTGGCGTGCAGATCGTCGCCACGTACGTTTTTTGGATTCATCACGAGGAAGTGGAAGGACAGTTTGACTGGACGGGCCAACGCGATCTGCGAGACTTCGTCTCGCTGTGCGCACGCCACGGTCTCTATGTGTATCTGCGGATTGGGCCGTGGGATCACGGCGAAGCGCGCAATGGCGGTTTTCCAGACTGGCTCCTCAAAAAGAAGATTCCTTTGCGCCGCAACGACCCCGAATATTTGAAATATGTGGACCGCTGGTACGGACAGATTGGCAGCCAGATCAAAGGCCAGCTTTGGAAAGACGGCGGTCCCATCCTCGGCGTACAACTGGAAAACGAGTATGACGAAAAAGGACCGGGGACCGGCGCTGCGCATCTGGCGGAATTACGCAGAATCGCAATCGAGGCCGGCATCGAGCCGCCACTTTTTTCGGTTACGGGCTGGCCGACTCAAGATTTCCCGGCTCACGATTTCATCCCTGTATTCGGCGGCTATCCGGATGACTTCTGGACCGATCTGAAAACCGATGCACCGCCCAACTCTGTGTATCTGTTCGATCCCAAGCGCGCAGTGCGCGATCTCGGGGCAATGAATCACGGAGACCAGTCCGGCCAAGTGAACCTCGGCCATTATCCCTTTTTCGGCGCTGAAGAGGGCGGCGGAATGGAAACCGCATACCATCGGCGACCGTTGATCCAGCCGGAAGACATTGCCGCGCTCACGCTCACCAATATCGGGTCAGGGGTCAACCTCCACGGCTACTACATGTTTCATGGCGGAGCCAATCCGATGGGCAAGTTGACCACGCTGCAGGAATCCACAGAGTCGGGCTATCCGAACGATCTTCCCGTGGTGAGCTACGACTTTCAGGCGCCGCTCGGCGAGTACGGGCAGGAGCGGGAGTCGTTTAACAAGATCAAGCTGATCCATTTCTTTCTGGCGTCGTTTGGCGAGGAGCTGGCGCCGATGCCGGTCTACCTGGCCACCGCACGGCCCAGCAACGAAGCGGACAACAGCGTGGCAAGAATCGCGCTGCGCGCCCGGGATAATCATGGCTTCCTCTTTATCAATAACTACGTACGCAAGCTCACAATGCCTGCACGCAAAGGCTTTCAGACGGAGATTCACTTTCCGTCGGGCACCGTAGTCATTCCGCAAAGGCCGGTGGATCTGGCTGAAAACAGCGCCATGATATGGCCGGTCAATCTCGATCTTGGACCGGCCACATTGCAGTACAGCACGGCTCAATTGATCGCCCGCATCGATGGGCAGAGCGAGCCCATCTACTTCTTCTTTTCTGTGCCCGGCGTGACTTCGGAATTTGCCTTCACCGCCGATGACGAAGCTGCTGTTCGCACTTCATCGGGCAGCGTGACACGACAAGGCGGCCTTCTGGTTGCGCACGATCTCAGGCCCGGACGAAATTGCTGGCTGCATGTCTCCGGTCACGGCAAGAACGCTCTGATCGTCCTGCTGCCGCAGGAGGAAGCGAAACATCTGTGGCTTATACCCAGTGGCAAGGGATTTGAAACTGCACTGCTGTCAGAGGCCAGCGTGTTTGCCGCCGGCAATGACGTGCACCTTCGCTCAACAGATCCCCAAAAAGAGCACGCATTTGTGTTTTCGCCCGTCTTCTCCGGCGGAAGCGCAGGGGCTTTGAAAACCGATAGCGAGCTGTGGAAGGAATTTGCTTTCCCGATTCAGCCGCGAAAGATTCAGTTCACATGGGAACAAGTTCGAGAGGCTGCGCCGCTTGGTGCAATCAAGATGGGGGCTTCCGCGGATCAAGGCAGGCCGGGGGTGCCGCGCGCACCAGCCGAGGCAGACTTTGCCCGTGCTGCCGCATGGAAGCTGAAGATTCCGACACAATCGATGGACGGGTTGAGCGACATCTTTCTCCGCATTCATTACGCCGGCGATGTGGCTCGCTTGTACGAGGAAAATGCGCTTCTGGACGATGACTTTTACAACGGCCGTACCTGGGAAATCGGTCTCAAGCGTTTTCTTCCGAGTGTTTTTGACACCTCATTGGAAGTTCGCATTCTGCCGCTCAGGCGCGACTTTCCGATTTACCTCGACGCAAAAGCGTGGGAAGCGATCGCGGCGTCGGGAGAGACAGCGGTTGCCCAGCTTCCGGAGCTGCTTCCGGAGTACGAGGTGGTCCTGCATCTTGCCGGCAATTGAGATATGTTGAGTTGTTGATGGTTTTGTGAACCAAGGAGAACCCCAAGTTAATGTCGATCTCACGGCGTGGATTTTTGAAAGCTGCCACGGCGACCGGCGCGGCCATCGCCTTGCCTGGCGCACAGTCTGAGCCGGTTGCCGCACCACAACGCATCACGATGCGCAAGGAGATCGGAGCGGGATTGACCGCGGCCGCCGGCGAGGCTGGGCGCACGGGAGTTGCAATTCCTTCCCCCGCCGCGATGGCCTCTGGAGCGCCGCTAGGCGGCATCGGCACGGGCTACATCAGCCTTCGCCCGGATGGGTCTTTCTACGATTGGTTGATTTTTAACAGCGGTGACTGGGCAGGGGACAGGCCAGCAAGCCAGTCGAGCGTAGAGCCGGATATGGGTCCGCAAAGCCTGCGGTTCTTTCTCTGGACCCGGGAGAGCGATGCGCCGGTTGCTAAATTGCGACGGTTGAGCCTCGACCCGGAATCAAACAATCTCTACTCGTTGGGCTGGGCACAGAATGTGGAGTCAACAGAGTACGACGCCTGGTATCCGATGACGGGCATTCACTACAACGATTCCACTTTGCCTGTGCGCGTGAAGTCTGTTGCGTTCTCGCCATTCATTCCGGGGCATGCTCGCGAGTCGGCGACACCCGGCTTCCACATGGTGTTTACCGTCGAGAACACCTCCCGGGCGAAGGTGGAGATATCCCTTCTGTCCATCCTGGACAACCCTCTCGCATGGGGACAGGCTAATCGTGATTTAGTCAGTTCCATCGAGCGCAAAGGCGATACGACCTCTCTTTTGATGCAGACCGAAGCACAGCCCGAAAACACGACAACAATCGGCAATATGTGCCTTTCAGTAACTGGGGGCGACGCATCCTGGATCAGCGGCACGTTCCGGCAATACATGTCGCCGGACTTATGCAGGTGGAAATCGCCGCGGGCCAACCACGGGTTCATGGTGCTGAGCGTCCTTCAGGACTACGTCAAGACAGGCCGCCTGCCCGGCACTGAGAGCGAGCGAGATCCGTCAAGCTTCTTCACCTTGAGCGATGCGCAGATTGATGCTCTTCCGCAATCGGAAGTGAATAGCTGGCTTGGACGGCTATCGGGCGACGCATTGGTGAATCGGGTGGTTACCGAGGCGCTGGCAGGCGACCCTTCACTGTTCTCGTCTGCAGCGCAATTGAAGGAATTGCTGAAGGAGATCGGCCGCAATCTTTCTGCGAACCAGTCTGGGAAAGATCGCGCCCCCTCGGACTGGGGGACAGGCGCATTGGCCTCGACGGTCGAGCTTGCGCCCGGCCAAAGCGTAGAGATCCGGTTTGCGCTGAGCTGGTTCTTCCCGCATCACTACAGCCGATATGGCCAGGACATGGGCCATATGTACAGTAACTGGTTCTCTGATGCCAAAGATGTAAATGCATTTCTGGTGGAGAACTATGCAAGCCATCGGCAGCAGACTGAGCTATTTGCCAGAACACTGGCGGACACTTCGCTGGGCGCCCCGTTGGCGTTCGCGTGGTCAAGTCATCTGGGCACAGCGATCACCAATACCTGGTGGGTAAAGGATGGCAACTATGCCATATGGGAAGGGCTGGGCTGCTGCGGGTTGAGCACCATGGACACGGAATACGACGGCAGCTTTTCCCAGGTGGCGCTGTTCCCCGAATTGAAGATGGGCCAGATGCGGCACATGCTGAAGCTTCAGAACGAGCGCGGCCAGGTTCCCCACACCTACGATGGCGATTTTGACCATGTGGACGAAGGCGGCTGGGGCCGCGTGGACATGAATCCGCAGTTTGTGATGATGGTGTATCGCGACTATCTGTGGACCGGAGACAGAGCTTATCTGGAGTTCATGTGGCCTCATGTGCTGAAGGCCATGCGATATACCGGCTCGCTCGATGCGGACGGCGATGGTCTCCCGGACCATGATTGCAGCTTGCAGACCTATGACCAGTGGGGTATGCGAGGAGTTCCTTCCTACATTGCATCGCTCTGGATCGGCGCACTTAAAGCCGCGATTCGCATCGCCGGCGAGATGAAGCAAGCAAAGATGGCAGGGGATTGGCAGGAGACGCTGCAGAAAGCCTCCGCCAGCTTCGACCGCCTGCTGTTCAATGGGAGCTACTACAGCCTTTGGGTAGACGGCAAGACACGGGATGAGACCCTGATGAGCGACCAGGTGAGCGGTGAATGGTTTGGCCACCTCATCGGGATGCCCACGACGATTTCAGAGCAGAACCTGGCCTTGGCGGCTGAAAGCATATGGAAGAAAAACTTCAGCCCGGAGACTGGATTGCGCAATGCAACGGTTCCTAAAGAGAAGCGCTATTTTCTGATGCTCGATAACTTGCAAGCGGGCGGCGTGTGGTCGGGGATCGAGTTTGCATTTGCCTCTTTTCTCATGGATCATGAGCGATTCGACGACGGCGCGGCGATTGTATCCGCCGTTCACCGCCGCTACTTACGCGCGGGTACGCCATGGAACCACATCGAGTGTGGCAACCACTATTCGCGACCGATGAGTAGCTGGGCCACGCTGCTGGGGGCTACCGGCTTTAAGCCCGACCTATCTGCGGAGATGCTCACGCTTACCCCCGGCATTCGTGGTGACTTTCGCGCTCCATGGGCCACCCCTTTCGGATTCGGGTCGGTCGAGCGCAAGGCCGATGCGATGCATATCATTTGCCGCCACGGACAATTGCCTCTGAAGACACTGAAAGTCAATAGACGGGGTGTTAGGGGGGTTATCTCACTGGACGGAAGATCGTTGGATTCTGCCGCGGCCGTGGAGGGAGCATTGATCCGCATCGATTGCCGGCGTCGGGTAGTGCTGGCTGCGGGGCAGACAATCACTATTCAATGAACAGACCGCGACAATAAAAAACCGCAGACAGGTTTCCATTTCACGACTCTGCGGTAGTCTCAAATCATTTGGCGGCGGGTAGGCGGAGGCTTGAGGCACGTACCACAAGATGCGGCGGGATGAGTTCGCTCTTCGGGCGCAGCGGGGCCTTGTTGTGGGCTAGCGCCAAAGCAAGTGCGGCGGCGCGCTTACCGATGATCTTGCTGCCCTGGTCCACTGAAGACAAGGGGACACGAAGAAAGTCGGAATAGGAGAGATTTCCGCAGCCCACCACGGCGACATCTTCCGGGATGCGCAGGCCGGCATCGAGGATAGCGCGCATGGCGCCCAAGGCAACCGGATCGTTGAAGCAGAAGATACCGTCAGGCCGCTTCTTACTGGCGAGCAGCTTTGTGGCTGCCTCATAGCCGCCGCGCTCGCCGCGATGATCTCCGGATTTGCCGATGGAGACGATGTGACCTGGGAGCGGGGTCATCCGATGAGAAGCGAGGGCTTGCCTGTAGCCGTCGAGGCGACCGATCGCCGTGCTCACCTCGGGGCCGCGAATGTGAGCAATACGCTTGCATCCCTGCTCCGCCAGGTGCGATGTGGCCAAGACGCCGACGGCTCGATCGTCGACGCCCACAAAGTTACATTCAAGCCCAGCCAATTGCCGGTCCAGGAGAATGTACGGGATCTTCTGCTGCTCGATTTGGCGAAAGGTTTCAATGGTCCACTGGGCCGAGGCAATCAACATGACGTCCACACGCCGGGCCAGCAATTGCTTGATCTCCTGCCGTTCCAACTCCGGATCCTCATCGGAGGAGGAGATGAACAGGGAATAGCCTTTCTTTCGCACTTCGGCGGAGATCAGCTTGGCGATTTGCGCGAAGAATGGATGCAGCAGATCGGGTACGACAAGGCCAATGGTCCAGGTTTGCCCGGTGATGAGTGAGCGCGCAGCCAAGTTGGGCTGGTAGTCCAGTTCCTTCATCCGCTTGAGCACACGCTTTCGCGTGGCTTCACCGATGTCAGGGTGATTGCGCAGCACCTTTGAAATGGTGACGACCGAAAGACCCAGATCGTTGGCGATATCCTTCAATCGCGCGGGCATGCTTTTATTGTCTCCTCAATTTCCTTCGTGATTCCCTGCAGACGCTACGGAACTGCGCCTGCAAGGTGACAAGGCGACGATGCTGCAAGGGGCCTCAACAGAGTTGAGCATCATCGTAGCATTTCATGAGTCGCCTCGGCGTTACCGAACCGATATTTGGTCTTTGATGGGACGGGACAAAACTTGACAACGCCCAGACCTCGACGTAGGCTCATCCTTGCCAAAGTTAACGATTACTTTCTACCGTCAGGAGCAGGTATGCATGTGACGAGCGCCCGCTGGGATGCGGCAGCCGATGCCGTCGATCCCTCGCTTATCCCCCAACGGCATCTTTATACGGGCGCCACTATGCCTGCCATCGGTCTTGGCACTTTTGGATCAGATCATGTGGCCCACAGCGTGGTGGCCGAGGCTGTGAAAGCTGCAGCCCAGGTTGGATACCGGCATTTCGATTGTGCTTCGGTTTATGGCAACGAAGACCAGATCGGCCTGCGGTTTGAAGAGATGCTGAACAGCGGCCTGGCGCGCGAGGACATCTGGGTCACTTCAAAAGTCTGGAATGACATGCACGGAGAAGCGGATGACATTGCCTCATGCGAAAAATCGCTGGCCGACCTCCGCCTGAACTACCTGGATATGTACCTGGTGCACTGGCCCTTTCCGAATCATCATCCGCCGGGCTGCGATGTGAGCGTGCGCAACCCCCACGCGGTGCCCTACATCCACGAAACCTATATGCGGACGTGGAGAGCGATGGAGAAGCTGGTGGACCGCGGGCTGGTTCACCACATTGGATCCTCGAACATGACCATCCCGAAGATGAAGCTGCTGCTGAGGGATGCGCGCATCAAGCCGGCAGTGAACGAGATGGAGCTTCATCCGCACTTCCAGCAACGGGAGTTTTTCGCCTACCTGCGCGAGAATGGAGTTGAACCAGTGGGTTACTCGCCCATCGGTTCGCCAGGCAGACCGCAGAGGGATCGCACCCCGGAAGATACCGCGCCCACTGAAGACCCGGTGATTGTGAAGATCGCGGAGCGCCTGGGGGTTCACCCGGCGGTAGTGTGCATCAAGTGGGCGGTCCAGCGCGGGCAGACACCAATTCCCTTTTCTGCCAATCGGCGCAACTTTCTGGCCAACCTTCGCGGCGTAATCAGCGAGCCATTGACTGCAGAGGATATGAAAGCCATCGAGAGCATTGACCGAAACTGCCGCCTGGTGAAGGGGCAGGTTTTTCTTTGGAAGGACGGCCAGTCCTGGGAGGATCTCTGGGACATACATGGCGAGATCACCCCGCCGTGATTGCGGCAGCCGAATCCAAACTTGAAGCATTAGAATCAGCGGGACGGAGAATATGAGCAAGACAATGAGAGCAGCATATCTGCCGGGCAACAGCACGGTCGAACTGAGGACTGTGCCGGTTCCGGTTCCGGGCCACGGCGAAGTCTTGATTGAGGTGAAGGCCTCGACCATCTGCGGCTCCGATATCCGGTGCATCTATCACGAGCACCTGGGCAAAGGACCGGAGGGCTACCAGGGCGTGATTGCAGGCCATGAGCCCTCCGGGCTGATTGTGGAGGCAGGTCCGGGCTGCCGCAGATTCAAGACTGGCGACCGCGTGATTGTCTATCACATCTCGGGCTGCGGGGTGTGCAACGATTGCCGGCGCGGGTTCATGATCTCGTGCACCAGCCCGGTTTATCGCCGCGCCTATGGGTGGCAGCGCGATGGGGGCATGGCCGAGTACATGATCGCGGAGGAGAAGGACCTGATTGCACTGCCCGACGCTCTCACGTACGCGGATGGCGCGCAGGTGGCATGCGGTTTCGGCACAGTGTATGAGGGCCTGGAAAAGATCGGCATCTGCGGCAACCACGCCGTTCTCATCACCGGCCTGGGGCCGGTTGGGCTGGCCGCCGGCGCTCTCTGCCGCAAACTGGGCGCGCAGAAAATCATCGGCATCGATATCTCCCAGGAGCGGCTCGATCTGGCCGTCAAACTTGGGCTGTGCGATGTGGTCCTGGCCTCTGGCGTGGACAATGTGGCACAAGTGAAGGAGTTGACCGGAGGCAACGGAGTGGAACGCGCAGTGGACTGCTCAGCCAACGCCGAGGCCCGCGCAACCGCGATTCGCGCCACCCGTAAATGGGGAAAGATGGTGATGATCGGCGAAGGCGGCACGGTCTCATTCAATCCCTCGCCCGACATTATCCACGATCAGAAGACGATCTACGGGTCGTGGGTTACTTCAACCTGGCTGATGGAAGAGCTTGTTGAGCGCCTGGTGCGCTGGGAGCTGCACCCGGAGAACATCATCACCCATCGGTTCGCTCTTGAACAGGCGGGTGAGGCCTATGCGTTGATGGCGTCAGGCCGATGCGGCAAGGTTGCTGTTTGCCCAGGAAAGGAGTGACGGATGGCTTTTGCGATGACCCCGCCGACGTCCGATCAAAGCGAGAACAAGCCGCTATTTCCCGCTCAGAGCGCAGCCGCATTCTTCCTCGTCACCGGGCTCTTCTTTCTTTGGGGAATTCCGAACAATTTGAATGACGTTCTCATTCGCCAGTTCATGAAATCGTTCGAGATTACCCGATTACAAGCGGGGCTGGTTCAGTCGGCTTTCTACACCGGGTACTTCCTGTTCTCAGTGCCGGCGGCCATGGTGATGCGGCGCTACGGCTACAAGTTTGGCCTGATCACCGGTCTTGTACTCTACAGCATCGGAACCTTTATGTTCCTGCCTGCCGCCGGGGCGCGAAGCTATTCGCTGTTTCTTCTGGCTCTGTTTGTAATCGCCAGCGGCCTCGGCTTTCTTGAGACAGGTGCGAATCCACTGATTGCGCAAATCGGCGACCCGGAAAGCGCAGTGCGGCGGCTCAATTTCTCACAGGCATTCAACCCGCTGGGCTCAATTATCGGCGTTCTGATCGGCACATTTTTCATTTTCTCAGGCATTGAACTCAAGGCTGCCGACATTGCCAGGCTCAAGCTCGCGGGAACCTACGACGCCTATCTTCAACATGAAACGATGCGGGTCATCGCGCCCTACCTGGTGCTTGGCGTTGTTGTGCTGGTTTGGGCTCTTCTTATCCTCCGCACACCATTTCCCGCCATTGCCGGCGCACGGTCCTCGGATTCCGAAGAGCCACAGGGCAGCTATCGTGAGTTGCTTCGCTATCCACACTTTCTGCTCGCGGTGGTCGCACAGTTCTGCTATGTGGGCGCACAGGTCGGCACGTGGAGTTACTTTATCCAATATGTTCAGGACTACACACACCTTCCGGAGAAGGCCGCGGGCTACTTCCTTACCGGAACCCTGGCCGGCTTTGGGGTAGGGCGTTTCGCCTCAAGCCACTGGATGAAGGTGATGCGCGCAAACATGTTGATGGGTATGTTTGCAATCATCAATGTGGGACTCGTAACCATCGGTATTCTCTTTCCCGGCTGGATCGGCTTGTGGGCGATCTTCCTCACCAGCTTCTTCATGTCGCTGATGTTTCCAACCATCTTTGCACTCGGCATCAGGGACCTTGGCCCGAACACGAAGGCCGGAGCCTCGCTGATCGTGATGGCGATTATTGGAGGCGCGGTGTTCACGCCGCTGATCGGCCTCGCCTTTCAAGCTACAAAGAGCATGGCCGTTGCAATGGTGGTGCCGCTGCTCTGTTATATCGCCGTCGCAGGTTACGCCTTCTGGGGGAGCAAGCTCGCGCCCTTTGCCGATCATGGAACTGCACTAGACGAAGGGACTGGAATATGAGCGCCGCCGACCCGCTGAAGCGGACACGAGAATGGGAAGTGGTATTGGGCCGCAGATTGCCGCTTTTCGGCCATCGCAACTGGATTGTGATCGCCGACGCTGCCTACCCGCATCAATCGGCAGACGGTATCGTCACTATAGTCGCGGACGGCGATCTGTTGACCGTCACCGAGCGGGTGCTGGCACTGATTGCCCAGGCAAAGCACGTGAAGGCGAATGTCTACACCGACCGGGAGCTGAACTTTGTGGATGAACACGATGCTCCCGGCGTCGATGCATTTCGCCGCGAGCTGGCACGGCTGGTGCAGGGCGCCGAATTGAAGCAGCTTCCGCACGAGGAGATCATTGCCAAGCTGGACCGGGCTGCGCGGGCATTCTCGATCCTTATTATCAAGACCACCACATTGATTCCCTATACGTCTGTCTTTTTTGAGCTGGATTGCGGGTATTGGAATGCGGCCGCAGAGAATCGCCTGCGCGCGGCCATCGCAACGGATTGATTCTGTGCCTTCCCACCCTTGCGGCAAAAACGAATACGCCGCAAGGATGGGCCATATAGGTACAACATCATGCGGTCAGAGACTTAGGCGCCTCGGACGACCCGGGTCTAGGTGACGGCTCGAAAAAGGAAACCCCGGTCTGCCGAAAGATTTGCTACGATGCTTTTATCGCCAGGGCAGTGGAACCGCAGAGGACATTGAATCTGAGGTTGCTGGAAATGAACCTGGCAGTTCCGATCGTCTTTGTGACAGCTCACGCAGACGCTTCGGTTCGCGACCTGCCTTGTTTAGGGTGCGGACGGAGCCTTTGGTGCAGGCGTGGCTCCGGTGGCGTGTTTCGGTGCGGGCCTTGCGGCCGGCTCAGACGACCAGTATTGTGGATCAGATTCGATCCAGGATTTCTCGACGTAGCTCCATTCCGGATTCACCATCCAGAGGTTGTCCTCGACGCTGGTCACGTTCTCTTCGGAAAGCTTGTTGATCCGGCGTTTCCCTTCGTCGCCCAGCGCAGCGCCGAATTGCTTCTTATGTGCCAGGGCAGTGTCCTCATCCTTTAGGGACGTCATCGGCACCAGGACGAGGTAGGCGTCGGTAACGCCCATCATTCCCTCGTAAGCCGACCAAGGGGTGTTTTGGCCGATCTTGAGATTGGCGTCGCGATAAAGCTTTGTCAATTCCTCGAACTGTTCGGCGTGACCGGAGCGCATATGGAAGATCATCACCTCCCAGTAATGGGAGTGCGGTATGTCCGCTCCGGTGACGTTGTTGCTGAGGTCGGGGCGGTAATGCCAGAGGGTGTGGTGGACCTCGGATATGTAAGGAGCCTCGCGCGCATCCTGCGCGTCAAACTTAGCGTCGGTAGCCGCGTCGCCAATGAGCCACTCCTCGCTCTTTTGCAGAGCCTCGAATGAGTCGTAGCCGGAAAGGTAAATCGCTCGAGGTGTGCCCGTCAGGGCTTCCATTGCAAGGACGTGCGTCGGGTCCTTGAGTTGCTCTGACAAGGCAGGGTATTCTGACGCAACTTTGTCGTAGGGTCCATCGAGGTCAGGTTTTAGGTTGATCATTTCGACGTCGAGGATATTGGGTGGCGGGACTGGTGGAGTCTGTGCGTGCACGGCCAGAGAACCTGCCAGTGCCAGGGACAATCCGGCGACGGAACAAAACCATTTCTTCATGTCTGCCCACCTCCCGGGGGCCAGAAGCGGAATTGCGAAAGAGAAAAGAACCGAACCCTGCCCATACCGTGGACAGCCGGCTAGACCTAGGTCCGAACGCGTCTCTGAGCGAGAGCCTGATCCACGTGCCGACACCCGGCCCTGGACCCACCTGTCGCCTCACGGAGAGGCAGCATGATTAGTACCGAATCACAATGATGGGATGACCACGGTGGTATCTGTGGTGTCTCCGGTGGTGGCTGGCGAACGCAGGCGTGGCCGCGGATAGCGCGAACACAGCGAGTAGCAAAAGAACCAGAACTCTTTTCATTTCTGCTCCAGTAACTCCCCCTTGATAGACTTAAGGCGGGATTTACCACGCGACGATTTAAAGCATTCTGGGCGACATTGCGTCTGTTCTCAATTGCTCACTGACATGGGATCCGGATTGCCGTTGCTAAAGCCGTCACTGCGTGGACGTTTGATTCGGACATTGAAGAATGGTTAGTAGTCCTTCGTAATCATTCGGTTCTCACCGATGGCAGTAAGCTGCTACATCGACTCCAGCCCCTCGACATGCGCCCTGATTGCGGCGTCGCCAGCGGGCGAGAAATAGCGCATCACACCTTCAAAATCGAATGACCGCGATTCTTTGCGCTGGCGCCTTGAGGGCGGCCGGATTCGCCGCCAGTCCAGTCTTGAACCGGTCCGGAAACCGTAGCCACAGCGGGCCACTTGAATTCGCTGCAGCCGACATCTGAAAGCAAATGATTTAAATGCGGATATGTTGAAGCCCTTGTGGACCGGAGCTTTCCGCGAGGGTTACCTGGCAATTTGATGTTGAAGGCAGAGACTGCCACGGCCTTAGTTCCTCCAAACAACGACGGCCCAGGCGCATTGCCTGGGCCGTCGCGGTGAACTGTTGATATTGGACTAAGGCCATCGCGCTATCGTGAGTGCCCAATCATTTTCACTCATGCTCCCAAGCCGCGATCACTCGGTGGCGCTGCCGGTCAGACCGGCTCCTTGGAGGCGACAGAGTCGTCGCTCCATTAGAAGAATGGCCACCCTGCACATCGGGTCGAGGGATGCATCACAACGTGAAAGGATGTGGTAGCGTCCCATGCGGTTGAATGCTCTCCGCCGGGGTAACCTTGGGGTCTGGGGCGCGATGCCCTAGGCTTCAGTCACCTCACGTAATGTATTGCTGGAAGTGTCTCTCTGCATCTTTTGAACAGACCTCCTTCCGACTACAACCTGAAGAGCCAGAGGAAATCACGGACAATTCGCCCGGAACAAGTTTATGCCAGTTATTAAACCATTCGCATGGCTGCTCTTATTATTTTTTCCCGGCTACGTGGCCGTGTCCATCACGCACTTCATTCCCTTTGAAGTGGGTGACCTTATCGAGAGGCTTCGAAGCCTCGGGTTTCTCGCCACGTTGTGGCTTTGGGCCGGTATAGCCGTGTTCGGGATGAAGACGGTTATTTACGTGGCCGCGGAAGTCTTCAGAGCCATGAAACCACGGGCCAGTGCCAATGAAGACACCACCCGTAAACCATTCCTGGCCGTAGTAGCCGTAGGGCGCACAGTCATAAGGAGCGGCGTCATAGTAGCCGTAAGGACAATCGGGCGCAACTCCAATTTCCACAGCAACCTGAGCCGCTCCTTTCGGAGCGGTTGCCATCATAAAGCATCCAGCAATAGCCGCTAGTACAGCAAGCTTAAATCCCGTCATAAGCACTCCTCGCTATTATGGGGCGTTCATCGAGCACCCCTAGGCTGATCATCGTAGAGACTTGGATCATCCTCGTCTGAGCAAAACGGACCACGTGCGATTTATGCGATATGGGTTTCACGCGCGTTCGGAACATGAGCCCCTTCGCTCTGCATCAGGGCGTTTTCGGCTTGACTGTTTACAGCCGAGTTGGGCATCTGTGGTCTCCCACACAGGGTTTTGTTCATACTCAAATCGAAAATGCTCTGTGACCGCCATCCCGCACCTCTTTACGGCCGCAATCGTAAAATTCGTAATCTTATCGGAGTACGCTCTACACGCCCAGTTGGGGATACAAGCGCGCGCCAATCAACACCAGGACGATGGTGGTCAGCAAAATGACGGCATAGTCAAGACCCAGACCGAGGCTGCTCGCACTGCCGGCAAGCATGAAGGTGCGAAGTGCATCGACGACATAAGTCAACGGATTCAAATGAGAAATGACCTTGAGCCACGCAGGCATGATGGTGGTGGGATAGATTGCGTTGCCGGCAAAGAACAGCGGCATGGTGAGCATCATATATATATCGATGATAGTTGTCCGGTAGCTCTTATCATCTAACTGGAGTCCGAAGGCTTTACCTAGAACAAGTGCGTGTTTCCTGATTTCCAGCGTTTTCTCGATCGAAGAGGTCTCAAAATGCCTGTGGGCAATAAGGAACAACATCACACCGGACGCATTGGATGGCTGCGCGCAGCGGTCCTGGGAGCGAACGACGGCATCCTGTCAACATCCAGCCTGGTGCTCGGTGTCGCAGCCGCGCATTCGACACACAGTGGCGTATTGGTCGCAGGAATTGCCGGCTTGGTGGCTGGGGCCATGTCCATGGCTGCCGGTGAGTATGTTTCCGTCCATTCTCAAGCAGACACCGAAAAGGCTGAACTGGCTCTTGAGCGTGCAGAACTTAAGACAGACAACAAAGGCGAACACCGGGAACTAATGGCAATCTACGTGGCCCGCGGACTCGATCCCGCTCTCGCGAAGAAGGTCGCCGAGCAGTTGATGGCCCATGACGCGTTGGGCGCACATGCCCGCGACGAACTCGGTATCTCCGAGACGCTCCGTGCGCGTCCGATTCAGGCAGCGCTGGCATCTGCCGGTAGCTTCGCTGTCGGGGCGGTAATGCCAATAATAGTCCTTGCAATCGCTCCTGCGGCAGGATTGATCCCGCTCGTCTCCGGATCCTCGCTGGTGCTCCTCGCACTTCTGGGCGGATTGGCAGCAAGTGCAGGTGGGGCACGCGTGATGACCGGCGTAATACGCGTGACCTTCTGGGGTGGATTGGCCATGGCGACTACCGCAGGTATCGGATGGCTATTTGGAGCAGTTGCATAACGGCGCCAATCGGAATCTGCTAAGCAAGGTTCTGTTAACCGTGATTTGGGCGAATCCCGGTGTCAGGGTCTACTGTCGGCCTCCGAAAAAGTGCCCCATCTCACAATTTCAGAAGTCGGTCAAAGAAGGAACGATAGCGCTGAAGGGCAAGCCGCAGGTCCTCGGTGGACACGTTGTCACCCCGGTCCCACTGCTTTTCCAAGCCCGAACGCTCGCCGGCAAATCCTTCCGCGAGTCGCTGCATCACCGCAGCTACCAGTTTGTCGGCGTCTTTAACTGTCCCGCGTGGCTCGTCGACGAAACAGGTCTGAATCTTGCCCCACTGCGATCGGAACTCCGCCATCTCTGATTCAGAAAACAAGGGAACAGGCGCCGAAACTACATCTGCTCTATTTAGAGTTTCCGGCTTCTGGCTCTTTACCAGCAGTAACCCGTCGGACGGCTTCGGCGCGCCGTTGCCCGGGAGGTCGGCGGTCTTGCGCTCCAATTCTTGTGTTTTCACTTCATCCATCACGCCACCGCTTTCTTGTCGACAATCGCCGGCACCTGCATCAAATCCTCAAATAGAGAGCGGTAATGGACCATTGCCGTTCTCAGGTCTTCCGTGGTTGCTTCGTCTTTCCCAACCCGAAGCGCAATGTCATGGGCAGAGCGATAGTTCTCCACCAGGCGGGGATGATCGACAGAGATGTCCGCGGACCGTTGATCGAAATCAGAAATGGGATACCCGCGGGCTTTCATTACCGAGGACACGAGATCATCGGCTTCTGCGACCGCTCCCTTCGGAGAATCGACGAAGTGAGACTGCACGGACTTCCACTGTCTCGAAAAACGTTCGTGTTCTATCGGATCAAGATCGCGGATCTTGAGCTTTTCAACCCGTTTCTCGCGTTCCGTTAAATTCGATTCAGCTTTTCTTTCTGACCCATGGGCGAGCACCGCCCGGTCATACTCAGGTCCGAACTTTTGTCGCAGGTCTGCAGTGGTACTCCTGCGTTGTCGGACATAGAGCCAAACCGCCCCAGCAATGATCAGAATCACCACCACCGCTGCGAGCACAATCACCTTAGGATCCAGCAGATCTAGGTTCATCGAAATCTCCCCAAAGTCAAGTTTGTTCGCGGAATTCTCTTTTTCGTCAGACCCCTGTGAAGAGCAAGTATCAAACTGTATGTTTCAGGAAGCTGTTCAGAATTGACCGCACTTGAATCCGAGCGCGTGACTCCTTACACGAGAGCAAGAAGAGTTCAGAGAGTTTCCCGTGAACCCGGCAGGACACAATTCCGCACAACATGAGCGAATCTGCACAGCGCGGCCGAGGCAAGTGGGTGAATCTAGAGGCCGGCTCCTTGGAGCAGGAGTTGCTCACTCTCCCGGACTCGGGCCTGGCGCCGATCAAAGGAAGAATATGAAAACGACTAAGTTTCTCGTAATCTCGCTGACCCTGCTCGCAATTGGGACGATGGCCGGCTGCTCGAGGTTTTCCACGAAGTCACAGGATGTTTCGAGCAGCATCCGCAAATCGCTCGATCAGGCAGGCCTCAAAGACGTCTCCGTCGCTCAAGATACTGACAAAGGCATCGTGACCCTTGGCGGACAAGTGGCTACTGACGACCAGAAAGCACAGGCCGAATCCCTGGCAAAGTCCCTCGCGGGCACACAGGTCGTCGCGGACCAGATCGCCGTGATTCCTGTGGGTGCAGAAAGAGAAGCAAAAGCCATGAACTCTGATCTGGACCAAGGCATCGAGAAGAACCTGGACGCCGCGCTGATCCAGAACAAGATGCACCATAACGTGAAATACAGTGTGAAGAGCGGCGTAGTCACACTGACCGGAGAAGTGAACTCACAAGACAATCGCACGCTAGCTGAGAAGGTAGCGACCGGCGTGCCGAACGTGCAGCAAGTAGTGAACAACCTACAGGTGAAGAATCAGAAAGCCAGTTCAGCGCAATAGGAACGGCGGAGTTGTTTAGTGCCTCGGGACTTTATCTCCGCAGCAAGTTGGGGCGTTTGGCTTTCTTCGCAGCCGCGGTCTGGCTGAAGCCCAAATCAGCTGAAGACTAGCCCTCAGCTTGGTTCAAAAATACGGGGCCGATTGAGCTTGCGGGCTTTTCGAAGGAACATGTACAGAAGTGGCTCTGAAAGATGAACCCGGCTAGCGCACCAGGTCTCTGACCGTATGGATTCGCTCCTGAGATTTGTGGTTTCCCAGGTCTTAAAATCGAATCCTCACCCCAGCGACGAAGACCAGTCGCCGGGGACCCCGAGACCTGGGGCACCCGACATTGATTGAACATCCAGCGGTCAGAGACCTAGCTCCAACAGAGGTCGGAATCCACTGCAAGCTAGAGTGGGGGCGACATGAAGGGTGAGTTCATTATTCATAGTCCATTTGTGGTTGCAAAGGAAAAGACATCGTTGCCTGTTACTTGAATCGCACAACCTGAATGAACTATCGTATTTTGTCCACCCTCACATCTCAATGACCGTGAAGCACTGGTTTTCATCGACCAAGAGGCGGATGCCGCTCCCAGTGCTGCTCAACATTCCCCATTCGCTTTTTCTCCAGATTGATTGTGATGTTTGCGCTTGCACTGATTGAGTTTGAGGATCCGGTCACCGTGACGGTGGCAGCTCCGGTGGTTGCCTTACTCGAGGCGATGAACTGAAGGATTGAGGTCGCCCTGTCGTTCCCTCTCGGAGTTACCGACGGCCTGGAGAACCTCGCCGACACCCCGCGGGGCAATCCAGTGGCGCTAAGTTGTACCGCGGAACGGAAAGCGCCGACGCCGGTGACGGTGATCCTGCTGACGCTTCTCTTACCCTGGGTCAAGTACAGAGAAGTCGGTGAGGCCTCGACGGTGAAGGTGCTCGACGAGGGATTAATTGTCAGGGGTAGGGTGGTGGATTCTGTAAGGCTGCTGTAGGTGCCGATTATGGTTATCGTGACAGTTCCGGGAGTGGCGGAACTGCTCGCAGTCAACGTCAGCACGGCGGATTCAGCTGCGGGATTCGCACCGAACGAAGCGGTCACACCGCTGGGTAGGCCTGACACAGCCAGGTTTACGCTGCCGGTGAATCCGCCCTCGTCGGCCACCGTGATGGTGGTTGTGCCGGAACTGCCTTGCGTAACGGTCAGGCTGCCGGGCGAAGCCGAAAGCGTGAACCCTCCCGCCAGAGCATTGATCAGGGCTTGCCCGTTCGGACTTCCCCATCCGGTAACCAGATCGTAGCCGGGAACGGCACTGTACGCCACCGTTTGGCCGCAGCAATCATTGTTTCCGCTGGTAATGTCGTGGAAATCCCTGTCATAGTTGGAACCTAGGCCGATGGAGTAGAGGGCCGGGTCAATGAAACCCAGGGGCGGATTACCCTGGGCCGCCGCCTGCTCATTCACCAGTGCCATAAAGGCTGCCCATCGAGGAGCCGAGAAACTAGTGCCACCCCAACCGCCTGAGCATGAGCCCGCTTCGCATGCGTAATTGTTATAGTCGCTATCAAGGGCTACGTCCGGCACATTGCGCAGGGTTGTGGAAGCTCCATTGGATGAAGTGGCCACGCCTTCCTGCCAGACTGGAATCGTGATGACGTAGGGTATGGGACCATTGCCGCCGCCGCTTTGCTGCCAGGCCGTTTCCGAGGTCCAGGAACCACCCGGGCCGTCGGTCAGCAAGCTAGTCCCGCCGGCAGCCGTCACATAAATATCCTCCGCTGGATAGTATTGAGGTGCTGACGGCTGGTAGGCTCCGTTATCCCCTGATGAAGCGAAGAGGGTCTGGCCCTGGGCGACAAACTCCTCGAATATGGGGTCGAGTGTCTGATAGTTATCCGGCTCCCAAATATAGGAAACACTCAGTTGTTTGGCAATATTCTCCGTGGCCATGGCATTGAAGATGTCCACTTGGTTGTTCCCAAGGTAAACACGAACCTGGCTCAAGCCTGGAGCCATACCAATCGCCTGCACGATATCCAGCACAGTCTCAGCATCGCCGTTGGCATCTCCGACGGTAATACCGTCCAACAGAACGTTATTAATGGGAACGCTGTAGGACTGTCCGGTGTTGCTGAAAGTCAAATTCACGTCGTTTGGGTCATAGCTGATCGACTCCCACAGCCCTACTATCTGGCCGCTACCGGTCAGGGCCGTGCCGCCGTAATAGGCTGCCCGCATATCGCTGCCAAGGTACGAGCCGCCAGGACCCGAGCCCGTGACTGCGGGGATCGCTTGCTCCGCAGCGGCCTTCGTCAACAAGGGGCGCGGTACGGAGAAGTTGTTGAGACCCTCGATGTGCCATACCGGCACGCTTAGAGCCAGCGAAGGCTCGCGGTCCGGCGAATAGAAGGTACGCTTCTCTGTTGGATGTTGATAGACCCTCATCGACACATGGAGGGCGTTTTCGATCTGCGCTACGGTGCCGTCAATCGGTACAATCATGCGATTCGCTGGCGTATCGGTGACGGTTAAACCATTGGTACGCGCGAAATCAACGACAGCCTGGTAATCCTCCACCGTGGGGCCAAACTCTTCAGTAAACTCAGCAACGCTGAGAAAATGGCGGTAATCGCGGCTGGAAGGATCATAGAGCCGGCCCAACAATCTGGTGAGTTCGGCCTGATTGCGCAGGGGCAGCATAATGGAGAAATTCATGTGCTGCGTAGCAGGCAGGAAGCCTGCTGGTGCGGCCTGGCCGCTGGAAACCGCAGGCCGGACATGGTCATGTAATACCTGCAGCGTTTGCTGCGCCGGGCTTGAGAGGGTGACCAACCAAAGCACGGAAGCGCAGCCGATCGAAGCGAATCCTACGGAAACGGGGTGATTCCTCTTTGCTTTCACTGGAATCTCCTTTCTCGACGCTGAAGCGCACGAATTATACGCTTCTTGGTAGGAGTGGGAGTTTGTCCTGTGCGAGCAGTTCATTGTCTGGGAATCCGGCTCACTCATCGAACTGGATTGTGCTTCATTCTTCCCGGCCAATGAGCAGGATCGCGCACAGGCCGGCGAACTGGCCCGGCAGGTGCAGCAGATCACGGAGGAGAATGTTGAACTGACCTATGTGGACCAAGGCTACACGGGAGAGGCGGCGGAAGAAGCCGCAGCCCAGCATGGAATCCGACTGGAAGTGGTTAAGCATACCGAGGCCAAACGCGGCTTCGTACTGCTACCGCGAAGGCGGGTGGTGGAAAGAAGGTTCGCCTGGGGCGCCCGCTTTTGCCGCATGGCCCGCAACTACGAACGACTCGCAACTACTCTCAGAGCCTTCTACTTTCTCGCCTTCGCCTGCCTCATGATCGCCAACCTCTTCAGGTTGCTTGCTTGAAGTTAATAACGGGCTCTAGAGTCCTTCCGGAGCGAATCTTCAACCGACTCAGGAAGTGCATAAACTACGTAGTTGAGAAGCCCCATGAATGACAGGGTTAGACTCTCACGGCGCTACATGGCCATTTCCGCCGCTAGTTGGTCGCCTTGATCGAAACTTGACGTGGCCGAACCGGGAGGTCTCTCTTTTGAAGTTTCAATCACCACATCATGTGCAGGTTCTGGCACCGAGGGTCTTCAGTCTTTACCGCCTCAATCCTGCACCGAGGGTCTTCCATCCCAATCACCACGCGAATGGCCAAGCTCATGCACCGCAAGTCTTCCATCTCAATTTCCACGCCACTGAGCAGGTTCTGGCACCGAGGGTCTTCCGTCTTTATCGCCGCGATCTTGCACCGAGGGTCTTCCATCTCAATCACCCCATCACTGGCTAAGCTCTTGCACCGAGGTCCCTTTTACTCCGCCCCCGACACGGGGTTCTTGCTCGGTGAAATGATCGTGCAGAATCACATTGAGCAGCGACTTATGGACCCGGATGCGACCGTCGTATTCAATAAGGCCGAGTTGGCGAAAGCGATTCATGAAGAAGCTGACGCGGGAGCGTGTGGTGCCGACCATCTCCGCCAAAGTCTCTTGCGTGATGGGAGGGATCAAGGGCTCCGGTTTACCCGGCTCACCAAATTCGGCCAACAACAGGAGGATCCTGGCCAAACGCTTTTCGCTTGAATTGAAAAGCTGATCGACGAGGTCGGCTTGGGTTCGCATACTCCGGGCCAACAGGAATTTCATGTACATTTCGGAGAGGGAATGCTCCTCGTGCATCACGCGGATCATTTCTTCCCGCGCTATCTGGAGCGCTGTACAAACGGCAATGGCAGAGGCAGTGGCCAAGTGCACCCCACCCACGCTGGCGAGAGACTCCTCTCCTATGAACTCCCCGGCATGGAGAAGCGCGACCGTGCCTTCCTTGCCGTCCGGCGAAACGACTGTGAGTTTTGCGCTGCCCGTCCGAAGATAGAAGATGGAGTCAGCCGAACTTCCCTGCGAAAAGAAGACCTGCTTTGGCTGCAAGTGGACGACTCTTCGTCCCACTCCAGCTCCTTCCAGAAAAGTGGCGAGGTCAAAGGTCATGCTTCTCACCTCCGACATTTGAATGACCCGTCCCGGATGCGGTCTTCACGGGAGCAGTTCGGAAGGGTACGCGACCGCTTCAGATTGGAGGAAGCCAGGATTGCCATTTTGGCTTCTCAGTGCCAATTATCTTACTCTCATCCGCAATAGCCGGGGGCGATTTCTTGCCTTCGGGTCATGTCCTCTTAGCGCGTTGCTGGGGAAACAAACGGCGGAACGGTCAGGATGGAGTATTCTTTTCGCCCGATCCTGCCGGGGCAGTGTAAGCCAGTAGTTGGACCTCAAGTTACTGAGTATTCGGGGGAGAAGGGGCACTGGAGCGTAGCGGAAGCAGCCCTTCTCTCCCGAGGCGCGTTCGGCGGGGAAGAGTTCGGGCAGTGGGCTGGGAGCAGAGTTTGGCAAACCGGGAGAGCGGGATATCTTCATACCTCCGATTTCGCAAGGGACACTGGCGGTAACTGCGCAATATGAGGAATGTTGCAAGTCCATCCGGCTCTCGAATTGACTTGATGGGCGCCTGCCCCATCCAGGATCCTACAATGCTGTGCAGAAGTGAGCAGATTGCAGCGGCATTATTTGAAATGCTCGTGGGAGTTGTATCCGTGAGATGCAAGAATCGAGCA
>Ga0182030_10002615_pt1 | contig 38327 bp, 36 predicted proteins | sample 812S3MmetaG_FD_121299 | JGI IMG/M metagenome (GOLD analysis project Ga0182030, IMG submission 121299) | Permafrost microbial communities from Stordalen Mire, Sweden - 812S3M metaG (Illumina Assembly) | ecosystem: Environmental > Terrestrial > Soil > Wetlands > Permafrost | place: Sweden...
ATCGTCGCCTTCAGCGTCATCTTCCTCGTCCTCGGATTGCGCAACTTCCGCCACAAGGTGCTCGCCTGAGTCTCTGCGGACCGGCCCTGCGGGGCACCGGCCCGACCCACCACCGCTCCCACCTGGTCTTCTGGCCGGGATGCACAAGATCCGGGGAACGCGCCTGCTGACGGGCGCATCTGGGTAGGGTGACCCCAATTGCGCAGCGTGCGTGCGGCCACTGCGGGTGCGGTGGCGAAGGGGCGTGATCCATGGAGAAGAGCGGTCAAGCGGCGCCGTCCGACCTCCCGGAGGCCTATGCCGGCGTGCGGGCCACCACCGAACGGCTGGCCAGCGTCCTCAGCGCCGAGGACCAGACGGTGCAGTCCATGCCCGACGTGAGTCCGACCAAATGGCACCGGGCCCACGTGACGTGGTTCTTCGAGACGTTCGTCCTCGGGGAGTACGACGGCGATTACACGGCGTTCGACGATGCGTACACCTACATCTTCAACTCGTACTACGAGGCCGTCGGCGCCCGCCATCCCCGACCGGAGCGAGGGCTCCTCTCCCGGCCCGGGATCGCGGAGATCGCCCGCTATCGCTCCCACGTCGACGCCGCCATGGACGCGCTGCTGCTGGAACCCGACCAGCCCGGCCTGGCGGAGCTGGTCACCCTTGGCCTCCATCACGAGCAGCAGCACCAGGAGCTGCTCCTCATGGACATCAAGCACGTGCTGTCCCGCAACCCGCTCCATCCGGCCTACCTTCCGGGCGCGCCCGGTGGTCGGGGCACCGCCCCGCCCAAGGCCGGGTGGATGGAGCACGCGGGCGGCCCCGTCGAGATCGGGCACCGGGGCGAGGGGTTCGGCTTCGACAACGAGTTCCCGACGCACACGGTGCAGCTGACGCCGTTCGCGCTGGCGGACCGACCGGTGACCTGTGGAGACTGGCTCTCCTTCATGGAGGACGACGGCTACGGCCGGCCCGAGTTCTGGCTCTCGGACGGCTGGGCCGTGGTGAACGCACAGGGGTGGGAATCCCCCCTCTACTGGTCCCGGGATCCCGACCACCCCGACCGGTGGCTCCAGTTCACCCTCTCGGGACTTCGACCGGTCGACCCCGACGAGCCCGTCTGCCACGTGAGCTACTACGAGGCTGACGCGTTCGCCCACTGGACGGGAATGCGACTGCCGACCGAGTCGGAGTGGGAGACCATCGCCGCATCGGACGGTGACGGGGACAACTTCCTCACCGACGACGTCCTGACGCGCGGGGCGCCCCACCCTCGCCCCGCCGTCTCCTCCAACGCCATCTTCGGCGACACCTGGGAGTGGACGTCGAGCGCGTACAGCCCGTATCCGGGCTTCCGGGCTGCGCCCGGTGCGGTCGGCGAGTACAACGGCAAGTTCATGGTGAGCCAGTACGTGCTGCGCGGCGGTTGCTGCGCGACGCCGGGCGGCCACGTCCGGACCACCTACCGCAACTTCTTCCCGCCCGGCGCCCGCTGGATGTTCGGCGGGGTGCGACTGGCGCGGGATCCCTGAACCATGGCGTACACCATCGACGTGCACCTCTCCCCCGAGGAGGTGCGGAACCAGATGCGGGCCGATGCGCTGCAGGGGCTGCAGGGCGACACGAAGTCCATCCCGCCAGTGTGGTTCTACGACGAGCGGGGCAGCCGTCTCTTCGAGGAGATCACCCAACTCCCCGAGTACTACCCCACCAGGGCGGAGCGGGCGCTGCTCGAAGCCCACGCGGCCGCGATCGCCGGGCTGTCGAAGGCGGACACGCTCGTCGAGCTCGGTGCCGGTGCGTGCGACAAGACGCGCGTGCTCCTCACCGCCCTCGAGCAGGCCGGCGTGCTGACGCGCTACGTCCCCTTCGACGTGAGCGACGAGTTCCTCCGGAGTGCCGCGACGACCCTGTCCCAGGAATACGAAGCGCTGGACATCCACCTGGTCATCGGCGACTTCCACCAGCATCTGGCCCAGATCCCCTCCGACGGACGGCGGATGGTCGCCTTCCTCGGCGGGACGATCGGCAACCTGGACCCGGCGCAGCGGGCCCGATTCCTCTTCGACCTCAACTGCACGATGTCGAGTGAGGACTCGCTGCTCCTCGGCACGGATCTGGTCAAGGACCCGGGGCGCCTGGTGGCGGCCTACGACGACGCTGCGGGCGTCACGGCCGACTTCAACCGCAACGTGCTGCACGTCCTCAACGAGCAGCTGGGCGCCGACTTCGATCCCGACAATTTCCGTCACGTGGCGCTCTGGAACGAGGAGCACCAGTGGATCGAGATGCGGCTGCGCGCCGAGGGTGCGGCGGAGGTCTCCCTGGCCGGCGCCGGCATCACCGTCCGCTTCGACGAGGGAGAGGACCTGCTGACCGAGATCAGCGCCAAGTTCACTCCCGAACGGGTCGAACGCGAGCTCTCCGACGCCGGCTTCGTGGTCGAGGAGATGTGGGGCGCAGAGGACGGGGAGTTCCTGCTGTCGCTCGCCCATCCGTACTGCTGAGAGAGCGACCTCCCTCAGCCGGGCGGTTCCGGCTGGTCGGTCGCGGCCGCCTCGGACGGTCCCGTGGCCGGCACCTCGGCCGTCGGGCGCCGCCGGCGCACCAGCCACACGCCGAGCAGGATCACGAGGAAGCCCGAGGCACCCAGGCTGAGGATGCTCGCCAGCAACAGGTGCCGCGGCTCGTAGTGGAACGTCACCAGGTCGTTCCCCGCCGGGATGCGCACCTGCTGGACCAGATCGACCGAGTCGAGCGGGATGCTCCGCGCCTTCCCCCCGTCGACCGAGACGGTGCCCCGCCATCCCGAGTCCCAGGCGACGGAGCGAAGGACCGTGGCCGCCGCCGGCGTGTCGACGCGGACCTCCTCCGACTTCGTCGTGCTCGAGATGACCTCGACGGGAAGCGTCCGGCCGTCGGCCGTGGTGGCCGAAATCGGCGTGGGCGGCTTCTGCAGGGTGAACACCGCATAGCCCTGCGCCACGCCGGCCAGCTTCCACGGTCCGGGCACGATGGCCGCGGAGAGGGAGCCACCGAGCTCGTAGGGACGGCCGGCCACCGTCACCACCGGCACGTAGGAAGGCAGGGAACCGGTGAGGACACGGACCGACACGCCTGCGGCACTGACTCCTGACAGCTGTCCCGTCACGGTGTCGGACCCCGCGGTCACGCGGACCGGGGCGCCCCAGCGGGTCGACCCGTCCGCGGACAGCGTCCCGAAGGTGACGAGGGAGCCGGAACCGGCCGGGTGCTTCAGGACCAGGGTGGCCGAATCGGGCCGGAGCAACTCGCCGAAGAACCACGAGGCGCCCTGTCCCGCGTGCAGGCCGGACCGGGGCCCCGGGTAGAAGGGGTAGGCGGTGTCGTTGAACTCGGCCCCGTAACCCCGGGGCAGCGCGGGGTCGCTGCCGAAGCCCTCCGAGGCCTGGTGGAGGTCGCCGAGGGAGGTGGGCGCCGACTCGAGCGGCACGAGGAAGTACTCCGGCACCGTGACCACCTCGCGGAGGTCCAGCCGGTCCAGCGTGCCCGAGGCCAGCTGCCCGATGTCCAGGTCGCCCTGCTCGTGGGTGTGGGTGACCGTCTCGTAGTTGCCGTTGACGATGGATGCATAGCCGGAGACCGAGGGCAGGCCGGCGATGATGTTCAGGTCCGGCACGCCCTGCGGGCTGTCGGGCCAGCTGCCATAGGCCTGGGGGTCGTAATTCACCATCCGCCCCCCGGGGGCCAGGTGGGCCGCCATCAGCTGCTGCACCGGCGTGGTCCCGCTCACGAGGTCGTTGGGCGGCAGGACGGACACCTGGCTCGTGAGCGCCATCAACCCGAGGTCCAGCGCCACGAAGACCGCGGCCAGCGGCACCCACTGCACGGTGCGCAGGTGAGGCCGGATCCACACGATGGCGGCGGCGCCGGCACAGAAGGCCAGGGCGATGACGGTTGCCGTGCGGACCGTCGCGGTCGTCGCGGGAGTCGCCGACGCGTCGGCGAAGTCGTGGAGAAGAGAGCCGGTCGCCACCTGCGCCCAGACGGTGAGGGCGGCCACAATGCCGAACGGGACCAGCGCCATGGTCCGGTCGTACCGGTTGAACGGGCCCCTCGGCCGTGGTGAGTCCGTACGGTCGATCCACCCCGCGAACAGGACGCACACGGCCGTGGCCACGGTCACCATGTTGCGGCTCTGCAGCCGTTGGCTGCCATAGAGCGGCAGGCTGTTGAACACGTGCTCCAGCGGCGTGTACGCGCCGAGGGCTAGGAGAAGTCCGAACAGCCCGACCACGTACCACGTGAGCCGGTCGCGCGCGACGATCCGGCTCGGCCACCCCGGGCGGAGCAGGGTCAGCAGGGCGATCACGGGGAGGATCCCGAGGTAGATGCCGACCTCCGGGAGGTTGTACTGGCTGAAGAACGTCGCCTCACCCAGGTGGCCGTACCCTCCGTCGAGGTAGGGGACGAGCGCGAAGATGGTGAACGCCCTGGGGTAGCTCCCCGCGGTGGCGATGACGCCGCTCCCCCGCTGCGAGTTGCGGATGACCTCGAGCCCCGGCAGCCATTGGATGGCGGCCAGCGACAGGGCGAGCAGCGCGCCGGCGGCGCACCTCGAGAGCACCCGCCACCAGCGTGCCCGGCTCAGGCCGGCGGACATGACGGCGAAGGCGACGACGAGGAGCGCCTCGTCGAGCATGGCCTCGGGCGCGCCGGCGAGGATGACGCTCGCGAAGGCGATCCCGAGAAGGATCGCCCAGCGCCATCGCCCGTCACGAACGATGTGCAGCACGGCCAGGAGCATCCACGGGATGGCCACGAAGCCCTCGGTCATGTCCACGTGGTTGACCTGGCTCAACGCCGGCCCGGCGAACGCGAACGTGGCTGCGCCGAGCAGGCACGCCACCGTGGAGAGGGTCAACGCGCGGAGGAAGACGTACATGCCGACGCCGATCGCGGCATACACGATGACCTCGGTGGCGATCCAGGCGGCCCGGTCGGGCAGGACGGCGAACAACCACGTGAGGGGGTAGAACGCGCCGGCGTTGAAGTCCGCCATCAGAGGCGAGCCGCTGAAGATGTACTGGTTCCAGAAGGGCAGCTGCCCGTGGCGCACCATGGAGCCGACCAGCACGCGCAGCGGGTAGTTCTGCTGCAGGTTGTCGCCCGTGATGAGCAGGTGCCCACCGATGAGGTCGGGCAGCACGAAAGCGGCCGCCGGGATGGCGACCAGCACGGCGTAGGGCCACAGGGGCCCGCAGTGCGCTCGGAGTCGGTTCACCGGTGAGGAGAGGCCTTCCGGGCGTTCGGGCGCCTGCGCCCAGGAGGGCGGTCCGGCGTTGGGAAGGGCAAGCGGCGAAAGCTAGCCCGCCACCCTGGGAACCCGCGACCCCCACCACGGAGCCGACCCTGGAACGATGCGGTGCAGCCGGTCAGCCCCGGTACCCGTCGACCCCGAGGACCAGATCTCGCACCCGTTTCCCTTCCGTTTCCGTGACAGCCGGATGTCACATCCGTGACAGCGGGAGTTTCCCCCTGTAGCCTGGGAGAGCCCTGAGAATCCTCATGCGGAGGCGCCCCGGTTCCCAAATTGCGCGACCGCTGTGACAGAATCACTGCAGTTTGATGACGAATTCGGCACCCGCGGCTCCCGCCGGCGGGAGCCCAGGTAAGGAAGCCCGATGGAGCTCGTGACCCCGAGCGCAGCCACCAACTCCACGACACCCCACGAGACGCCGGACGACGACGCCGCGGCGCCACCGGAGGCTCGCCTCTCGCTGGCCCGCACCGCTGTCGGCGGGCTCGTCGGCACGACCGCCATCGTCGTCGGCACCATCCTCGGTGGCCAGTCGTTCGAGACCCACCTCCCCGGTGCGTGGTTCTTCGGCATGCCGGGTGGGCTCTTCGGGTCGCAGGGCGCGAGCGGCAACCTGCCGCCGGTGGCCGCGCTGGCCCTGGTGTTCGGCGGGTTGATCCTCCTCACCCGCGTCTGGGTCGGCTTCCTGGGCCACCTCAACCGCCATCACGGGTTCCCCGTCAAGCGCGTCGTGCTCGTCGTGGTGGTCTGGGCCGTGCCGCTGTTGCTGGCGCCGCCGCTGTTCAGCCGGGACGTGTACACGTACGCCGCACAGGGCGAGATGGTCAGCCACCACATCGACCCGTACTCCTACGGGCCGAGCGTGCTCGGGGCCACGCCGTTCAACCAGATGGCCGACGCCACGTGGTCGCGCACGGAGTCACCGTACGGACCGACCTTCCTGGAGGCCGACGGAATCCTCGACCAGGCGTCGGGCCACGAGATACTGGCCGACCTCGTGCTGCTCCGCCTCCTCGAGGTGGCGGGTATCGCGCTCATGGTCGCGGCGACGCCGACCCTGGCCCGCTCGCTCAGACGCGACCCCGCCCACGCGGTCCTGCTCGGGGCGGGATCGCCGCTCGTCCTCCTGTCCTTGGTGGCGGGAGAGCACAACGACGCCCTGATGCTGGGGCTCCTGCTCGCCGGCTTGGCCGTGGCGAAACGATTCGGCACCGTTCCCGGCGTGATCCTGTGCGCGCTCGCGGCCGGAGTGAAGTCCCCCGCCGCGCTGGGTGTCCTCTTCCTCGGGTGGGTCTGGGCCGGCCCGGCGGCGTCGACTCGCCGCCGCATCGGCCACACGGCCGCCGCCGGACTGATCGCGCTGGCGACCTTGGAGGTCATGGCCCTCGTGTCGGGGACGGGGTGGGGCTGGGTCCGCACCACCACCACGGCCGGCTCGTCCTTCACCGGCGTCACGCCCATCAACGTCGTGGCGCGGACGGTGTCCATCGTCAGCCACGTGCTGCAGGTACCCATCTCGACCCTGGCGGTGCGGCCGGTCTTCATCGTGCTGGGCCTGCTGATCGCCGTCTACGTCGGGTACAGGCTTCTCCTGCGCTCGCCCCGCGACGGCGTGGTCCTGTGCCTCGGCCTGACGCTGCTGGTCCTCGCGCTGTTGGGACCGATCGTCTGGTCCTGGTACGTCACCTGGGGGATCGTGGTGCTGGCGCCGGCCGCCTACGGGCGCCTCCGTACGGCCCTCATCGTGATCAGCACGTTCTGGGCCTTCGCCGGCATGACCTCGGTGCACAACATCTACCTGCGGATGCTCCACACCTTCTTCGTGACGGATCTCCTCCTCGTGGCCATGCTCCTGGCGGTCGCCATCATGCCACTCGGGCAGTTCTCCGCGGTATCGAGGCTCGCCCGCCCGGTGCGCCTCTCCCGGGGTGACGACGACGGCACCCAGCGGGGTCCCCGCCTCGGGGGCGGTGTGCTGACCGGTGCCGGTGCCGGTGCCGGTGCCGGAGGTTCCGGCACCGCCTGAGCGGAGGCCGGCCGGCCTTCAGTCGGCCACGTCGAGCGCACTCGTGGTGTGCCCCGGCCGCAGGCGCACGACGAGCTCTCCGGGCACCGCATTGCGCGAGCCGTACTCCTCGGCGCGCTCAGCGCCCATGTAGCGGCCTCCGATCCGGGCCGCCCAGCGGCACACCTCCTCCAGGTCGTCGCTGATCTCGACCGTGCCCTCGACGACGACGAAGCTGAAGGGTGGCCGCTCGTCGTCCACGCACACCGACGCCCGGGGGTCGCGGCGCAGGTTCCGCCCCTTGACCGTGGACTCGCCCGTGTTGAAGACCAGTGACCCGTCGTCGTCGACCTCGTACCAGACGGGCGCGACGTGCGGCCGCCCGTCCGCCCGCACGGTGGCCAGCTTCCCCGTCCGGGGCGGCGACGCGGTGAGGAAGTGCCGCACCTCCACGTCGCTCATCGGGCGGTAGGTCACTCCTCCGGGCCGCCCCCGTTGGCGGCGGCCGCCTCCGTCCAGGCCTGGATCATGGGGCCGAAGCTGGCGGGGTTGTAGGCATCCTCTTCGTAGGAGAACTTCATGTCGCCGGCGTAGTGCAGCACGGTGATGTTGTGGGCCTGGTGCACCGACCCGTCGCCGGGATCCTCCATCCGGTTCTCAATCCGGCAGATCCACCAGCCACGCTCCTCGTCGCACACGCACCACGCGTGCGGGAACGAGTTCATGGCCCGATTGGGCCATTCCGCCATGAGGGGTGCGATCCACTCGTAGATCTCGTCCGCGCCGTGGAAGGTGCCGAACGTGTGCTCGAGGTAGACCGCGTCGTCGGTGAAGAGGTCCGCCCAGTCGCGCCACTCCCCACTCGACGCGCACCGCGCCGCCGTGTCCATGTAGTGCTGGTGCGCGCGCTCCAGTTCGTCCCTGCTCCACGGGTTGCTCACGATTTCAGTATCCATTCGCTCATGGTGACGCTGCGCAAGGTGCTCAGGTCCGTGAAGGCGTTGATCTCGTCGATCATCTGGGTCACGTGCTCGTTCATACGAGCCGGGTCGCCGTCGGCACAGTAGAACAGCATCGGATCCGTCACGTGCCATAGGGAGGGCGAGGCCTCCTCGACGATGCCCCTGATCGGCGGCGCCCCGTCGGTCACCGCACGGAACACGGCGTTGCGGACGTAGCGGCAACGCGGCTGGATCGCCTCGGTGATGGGCGAGATCCGTGTGTGCCACCTGGTCATCCACTCGTCGAAGCTCAGCTCGGGATGCTGCTGCAGGAGGGCGACGGTCAGGACTCCCGGCGACCGGCTGCCGTCGGGCCAGTCGCGTGGCCCGGCCCACTGGTTCCCCCCGTAGTCGCGGTAGAGGGACTCGACGACCTCGTACCCCGCCAGCCGTTCCGCAGCCGCGGCGAGCACCTTCTCGAAGGGGTCCCGGTAGTCGACGGCATGGAGCCACACGGAGACGAGCGCGTGCAGCGGCGTCTCACCCTCCGGAGTGGGCACCGGGGCCGGGATGTCGCTCTCCGGGTCCCACGCGTCGATGGTCAGGCGCAGAGGGGCGAGCGACAGCAGCTCGTGCGCCACCGGCCCGAGCATCACGTCCGCCACCTCGGCTCGCGTGGCCTCCCGGTCCAGCCAGACCAGGTACATCAGCTTCTCCATCGCCCCTCCCCTCTCACCAGGTGAGCCCCAGTGCCTCGCGCATCGTCGCCTCGAACTCGACATCGCCCAGCGAGCGCCGGAGCTGGAGCACCAGTGCCGCGTCCTTGCCGACCTCGACCCGCAGCGGCGTGGACGGATCCTCGAGGGCATCGGCCACCGCGGCACCGACGACCTCGGGCCCGGGCCTGCCCTCCGGCCCCGTCAGCGTGGCCACCGTGCCGCCCCACTGGGCGTGGAGGTCGGCGTAGACGGCGGGGCCCTCGTGATCGTCCGCGTGCTTCATGCCGGGGGCGATGTAGCCGGGCTCCACGATGACGACCCGGATCCCGAAGTGCCCCAGCTCGAAGTGCAGGGTCTCGGACAGTGCCTCGAGCGCGTGCTTCGAGGCGGCATAGGCACCCTCGAGCGGCGTGCCGATCTTGCCCTGGACCGAGCTGATGTTCACCAGCACGCCACTGCCCCGTTCACGCCAGGACGGGGCCACGGCCTGCGCCATGCGCAGCGGCCCGATCGTGTTGACCTCGAGGACCCGGGCGAAGGAGTCGAGGGGGTAGGTCTCGAGCGGGCCGTAGCCCGTGAGGCCCGCGTTGTTCACCACGGCGTCCAGCTCGCCCGCCGCCGACAGCGCCGCCCGGACCGACTCGGGATCGCCGACGTCGAGCGCCAGCACGTGGGCCGCGGGGAGGCCGGCCAGCAGCGTGACGTCCCGGGCCGTCGCCACGACCTCGTGCCCCCGCGCCGCGAGCACCTCGACGGTGGCCCGACCGATGGCCCGCGCCGCGCCGGTGACCAGCACGCGCACGGCTCAGGCCCCGCCCTGGGGCGCCAGGCCGACCAGCTCCTCGCTGACCTGCCACAGGCGTCGCGCCGCGTCAGGGTCCTGCGCCCACCGCCTGGGCTCCTTCGGCCGGCACTTGACGAAGTACTCCCCGCTCACACCGGCCACCTCGGGGGAGGACGCCAGGTAGATGGACGTGCGGGCGCCCTTCGCCGGCGACAGGAAGAACGGGCTGGCGATCTTGATGCCGAGGGCGAGGAGGCCCCGTGCGTCACCGTCCGCGCCGTAGCCGGTGCGCACGGTGCCGGGGTGCAGCGAGTTCGCCGTGACGCCGCTGCCCTCGAGGCGCCGGGCCAGCTCCAACGTGAAGAGGATGTTGGCCAGCTTCGACTGCCCGTAGACCCGCATGCCTGCATAGCGGTGCTCGGACTGCAGGTCGTCGAACGGGATCCCCTGGCGCGCCGCGGCGTGCGCGGTCGAGGCGACGTTGACGATGCGCGAGGGCCCTGACGCCCGGATCCGCTCCAGCAGGAGGTTGGTCAGAAGGAAGGGGCCGAGGTGGTTCGTGGCGAAGGTCGCCTCCAGCCCGTCGACCGTCTCCGCCCGTTCGCTCAGCACCGCTCCCGCGTTGTTGACGAGCACGTCCAGCCTCGGGGCGACGTCGAGGATCTCCGCCGCCCCGCGCCGCACCGACGACAGGTCGGCCAGGTCGAAGACCACGAGCTGGCACCGCCCCTCACCGCCGGTGCGTTGCGCCAGCGCAGCGATGGCGGCACGGCCCTTGTCGGCGTTCCGTGCGGTCACCAGGACCCGGGCACCCATGGTGGCCAGCGCCGCCGCGGTCTCGAAGCCCATGCCGGAATTGCCACCCGTGACCACGACCGTCTTTCCCTGCATGTCGGGCACCGCGTGCTGCCTCCTCGTGACGGGCAGGCGTCAGCATTCCACACCGCCGTACGCGGGTCCGGCTCACCGCCAGGTGTCGCGTGCCTCCACCAGCCCCCGTTCCGGGTGGAGGAAGCTGCCGCTCAGCGTCCGCTCCGCCGTGCGCATCTGCCACCGCAGCAGCTCCTGGGTCGCCTCCCACGCCGCCGCGCCGACCGCGTCGCCTCCGTCCACCAGCAGGTTGTGCGTCTGCCCGGGGTCGGACTCGAGGTCGAACAGCAGCGGCGGGAGGACTCGCGACGCGGCGGCGAACTGGACGTACTTGTGGCGCCGTCCGCGCGAGACGGCCAGGGAGCAGTGGCTCATCGGGATGCCGAGCACCGACTCGGCCCCTGCGTTGGCCGGGTCCGAGAAGCTCCACTCGAAGTGCGCCGTGTCGCGCCAGTGCTCGGGAGTCGGCTCGCCGCGCACGAAGGGCGCCAGCGACCAGCCGTCCGCCTGCAGGGGCACGTCCGCGCCCAGGAACTCGCAGATGGTGGGGAGCACGTCGACCGACTCGGTCACCGCCCGTAGGACCGAGCCCCGGCCCCCGTCGGCCTCCGGGCGGGGATCCACGACGATGAGCGGGACGTGGTAGCTCTCGTCCCAGTAGCCGAGCTTCTCCAGGAGCCAATGGTCGCCGCCCATCTCACCGTGATCGCTCGTGAGGACCACCATGGTCGAGTCGGCCAGCCCGCTGTCACGCAGGTAGTCGAAGAGCGGGGCCAGCCCGTCGTCCACCTCGCGCTGGGCTCCGTAGTAGGTGGCACGCACCTGGCGGCGCTCCCGCTCGTCCTGCGGCGCCCCGACACCGGGGACCCCCATGGCGAGCGCCGCCAGCGGATGGATGGCAGCCTCCTGCTCTCGTGTCGGGCACCCCACGAAGGGCCCGACCGCGTCGGCGGGGTACAGATCGTGGTAGCCCACCGGGTTGCGTCGCGGCGGATGGGGGCGGATGAAGGAGGCGTGGAGGAAGAACGGCCGGTCGCCGTTGCGCTCCAGCCACCGGACGACCTCCTGGCGCACGAACGTCGTCTGTGACAGCTCGGCCGGAAACCGCGTGGGAGCCCAGGTCGAGCCGTGCGCGTCCGCGCCGGGGAACCCGTCGATGGGCCGGTAGAGGTCGTGCGGGTCGGCCGGCACCTCGACGCCCTGGGCGGCCAACCAGCGTCCCCATGCCGGGCTCCCCTGCTCCCAGGGATCCTCGAGCAGGGCCCGGAACCCCGGCAGGATCCCCTCGTAATTGGACAGTCTCGGATCGCCCGCCGGAACCGTGCGGGGATCGACCGAGGTGTCGGTGTACCCGAAGAGGACGGGGTCGTAGCCCAACTCCCGCGCCACCAGTGCCACGTTGGTGAAGCGAGCGTCCAGCGGCGTGCCGTTCAGGATGGACCGGTTCCGGTGCTGATAGGTGCCGGTGTAGAGGCACGCCCGGGACGGGCCACACGGCGCCGCGTTGGCCCAATGGTTGGCGAAGAGGACGCCTCGCGCCGCCAGCGCGTCGAGCGCCGGTGTCTCCACCACCGGATGGCCGAGGGCCGAGAGGCAGTCGCCGCGCCATTGGTCGAGCGTGACGAAGAGCACACTGCGGGACGGCGGCATGCCCCACTCTTGCCGATGACGGGCTCGAGCCGCGGCGACCGACTGGACGGCGCGGCACCCGGCCGCCGCGGGCTCAAGACGTGCGGACCGACGCCCCTCCGAGCCTGGTCCCGAACCCGATCAGCCAGGAACCGACCCGCGGCGCCACGGCCCGACGCATCGCTCGGCCACCGGCAACCGGGCGTCCGGTGGCCGAGCGCTGCGTCTCGCCCGAGTCGCTCATGGCCGCCACCGGCCGCCGCGCGGCCCGCCTGGTCCCGGCCCCCGCCATCAGCTCCTGTCGGTGGGCGTCGGCCTGGGTGTGCACTGCCCTCGCTTGGATCATCGAATTCACCTCTCTGGATCGCTCCGCTCCCTGTTCTGCGCCCCCTCCAAGCGTCCTGTCATCGTAACTAATGTTTGACAACGAATCAAGGATATTCTAATATAGCTCCATGCCTATGCTCACTGAGGTCGCACCGCCGACCACCACCTCGGTCATGGCGGCTCCGTCGCTGGCCTGCGATCTCTCGTGGCTTCTCTCCGTGGCCGCTCGTCCTTCGATGCAGGCCCGGTACCCGCAACTCGCCGAGATGTTCGACGGACGTGAGGACCTGGCGGATCGGGTCCGCGGCTTCTGGGGCGAGGGCTCCGAGGAGACCTGCTTCACCGAGATGCAGATCCTGGCCAACCACTCCGGGGCGATGGCCGAGACCGACGCCGACGTCCTGTGGCAGGCGATCGAGGCCGGCGTGCGCACCATGCCTCTCGACCTGGAGATGCCGTCCGAGAGGCCCGAGGACCGCGCCGTGTTCCTGGACCGGTTCCGCCAGCTCCGGGAGTCCCCGGACCTCCTGGCGTCGTACCTCGACCTCCTCAGGGAGGTCTGGGCCCCGGTGGACGACACGTGGCAACAGGCGCTGCCCGTCATGGTCGAGGCCGGTCGCCACGTGGTGGCGCAGTACGAGCGTGGGCGGTCATTGGAGACACTTATACCGATGGGGTGTGACATCCTCCGGGAGCGGATGCCCGACATCCTCTCCGCGGTGGAATCGGGGCGGCGGACGCTCCTGTTCGTGCCGTGCCTGTTCTTCGGGTCGTGCATGTACCTCGAATTCCCCGGGCTCGTCCTGATCGGGACCGGCGTCGGCCAGGGCGACGTGGAGGCCCGCGCCCGCACCGAGTCGGTGGCGCGACGCCTCAAGGCGGTGGCCGACCCGACGCGCCTGGCGATCCTCCACTCGCTGGCGACCGCGCCCAGCACGGTGGGCGAGCTCGCCATGCTGTTCCGGCTCGCGCAGCCGACGGTCAGCATGCACGTCAAGGTGCTGCGCGAGGGCGGGCTGGTCCGGTCGGAGCGGAGGGCGGGGAGGCTGCGGCTGAGCGCCGACGCCGGCGCGGTCGAGGCGCTGCTCGGCGAGCTACGCCGGGCGATCCTTCAAGACGACGGCGCCAGCACCACCGGCAGCGACCGTATGCCGGCCACCGTCGTCGAGAGCACCCGCTCGGCGGAACCCGTCACCGCGTAGTCGGGGAAGCGGGCCAGGAGCTCCTCCAGGAAGACCCGGCCCTCCAGGCGGGCGAGGCTCGCCCCGAGGCACACGTGCTCGCCGAACCCGAAGGCCAGATGCTTCGGGTTGGTCGGCCGCCGGACGTCGAACCGTGCGGCGTCGTCCCCGAAGACCAGCTCGTCGCGGTTGGCCGAGGCGTACAGCATGCACAGGTAGTCGCCCTGGGCGATCCGCGTCCCTCCGACCACGGTGTCCGCGGTGGCCGTCCGGCAGAAGGCGTGCACGGGCGTGACCCAGCGCAGGCACTCCTCCACGCCGCCGGGGACCAGCTCGCGATCGGCGGCCAACGCGGCCCGCTGATCGGGGTGCTCGTCGAGCACGAGCGCCGACCCGGACAGGAGCGTGCGCGTCGTCTCGTTGCCCGCCACCAGGAGGGTGAGGAGGAACATGAAGAGCTCCTCCTTGCTCAGCGGGCACCCGTCGACCTCGGCCTGCACCAGCAGCGACACGAGGTCCTCCCCCGGCCGATCGCGCTTGGCCCGGATGTGCTCCACGATGAACCCCGAGAGCTCGCCCAGCGCGGCCATGGTCTCGGCCGGAGGCAGGTCGGGCGACTCGATCGCCGCGTCGGACCAGCGGCGGAAGTCCTCCCGGTCGGCCTCGTCGACGCCCAGCAATTCCGCGATCACCGTGATGGGGAAGGGCGCGGCCAAGGCGGCCACGAAGTCGATCTCCTCGCCCGGCTCGACGGCGTCGAGCAGATCGGCCGCGCACGACCGGATCGACCCGGCCAGCCCCGCCAGGGCCCGGGGCGTGAAGCGGCGGTTGACCAGGCTGCGGAAGGCGGCGTGCTCGGGAGGGTCCATGTGGAGGATGGAGGGCGCCGCCATGGCGGTGGCGCTGGTGCGGATCGGGTCGTTGACGAGCGCTCCCCGGCCGGAGCAGAAGCCCCCCGGGTCGCGGCTGAGGTCCCGGATGTCCGCATAGCGGGTGACGGCCCACAAACCGGGAGCGCACTCGTGCACGGGGTCCTCGTGGCGCAGGCGAGCCAGCACCTCGAAATAGTCCTCCCTGGCGAAGAAGGCGGCGTCACGTGGATCGATGCGCTGGTCCCCGGGCACGGGGCGAGCGTACTGTGCAGCGCCATGCGGACCGAATGCCGATCCACCGCCCACGTACGGTCGTGAGCGACCCGGGCGCATCCCCGTTCCCCGCCGCCGGCGAGCACGCCCCGCTCAGCGGTCTCGACGAGTTCCTGATCCACAACGCACCCTTCCCCGTGCGCGTGATGTGGACGCCCGACGCGCAGGCCTACGAGCGCGTCTGGTTCACCTGCCAGGACAGGGTGGGCGAGCTCCTCGCCGTCATCGGCCTCGCCTTCTACCCGAACCTGGGCACGGCCGAGGCGTTCGCCATCGTCAACGTCCGCGGTCGCCACACGACGGTCAGGGCCCACCGGAAGCTCGCCACCGACCGCATGGACATGGTGCTCGGCCCCTTCAGCTTCGAGGTGGTCGAGCCCTTCCGGCAGTGGCGCCTCCGCCTCGACCCGGCCGCCAGCGAGCACGGCATCGGGTACGACATCACCTGGCTGGACACCAAGCGGCCCGTCTTCCGCCAGCTCGGTGCCGGCATGATCGTCGGTGGCCGTGCCGTGAGCCCCGTCGCCGGGTACGACGGCTTCGGGCGCCAGGAGGGCTGGGTCGAGTCCGCCGGCGAGCGCTTCACCCTCTCCCCCGCCACGCACCTCGGCACGCGCGACCACCACTGGGGCACCCGTGACGGCGTCGGAGGCCCCGGTCGCTACATGGGGATGCAGCACCCCCACAGCGGTGAGTGGGTCGAGTTCGAGGAGCTCGGGATCTGGGGCGACCACGTGCTCTACAACATCGGCGACGCCCGCCGGCGCAGCGCCACCCTCGCCAGACGCGTCCACCGCATGCGCTTCGAGCCCGACACGCACCTGCTCCGGAGCGGTGAGGTCGACCTCGTCTTCGCCGACGGCTCGGTCAAGACCATGACGTTCGAGCGCCTCGGCAACCAGATCGCCTTCCTGCGCTGTGGCCTGTACGGCGGCCCCAACGGCGGGACGCCGGACGGCGACCTGTGGCACGGCATGGCGGTGGCGCAGGGGGACGAGGTCGTCGTGCACGGCGAGACCTTCGACGTGAACGACCCCGCGGTGCGCAGCCGGCTGGCCGGCCAGGACCAGCACCACTGCCGCGTCGAGTGCGACGGCGAGGTGACCTACGGGCTGGTCGAGCCCTACGACACGCTCTGCTACGAGGTCGCCAAGGCCGGGGTCATGGGCTTCTCGCTCCTCGATCCGGCGACCTGAGCCTGCTCCGGGCCTCGTCGGCCGACGCCAGCCGCTCGAGGAGCACACCACCCATCGGGTTGTCCGCGCGACGCGGATCGCCGGTGATGCGCTGGTGGCGATCGTTGATGGCCAGGGCCCGCACCAGGGCGAAGACCTCGTGCCAGGCCAGCTCGTCGTCCGCCACGGCGGGTCCGCCGGCCCGCTCGTAGCGCGCCAGCGCCTCGGCCCGGCCGGGGAAGCCCGGTACCCGGCGCCCGAAGAGCGACTCCATCATCCACTCGAGGCCGAAGTGCCAGCCGAGGTCCATCCCCGGCGGACCGAGAGAGGCCAGGTCCCAGTCCAGCACGGCCGTCACCCGGTGTGCGGGGTCGAAGACCAGGTTCCCGAGCCGGACGTCGCCCCACAGGAGGACCGCGGCCCGCTCGGGCGGCAGGCTGCCCTCGCACCACGCGAGCGCCGCGACCAGGGCAGGCAGCGGGTCGCCGTCCGACGACCAGTCCACGTAGGAGGTCCACCGGTCGAGCGCGTCGCGCAGCCCGAGCCCGGGCAGGGACGCATCGAGGCCCGCGGCCTTCCAGGGCACCGCGTGCACGGCCGCCAGCGTGTCGAGCAGCGCCTCGTACAGGCGCCGCTGGGCGCCGGGGTCGGCCCCGGTGACGTAGGGGTCGAACACGGGAGCCGGGCCGGGGATGTCGCCATGGACCCTGGGCATGACGAGGAAGGGAGATCCCACCCAGCCGGGATCGGTGACGACGAGGGCCGGCGCCGGGGCGGGCACGCCGGCGGCGGCCACCACGTTCTGCACGACCGCCTGGGGGCCCAGGTCGTAGCCGGGGAAGGTCGGCTCCAGGGGCGGCAGCCGGACGACGATGCCGGGGTGCCCCGGACCGAGGTCGACGAGGACCGTCTCGTTCGCCAGCCCCCCGTCGGCGTGACCGAGCGCCGCGATGCCCGGCGGGCGGCCGGCGGCGTCCCCGCCTCCGGGCACGAGCTCGGGATGGGCCGAGATCCAGCGATCCAGGCCCTCGCGCAGTGCTGCGTCGTCTCGCCGACCACCCGTGGCCACCTAGGGAAGGTAGACGACGGCGCGCCACCGCCCCGTCATCTCGGCCCGGCACAGGGCGGTGCCGGCCCGCACGCACCAGTCGACCACGTCGGCCTCCCGGGCCTGCACCGGCGTCCGCACGACCAGGCCGCGACGGACGTGGTCCTGGCGCACCACCCAGCCTTCGGGGATCGCCACCCCGACCTCGGCCAGGCGGGCCACGGCCTTGGTTCCCGTGGGGTGCATGAGCCCGACGGTCATCCCCTCGGTCTGACGACGGTCCCGCTTGGCGGGCATGACGGTCGCCATCGTGACCGGTGGTGTCCGGTTGCCGAAGAAGGCGAAGAGCCCGGTGGGCGGCTCGACGTCGACCACCTCCTCGTCGATGCCGGGCATCAGGTTCAGCCAGCCACTCCCCGCGGCACGCAGGTTCGCCAGCGCGGCGGCGACGCCCGCCACCTCGGGTGGGGTGAACTCCACGGTCCTCGTCTCGCGCCGGCTGCTCACGGGCGCAATCCTGACACCAGGCGCTCCACCACCTCGCAGGCGGGCCGGGCCTCGGCCCGGCGGTGTGCCGTCCCCGCGTACAGGCTCATGCGCCCGAGGTCGCCCACCTCGGCCGCGGCGGCCCGGATCGGGCGGGTGGCGTTGTTGACTTCGGGGTAGGCCGCCGGTGCGTCTGGGTGCTCGCGCACCATGGCGGTGACGAGGGCCCGGGCCCGGCGCCCGCTGAAGGCCCGGGTGACGGCGGTCGCGTCCAGGCCGGCGGCCACCAGCGCGTCCTTGTGGGCGGGCGGGGCACCGCTCTCGGGGCAACGGAGGAACGCGGTGCCGACCTGCACCAGGGACGCACCGCGCGCCAGGAGGTCGACGACGGCTGCCGGCCCGCTCACCCCTCCCGCGGCGACCAACGGCACGAGGGTGCGGCGGCGGACCGCAGCCAGCAGGGCGCGCAGCGGCCGGTCCTGGTCGGGCCGGTCGTCGTTGGCGAAGCCGGCCCGGTGCCCCCCGGCCTCGCAACCCTGCAGGCACAGGGCGTCGGGACCCGCCCCCAGGGCGACGGCGGCCTCCTCGGCCGTCGAGGCCGTCAGCACCACCAGCGACCCCGCCGCCTGCAGCGACCCGACGACCTCGGGCTCGGGGACGCCGAAGGTGAAGCTGACCAGCGCGGGTGGTCGCGCCAGCAGCACCTCGAGCTTCTGTGGGTAGTGGTCGTCGTCCCACGTCGCCCGGCCCGGTGCCACACCGAGTGCGACCGCCTCGGCGGCAAGGGAGCCCACGTAGGCGGCGACACGTTGCGGATCCGCCGCCGGACGCCCGGGGACGAACACGTTGACGCCGAAGGAGGCCACGCCCGCGGCGCGCACGTCCGCCATGTCCGCCGCCAGCGCCTCGGCCGTCTTGTAGCCGGCGGCCAGGAAGCCGAGCGCGCCCGCCCGGGCCACCGCCGTCACCAGCGCGGCCGTCGTGGCACCCGCCATGGGCGCCACGACGAGGGGCCACCGCGACAGTCCCGCCAGCCGCCGCGTCGTCTCGGAGGGATCGGGGCTCGGGGGTGGCACGTCCCAGGCTGGCCCACGGCCGCTACTGTGCGCTACTCGTGGACCTCGACCTCGTCACCACGCTGCGCAGCACGGGCGCGGCGCGCCAGTTCCACCCCGAGCCGGTCGCCGACGACGTGCTCGAGCGCCTCCTCGACACGGCGCGCTTCGCCCCGAGCGGCGGGAACCGGCAGGGCTGGCGGGTCATCGTGGTCAAGGATCCGACCGCCCGCGCCGCCCTGCGCGACCTCTACCTGAGCGGCTGGTACGAGTACCTGGCGCTGGTGGCGGCGGGCCTGGTGCCCTGGGCCCCGGTGACCGACCGCGAGGCGGAGGCGGCGGCCATCGTCAACGCCGGCCAGTTCGCCGAGGCGGGCGCGGCCGCCCCCGGCTTCGCCGAGACCATCGACACGGCACCGGCCCTGCTGCTCGTGCTGGCCGACCTGCGCGCGCTCGCCGCCGTCGACCGCGACCTCCCCCGCTACACCCTGGTCGGCGGCGCCTCCATCTACCCCTTCGTGTGGAGCCTCCTGCTCGCCGCACGCGCCGAGGGCCTGGGCGGCGTCATGACCAGCGTGGCGGTGCGCCGGGAGGACGACGTGCGCGCCCTCTTCGGCATCCCCGACACCGTCGCGGTGGCGGCCCTGGTGGTGCTGGGCCGACCGGTCGCGGCACCCCGCACGCTCACGCGGGCGCCGGTGGCCTCCTTCGCCTGGGTCGACCGGTTCGGCGGCGCGCCGCTGGGGGGCACCACCTGAGATCCGCCGCAACCGTGGTCAAATGGGCCATGGCACGCAACGTCCTGGGCGAGGAGCTCCAGCCCTGCAACCTCGACCCACTCACCGGCTTCTACCGCGACGGCTGCTGCAACACGGGGGCCGACGACCTGGGCGTGCACACCGTGTGCACCCGGGTGACCGCGGACTTCCTGGAGTTCTCGGCCTCCGTCGGCAACGACCTGTCGACCCCGCACCCCGAGTTCGGCTTCGCCGGCCTGCAGCCGGGTGACCAGTGGTGCCTGTGCGCCCCGCGCTGGCAGGAGGCCTTCGAGGCGGGCGTGGCACCTCCCGTCGTCCTGGCCTCCACGCACGCAGCCACCCTGGAGTGGGTGCAGCTGGGCGATCTGGTCGCCCACGCCATCTAGTCTCGTCGCCCCGGGTCCGCACGAATGGGAGGTCGCACCATGTCAGCAACGGTCGTCAGCGTCGATCGCGTCATCAGGGCCCCGGCGGCGTCGATCTTCGCCGTGGTGGCGGATGCCTCGCGCCACCCCGAGATCGACGGCTCGGGTGCCCTGGTCCGCCCGAAGGCAGGTACGCCCGAGCGGCTCGCCCTGGGCTCGACCTTCGGCATGTCGATGAAGATGGGCGTGCCCTACACCACGGTCAACACGGTGACTGAGTTCGAGCAGGACCGTCGCATCGCCTGGCAGACCGCGTTGCCGGGGGTGCTTGGCCATGTCGTCGGCGGGCGCATCTGGCGCTACGAGCTCGAGGAGGTCGACGGCGCCACCAAGGTGACCGAGTCGTGGGACATCTCCAAGGACAAGCAGGCCGTCTTCCTCAAGCACGGAAAGGTCGGCGCGCACACGGCCGGCACGATGTCCAAGACGCTCGAACGCCTGGCCCGGATCACCGAGTCACCGGACACCGAGCCACCGGCCGGCGAGGCTCAGGGCACCGGGTCGTGAACTGCGCATGACCGACGCATTCGACGCCGCCACCATGGACGCCGCCGCCATCGACGCCGCCTGGGAAGAGCGCATCCTGCCCACCCTGTGCGAGTACACCCGCATCCCGTGCCTCTCCCCCGCCTACGACCCCGACTGGTCCGAGCGGGGCGCCATCACCGGGGCCGCCGAGCTCCTGCTGGCGTGGGTACGCGACCAGGACGCCGCGTTGCAGGCCGAGATCGTCACGCTCCCGGGCCGCACGCCGGTCCTGCTCGTCGACAACGGCGGCTCGGGCGACCCGATCGTCGTGTACGGCCACATGGACAAGCAGCCGCCGCTCGGCGAGTGGCGCAGCGGGCTCGGTCCCTACGAGCCCGTGCGCGAGGGCGACGTCCTCTACGGCCGCGGCACGGCCGACGACGGCTACTCGGTGTTCGCCGCCGTGACGGGCCTGCTGGCGGCGGGCGGCGGCCACGGCCGTGTCCTGATCCTGATCGAGGCGAGCGAGGAGAGCGGCAGCCCCGACCTGGCGGCCCATCTGGAGAACCTGAAGGACCGCATCGGCACGCCCCGGCTCGTCATCTGCCTGGACTCGGGCGGCCTCAGCTACGACCGCCTGTGGCTCACGACGTCGCTGCGGGGGGTCCTCGTGGCCGATGTCCGGGTCGACGTGCTCACCGAGGGCATCCACAGCGGCCAGGGCGGCGGGGTGGTGCCGTCGTCCTTCCGGATCCTGCGCCGCATGCTGTCGAACATCGAGGACGAGGCGACCGGCCGCATCGTCCTGCCCGAGCTCCTGGGGGCGGGCATCCCCGCCTCCCACCGGGCCAACATCGAGGCGCTGGCCGAGGAATTCCCCGAGAGCGCCGCGCCGGTGGTCGAGGGACTGCACCTGCTCACGCCGGACCCGGTCGACCGCCTGGTCGCCCGCACCTGGGGCGCCGCGCTCGAGGTCACCGGGGCCGACGGCCTGCCCAAGCCCCGGGACGGCGGCAACGTGCTGCGCCCGTCGACCACGCTGAAGCTCTCCCTGCGGCTCCCGCCCGACGTCGACGCCCAGGCGGCGTCGGACGCGCTCATCTCGGCCATCCGCACCGACGAGGGCGCGCACGTGACGATCGACCTGGAGGCGGCCGGCCAGGGCTGGATCGCGCCACCCCTGGACCCCGCCACGGCCGCCACCCTCTCGGCCGTCTCGCGGGAGCGCTTCGGGCGCGACTTCGCCTCGGTCGGCGAGGGCGGCTCCATCCCGTTCCTGCCCGACCTGCAGAAGGGATTCCCGGGCACGCCGTTCGTGGCCACCGGGGTCCTCGGCCCGCACTCGAACGCGCACGGGCCCAACGAGGCGCTGCACATCCCGATGGCCAAGGCCGTCACGCAGGCCGTGGCGGCCCTGCTCGGCTCGGCGGGCTGACCGTGCCGGCGCCGGCAACCCGGGGCGCCGGCACGAATGGCGCGGTCGGCCCGTAGGGTCCAGGGTCGTGACCGACACCGCCGACTTCTGGTTCGACCCCCTGTGCCCCTGGGCCTGGATCACCTCGCGCTGGATGCTCGAGGTCGAGCAGGTGCGCCCCATTGCCACGCACTGGCATGTCATGTCGCTCGCCCTCCTCAACGAGGGGCGGGACGATCTCCCGGAGGGCTACAAGGAGCTGCTGGCCCGGGCCAAGGGACCGGTGCGCGTCTGCATCGCGGCCGAGCAGGCCAAGGGGCCCGACATCCTCCTCCCGCTCTACACGGCCCTGGGCACCCGGCGGCACGTGGAGGGGCGCGGGAACGCGGACGGTGAGGCCGAGGCCGTCATCGCCGAGGCCCTGGCCGAGGTCGGGCTCCCCCCGTCGCTGGCCGAGGCGGCCTCCTCGACCGAGTACGACGAGGCCCTGGCCGCATCCCACCACGCCGGGATGGACCCGGTCGGCGACGACGTGGGCACGCCCGTGATCCACTACAACGGCACGGCCATCTTCGGCCCCGTCGTGACCCCCGCCCCCAAGGGCGAGGCGGCGGGGCGCCTGTGGGACGGCGTGCTGCTGTGCACCGGCACGGACGGCTTCTTCGAGCTCAAGCGCACCCGGGACCGGGCGCCGAGCTTCGACTGACGGGGTCGCCCCCGTCGCTCACTGCGAGGCGAGGATCGCCGCCACCTCCGCGACCGGGTCGCGCACGACGGGGCCGGTCGCGGTGACCTCGGCCCGGACGATCGTGCCGTTGAAGGCGAAGGGCGCCTCGTAGTCCCCGCCCACCGCGGGCCCCCACTCGTAGCCACAGGTGAGCCCGATCATCAGCTCGTTGAAGGCCACGGGGGTGAAGCGCTTCACCTCCCCGCTGCCCACCACGGTGCCGTCCTGGACCAGGGTGGCCAGGCCGCCGAGGAAGTCGTCCTTCTCGAAGCGGAAGACCACCTCGTGGCGGCCCGGGCCGAGCTCCTTCTCGGCCACCACCTCGTAGAGCCGCTGCCCGTGCAGGTTGTGGACGTAGCGCAGGCGGCCCCCGATCACGTGGAGGGACCAGCCGCCCAGGGCGCACCCGAGGGCCAGCAACGTGCCCGACGGCTCCACGCCGTCCGGCACCTCGATCGTGAGCGCCATGTCGTGGGAACGGTTGCGCGTGTCGACCGCCACCCACTCGGGCACCGGCGCCCCGCCCTGGAAGTAGCGGTAGGTCGCCTGGAGCCGGCGGTGGTCGTGCTTGTGGGCGATGACCTCGAGCACCCGGTTGTCGAGCGGGAGCACGTCGTTGCGCCGGGCCTCCTCCCACCACAGGGCGACCAGCTCGGCGACCTTCTCCGGGAACTCGGCGGCGCGGTCACGCGACTCCGAGGCGTCCTCGGCCACGTGGTACAGCTCCCACACGTCGTCGTCCCAGGGTGCGTTGGCCCGTAGCCCGTCGTCGTAGATGGGGCCGACCGGGTGATAGGTCACCGCCTTCCACCTGTCGTGGTAGATGGCGCGCGAGCCGAGCATCTCGAAGTGCTGCGTGTGGTGCCGGCCGACCTCGTCCTCCCCTCCTCGGCCCAACAGGTAGGCGAAGCTGGTGCCGTCGAGGTGCGACTGCACGATGCCGTCGATCTCGGCCGGCGGCGCCAGACCGACCAGCTCGAGCACGGTCGGCGTGATGTCGACGGCGTGGGCGAACTGCCGGCGCAGCCCCCCTCCGGCCGCGTCGCGGCGGGCGGCGGGCAGGCGGACGATGCAGGGGTCGGCCACGCCCCCCTCGTGGACCTCGCGCTTCCAGCGCTTGAAGGGCGTGTTCCCCGCCATGGTCCAGCCCCACGGGTAGTTGTTGTGGCTGCGCGGTCCGCCGATCTCCTCAATCCGGTCGTACATCTCGCCCACCCCGGCACCCTCGAAGTTGGAGAGGCGGCCCTCGTTGATGGTGCCGTCCTTGCCGCCCTCGGAGCTGGCGCCGTTGTCCGACACGACGATCACCACGGTGTCGTCGGCGTCGCCCAGGTCCTCGACGAAGGCGAGCACCCGGCCGATCTGCTCGTCCGTGTACGACAAGAAGGCGGCGAAACACTCCATGAAGCGCTCGGCCAGGGCCCGCTCGCGCTCGCCGAGGCTGTCCCAGCCGGGGACCCACGGTGGCCGCGGGGTGAGGACCGTGCCCTCGGGGACGATGCCCATGGCGAGCTGGCGGGCGAAGGTCTCCTCGCGCCAGACGTCCCAGCCCTTGGCGAAGCGACCCCGGTAGCGTTCGATCCACTCGGCCGGAGCATGGTGGGGCGAGTGGCAGGCCCCCGTGGCGAAGTACAGGAAGAAGGGGAGCTCGTCGTCGACGGCGCGTAGGTCACCGAGGAACTCGATGGCCCGGTCGGCCAGGTCGGCGCTGAGGTGGTAACCCTCGGCGACCGAGCGCGGGGGGCGTACGGCGTGGTTGTCGTGGTAGAGCGCCGGGACGAACTGGTGGGTCTCACCGCCGTGGAAGCCGTACCAGCGGTCGAAGCCGCGCCCGAGGGGCCAGGTCTCCCGGGAGTTGGCCATGTTGGTCTCGCCCTCTGGGCTCAGGTGCCACTTGCCCACGGCGTAGGTGGCATAGCCGGTCGACCGCAGCATCTCGGAGACGAAGCCGTTCTGGCGCGGTGGCCGCCCCCAGTAGCCGGGGAACCCCGCGGCCAGGTCGGCCACGCGGCCCATGCCGCTGCGATGGTGGTTGCGCCCGGTGAGCAGACAGGCCCTCGTCGGCGAGCACAGCGCGGTGGTGTGGAAGTTGGTCAGCCGCACGCCCTCGGCGGCGACGCCGTCGATGAAGGGTGTCTCGATGTCGGAGCCGTAGCAGCCGAGCTGGGCGAAGCCGACGTCGTCGAGCACGATCACCACGACGTTGGGCGCGCCCTCGGGCGGCGTGGGCAGCGGCGGCCACCAGGGCTCCGAGTCGCGCCAGTCGTTGCCGATCTTCCCCTGGAACTCCACTGGTGCCACGTCGCCAACCCCCAACTCCTCGGTGTCGGGAGAGCTTTGCATCCGGCGCGCGCCGGGCGCACATGGGTCGCCGGGCTTCGGCCGGCGGGTCCCGGGTGCCCTACGACATCGCGACGGCCGGCGCGCGCACGGGGGTGGGCCGTGGCTGCCGGAGCAGGGAGGCGCTCGCGACCAGCACGACCGCCAGGAAGCCGACGTAGGCGCCCCAGCCGACCACCATCCAGCCCTTGCCGTGGTAGCTGCTGAAGGTCACGCCGATCCACACGGCCAGCGCGTTGAAGGCAGCGACGACCAGGCTCAGCCATCCGATCCACGGCCGGGCGACCTCCCCGCGCACCATGGCGAGGCCGAGCGCACCCAGGAACACCGCCGTCATGACCGAGGTGGCGGAGAAGAAGATCGTGTTCAGGTCGCCGAGCATCCGCACGAGGCTCAAGTCGGTGATGCCGCCGCGCTGGGCGTCCATGAAGGCGAGCACGGTGGTCGGGAGCGCCGCCAACGCGGTGGTCACGGCCACGGCGATGCCCGCGCCGAGCACGATGGGCGCCAACGGCTCCGCTCCCCCGCGGGCCCGGCTCAGGACGCGTTGGAGGTACCCGCAGAACCACACGAGCACACCGGCGGCGAAGAAGTCGAAGATCATGCCGGCCTGCAGGGCGACCCGGTGGTCGTGGACCCAGGCCAGCGTCGCCGCCGGGGTGGCGTCGACGCGCGGCTGCTGGGGATAGATGAAGCCGGACAGCACCGCCAGCACGACGAAGGCCAGGCCGCTCAACGCGCCGATCCGCTCGAAGGTACGGTCGTTCATGACGCTCCCCTTCCGCCCCCTGGGCGCTCCCCCCGTGGGACGCCGTCAATATAGGACCGGTGTCGCCGCCGTGCCCGGGCCCTCGTGGGGCGTCAGCCGGGCGGCCCGCCGCCCGACCGCCACAGGTCGGTGAAGGCCACGCCCACCTCCGAGAGCAACCTGCGCAGGAGCGGCAGTGACAGCCCGAGGACGTTGGACGGGACGCCGTCGATGCCGTCCACGAACGGCCCCCCGTACCCCTCGATGCTGAAGGCGCCGGCGAGCGCCAGGGCCTCGCCGCTGGCGGCGTAGGCGCGCAGCTCGTCGTCGCCGGGACGCCCGAACCGGATCAGCGTGCACTCGACGTCGCGCACCCGGATGCCCGATCGGGTGTCGATCAGGCAGTGGCCGGTCCAGAGCTGGGCCTGGCGGCCCGACAGCCGGCGCCACATCGACTCCACCTCCGCACCCGAGGCCGGCTTGCCCAACGACACCCCGTCGACGTCGAGCAGGGTGTCGCAGCCGAGCACCAGCGCTCCCTCGCACCGCGGCGCCACCGCGGCGGCCTTGCGCTCGGCGAGCACCACGACGGCGTCGGCGGTCGAAAGCTCGCCCACGTCCTCGTCGACACCGCTCACCGCGACCTCGGGGTCGAACCCCGCGTCGCGCAGGACCCGCAGCCTCGCCGGGGAGCCCGACGCCAGGACGAAGCGGGGGGCCGCGCTCATGGACCGGCGTCGGTGGGGGGACGGTCGGCCCGGTAGTAGCCGTGCATGAGCTCGCTGGCCCAGGCCGGCTGGCGGACGTCGGCCGCCTCGGGCTCGAACTCGCGCATGTACGGCTTGACGTCGAGGACGGGCGAGCCGTCGATCGCATCGAGGCCGCGCACGCGGAGGTCGAGGCCGTCGACCCCCAGGAGGGCGCAGGCCGAGACGCCCAGCCGGTTGGGCCGCATCCGCGCCCGTTGGGCGAACATCCCGACCTCGGGCCAGTCGGGGTTGCCGCGCGGACGGCGGGCACCGGTCCGGACCTCGGACTCCTCGACGAGGTGGAACCGGAACACCACCACCAGGTGCGAGAAGTCGGCGAGCCCCCGCACCGCATCGGTGGCGAAGCTCACCCCGTCGAGCCGGATCACGGCCTCCACCCCGCCCCAGTCGTCGTCGATGGGCTCGGCGCGGCCGCCCACGACGACACCGACGGGCTCCAGCGCGATCACGGGCGCAAAAGCTAGCTTGAGCGCCGTGCGGTCACGTCGCCAGGGCCAGGAGCACGGCGGCTGATCCGGGCCATCACCACCAACGAGCTGCGCCGTCGGGTCCGTGACCGCTCCGCGGTGATCACCTGCCTGGTGGCGCCGCTCGCCATCGCCGCGATCCTCGGTTTTGCCTTCGCGGGCAACGCCACGCCGGGCACACTGCCGATCGGCGTCGCCGGGGCGTCGCCGGCCCTGGTGCGCGCCGCGGCGCACGCCAGCCAACTCCCCGGCGGGGTCGTCGTCCGGCTGGTCCCCAGCGCGGCGAGCGTCCGGCGCGAGGTGGCGGACGGCACCCTCGCCGCGGGCGTGGTCGTCTCGCGGCGCCGGGCGAGCCTCTCCGACCTGCTCATCCCGATGGTGGCGCCCGGTGCCACCCCCTCGCCGGGCTTCGACGTGGTCGACCGGGCCGACGCGCTGGTCGGGCAGGAGGTCGCCGAGTCGCTGGCGGCCGGCCTGGCCAGCCGGTTGTACGCCGGCCGCCTGGACCGCGGGACGGCGACCGGGACGGCGGCCATCTCCGTCACGAGCAGCACCCTGGGCAACGGGGGCAAGGCGGTGCTCGACTACTTCGCACCCTCCATCGCGGTCATCTTCCTCTTCATCGGGAGCGGCCTCGGCATGCGCTCGCTCATGATGGAGCGGGTGACGGGAACCCTGGCCCGGCTGGCGGCGGCGCCGATCCGGCCGAGCGCCATCGTGTGGGGCAAGCTGCTCGCCATCGCGCTGACCGGGCTCGCGTCGATCCTGATCGTGTGGGGCGTGACGGCCGCCGTGTTCGGTGCCGACTGGGGCGACCCTGCCGGCGTCCTGTTGCTGTGCCTGGGCGCCACCGCGGCGATGTGCGGGCTCGGGGCCTTCCTGACCTCGTTCGCCCGCACGCCGCAGGAGGCCTTCGCCGCCTCCCTGGTGGTGGGACTGGTACTGGCGCTGCTGGGGGGAAACCTGCTCCCGCCCGGCGCGCTCCCCGAGGCCCTGCAGGTGCTGAGCCTCGCCACCCCGAACGGCTGGGCGCTGGTCGGGTTCGGGCGCCTGGCGCTGCTCCGGGAACCGGCGTCGTCGGTGGTCGGACCGTTCCTCGTGCTGTGCCTCATCGCGGCCGTCACCGGCGGGCTGGCCATGGCCCGGGTGCGCCGCATGGTGACGCCGTGATCCCCATCGTGCGCGTCAACCTGCGCCGGGCGGTCGGGGACCGGCGCCTCCTCTTCGTCGCCACCGTGTTCCCGGTGCTGTTCATCCTCGTCACCGGCATCCTGGCCGGGAGCCCCAAGGAGCCGGTCGGTCTCGTGCACCCCTCGCCGCGCCTCCTTCAGCTCGTGGCGCGCACCGGCGACCTCAAGGTCCGGCTGGAGCCCGACCGGGCGCAGCTGGGTGACGACATCCTGCGCGGACGCGTCGTGGCCGGCCTCGTCGGCCTGCCGGCGCCACCGGGCGCCATCCGGGTCGACTTCGTCAGCGAGTCGGCCTCGACGAGCGCGGTCCAGGCCCGCACCGACGTGGTGGCGCTGCTCGACCTCATCTCCGCCGAGGGGACCCGGACGGCGGTGACCGACGTGACGCTCGCCCACACCGACGTGCCGGCCCCGCTCAGCCCCTTCTCGTACGTCGCCCCGGCCGACCTCGTCCTGTTCCTGGGCATCACGGTGCTGCTGCTGGCCTCCGGCGTCGTGGAGTCACGCCGCCTGGGCATCATGCGGCGGCTCGCCGCGGCCCCGGTGCGACGCCGCAACGTCGTGGCCGCGCTGGTCGCCACCAGCCTGTCCGTCGCCGCCGTGCAGTCGGTGGGGCTGTTGGTGGTGGGCCGCCTGATCTTCCGCGTCCACTGGGGCGATCCGGCGGGTGTCTTCCTCGTCCTCCTCATGCTGTCGCTGGCCTACGCGGGAGCGGCCGCGCTGGTGAGCATGCGGTCGCGCACCGAGGAGCAGGCGATTTCGCTGGCCGTCGTGCTCGGGATCGTGTGCGGCCTGCTGGGCGGCTGCATGTACCCCCTCGACGTCGTGGGCCCGGTCGTGCGCGCCGTCGGCCACGTGGTACCCCAGGCCTGGGCCATGGACGCGTTCGTGAAGCTCGTGTACGACCATGCCGGCCTCGTGGCGGTGCTCCCGGAGGTCGGCGCCCTCGCCGTGTTCGCCGCCGTGCTGGTGGCCCTGGCGCTCCGCGCCTACGCGCGGACGGTGTACTCGCCAGGGTGAAAGCGCCGGGTCACCCGGCGGAACTTCCAGGTGTGGTCCGGCCACAGCGTGGTGTTGCGACCGCGGTGGTCGAGGTACCAGCTGCCACATCCGCCGTCGACCCACACCGAATGCTCCAGCCGGGCCTGCAGCCGATCGTTGTAGCGCCGCTGGACGCCGGGCTTCACCTCGACCACGTGCACACCGGGACGGGACATGAAGGCGAGCGCGCTGGCGATGTAGTTGATGTGCGACTCGATCATGTAGATCATGGAGTTGTGGGCCAGCGTCGCGTTGGGCCCGATCATCAGGAACAGATTCGGGAAGCCCGCCACTGTGGAACCGGCATAGGCCTCGACGCCCTGCGCCTTCCAGGTCTCGGACAGCCGGGCCCCGTCCCGCCCGACGATGTGCCGGGCGTACGGCGGCTCGGCCGCCTCGAACCCGGTGCCCATGATCACCACGTCGACGGGGCGGGCGATGCCGTCCTGCCCGACGACCTCGTGCGCGGTGAACGAGGCCACCGGTGACTCCACCACCTCGACGTTGGGCCGGGTGAGCGACGGGTAGTAGTCGTCGGAGAGCAGCAGGCGCTTGCAGCCCGGCTCGTAGTCGGGGGTGAGCGTCGCACGCAGCGCCTCGTCGGGCACCTGGCGGGCCAAATGGTCGAGCGCCGCCTTGCGGACGGCGGCCTTGCGCCGGGTGCCCTGGCCGACGAAGAGCGACAGGAGCGCCTCGAAGACGAGGTAGATGCGCAGGCGGGCCAGGCGCTGGGTCGCCGGCACCTTGCGGTACACCAGCTTGCGCAATCTGGACACGGCGCGGTCACGCCGGGGCACGATCCACGGCGGCGTGCGCTGGTACAGGTAGAGGTGCTCGACCTCGGGGGCGATCTGGGGGACGAACTGGATCGCGGAGGCCCCCGTGCCCACGACGCAGACGCGCTTGCCCGTCAGGTCGAAGCCGTGCTCCCAGCGTGCGGAGTGGAAGACCTTGCCCCGGAAGTCCCCCAGCCCGGGGAAGTCGGGGATCGACGGCTCGCTCAACGACCCGGTGGCCCACACGAGCACGGGCGCGCGGTACTCCTCTCCCCCGGTGGTCCGCACGACCCATCGCCGGGCCCTGTCGTCCCAGCGCGCCTCGTCCACGGCCCGGCCGACGCGCAGGTGCCCCCCGACCTCGAAGCGGTCGACGCAGTCGCGCATGTAGTCCCAGATCTCGGATTGGGAGGGAAAGGCGCGCGTCCAGTCCGGATTGAGGGCGAAGGAGTACGAGTAGAGGTTCGACGGCACGTCACAGGCCGCGCCGGGGTAGGAGTTGTCCCGCCAGGTGCCGCCGAGGTCGTTGCCGCGGTCGAGGACGACGAAGTCCTCGATCCCCATCGACCGGAGCCGGGCGGCCATGCCGATGCCGGAGAAGCCGGCGCCGACGATGACGACCCGGTGCTCGTGGGTCACGGCGTCGGGGCGACGAAGTCGACGACCACCCGGGCCAGCTCCTCCCCGCAGTCCTCCTGGAGGAAATGCCCTCCGCCGACGATCGTGGTGTGGGCCTGGCCCCGCGCCCCGGCGATCTTGTCCTTCAAGTTGCGGTCCGCCCCCCGGGTGATGGGGTCGCCGTCACTGAAGGCGCACAGGAACGGGCGGTCGAAGGCGGCCAGGCCCACCCAGGCGGCGACGTTGGCGTCGTGGGCGGGGTCGTCGGGCCGGGACGGCACCAGCATGGGGAAGGCCCGGGCGCCGGCCTTGTACGACTCGTCGGGGAACGGCGCGTCGTAGGCCGCCTCCACCTCGGGCGAGACCGGCTTGGCGCACCCGCCGCGGACGATGCCCCCGGTCGGGAACTCCTCGACCTCCTGGGAGAACCGCTGCCAGGCGAAGAAGGCCTCGCCCGGGTTCGTGTCCCCGGTGGGGAGGAACGTGTTCGCCGCGACCACCCGGGCGAAGCGGTCGGGGTGCTCGCCCACCAGGCGCAAGCCGATGAGCCCACCCCAGTCCTGGCCCACCAGCGTGACGTCGCGCAGGTCGAGCCGGTCGAAGAGGAGCTGGCGCGTCCACTCGACGTGGCGGGCGAAGGTGTAGTCGCCGCGCTCGGCGGGCTTGTCCGAGCGCCCGAAGCCGACCAGGTCGGGGGCGACGACCTGCAGCCCGGCCGCGGTCAGGACCGGGATCATCGTGCGGTACAGGTAGGACCAGGTCGGCTCGCCGTGCAGGAGGAGCACGACCGGGCCCGCCGGGTCCCCCTCGCGCACGTAGTGCACCCGCAGGGTGCCGCCCTCGCCGTCGGCGACGTCGGCGTAGTGGGGCTCGAAGTCGTACCCGGGCAGGTACGCGAAGCGGTCGTCGGGCGTGCGGAGCGTTTTCATGCAGGCGGGAGCCTACGCCGTCGACGCCCCCGGCCACCTCGGGCCGGGCCCGGGGTGCGCCCCGCCCCCGCGGCCCGTAACCTGACTGCCACGTCACAGATGGCACCCCGGTGGGGAGGGAGCGACACCATGGCCAAGTCCGATGCCCAGGAGTACGACCCGTTCGCGGCCTTCGACGACGTCGTGGCCGGCACGACCCGGGACCCGTATGCCGACCTGGCGGTCAAGCGGCGCCGGACGCCGGTGGCGCTGGGCATGACCATGTCCCCCGACGCCCTCCCCGAGGGCATCGACGTGGAGCCCGGGTGGATCGCCTACCGCTACGAGGACTGCTCGCGCATCCTGCGGGACGCCAAGACCTTCACCTCGACCGGCTACGACGCCACCATCGGCATGGTGATGGGCCACATGATCCTCGGCATGGACGACCCCGAGCACCGCACCCAGCGCAACCTCGTGTCCCACGCCTTCCGGGAGCGGGCGCTGGCCCGCTGGGAGCCCGAGCTCATAGGGCCCATCGTCGACGAGCAGATCGACCGCTTCGCCGCCGACGGCCGGGCGGACCTGGTGCGCCAGCTGACCTTCGAATTCCCGGTGCGGGTGATCGCGCGCCTGCTCGGTCTGCCCGAGGAGGACTTCCCGCAATTCCAGCGCTGGTCCGTCGAGCTGATCGGGCTGGTGGCCGACATCGACCGCGGCCTCGCGGCCTCGGAGTCGCTGCGCGACTACTTCGCGCAGGTGGTGGCGGAGCGCCGGGCCCGGCCGGCCGACGACCTCATCAGCGACCTGGTCTCGGCCGAGGTCGACGGCGAGCAACTCACCGACGAGGCCATCTACTCCTTCCTGCGACTGCTCCTGCCGGCGGGAGCCGAGACCACGTACCGCTCCTCGGGCAACCTGCTGTACCTGCTGCTCACCCACCCCGACCAGCTCGAGGCGGTGCGCGCCGATCGGTCGCTGCTCCCCCAGGCCATTGAGGAGGGCCTGCGCTGCGAGCCCCCGCTCCTGACCATCAACCGCACCACCACCTGCGAGGTCGAGCTCGCGGGGGTGACCCTCGGCTGCGGGGAGAGCATCACCCCCCACATCGGCTCCGCCAACCACGACGAGACCCGCTGGGACGACCCCGAGACCTTCGACATCTTCCGCCCGCCCGTCCCGCACATCGCGTTCGCACACGGCCCGCACATGTGCCTGGGCATGCATCTCGCCCGGCTCGAGACGCGCGTGCTCATGCAGCGCGTCCTGGACCGCCTCCCGGGCCTGGCCCTCGACCCCGGCGACGCGGACCCCCACATCCGCGGTGACGTCTTCCGCTCCCCCACCTCCCTGCCGGTGACGTTCCACCCCGCCGCCTGACGCTCTGGAGGCGGCCGCGTCACCCCGGTGACTCAGGCGATCTGACGCACCTCGACCTCGCTGCCCCGGGCGACGAGGACTGTGGAGACCATGGACGGTGGGAAGAGGCCGTGCGAGACGACGCCCGGCACGGAGTCGAGCCACTCGGCCAGCCGCGCCGGGTCGGCGACGTCACCGTGGAAGTCGGCCAGGATGCCCCCGTCGGGCGTGGGTGGCGCGTCGCGCCGCGTGGTACCGGGCAGCGCGTGCAGCGTGGCCGCCAGCCCGAAGGCGAGGAGCTCGAGCGGGACGGGGGCATGGAGCCGGTCGACGGGCTTGTCGGACGAGACGATGACCACGAAGCGGTCGGCCGCGGCGGCGACGATCCGTTCGCGGGTGTGCGCGCCGCCACCGCCCTTGACCAGCCAGCCGGCCGGGTCGACCTGGTCGGCCCCGTCGATGGCCAGGTCGAGCCGATCGATGTCGGAGAACGGCCGCACGTCGAGGCCCTGGGCCACCGCGAGCTCGGCGGTGGCGGGCGACGTGGCCACACAGGTGATCGCCGGCCGGCGGCGGCCGAGCGCCGGGACGAGCTCGGCCACGGTGGTGCCCGTGCCGAGGCCCACCCGCATCCCGTCCTCGACGAGGTCGGCCGCCGCCAGCGCGGCGACGCGCTTCTCAGCGGCGATGCCCGGCACCGTCACGGCAGGAGCGTGCTCAGCTGCGCGGGACGTCCTTCCACGGCAGCTCCTTGTCGTTGCGGACGTCGCCGGGGAGTCCCAGCACGCGCTCGCCCAGGATGTTGCGCATGACCTCGGACGTGCCACCCTCAATGGAGTTGGCCCGCACGCGCAGGAACAGCTTGCGCACGTCGAGCGATCCCATCCCGACCAGCTCCGGGCGGACCATCGGGTAGCCCGCCGGGAAGAGCATGGCGTCGTTGCCCAGCAGGTCCATGCACAGGTCGTAGACGCGCTTGTTCTCCTCGGCATAGGCGAGCTTGGCCACCGAGCCCTCCGGCCCGGGCGTGCCCGCCTTGCGCGTCTGGGCGGCCCGCATGTTGGTCATGGAGAGCGCCTCGCTGCGGATGTAGCTCGAGACGACCCGGTCGCGCAGCGCGAGGGCATGGGGGGACGTGTCCCCCTGCCACCGCTCCTTCCAGATCCGGATGGCCTCGGCGACGGGCCCGCCACCCCGGCGGGTGACCGCGCCGCCGATGGAGACACGCTCGTTCATGAGCGTCGTCACCGCCACGCGCCATCCCTCGCCCTCGACCCCGATGCGCGCGCTGTCGGGGATGCGCACGTCGGTGAAGAAGACCTCGTTGAACTCCGCCTCGCCCGTGATCTGGAACAGAGGGCGCACCTCGACGCCCGGCGCCTTCATGTCGACGAGGAAGGCCGTCAGCCCCTTGTGCTTGGGCACGTCCGGGTTCGTCCGCGCCACGATCAGCCCGAAGGCCGAGATGTGCGCCAGCGTGGTCCACACCTTCTGTCCGTTCATCAGCCACTCGTCACCGTCGCGCTCGGCTCTGGTGGCGAGCCCGGCGACGTCGGAGCCGGCTCCCGGCTCGCTGAAGAGCTGGCACCAGATCTCCTCGTTGTCGAACAGGGGCCGCAGGTAGCGGGCCTTCTGCTCGGGCGTCCCGTGGGTGGCGATGGTCGGCGCGCACATGCCGTAGCCGATGGGGTTGCGCGCCCCGGCCACGGGAGCGCCGCCTTCGTGCAGCCGCGCCTGCGCCCGCTGGTGGTCCTTGGGCGTGAGGCCCAGGCCGCCGCAGTCGGGCGCGAAGTGCAACCAGGCCAGGCCACGGTCGAACTGCTCCCCCAGGAACTGCTGCGACGGCGTCGTGGCGGGTGGGAAGTCGGCCAGCAGGCCGTCAACCAGTTCGTCGACGTTCGCGCTCATGCCCGCACCCTATAGCGTGCACTTGTGCGGGCACCTGCCCACCCTCGACGGCTCCGGCACCCCGACGTCCCCGGCCCGGGCGGCGGGGACGCAGCGTCGCGACCGTGACCGTGACCGTGACCGCGTCCCTTCCCGACGGGAGGGAGCTGGCCTACGAGGAGTACGGGGACCCGGCGGGCTTCCCGGTGCTGAGCTTCCACGGAGGGCTGAGCTCCCGCCTCGACGCGGCCCCCGCCGACAGCGCGGCGGCCGCCGCGGGCGTGCGCCTCGTCTCCCCGGACCGGCCCGGCATCGGGCTGTCCACCTACCAGCCCGGCCGACGCCTGCTCGACTGGACGGCCGACGTCGAGGCACTGAGCGATGCCCTCGGCTTCGGCCGCTTCGCGGTGATGGGCTGGTCGGCCGGAGGGGCCTACGCCGCCGTCTGCGCGGCCAAGATGCCCGGCCGGGTCACGGCGGCCGCGCTTCTGTCGAGCGCGGTCCCCCTCGACCTCTACGGCACCACCCGGGGCCTCACGGCGGAGGACCGCCTCCTCCTGGCGTTGTCCCAGCGCGCACCCTGGCTGGCCTCCGCGGTCATCAAGGCGAGCATCCTCAGTACCAGCAACGCCCGGCTCCTGCGCGCCGCCATGCGCTCGTTCCCCCCCGCCGACCGTTCGCTCCTCACCGAGTGGGGCACGCCGGATGTCGCCCTGGCCTTCGTCCGGGAGGCCGTCCGCCAGGGCACGGAGGGATGCGTCCAGGACTACCGCATCTTCGGCGACCCCTGGGGCTTCTCCCTCGAGGAGATCGCGGTGCCCGTCCAGATCTGGGAGGGAGCCGACGACCGCACCGGGCCGCCGGGCTACCGCGCGTTCCTACAGGCGCACATCGCGCACGCGTCGGTCACGGTCGTCCCGGGCGAAGGCCACCTCTCCCTGCTGCCGCATCAGGCGCCCGCCATCTTCGCCGCGCTGCTCGGTGGCGACCACAGCGCCGAGTCGACGGCGCGGTGGAACGTGGGGTAGGCGAAGATCATCGTCCGGAGGGTGTCGAGCGACACCTGGGCGTGGACGGCCAGGGCGAGCAGGCCGAGCACCTCGCCACCACTGGGGGCCATGGACGTGGCGCCGACGAGCACGCCGTCACGCGCCACGAGCTTCACGAAGCCCTCTCCGCGATGGATCCAGCCGCGGGCGGACTCGGCGACCGACTCGTGCAGCACGGTGATGTCGCCGCCCTGCTCCCGGGCCTGCGCTTCGGTCACGCCGACCGAGCCGATCTCGGGATCGGTGAAGGTCACCCGCGGCAGGGCGCGGTAGTCGGCGTCCGGGAGGGGCGAACCGAGGACGTCGGCCACGCACAGCCTGGCCTGGTACATGGCGACGTGGGTGAAGGCGCCCTTCCCCGTGATGTCGCCCACGGCCCACACCCCGGGCTGCACCCGCATGCGCCCGTCGACGGGAATGCCCCGGCCACCCTCGTCCAGCCCCAGTGCCCCGACGCCGAGACCGGCCAGGTCGGTGCGGCGCCCGGTGGCGACCAACATCCGGTCCCCGCCGAGGACGCGGCCGCCGGCCAGGTGCACGGACGCGCCCCCCGACCCGGAGGCCTCGACCCGATCGATCGTCACCCCGGTGTGCACGTCCATGCCCTCGCGGCGCAGGATCTCGGTGAGCAGCTCGGAGGCCTCCGGTTCCTCGGGGGCGACGATGCGGTCGGCCATCTCGACGATGGTCACGCGGGACCCGAAGCGCGCCATCGCCTGGCCGATCTCGACGCCGATGGCACCTCCGCCGACGACGAGCAGCGTCTCCGGCACCGTCTCGGCGGCGACGGCCTCACGGTTCGTCCAGTGCGGCACGCCGGCGAACATGGGCGGCACCCAGGCCCGGGCCCCCGCGGCCAGCACGAGCGCCCGCCGGGCCGAGATGGTCTCCCCCGCGACCTCGACCGACGCCGGCCCGGTGACGCGAGCCCGGCCGCGGACGAAACGCCCGCCCTTGCCCTCGAAGCGCTCGACCGCCACCGTGTCGTCCCACGAGTCCGTCGCCTCCTCACGAATGCGCCGGGCGACGGGCGACCAGTCCGGCGTCACCACCGACGAGCCGGCCATGCCGGGGATGCGACGTCCCTCGGCCAGGAGGTCCGCGGCGCGCACCATCATCTTGGACGGGATGCAGCCCCAGTACGGGCACTCACCACCGACCAGCTCCGCCTCGATGCCGACGACCTCGAGACCCGCCTCCGCCAGCTTGCCGGCGACCTCCTCGCCGCCCGGTCCCAGGCCGACGACGACGACATCGGCCTCCACAGGGGCTACAGCTGTCCCCAGCTGGTGAGCTGGACCGGCGCGACGATCGGCGTCCCCACCACGAGCTGAATCTGGTAGTGGTCGCCGAGCGGGAGGTCCCGTGGGTTGCCCGTGTAGAGGCCGGGCTTCTTGCCCGGCGACGCGAAGAAGACGGTGACCTTGCCGGTGGCGGGCCCGACCTGGGTGGTGCTGAGCGGCTGCCCCCACTCGTCGAAGAGCTGGCCGAGGGTGAAGCTCTGCGTGTTGCTGGGCGACTCAATGTGGATGATCCCGTCGTCGGCGTGCACATGGAGCCAGTAGAAGCAGCTCCCCGTCTCCACGAAGGGGCCCTGCCCGCTCTGCACGGCCTGAAAACCTGGGATCCCGATGCCGTACGGCATGACCTGCGCCTTGCCGTCGACGAAGATCGTCAGGTGCGTGTGCACGTGGACGACCGTCTGCTCGCCGGCCTGGCACTGCACCCCGTCGACCGTCTGGCCCGTGGCGGCGTTGATGAGGCTCGCCAGCTTCGGGCCGGTCGGGACCGGGATGCCCTCCGGCCCGGCCGAGCCGGCCGGCGGTTGCACCCAGGTGGACGACATGGACGCCGGGATGGCCTCGACGGGCACGTGCGGGTTCTTGAGCTGCGGGGGCACGGTGCCGGAGCCGCTCCCTCCCACCTGGGTCAGGACCACCACGAGCACGACGGCGATGACGGCAAGGGCACCGCCCACCCGGATGCCGATGCGCATCCGCTTCTTGCGGAGCTCGGCGGCGCGCCTCTCCGCGGCACGGCGTTGGTTCTCGGTCCTGCGCTGGGCTTTCGTCTGCCGGTCGCTCATTGGGGGGTCAGCGTAGCGAACCAGTCCCAGCGAAAGGCATCAACACGCTCCAGCGGTCCGGCCCATTCGGGCGCCGGTCCATCGATCCGAGCGCACGCTGGACCGATCCCGGCGGCCGCCTGCCACAGGTCGCCGTCCACGAACGCCACCGTGACGGTCCGGTCACGCTCCGCGTCGGCGAACTGCCAGGCACCGGCAACCCCGTGCTGGTCGACGAGCGCAGCGCCGTCGATCGCCGGGCCCACGACGACGTAGACGCCCTGGGACGGGCGGAAGGGGACGGCCCCGGGCGACACGGCGACCCGGGGCGCCGCCCACCGCCCGACCACCTCGAAGGGCCCCGAGAGAAGGGCGCGGCGCGCCGTGAAGAATCGGTCCTCGGCGGCCAGCCGCTTCGCCAGGGCGAAGAACGCGGGCAGGCAGCCGTCGTCCCGCATCAGGTAGAGCGTCATGTAGTGGAACGGCTCGAGCAGGGTGTCGCTCACCGCCTCGGCGTCGACGCACCGTGGCGAACGGACCCAGCGTTGGCCGAAGGTGATGCCCTCGATCGTGAACTGCTCGGGCAGGTGATCCAGCTGATGCCACGCGTTGTACGCCTCGTGGGCCGCGGGGTCGGTGATCTCGGTGAAGGAGAAGAA
>Ga0182030_10002616_pt1 | contig 38322 bp, 34 predicted proteins | sample 812S3MmetaG_FD_121299 | JGI IMG/M metagenome (GOLD analysis project Ga0182030, IMG submission 121299) | Permafrost microbial communities from Stordalen Mire, Sweden - 812S3M metaG (Illumina Assembly) | ecosystem: Environmental > Terrestrial > Soil > Wetlands > Permafrost | place: Sweden...
CGGGCCGATGACCGAGTTGAGCACCGCAAAGGCCCCCCCTACGGCGCCACCGAGAAAGAGGAAGACGATCGCAGGTAGGTAGCTGCGGAGCACCGGCCGCTGTTATATCACTGCTTGTGGCATGGTGTTACTAGTGGCAATCGGCTCTAGAGGACGCCCGTGACGCAGGCGGTCGTGGCCGGCGCACTGGCTGTCGCGGCACTCAATGCGGTACCCGCCCTCATCGGCGGATGGATCTGGTACCGGGGGGATCCCGGGGACCGTGGCGCGGCCCGCAGCTTCTGGGTGATGCTGCGCGTCGGGCAGGGCTCGGCACTGACCCTTGCGATCGCCGTCGGGTCGCTGGCGGCGGCGGGCAAGTCGCCCTCGGAAGGGCTGTTCTATCTATATGCGCTCGTGCCCCTGGCCGTGGCGTTCGTCGCCGAGCAGCTTCGCGTGGCCTCGGCGCAGACGATCCTCGACCAGCACGAGCTCGCCGACGCCGCGGCGGTCGGGCGCCTGCCCGAGTCCGAGCAGCAGCTGATCGTCACCGCGATCCTGCGCAGGGAGATCGGCGTGATGGCACTATCGGCGCTCGTGGTGTGCATTCTGGCGCTGCGCGCGGCTAGCACCGCGCACGGGTTCTAAGCGGGCCGATATATTCCCCGCGCAATGAAGGTCGACCCCGCGATGGTGGTCCTGCTCCTGCTCGGCGTCCTGCTGGGCGGCTGCGGATCGCAGGAAATCTCCGTTTCCAAGAGCAGCCCCTACTACACGGGCGCGGCGCTGTTCCTCGAGCACTGCTCCGGCTGCCACACGCTGGCGGTCGTCGGAGCGGAGGGTTCGGCGACGAGCATCCAGAACCGCGTGCGCACCAACGGGCCGAACTTCAACTACCGCAAGGAGAACAAGGAACAGGTTCTCTACGCGCTGCGCAACGGCGGCTTCTCCGGGGCGATAATGCCCGAGAACATCGTGGTGGGCGAACAGGCCGAAGCGGTCGCCAACTTCCTGGCCGCCTACTCCGGGCGGGAGGCGCAGAAAGTGCCCTCCACCACCATCAAGCTCTCGACGAAATAGGGCTCCCGCGGGGCGGGCGATCGTGCTGGACCTGAAGCGGATACGCGAGGAGCCCGACGTGGTCCGCGCCGGCCTGACCCGCCGCGACGCCTCGCTCGGGAGCGTGGTCGAGGAGATCCTCGCTCTGGATGAGCAGTGGCGCAGGGCCACCAGCTCCGCCGAGAGCCTGCGCGCGATGCAGCGCCAGCAGTCCGAGGCCGTGGCCGCCGGCAAGCGCTCGGGAGCCGATGTGGAGGGAGAGCTCGCGCAGCTCAAGCAGGTCAGCGAGGAGGTCAAGGGTCTCGTCGAGCAGGCGCGTGTCGCCCAGGAGCAGCTCGACCGGGCGCTCGCCCGCCTGCCCAACCTGCCCGACCCCACCGCCGCGCCCGGGCCCCAGGACGAGCTCGTCCGCGAGGTCGGCGAGGTGCCGGTCCTCGGTTTCGAGCCCCGCGACCACCTGGACCTGGCCGGAGCGATGATCGACATGGACAGCGGCGCGCGCCTGTCGGGCTCGCGCTTTGCATACCTGAGGGGAGACCTGGTGATGCTCGAGCTCGCGCTCGTGCGCTGGGCCCTGGAGAAGCTGCGGGGACGCGGCTTTGAACCCGTGATACCTCCGGTGCTCGTGCGCGAACGCGCTCTCTATGGCACGGGCTTCCTGCCCGACACCGAGCAGATGATCTACAGCGTCCCCGAGGACGAGCTGTTCCTGGTGGGCACCTCCGAGGTCGCGCTGGCCTCGCTGCACGACGGCGAGATCCTCGAGCAGGAGCAGCTGCCGCTTCGCTACGCGGGCTTCTCGCCGTGCTTTCGCCGCGAGGCGGGCGCCGCCGGCAAAGACACGCGGGGGATCTTCCGCGTGCACCAGTTCGACAAGGTCGAGATGTTCAGCTTCGTGGCCCCCGAGGACTCGGCGGCCGAGCACGAGCGCATCCTGGCCATCGAGGAGGAGATCCTGGGCGAGCTCGGCCTGCGCTACCGCGTGATGAACATCGCCGTCACCGACCTGGGCAACTCGGCGGCCAAGAAGTACGACTGCGAGGCGTGGCTGCCCGGTCAGGGCCGCTACCGGGAGCTGACCTCCTGCTCGAACACCACCGACTATCAGGCCAGGCGCCTGAACATCAGGATGCGCGCCGGCAAGGGCACGCAGACGCTGCACACGCTCAACGGGACGGCCGTGGCGGTGGGCCGCACGCTGGTGGCGCTGCTGGAGAACGGCCAGCGCGAGGACGGCGGGGTCGACCTGCCGGAGTGCCTCCTGCCCTTCGGTGCTCCCGCCGCGCTGAGCCCGTCCTAGCGGGCGTGCTTGACCTGCTGCTCCACGAGCCTGCCGGAGGCGCTCTCCACCTGCGCGGCCATCCTCTGGCTGAAGATCGCCAGCAGCGCCTCTGAGGCGATCGGGCGCAGCTCGCGGATCGCCTCGATGACCTCGTCCCAGCGCTCCTCGGGCTGCCCGTCGGCGACGAAGGGATCCCACAGCTCGTTGAGGTAGAGCTTCACGAAGGCCTTGGAGATCGACTCGCAGTCGCGGCTGACGCGCTCCACCAGCGCCAGCGCCGAGTGCAGCGGGATGCCCAGCGCGATGACTTCCTCGGCCGCTTTCATGAGCGCCGGGCTGGGCACCTCGAAGCGCCCGTCCCCCAGCGCGACCAGCAGCTTGAGCCGTCGGATGCGCTCGATGTCCTTCGCGGAGACCTCGCCGAAGCGCTCGCTCAGCTCCTGCGCGCTGAGCACCTCCGGCGTCTCCGCCGCCACCGGCGCGGTCATCGCGTCGCGCAGCCCCAGCAGGCGCGCCGCCGAGGCGCTGGAGGCGTTCATCAGCCGCTCGATCGCGGCGAGGTTGAAGCCGTCGGCCTGCAGGTCGAGGATCAGCCGCAGGCGCGCGACGTGCTCGGGGCCGTAGTAGCCAACGCGCGCGCGCACCTCCGGGGCGGGCAGCAGGCCGCGGGAGTGGTGGTTGCGGATGTTGCGCACCGACATCCCGACCTCGGCGGCGAGCTGCTCGATCGTGAGGTTGGCCACCGGCTGCTCGCCCTCACCGTCCGGGCGTGCAGCGGGCTCCTGCGGGTCCGGCCGGCCCTGCTCCGGTGTGTTCAAGCTCACACTCGCCATGCTTAATTTGAGGATACCATGTTTGATGTAACCTGAAATGAGGTAACATAGTTTCAGGTCACCAAGTCATGGTCCCCTCAAACCACATCTACAAGCGCACCGCGCCCCCCGGCTCCCGTGGCTGAACGCGGCGCCACCCCCCGAGTTCCCGCGATGCGCCGCCGCGCGCTGCGGGCGATCGGCTCCTTCACCTCGCCGCTGCTGCCCGACGACTACCTCGAGCTCGTGAACCCCCTGTGGTCAACGCGCGAGCTGCGCGGCCGCGTGGAGCGCATCGAGCGCGAGTCCGCCGTGGCGGTCACCGTCACGATCAGGCCGGGCTGGGAGTGGGAGGGCCACCGTCCCGGGCAGTACCTGCGCCTGGGAATCGCCGTGGACGGCGTGCATCACTGGCGCGCCTACTCGCTGACCTCCGACCCGGCGCGCCGCGACGGCTGCATCTCGATCACCCCCAAGCTCCAGGAGGGCGGCAAGGTCTCGCCCTACCTGGTCAGCCGGCTGACCCCCGGCACGATCGTGCGCCTCGGCGGCGTTGAAGGGAGCTTCCTGCTTCCCGACCCGCTGCCCGAGCGCATCCTCTTCCTCAGCGCCGGCAGCGGCATCACGCCGATCATGGCCATGCTGCGCAGCCTCGCCGGAAGCTCGCGCCTGCGCGACGTGGTGCACATCCACTGCGCGCGCAACGCCGAGGAGGTGATCTTCGCCGAGCAGTTGCAGCGCCTGCACGACGCTCACCCCGGCTACCGCCTGCACCGGCGCATCACCTCCGGCGCGGGGCGCCTGACCCCCGCCGAGCTCGAGCGCGCCTGCCCGGACTGGGCCCGGCGCGAGGCGTTCGTTTGCGGGCCCGCGGGCTTCATCCGCATGCTCTCCGAGCACTGGCGTGCCGAGGGTGACCCCGCGCGCATGCACCTCGAGCGCTTTGCGCCCGAGACGGGGCTGGGCGAGGGCGAGCGCGGCTGCGGCGGCACCATCGACTTCTGCGCCAGCGGCGTGCGCGCCAGCAGCGACGGCGAGCAGCCGATCCTGGTGGCGGGCGAGCAGGCGGGGGCGAAGCTGCCCCACGGCTGCCGCATGGGCATCTGCCACAGCTGCGTCGGGCGCCTGCGCTCGGGACAGGTGCGCGACCTGCGCACGGGCCGCGTCCACGGAGCCCCCGGCGAACTTCTGCGCACGTGCATCAACGCCCCCGAGGGCGCCGTCGAGATCGAGCTGTAGAGCTCCACCAACCGCAACGGAGGTACCGATGTCAGCGACCACGATCCAGGAGCCCCTCATCTCTCGCCCGGGCAAGGCGCAGGGCGCTCGACCGTTCTCCTTCGAGGAGCCCCAGAGCCCGCTCGCGCGCCTGAGCGCCGAGGAGATCGAGCAGCTCGGCCGCGAGTTCGACGCGATCCGCGAGGAGGTCTTCGCGGATCTCGGCGATCGCGACGCCCGCTACATACGCCAGACCATCCGCCTGCACCGTCAGCTCGCCCTCGCGGGCCGCGTGCTGCTGCTGGGCTCGCGCCGGCGCTCGCTGTGGCTGGCGGGCACCGCGGCGCTGTCGATCGCCAAGATCCTCGAGAACATGGAGATCGGGCACAACGTCCTGCACGGGCAGTGGGACTGGATGAACGATCCCGACATCAACTCCCGCAACTGGGACTGGGACACCGCCTCGCCGGCCGAGGCGTGGCGTCATTCGCACAACTACGAGCACCACACGTTCACCAACATCCGCGGCAAGGACCGCGACCTTGGCTATGAGATCATGCGCATCGACCCGCACCAGCGCTGGCACCCGATCTACCTGCTGCAGCCGCTGTACAACCTCCTGCTGATGGGAGGCTTCGAGTGGGGTGTGGCGCTGCACGACCTCAACACCGACGCGATCCGTTCCGGGGAGAAGTCCAAGGAGCAGCTCGTCGCCGAGCTGCGCGCGATCGGCGTCAAGGCGCGTCGGCAGATCGTCAAGGACTACATCGCCTTCCCGCTGCTCTCCGGCCGCGGCTTCCGCTCCACGCTCTCCGCGAACTTCACCTCGAACATCGTGCGCAACGTGTGGGCCTACTCGATCATCTTCTGCGGGCACTTCCCCGACCAGACCTACACGTTCAGCGAGGAGGAGGTGGCCGATGAGTCCCGCGGCGGCTGGTACGTCCGCCAGCTGCTCGGCGCCGCGAACATCGACGGCGGGCCGCTCTTCCACCTGCTGGCCGGCAACCTCAGCTTCCAGGTCGAGCACCACCTGTTCCCCGACATGCCCTCCAGCCGCTACGCCGAGATCGCGCCGAGGGTGCGCGACATCTGCCGCCGCTATGAGCTGCCCTACAACACCGGCCCGCTGCACAGGCAGCTCGGGACCGTCCACCGCACGATTCTGCGCCTCGCCTTTCCCGGCGGCAAGCCGCGGGCCAAGCCCGGCGCATATCGCCCGCCGCAGGACTGACCGCGACGCCGCGGCCGCGCCAAGGCCCGTCGCGCTCGCAGGGCCGCGCGAGTCCGCCCGCCCGGGCGCGTGCACGCCTCCCGCCCCACGGTCTAGGCTGAGGGGCGTTGTCGCCTCCTTTTGGGTTCCTGCTGGCGCCGAGCCCGCCCCCGCGCAGGGTGGGGGTGATCATCGCCCTCACCGGCATCGCGCTGGGCACCCTGATCATCTATCCGCTGGACAGCGTCGCCCCGGTCGTCTCGCTGGGAGTCGTCTACCTCCCGGTGGTGCTCGTCATCTCCGCGACGTGGGGGATGTGGCTCGGCTTCGCAACCGCCGTGGTCAGCGCGGCGGCGTTCAACTTCTTCCACCTCCCGCCCGTTGACACCTTCACGATCGCCAACTCGGGCAACTGGGTGGCGCTCGTCACGTTCCTGGTGGTCGGCGGGCTCGCCAGCTCCGTCGCGGAGGTCACTCGTGCGCGCACGCGCGACGCCGAGGAGCGCCGCCGCGAGGCGGACCTCGCGGCGGAGATGGCGCGGCTGCTGCTGCGCGGCAACAGCCTCGCCGAGGCGCTGCCGACGGCCGCCGCACGCCTTGCGCACACGCTCGAGCTGAGCAGCGCCGCGATCGAGATGGACGCTGTGGAGGGGGACGAGCGGCGCATCGCCTTCCCGCTGAGGGAGGGAACCAGGCGCCTGGGGACCCTGCTGGTTGGAGCCGACTCGTCCGAGTCGAGCCTACGCAGGTTGCAGGAGCGCGTGGTGCCGGCGCTGGAGTCGCTGCTCAGCGCCGCGCTGGAGCGCGACGAGCTGCTCGGGGGGGTCGTCGAGACGGCGGCGCTGCGCAGGGCCGAAACGATCAAGACGGCGCTGCTGCGCGCCGTCTCCCACGACCTGCGCTCACCGCTGACGGCGATAGCGGCGGCGGGCGAGGCGGTCGCATCGCCGACGATCTCCCCGGCGGAGCTCACGGAGATGGCGGCTGTCATCCAGGAGGAGACGAGCAGGCTCTCGCGCCTTGTGGACAACCTGCTCGATCTCTCCCGCCTGGAAGCGGGCGCCGCCGAGCCGCGCCGGCACTGGACCTCGGTCGAGGATCTGCTGCGCGCCGCGCTGCGCGAGCTGGGAGCGCGCGAGGGTGACTTCAGCCTTTCGATCGATCGCGAGATGCCGTTGGTGAGCGTTGACCCGGTGCAGATGGAGCGTGCGTTCGTCAACGTGCTGGAGAACGCCCGCAGGCACTCGGGCGGGCACCCGGTCTCGGTGCGCGCGCGCGCCGTGCGCAGCCTCGCGCGTCCCGGTCGCCGCGCGGCCGCCGCCGGCGAGGCGCCCGGCGGCCCAGCCGGCGCGGACGGCGCTCGCGCGGCCGAGGGCGGACGCGTGATCGTGCGGATCGTCGACCGGGGGCCCGGCATCCCGCCGGCGCAGCTGGAGCGCGTGTTCGAGCCCTTCTACCAGGCGGGTACCCCCGGCGGCGCGCACCGCGGATCGGGCCTCGGCCTGGCGATCGCGCGGGGCTTCACCGAGGCCAACGCCGGCTCGCTGCACGTCGAGTCGCTGCCGGGGCAGGGCGCGACCTTCGTCTTTGACCTGCCGCTGCACGAGGCCGCTGCGCACGAGCACGACCAGCCCGAGGCGCGCACAGGGCGGGCCGAGCCCTCCTCCGCGGCGCCGTTCCCGCCGGCGCGCACGGCCGCCGGCCCGGGGAGCTAGGCGGATGGCAGCCGCGAGCGCGTCCCCGCCCCAGAAGCCGCCGCGGGTGCTGGTCGTCGACGACGAGCCCCAGATCGTGCGCGCGTTGAAGGTGGTCCTGCGCGAGGCGGGCTTCGAGGCGGTGCCGGCGGAAACCGCCGCGCAGGCGCTGGATCTCGCCGCCGTGCATCCGCCCGACGCGGCGATCGTCGACCTCGTGCTCCCCGACGGCGACGGGGTCGAGGTGACGCGCAGGCTGCGCGAGTGGAGCGCCATGCCGATCCTCGTGCTCTCCGCCGTCGGCGAGGAGGATCAGAAGGTCCGCGCCCTTGACGCCGGCGCCGACGACTACATCACCAAGCCGTTCGGCACGCGCGAGCTGGTTGCCCGCCTGCAGGCCGCGCTGCGCCGCAGCGCCGCTGCCGAGGGCGAGCCGGCGATCGTCGTGGACGGGCTGGAGATCGACCTCGCCGCGCGGCTCGTGCGCCGCGACGGCGAGGCCGTTCACCTGACGCCGATCGAGTTCGACCTGCTGCGCACGCTTGTGCGCAACCGCGGCAGGCTGATGACCCACAGGGCGCTGCTCGCCGAGGTGTGGGGCCCCGGCTACGTCGATGACATCCAGCCATTGCGCACCCACATCGCGCGGCTGCGCGCGAAGATCGAGCCCACGGAGAGCACCGGGCCCGGCGGCTCGGGGGCGGGCGGCCCGGGACCCCGATTCATAGTCACCGATCCGGGCGTGGGCTACCGCTTCGCACAGTAGCCCGGGCGCCGGCACGGGCGCCCGGGCGGCCGTTACACAATCGTTATGCGGAGCGCCGTGATCGTCACACCGGCGTGACGCGCGGGCCCTCATAGTGATTGCCATGGACGTCGTGGCAGTAATTCTCGGAATTGTGATGTTCGCCCTGCTGCTCCTCATGATCGAGGGGATCGACAGGGTATGAGCCCCGCCGTGGTCCTCGCGTTCTTCGTCGCGCACATGAGCGGCGCCGACTTCTTCGGCCTGGTCGTCTCTGTGCTGGTAATCGCCTACCTCTTCTACGCGCTGATCCGCGGAGAGAAGCTGTAACACCATGACCGTCGCAGGCTGGCTCACGATCATCCTGTTCGTGGTGATCCTCACCGCGCTGGCGTTCCCCATCGGGACCTACATGTCGCGGGTCTACACCGGTGAGAGGGTGTTCCTTTCACCGATATTCGCCGGGCCCGAGCGCTTCCTGCTGAGCCTCATGAGGGTCGATCACGAGCGCGGGCAGGACTGGAAGTCCTACGCCAAGAGCCTGATCATCTTCTCGCTCGCCGGCTGGCTGTTCCTGTATCTGATCCTGCGCACCCAGGACGCGTTCTTCGTTCCCCACGCGCTGAACCCGCTCGGCTACCACTCCGCCCCGTGGAACGTCACGTTCAACACGGTCTCGTCGTTCATGACCAACACGAACTGGCAGTTCTACAGCGGCGAGACGACGATGAGCTACCTCAGCCAGATGATCGGGCTGACCGTGCAGAACTGGCTGTCGGCCGGCGTCGGGATCGTCGTCGCGGTGGCCTTGGTGCGCGGGATCGTCGGGCGCAGCGGAAAGAGCATCGGCAACTTCTGGCAGGACATGGTGCGCACGATCCTCTACGTGCTCGGGCCGCTCTCGGTGCTGATCGCGATCGTGCTGGCCTCCCAGGGGGTGATCGCGAACTTCGCCAACTATCTGACCGTTCACACGATCACCGGGCTCAACCAGACGATCGCGATGGGCCCTGTCGCCTCACAGGAGGCGATCAAGATGCTGGGGACCAACGGCGGTGGGTTCTTCAACACCAACTCGGCTCACCCCTTCGAGAATCCGACCCAGTTCACCAACTTCTTCGAGATGCTCGCCGTGCTGGTCATCCCAGCTTCGCTCGTGTTCATGTACGGGCGCATGACGGGCAACCGCCGCCAGGGCTACGCGATCTACACGACGATGATGGTGATGTTCCTCGGCGCGGTGATCGTCGCCTACATCGCCGAGGCGCACGGCTCGCCCGCGCAGCACGCCGCCGGGCTTCACACCGCGGTGAAAGCGGGATCAACGGGCGGCAACATGGAAGGCAAGGAGCAGCGCTTCGGCATCGCCGGCTCCGCGCTGTTCGACGTCGTCACCACGGTGACCTCCTGCGGCGCGGTCAACAGCGCGATCGAGTCCTTCACCGGTATCGGTGGGGCCGTTCCCTTCGCCAACCTGTCCGCCAGCGAGGTCATCTTCGGCGGCGTCGGCACGGGCCTTTACTCGATCCTGCTCTACGTGCTGCTCGCGGTCTTCATCGGCGGCCTGATGGTGGGCCGCACGCCGGAGTGGCTGGGCAAGAAGCTCGAGGCAAGGGAGATAAAGCTCGCCGGCCTTGGCATCCTGATCACCCCGCTGGCCGCGCTGTTCTGCACGGCGCTTGCGACCGCGAGCAAATCCGGGCGAGCCTCGATCTCTGAAGCCGCACTCACAAAGGCCGGGGGCAACACGCCACAGGGCTTCTCAGAGACCTTCTACGCCTACCTCTCCCAGGCAAACAACAACGGCTCGGCATTCGCGGGCTACACGGGCTTCATCCAGCCCAAATCCGGCAGCCTGGGCTCCCACGGGGTCACCTTCGCGGACCTGCTCGGGGGCTTTGACATGCTCTTCGCGCGCTACGCGCCGATCCTGTTCGCGCTGGCCGTCGCCGGTGCGCTTGCCGGCAAGCGTGTCACCCCGGCGGGCCTCGGCACGATGCGCACCGACAACGGCACCTTCGTGGTGCTGCTGATCGGCGTGATCATCCTCGTCGGCGCGCTCACCTTCTTCCCCGCCCTGCTGCTCGGACCGGTCGTCCAGGGCCTGACCGGACACCTCTACTGAGATGAAGCGCGACATCATCACATCCGTCATCGCGGTGATCGTGTTCACGGTCCTGCTGGGGCTGGCCTACCCGCTCGCCATCACCGGCATCAGCCAGGTGGCCTTCCCGGGCGACGCCAACGGCCAGCAGATCCACCTCGACGGCAAGCTCGTCGGCTCGAAGATCATCGGGCAGAGCTTCGCCAAGCCGGTCCTCGAAAAGAACGGCAAGCCCAAGGAAGAAGAAGGCGAAGTCGTCACCGAAGCGGACCCCATCTACTTCCAGTCGCGCCCGTCGGCCACCGAAGACGGCGCCGACAACGCGGCGGCGAGCACCTTCTCCAACAAAGGGCCCAACAGCGTCAAGACCAAGGAAGCCGACGAAGAAAACATCAAGGCCTACCTGGAACTGAACAAGCCCTACGACCCGGGCCTGACGGCCGCGCAGATCCCTGTCGACGCCGTCAACACCTCGGCGTCGGGCCTTGACCCCGAAATCTCCAAGGCCAACGCCTGGATCCAGGCACACCGCGTCGCGGCCGTCCGCCACATCTCGCTGGCGAGCGTGGAGCACCTCATCAACACCTATACGTCCGGCCGCGGCCTGGGCTTCTCCGGCGAGGAAGGCGTGAACGTGCTCGAGCTGAACCTCGCCCTGGACCGACTCACAGGAGGTGCGGGCTGATGTCCGCGCAGATGTCAACACCCCACGAGCGCCAGGCGATCTCGCTGTTCCAGCCGGAGATCGTCCGCCGCGCGCTGATCGACAGCTTCAAGAAGCTCGACCCCCGCGTGCAGGTGCGCAACCCCGTCATGTTCGTCGTGGAGATCGGCTCGGTCATCACGACGGTCACCTGGCTGATCCAGGTCTTCGGCGGCAAGCCGCTGGGCGGCGGCAACGAGCCGGCCTGGTACACGCTGACGATCTCCATCTGGCTGTGGCTTACGGTCGTCTTCGCCAACATGGCCGAGGCGTTCGCCGAGGGTCGCGGGCGCGCCCAGGCCGACACGCTCAGGTCGATGCGCAAGGAGACGGTCGCCACGATGCGCGACGGCTCCACCAAGGCCGCCGCCGAGCTCACACGCGGCGATGTCGTGGTGGTGCCCGCCGGCGAGCTGATCCCCGGCGACGGCACCGTGATCGAGGGCATCGCGACGGTCGATGAGTCGGCGATCACCGGCGAGTCCGCCCCGGTGATCCGGGAGTCCGGCGGTGACCGCAGCGCGGTCACCGGAGGCACCCGTGTGACCTCCGACCGGATCGTCGTTGAAATCACCCAGGAGCCGGGACAGTCCTTCCTGGACCGGATGATCGCGCTCGTCGAGGGCGCCGAGCGGCGCAAGACGCCGAACGAGATCGCCCTGAACATCCTGCTGGCGGCGCTGACGCTGATCTTCGTGATCGTCGTGGCGACGCTGCGCCCCTTCGGCCTGTTCGCCGGCACCTCCATCTCCGAGACGACGCTGATCGCGCTGCTCGTCGCGCTGATCCCCACGACGATCGGGGCGCTGCTCTCGGCGATCGGGATCGCCGGCATGGACCGTCTGGTGCGCCGCAACGTGCTCGCGCTGTCCGGGCGCGCCGTGGAGGCCTCGGGCGATGTGGACGTGCTGCTGCTGGACAAGACCGGCACGATCACGATCGGCAACCGGCTCGCCTCGGAGTTCGTGCCGATGCCCGGCGTGCCCGAGTCCGAGCTGGCGGAGGTCGCCCAGCTCGCCTCGCTCGCCGACGAGACGCCCGAGGGCCGCTCGATCGTGGTGCTCGCCAAGCAGTACGGGATCCGCGAGCACGACATGAACACCCTCAACGCCGAGTTCGTCCCCTTCACCGCGCAGACGCGCATGAGCGGCGTGGACATCGACGGGCGTCGCCTGCGCAAGGGCGCGGGCGACTCGATCATCGAGCTGGTGCGCAGCGAAGGCGGCTCGCCCCCGCCGGAGCTGCAGGCTGCGCTTGACCGCATCGGCAACGAGGGCGGAACGCCCCTGGCGGTCTCGCGCGACAACCAGGTGCTCGGCGTCGTCTACCTCAAGGACACCATCAAGGAGGGCATGAAGGCCCGCTTCGACCAGCTGCGCGCGATGGGCATCAAGACGGTGATGGTCACCGGTGACAACCGGCTGACGGCCGCGAAGATCGCCGAAGAGTCCGGTGTCGATGACTTCCTCGCGGAAGCGACCCCTGAGCGCAAGCTCGCGCTGATTCGCGAGCAGCAGGCAGACGGACGGCTCGTCGCGATGACGGGGGACGGCACCAACGACGCGCCCGCGCTCGCCCAGGCCGACGTCGGCGTGGCGATGAACACGGGAACCCAGGCGGCGCGCGAGGCCGGCAACATGGTCGACCTCGACTCCAACCCGACGAAGCTCATCGAGATCGTCGAGGTGGGCAAGCAACTGCTGATCACCCGCGGCGCGCTGACGACGTTCTCGATCGCCAACGACGTCGCCAAGTACTTCGCGATCCTGCCGGCTGTGTTCATCGGGACCTATGCCGCGGTACCGGGCGGCAAGGGCCCCCTGCACGTGCTGAACATCATGGACCTCGGCACCCCGCGCTCGGCGATCGTCTCGGCGATCATCTTCAACGCGATCGTCATCCCGCTGCTGATCCCGCTGTCGCTGCGCGGGGTCCGCTACCGGCCCATCGGAGCCAGCGCCCTGCTGCGGCGCAACTTGTGGATCTACGGCCTCGGCGGGATCATCGCTCCCTTCATCGGAATCAAGCTGATCGACCTGATCGTGCACAACCTGCTCGGAGCGTGAGCCGGGTGCGCGGCGCGGTCGCCCCGATCGCCCCTCTGCCATGGCTAGCCTCGCCGAGCAGACCCGCGGCCGCCTGAAGGTCTTCATCGGGATGGCGGCGGGCGTGGGCAAGACCCACCGCATGCTCCTGGAGGGCCAGGCCGAGCAGGAGGCCGGCCGCGACGTGGCGATCGGGCTGCTCGAGACCCACGGCCGCATCGAGACGGCGCGCGTTGCCGAGGGCCTGCCGCTGATCCCTCGCCGGCGGGTGCGCTACCGCGAGGCGGTCATGGAAGAGATGGACGTCGAGGCGATCCTCAGCCGGCGCCCGGAGCTGTGCCTGATCGATGAGCTCGCGCACACCAACGTGCCGGGCGCCGGGCACGCCAAGCGCTACGAAGACATCGAAGATGTCCTTGCGGCGGGTATCGACGTGCTGTCCACGCTGAACGTGCAGCACCTGGAGTCGCTCAACGACCACATCACCGAGCTGAGCGGCATCCGTGTACGCGAGACGATCCCCGACGCGATCCTCGGGCGCGCAGATGAGGTGGTGCTGATCGACCTCACGCCGGAGGCGCTGCTCGAACGCCTGCGCGCCGGAAAGGTCTACCCGGTGGAGCGCATCGACGCGGCGCTGAACAACTTCTTCCGTATCGAGAACCTGTCCGCTCTGCGCGAGGTGGCGCTGCGCCAGGTCGCCGAGGAGGTGGGCGCCAAGCGGCTGACCACGGAGCTGGTCGGCTCGCGCGTGGAAAGCCTCGCCGCGGACGCCCCCCAGGCCGTGGGCGAGCGGCTGCTCGCCCTGGTGGAGCCCTACCCCGGCGCCCAGCGCCTGGTGCGCCGCGCGTGGCGCTCGGCACAGCGCCTGGGCGCCGGCCTCGACCTGCTGTGGGTGCGCCCGCCCGGCAAGGCACTCTCGGGGGAGCAGCAACGCTCGTTGACGGCGCTGCGCCAGCTCGCCTCGGTGCTCGGCGCGAGGATGTTCGAAGAGGAATCCGACGACGTGGCCGACGCGGTCGTGGAGGTCGCGGGGCGCCGCGGCAGCACCTACATCCTCATCGGAAGCTCACGGCCCGCCAGGGGTTTGGCGCGCCTGCGCGTGCCGCTGCCCCAGCGCCTGATGGCGCGCCTGCCGGGCGTCGACGTCAGGATCGTCGCCGACCGCGCCCAGCGCCCGGGGGTGGAGAGCCCGTGAACGTCGCCGTGCTGGTGCTCGTTGCGTGCGCGGCCGCGGTCTTCGGGATCGCAGCGGGCTACTGGCTGCCGCCGCACGGGCGCGTCCCCGCCGCCGGCGTGCGCGAGCGCGGCGAGCGCAGGATCCTGCTGCCCTTCAGCGGCCAGGAGATCTCCAGGCGCTCCTTCGAGGCCGCCGTGCGCCTGGCCAAGGCGGAGAACGCGACGATCATGCCCGCGTTCCTGGCGCACGTCCCCATGAGCCTGCCGCTGGAGAGCGCCCTGCCGGTGCAGTGCGCGCGCGGCATGCCGCTGCTGGAGGCGATCGAGCAGCGCGCGACCTCGCTCGGCATCCCGGTGGACTCCCGCGTGGGGCGCGGGCGCTCCGCGCGCGACGCGCTGCGGCGGCTGCTCGAGCAGGAGCACTTCGACCGCATCATCATCAACGCCGACGAAGACCCCCGCGTGGGTCTCAGCTACGAGGACCTGCGCTGGCTGCTGCAGCGTGTGCCGGCGGAGATCATGATCCTGCGCCCCGGCTTCAAGGACGACCGGCGTATCTCCGTGGACGCCGTCAGCGGGCACTTCTAGGGGCTCGCAGCGGACGTTGCGCGGCTCGCCCGCGGCCGCGCGGGGCAGTATCTTCAGGTGCGGTGCGCCGGGAAGACTGGTCGGCAGCCGCATCTCGCTGCCCCGAGCCATGTCCCTGCAAACAAGCCCCCAGGCCAACCTCCGCGCATCCGCTCCCCTGCGGGGCCTCGCGCGGACGCGGCGATGAGCTCGCGCCGGCCCGTACCCTCCGCGTGGCGCCGCGAGGCGCTGCGGACGAACCTGTGGCTCGTGCCCACGGCGGAGATCCTCTTCGTCGTGGCGCTGTTCGCGGGCACCTACGCGCTTGACAGGGCCTCCTACAACGGCTCGCTGCACCTGCCCTCATGGGTGATTGGCGGCGACGCCGACGCCGCGCGAACGATCCTCACCGGCACCGCCGCCGCGGTCATCACCGTCGTCACGCTTGTCTTCTCGATCACGATCGTCACGCTCACGCTGGCCTCCACCCAGTTCGGCCCGCGCATGCTGCGCAACTTCATCCGCGACTGGATCACGCAGTTCACGCTGGGCAGCTTCGTCGCGACGTTCGTCTACTCGATCCTCGCGCTCGTGGCGATCGGCGGTGGGCGCCACGGCGAATTCGTGCCGCACCTGTCGATCACCGTGACGATGCTGCTGGTCGTCGTTGACGTGCTGGTGCTGGTGGTCTTCATCGACCACATCGCCAAGTCGATCCAGCTGCCGCAGGTCATCGCGAGCATCGCCGGCGACCTCGCGCACGCGCTGGACGCGGAGGCGAAGCTGCCCGCGGAGGGGGCCGTGAAGACCGGTCCCTCGCTCTCAGAGATGCTCGCGCGCCTTGACGAGGAGAGCGCGGTGGTGCGCGCCCCGCGCACCGGCTACCTGCAGTACGTGAGCATCGGCACGCTGGTCGAGATCTCCCAGCGCAGCCACGCGGTCATCCGCCTGCGCCATCGCCCGGGCCACTTCGTGGTCGAGGGCGAGCCGCTGGCCGACGTGTGGCCGGCCGCCGCGGCGCGGGACGTCGCCAGGGCGCTGGGCGGCGCGCACGCCACCGGCCCGCACCGCACGCTCACCCAGGACGTGTCCTTCGCCGTCGATCAGCTCGTGGAGATCGCCATCCGCGCGCTCTCACCCGCCGTCAACGACACCTTCACGGCGCTCGCGTGCATCGACTGGCTCGGCGACGGTCTCGGCAAGGTCGCCGAACGCTGGCATCCCGCAACGGTTCACAGGGATCCCAGTGGCCGCGTGCGCGTGATAACCGCTCCCGTCAGTTTCCGTCGCCTGGTGGAGCGCGCGCACGAGAAGATCCGTCAGGCCAGCCGCGGGATGCCGGCCGTGATGATTCGTCAGCTCGTGGCGCTGGCGAAGGTGATGGCCCACACCGACTCGCCCGAGCAGCGCGAGCTGCTGCTGGCGCAGGCGGCGATGATCATGCAGGTCTGCGAGGAATCGGTGCCCGAGCCCTCGGACCGCTCCGACGTGCGCCGCCGCTATGAAGCGGTCGTCAACGCGGCCGCCACCGACGGCGACTAGCAGGCGCGGTAGCGTCCCCGCGACGCGATGGGAGACGAGCGAGGACATCTGAAGGTCTTCATCGGGATGGCACCCGGGGTGGGCAAGACCTACAGGATGCTGCAGGAGGGGGTGGCCGCCTCCCAGAGCGGACGCGACGTCGTGATCGGCTACCTCGAGTCCCACGGCCGGGCCGAGACGCTCGCGCAGGCCTCCGGCCTGGAGGTCATCCCCAGGCGCCACATCGACTACCGCGGCACGCCGCTGGAGGAGATGGACCTGCCGGCGGTGCTGGCCCGCCGCCCCGAGCTGTGCCTGATCGACGAGCTGGCGCACACCAACGCGCCGGGGGTTGAGCACGAGAAGCGCTTCGAGGACGTGCGCGACGTGCTGGAGGCCGGGGTGGACGTGTTCTCAACGGTCAACATCCAGCATCTGGAGAGCCTCAACGACCAGGTGGCGCAGCTGACGGGCGCGCGCGTGCGTGAGACGATCCCCGACGAGGTGGTGCTCTCCGCCGATGAGGTCGTGCTGATCGACCTGACGCCCGAGGCGCTGATCGAGCGTCTGCGCCAGGGCAAGGTCTATCCCGCCGAGCGCGTGCCCGCCGCGCTGAACAACTTCTTCAAGATCGAGAACCTGTCCGCGCTGCGCGAGACTGCGCTGCGCCAGGTGGCAGAGGACGTGGAGATCAAGCGGATGGAGCGCCGCCCGCTGCCGCTGCGCCGCCGCGACGAGGAGGGCCTGCCGGCGCTCGCGCCGGCGACGGGGCCGCAGGCGATCACCGAGCGCCTGCTCGCGCTGGCCAACCTGGCGCCGAGCTCCGAGCGGGTCGTACGCCGCGCCTGGCGCTCGGCTCAGCGGCTGGACGGAGAGCTCGACGTGCTGGTCGTGCGCCCGCCGGGGCGCTCGCCCAGCGCGCAGGATCGCCGCCAGCTCGAGGAGCTGCGCAGGCTGGTCTCGATGCTGGGCGCGCGGCTGCGTGTCGAGGAGGGCGAGGACGTCGCCGCTGTCGCCATCAGGGTCGCGCGCGAGCTGGGCATCACCTACCTGCTGCTCGGCTCGCCCGAGGAGCGCCGCGGCCTGACGCGGCTGGGGCGCTCCCAGCGTGGCCTGCTCGGCCGTCTGCTCGCGGGCCTGCCGGGGGTGGACGTGCGGATCGTCGCCGACCCCGCGCTGCGCCGCAACGAGGGTCCCGAGGAGCCGGCCGCGGCGGGCGTCGCGGGCCAGGGCGGGGAGGCTTCCGGGGAGGAGTTTCCGCTCACCCCGGGAAACGACCAGCTGGCGACTTAGAGGCCGCTTAATAAGAAATGGCTAGATTCGCGCAACCCCCGCGCTTCGGCGTTGTTGACCTGCAGGAGCGACCGTGATGCACACCTTCCCCCCCAGTGGCAAGCGATCGAGGGCCTGCGCCGGACTGGCGGGCGCTGCCGCTGTGGCCTGCGCGCTCGCGCTGCTGTTCGGGTCCAGCGCCGGCGCGCGCACCGCCCCGGCGCCGCGCGCGCGAGCCGCCTCCAGCTTCCTGACGGGCATCGGCGACGAGCACACCGAGATGTTTGCCAACCCGCTGTATCTGCAGCTGCACACCAGGATCGCGCGCCTGATCGTCGCCTATGACGTGGTCAAGCACCCATGGTGGCTGCAGCAGGCGGCCGCGTGGATCCACGACGCCGAAGTCGACCACGTGCAGGTGCTCGTCGCCTTCTACCACTCCGAGTACACGCCAACGGTGCTGCCCAGCGTGGCCACCTATCAGAAGGACGTCGCAGCGTTCATCAGGCTGTTCCCGCACGTGCGCCAGTACGAGGCCTACGACGAGGCCAACCGCGGCAACGAATACCGCGTCTTCTCCAGCCCCTCCGCCACGCTGAATGCCCGCTACTACCAGGCGCTGCTGCGCGACTGCAGAACCTGCAACGTGGTCGGCCTGGATGTGCTCGACGCGGCGAACATCGAACCGACGCTGGCCTACATCTACGAATTCAAGCGCGAGATCTACCGCCTGAAAACGATCATGCCCAGCATCTGGGGGCTGCACAACTACTCCGACGTCAACCGCTTCGAAACGTGGCGCACGCGCGACATCGTGAACGCGCTGGGGGGCCAGGTGTGGCTCACCGAGACCGGCGGCATCGTGCAGTTCGGGGGAGACTTCCCCAACCGCCACGGCGCGGGCCTCTCCAGGGCCGCCAGGGCGCTGAAGCTGATGTTCGGCATCGCCTCCTCGGACGGGCGGATCAAGCGCCTCTACATCTTCGACTGGACCGGCGGAACCGCCAGGACGCGCTTTGACGCGGGGCTGACCGACGCGCACGATAGGCCCCGGCCGGGCTATGTGGTGGTCTGCCGCGCGCTGCACGCCGCGCACTGCGACGTGAAGACCAGCAGCCAGTAGGGCGAAAGCGGCGCGCGCACGCCGTGAAAGTGCCATCCTTCGCGTGGGATAGGAAGCGCAACCAGGATGGTGAGCCAGGTGGCACGTATCGCGAGGGTGCTCCTGCCGGCGGCGGCAGCCGCCACGCTGCTCCTGGCGCCCGCCGCCTCCGCACACCGCCGGGCTCCCACGGGCCGTGCGAGCGCCTCCTGCCAGATCACAGGGCTTGAAGCGAACCTGGGGCCGACCTACGTCAGCTTCGTGCAGGCGGGCGGGTCGGCGGGCTGCAGCCAGGCGCTGCGGCTGATCACCTCCTACTACCGCTGCCGCGTGCGCAACGGCGGGGTGGCCGGGTACTGCACCGCCGCCGTCGAAGGGTTCCGCTGCGAGGAAGACCGCTACTCGGTGGTGACCGTGCAGTACGACGCGCACGTGCTCTGCACGAAGGGCCGCGCGCGCGTGCGCTACGGCTACACCCAGATCACCTGAGCGCCGGCTCAGGGCGCCCCGGAGAGAGCGGGGCGCTCCTGCCCTCGCGCCCGCGCGGTGCCGCCGCCGCGCGGTGCCCGCTCGCTGCGCAGCAGGCTCATGCCCGCCAGCACGATCAGGCCCGCCACCGCGGCGATCGGCGCGAGCGTCCTGAGCGGGTAGCGGCTGCCGTCGTGGAGCTTCAGGTTCAGCGCCGTGTGATCGCCGGCGCGCACGATGCTCAACAGGCCCTGGTGGTCGATGCCCAGCAGCGTGGGCGCGAGCGTTGCGAACAGCGCCCACCCGACCAGCGCCAGCAGGCCCGCCCCCAGCGAGGCGCCGGAGATGCGCAGCCGTGGGAGCGCCGCCAGCGCAAGCAGCAGTCCGGCGCCCGCCGCCAGCAGGAACGGCCAGATGCCACCCCAGCCGCGGCCCAGGCCGAACGCCGAGGCGATCGTCGGCTGGAAGAACCCCTGCTCCAGGAGGCGCGCCCACACGACGGTCTCGTTCTCATAGCCGACCAGCGGGTGGGTGATCGTGGCGATCACGGTGGTGGCGATCGAGATGCCCGCCAGCGCCAGGGTGGGGCCCGGGTAGCGCTTCAGCGCAAGCGCGATCGGGAAGGCGAGGAAGGGCAGCATCGTGGTGAGGAAGCGCGGCCCCATGAAGCCCCCGCCGAAGGGCAGGTAGTAACCGGAGTTGTAGCCCACGTAGCAGAGGCAGATCCCGGTGATCGTCAGCGCCTCCGCACGCCTGCCGCGCCTGTAGAGCAGCACCGTGCCGACCGCGCCCATGATCAGCACAGGGGAGATCGTCAGCAGACCGCGCGAGTCCAGCAGCAGCGTGATCAGCACCTTCAGGCTCGGAGCGCCGATCCCGAAGAACCCCTTCTGCTGGCGCGGCACGTCTGAGTAGGCCAGGTGCGTCCAGGAGTTGAACGCATAGTGGTTGTAGATCAGCAGCGGAATGATCCCGATGACCCCGCCCAGGATGTAGGCGCCGGCGCGGCGTGCCGTCCACAGCACGCTGCGCGTGTCTCCGCGCGAGAGCAGGAACAGCCCGAGCACCACAGCGACGAAGAACAGCGGGTACTCCGAGGCGACCGCATAGCCCATCAGCAGCCCGGCCAGCCACAGCAGGATCGGGCTCGGCGGCCCGTCGCGCTCGCGCAGCATCAGGAAGAACGCGGCGAAGCCCAGAAAGGCCGTGAACACGTGCGAGAACAGCAGCGTGGAGAGCGGCAGGACCATCGTGCCCAGCCCCAGCGTCACTGCCGCGGCGATGCCGTAGCCGGGCTCGTAGCGCTCGCCCACGCGCCACACCAGCAGCATCAGCAACAGCCCCGGCAGCACGTTGGCCCACAGCCCGATCAGGTAGATCATCTCATCGCCCGGATGGTTGGGCGGCGCCACATGTTCGTCGGTGAACGTTTCCGCGTGCCCGAGGTTCAGCGCGTCGTAGAAGGGCAATGCGAACAGCGCCAGCCCGGGCGCGCGCGCTGAGTAGTAGTGCCCCTTGTAGATGACCTTGTCGCCCGTGTTGGCCTGGTAGGCGTCGATCCTCGTGCCGTCGCTGTTGAGCGCGCGGATCAGGTCGTAGTGCGAGCTCTGGTTCCAGGAGAAGCTCTGGATGACAGTCGCGAAGGAGACGCCGACGAGCAGGATCGCCACGAGCGCCGTGCGCCTCGTTGGCCTTGCCGGGGCGCGCACGCGGCGCCGGCGCTGCGGCGCTCCGGCGCCCGGAGGCGGGGGCAGGGGAGGCCGGCCCGGCGCCGTGCCCGCGTCGCTCTGCTCAGTCGGTTCCATGCAGCGCCTTGGGGCCCGGGCCGATCTCATAGATCACGCTCGACCCCACCCGCCTGCGGGTGATGCCCAGACCGGCGATCGGCTTTTCCGCTGCCACGGCCGGGTCCGGCGGCTCGGGAATCACATAGCCCACCTCGGGCGGCAGGCCCTTGGGCAGCACCGTGTGCAGCACCACCGTCTTGACCCCGTAGTAGCGCAGCTTCTCCACGCTGGCCCGGTCGGGGAAGCCGTCCATCCCGCCACGCAGGTCGTCCAGCTCGGGTAGTTCGAAGGTGCTCTCCCCGACGGGGATCTTGTAGAAGCCGTCGGTCGAGAAGTACTGCCAGACGCGATCCAGGGCCCCGTCGGTGGGCAGATCCATCACCGGGCCGCGGAGGCCGATTTCCGCGCGGGTGGGCTGCGGCACGACCGGATGGCCCAGGTGTCCGGCACCTTCGCCGACGATCGCGATCATCAGCACGGCTCCCACCAGCACGGGCACGCTGCTCAGCCGCCGTCGCGCTCCCCAGTCTCCGGCGCGCGCCGCCAGCAGCTGGACGCCCGCGCCGGCGAGCAGCGCGTAGAAGAGCGTGGCAAGGGTGAAGATCCTCCCGGGCACACGCACGCCGTTCCATCCCGGTGCGTAGTCGAACAGCAGCCGATACGGATAGCCGCTGCCGCCGAGGCCGAGGCCGAGCGCCAGCACAGAGACGACGAGGATCGCCGCGGCCAGGCCGAGGCGCAGGCGCAGCGTGAACGGGGACCCGCGCGCTTGCTCCGCCTCGCCCGCCCCCGCGTCGCTCGCCCGTGTCGCGCGGCTCCTGCGCCTGAGATCCGCTCCGCCGGCGAGGCCGACCGCCGCGAGCAGCAGGATCACGCCACCCGGGAAGAACACGCTCTCGTTCTTGGAGTGCACTTTTGCCCTGATGCCCGAGGTGACGCTGCCCCAGACGCGGTTCTCCGAGGACGCCGCCAGCCAGGCGGCGGGCCCCGCCGAGTAGTTTTCGACTTCCTTGATCGTGCGCTTGGCCTCGGGGTATTTCTGCGCCACTTCCAGGTAGGGGCGAGCCTGATAGGCGGTGACCGCGCCGAGCACGGCCAGCCCGATGAGCGACACCGCGAGCAGCCGGCGGGGTATCAGCGGGCCGCGCACGGACCCCGGCGCCGCCCGCCATGCCGGCCCCGGCGCCAGCCGCCCGCGCCACCACCAGATCAGCACGATCACCGCGAGCACGAGGATCATGTAGGCGAGCTGCATGCCCAGCGTGAAGCCGAGGCTCACCTGCCACGCGGCGACCAGCCAGCCGCCCAGCACCAGGCGCCGCGATTCCCGGCGGTAGCCACGCAGGAGCAGGAACGCTGCCAGCGGTATGCCCCCGGAGGAGATCACGTGCAGGTGCCCAGCCTCGGTCACGCGATAGGGCGCGTAGGCGAATGCCGCTGCCGCCGCTGCGGCGCCGATCCTGCGCAGGCCGAGCTCGCGGGCGAGCAGGAACGCTCCAAGGAAGCAGAGCGACCAGGCCCACAGGAACAGGAGGTTGTAACGGACCAGTGCCGCAACGGTCCCCGAGCCGAAGAACGCGGCGGGGCCGTAGCCGAGCAGCGAATCCGAGAACGCGAGGCTCAGCGGATGGGGGTAGAAGGCGTTGGACTCGAACAGGTGCAGCGGGTTGTGGAGCATCTGGTGGCCCACGAAGGCGACCTCCCACGCGGTGCGCACGGGGTCGCCCAGGTCCGGCGCGATCCGGCTGGGCATGTGCAGCACCAGCGGCCAGCTGGTGATGATCGCCAGCAGGAGGCCGCCGAGGAAGGCCAGCACGGGCTCGCGCCAGGCGATCTCCGGCGAGGCAGCCCAGCGCCCTGCCTGGCCCGCCTCACCCGCCTCCGCGTCGCCGGCGCGCTCCCGCCTGCGCGCGGCGCGCTGCGCTGCTGCGCTCTGCGGTGCTTCGGGGGGGCCGCCTGCCGCGGTGCTCGGGGTGCTTGGCAGACCGGAGCTCAAGGCCTTCTCTTGTTCGGAGCCGCGCGGATCGGCGCAGCATACGTGAGCGCGGTGCGACGTTGCGGCGCATGGGAGGGGTCCGGCCGTGCCTACCTGGCATCCCCGTTTGCGTCAGACTGCGACCCATGAAGGTTCTGGTCGTTGGGGCAGGAGGCGTTGGCGCGGCGTTTGCCGCGATCGCACAGCGCCGTGAGGTCTTCGAGGAGGTGGTCCTCGCCGATGTGGCGCTGGAGCGCGCGAACGCGGCGGCGGATCGCCTGGGCGAGCCCGGCCGCTTCAGCGGCGAGCGCGTCGATGCCTCCAGCCGTCCCGAGCTGGTCGAGCTGATCGGCCGCATCCGTCCCGACGCCGTGCTCAACGCATGCGATCCCCGCTTCAACGAGCCGATCTTCGACGCCTGCTTCGAGGCCAGGGTCACCTACCTGGACATGGCGATGACCCTCTCCCATCCCCACCCCGAGCGCCCCTACGAGCTCACGGGGGAGATGCTCGGCGACATCCAGCTCGCGCGCCACGCCGACTGGGAGGGCGCGGGGCTTTTGGCGCTCGTGGGAATCGGCGTGGAGCCCGGACTCTCGGACATCTTCGCCCGCCACGCGGCCGATGAGCTGTTCTCCAGCATCAGCGAAGTGGGCGTCCGCGACGGGGCCGACCTGGTGGTGGAGGGCTACGACTTCGCGCCCACGTTCTCCATCTGGACGACCATCGAGGAGTGCCTGAACCCGCCCCTGATCTGGGAGCGCGAGCGCGGCTTCTACACGACGGCCCCCTTCTCCGAGCCCGAGGTCTTCGAGTTTCCCGAGGGCATCGGCCCGGTGGAATGCGTGAACGTGGAGCATGAGGAGGTCGTGCTGATCCCCCGCTGGGTGGACTGCGAGCGCGTCACGTTCAAGTACGGCCTGGGGCAGGAGTTCATCGACGTGCTCTCGACGCTTCACAAACTCGGCCTGGACTCCACGCAGCCCGTCAGCGTGCGCGGCGTGCAGGTCGCGCCGCGCGACGTGGTCGCCGCCGCGCTGCCCGATCCGGCGACGCTGGGCGAGCGCATGAGCGGGCGCACGTGCGCGGGCACCTGGGTGACGGGCACCGGCAAGGACGGCTCGCCCCGCTCCACCTACCTCTACCACGTGGTCGACAACGAGACCACCATGCGCGAGTACGGCAGCCAGGCCGTCGTTTGGCAGACCGCCGTCAACCCCGCCGTCGCGCTGGAGCTGCTTGCCCGGGGCGACTGGAAGGGCCTCGGTGTGCTCGGCCCCGAGGCGTTCCCCCCCGCGCCGTTCCTGGAGCTGCTTGCGCAGTACGGCTCCCCGCACGGCCAGGTCGAGCTGCCCGCCTAGCGCGGCGGGCGCGCTCCACGGCGGGACCTAGGCTCTCAAGCGATGCGGGGCGTAGGCTCTTCAGCGATGCAGATCTCTCCGCTTGCGCTCTCCGCGGCCGCCGGCGTGGCCCTTCAGCTCGTGGCCTCGCTGCTGCTTGTGGCTTTCGTCAGCTTCTGCGTGTGGCGCTTCTCACCGCTGTTCCGCCGCGCCGGCGAGCAGCACGGCGAGAGGGCCGCTGCACCGGAGGACTGACTCACGCCACTAGAAGCTGACCTGCGCGGGGATCGTCTCCGGCGCGGGAGCCTCGAGAATCCCGTCTGGTGCCGTTTCGATCTTGCGTGCGAAGAATTCCCGGAACACCGGGCGCGAGGCGATGCAGATGATGAACCCGAGGATCATGCCGCCGATCCCCAGCCACAGCGGCAGCGTGATACCGAGGATCGGTGATGAGGAAACGTTTTCGGCATGCCCGTAGTAGAACGCGGCCTTGATGCCCACCCCGAACAGGATCAGGCCCCCGAGCAGCGGCCCGATCCCGACGAGGAATAGGTTGCGCACGCTCTTGCCCAGCTCGTGGCGGAAGTAGAACGGGCATGCCACGCCGGTGAAGCCGTAGTAGAAGCAGATCGGGAAGCCGATCGCGGTGATCGAGTCTTCCAGCACGCTTTCTGAGAGAAGCAGCAGCGGTACCGTGATGATGATCGAGAGCAAGCCGAAGCCGAGCGTCGAGACGGTCGGCGTCAGGTAGTTCTTGTGCACCCGCGAGAGCAGGCTGGTGACGGCTTTCCAGTGGGCCATCGAGAGCGTCGTGCGGGCGGTCGGCAGGATCGTCGTCTGGGTGGACGCCGAGGCAGAGGTCAGCACCGTGATGATCAGAAGCTTGTCGAGCGTTCCGCCGAGCACACCTTTGCCCAGGGCATTGAGGACATCGCTCTGGTTGGCTTCGTTGGTCAGGAACCCGGTCCCGTGGAATGCCTGGGCCGCCCCGGAGACGAGCACGTAGATGACCAGCAGCAGCAGCGTTGAGATCACCGCCGCCTTGCCGGGCCCCTCGGCGGGGTCCTCGGACTCCTCGTTGACCGCGACGCCCGAATCCCATCCCCAGTAGATGAACACCCCAAGCAGGATCGCGTCGAGCAGGTCGCCGAAGTTCATCGCGAACGGATTCAGCCAGGAGATGGATGGCTTGATCGAGCCGCTGGGCGGGTGGCTGCCGTAGATCTTCACGAAGGCGACCACGGCGAACAGGCCGAGGATGAACACCTCGACGCCGAGCAGAGCCCGCTGGATCGCCGCAGAGAGCTCGATGCCGCGGTAACAGATCCAGGTCATCAGGACAATCCAGACGATCGCGGCGATGATGATCGCGGCTTTCGATTCCCCGAGTTCGCTGAAGCCGAAGAGCTTGAACGTGTAGATCGCGGCGATGTCCGACAGCGAGGCCATCACGATCACGTCCGCCAGGAAGATCGCCCAGCCGTTCATCCACCCGGTGATCGGGCCGAAGGCCCTGGTCGTCCACGCGAACGTGGTGCCCGCGTCGGGGTCCGCCCTGTTGAAGTATTTGTAGGCCGACGCGACGAGCAGCATCGGGATGAACGAGACGAGCAGCACGGCCGGTGCGTGCACGCCGATCCCTTTGACCGCCACGACGAAGCCGAGCGTGGCGGCAAGCGAGTAGGCGGGCGCGGTCGAGGCGACGCCGATGACGATGTTCGAGACGTAGCTGATGGCGCCTTTTTTCAGGCCCTTGTCCATGACGCCTGACTGTCCAGACGCTCCAGGTGCTGCAGCGGACTCGCTGGCCATCTCGATCCTCCCCTTTAGGTCTTCGGCGGCGTTACGGCTTCGTGAAACGGGACCGTACGTGTTTTGCGTACACGTGTGCAAGTGGCGTGATTCCCAAAAACGCGATGCGCATATGGACAATTGGTACAAAGGCGGGCCGGATTCTTGACCCACGGTGTCATTGATGTAGGTTTCATCGAGGGATATCTTTGTCCTGAGTGTCCAGCCGACGAGGTCTGGGGCAAAGCACCGCAGAGGGAGAGGATCTGATGGGAACGCCCGATAACGTCAGCGGCCGCGTGCACGAGACGGCCGGCGAAACGCAGTCCACCGGGACGCCGTGGGCACCGGGCCCCTCCGGACCGGCCCTGCTGGAGGACCACCCCGACCGCCTTCAGCGCCTTGCGCGGCGCAACCTGTGGATGCACTTCACGCGCATGGGCTCCTTCGACGAGCACCACGCTGTGCCCGTGATCGTGCGCGGCGAGGGCTGCTACGTCTTTGACGAGCACGGCAACCGCTACCTCGACGGGCTCAGCGCGCTGTACTGCGTGAACATCGGCCACGGCCGCACCGAGCTGGGCGAAGCGGCGCTCGAGCAGACGCGGGACCTCGGCTTCTACACCAACTGGAGTTACGCGCACCCGCCCTCGATCGAGCTGGCGGCGCGCATCGCGGGCCTGGCGCCGGGGAACCTCAACCGCGTGTTCTTCACCTCCGGCGGCTCGGAGGCGGTCGAGTCCGCGTGGAAGCTCGCCAAGGCCTATCACCGCGCCCGCGGAGAGAACAACCGCTACAAGCTCATCGCCCGCAATCTCGCCTACCACGGCGTCTCGATGGGCGCCCTCGCGGCGACCGGCCTGACGCCGCTGCGCGAGCCCTTCGAGCCGCTGACCCCGGGCGGCATCCACGTTCCCAACACCAACTCCTACCGCGCGCCCGCCGGGCAGGATCCGCTGTGGCCGGCCGACGCGATCGAGCAGGCGATCGAATTCGAGGGCCCCGACACGGTCGCCGCGGTGATCCTCGAGCCGGTGCAGAACGGCGGCGGCTGCTTCGCGCCTCCCGAGGGCTACTTCCAGCGCGTGCGCGAGATCTGCGACCGCCACGGCGTGCTGCTGATCTCCGACGAGGTGATCTGCTCGTGGGGTCGCCTTGGGCACTGGTTCGGATGCGAACGCTACGGCTACCAGCCCGACATGATCACGACCGCGAAGGGCATCAGCTCGGCCTACGCGCCGATGGGCGCGGTGATCGCCGGCGACCACCTCGCCGAGCCGTTCCTGCACGGCAAGGCGGCCTTCAATCATGGGTTCACCTTCGGCGGGCATCCCGTCTCCTGCGCGGTGTCGATGGCCAACATCGACGTGATGCAGCGCGAGGAGCTGTGCGCGCATGTGCGCGAGAACGAGGGACCGTTCCGCGCGATGCTGGAGAGCCTGCGCGACCTGCCGATCGTCGGCGACGTGCGCGGCGCCGGCTACTTCCAGGCGATCGAGCTGGTCAAGGACAAGGAGACCAAGGAGACCTTCAACGCGGCCGAGTCCGAGGAGCTGCTGCGCGGCTACCTCTCCGGCGAGCTCTATCGCAGGGGCCTGATCTGCCGCACCGACGATCGCGGCGACCCGATCGTGCAGCTCTCGCCACCCCTGATAGCCGGGCCGGAGCAGTTCGAGGAAATCGAGTCGATCCTGCGCCCCGTGCTCAGCGAGGCGTCGGAGCGGATGGACCGGTGGAGCTCACTGTCGCGAGCCTGATCGGCGAGCTCGGCCTGGAGCTCGCCGCGGGGGAGGACTCGGCCGACACGCACGTACGCTGGGTGCACAGCACCGAGCTTGCCGACCCCACGCCGTGGCTGAAAGGCGGCGAGCTGCTGCTCACCACCGGCATCCAGCTCGGCACGCCCAAGCTGCAGCGGGAGCTGATCGAGCGCCTCGCCGGCCACGAGATCGCGGGGCTCGGATTCGGCACCGGCTTTGCCCACCGCAGGCTCCCCGCCGCGCTCGTGGCCGCAGCGCGCAAGCGCGGCTTCCCGCTGTTCGAGGTGCCCTACGAGCTGCCGTTCATCGCGATCACCGAGCGCGCCTTCGCGCGTCTGCTGGACGAGCGCTACGAGATGCTCCAGCGCAGCATGGTCGGGGACCTGCTCGCCGAGGTGCTCAGCGGCCGCCTCTACCCCGAGGATGTGCAGGCGCGCTTGGCTCCCTTCGGCATCGGCGAGCGCGTCGCGGTGCTCGCCTTCAAGCCGAGCGACCCCGCCGCGGCTGCCGCGAGCGTGGAGCGGATACTCGAGCGCGAGCGCGTGCCGAGCCTCGTCGCGCTGCGCGCGGGGCTGGTGTGCGCGGTGATCGACGCGGCCGACGCCGACCCCGTTGAGGTGGCGCGGCGGGTTCGCAGCGAGCTGCTCGCGCGCTACGGCGAGGTGCGCGCGGCCGCCAGCAGGCCGGGCTCGGCGCACTCCCTGCGCATGAGCTTCCACGAGGCGCGCTGCGCGCTGGAGGCGGTGCGCATGCGCAACGGCGATGCGCCTGAGGTCGCCTCCTACTCCGACCTGGGGGCCTTCCAGCTGTTGCTCTCGCTGCAGGATGAGGAGGCGCTCAGCTCCTACTGCCGCAACGTGCTGGGGCCGATCGAACAGGGCGAGGGGGAGTACGGCGACGAGCTGGTGCGCTCCCTCGACGTGTTCATCGAGCACAACGGGCATTGGGAGCGCGCGGCGGGCGCACTGTTCTGCCACCGCCACACGCTGCGCTACCGCATCCGTCGCATCGAGCAGCTGACCGGACGCGATTTCTCAAGCGCCCGCGACCGCATCGAGTTCTGGCTGGCGCTGCGCGGACGGGAGCTCGCGCAGTGAGCGGCGCTGCAGCAACGTTCGCAGCGGGCGCCGCAGGGCTGCGCGCACAAACTTCTCTAGGCTCCCGCCGGGAGCTTCCCCTAGCGTCACCGGAAGGAGCAGCGCGCACATGAGAATCGGGGTCCCGACCGAGATCAAGACCGACGAGTACCGGGTGGCGATCACCCCGGCGGGGGTGCGGGAGCTCTGCGCCCGCGGGCACGAGGTGCTCGTGCAGGCCGGAGCGGGTGAGGGCAGCGCCATGTCCGATGAGCAGTTCCGCGCGCAGGGCGCGCAGATCCTGCCCGACGCCGACGCGGTGTTCGCGCAGGCGGAGCTCGTGCTGAAGGTCAAGGAGCCCCAGCCGGTCGAGGTGGCCAGGCTGCGCCCCGGTCAGACGCTGTTCACCTACCTGCACCTCGCGGCCGAGCCCGACCTGGCACGCGGCCTGATGGCCTCAGGCGCCCGCTGCATCGCCTACGAGACGGTCGTGGACGACGAGGGCCGCCTGCCGCTGCTGGCGCCGATGAGCGAGGTCGCCGGCAAGATCGCCACGCAGGCCGGCGCCTTCATGCTGGAGAAGCCCCTGGGGGGCAGGGGCATCCTGCTCGGTGGCGTCCCCGGCGTGGCGGCTGCGACCGTGCTGGTGATCGGCGGCGGCGTCGTGGGCATGAACGCTGCGTTCATCGCCATCGGCATGCAGGCCGACGTGTTCGTCTTCGACCGCTCGATCGACCGGCTGCGCGACCTCGACGTGGCCTTCGCCGGACGCGCCTCGACTGTCTACTCCTCGACGCTGGCGATCGAGGAGATGCTTCCCCAGGCGGACCTCGTGATCGGGGCGGTGCTGATCCACGGCGGCCGCGCACCCCACGTCGTCACGCGCGAACAGCTGCGCCTGATGAAGCCCCAGGCGGTGCTGGTGGACGTCTCGATCGACCAGGGCGGCTGCTTTGAGACATCCAGGCCCACGACGCACTCCGATCCCACCTTCGAGGTGGACGGCATCACCCACTACTGCGTCGCCAACATGCCCGGCGCGGTCCCCATCACCTCGACCTACGCGCTGACCAACGCCACGCTGCCCTACGTGATGGAGCTCGCCGACCGCGGCGTGCAGGGCGCGCTGGACGCCAACCCGGGCCTGCGGGCCGGACTCAACGTGGACGGCGGCGAGATCACCTATGAGGCGGTGGCCGAAGCGCTCGAGTCCCCCGCCCCCGCATGAGAAGACCGGCGAGCCCCACCTACCCGACAATGACCCCTAATCCAGACCAGGGAGCGAAATGAGCAGCTACGCGGTAATCAACCCGGCCACCGACGAGGTCGTCAAGGAGTACCCGGAGATCTCCGACGCCGACCTGAGAAGCGCGATCGCTCGCGCCGACGAGGCGTACCGCGCGTGGGCCGCCGGCTCGACCGTCGCTGAGCGGGCTGAGCTCGTGCGGGCCGTCGGGCGGCTTCACAACGAGCGCCGCCAGGTCCTCGGCGAGATCATCGTCCGCGAGATGGGCAAGCCGATCGAGCAGGCCGTCGGCGAGGCCGAGTTCGCCGGTGCGATCTACGAGTTCTATGCCGAGAACGCCGAGAGCCTGATGGCCGACGAGCCGATCGAGCTGCTCGGCGGCGAGGGAACCGCGCTGGTCCGGCGCAGCGCCTACGGCGTGCTGCTGGGGATCATGCCCTGGAACTACCCCTACTACCAGGTCGCCCGCTTCGCGGGCCCGAACCACATCATCGGCAACACCCTGCTGCTCAAACACGCCCCGCAGTGCCCGGAGTCCGCCGAGGCGATCGCGCAGATCTTCAAGGACGCCGGCTACCCCGAGGGCTCCTACGAGAACATCTTCGCGACCAACGAGCAGATCGAGTGGGTGATCGCCGACCCGCGCGTCCGCGGCGTCTCGGTCACCGGCTCCGAGCGCGCCGGCGCCGCGGTCGCGGCGATCGCGGGACGGAACCTCAAGAAGGTCGTGCTCGAGCTCGGCGGGTCGGACCCGTTCATCCTGCTCGGCACCGACGACGTCGCCGGCGCGGCGGAGAAGGCGGCCGCAGCACGACTGGAGAACGCGGGCCAGGCCTGCAACGCGGCCAAGCGGTTCATCATCATCGACAGCCTCTACGACGAGTTTCTCGAGCAGCTCAAGGGGCGGCTGAGCGCCGCCAAGCCCGGCGACCCCGCCACCGAGGGTGCCGCGATGGGGCCGCTCTCCTCCAAGGCCGCCGCTGAGCGCCTCGACGACCAGGTTAAACGCGCCATCGACGCGGGCGCCGAGGTCGTGCTCGGCGGCAAGCGCGATGGGAACTTCTTCGAAGCCACGATCCTGACCGGCATCAAACCCGGCGATGCGGCCTCCCAGGAAGAGTTCTTCGGCCCCGTCGCACAGGTCTACAAGGTCTCCTCCGAGCAGGAGGCGGTCACCCTCGCCAACGACACGCAGTACGGCCTGGGCTCCTACCTGATGACCAACGACCACGCCCAGGCCGAACGGGTGGCCGACCAGATCGAGGCCGGCATGGTCTATGTCAACATCGTCGGCGCCGACAGCCCCGAGCTGCCGTTCGGGGGCTTCAAGCGCTCCGGCTTCGGCCGCGAGCTCGGCCGCTATGGCGCCGACGAGTTCGTCAACAAGAAGCTGATCCGCAGCGCCTGACGGCCGCGGATCGGCCGCGGCCCGCAGCGACGCGGCCGATCGGCCGTGCCGGCGCCTAGGCGGCGACTGCCGCCGCCGGCACGGGCGCTTCGCGCGCGGCGTCGCGAGCACCAAGCTGAGAAACGGGCGTGACGGCTGCGGGGGCGGCGGTCGCGAGCGCTGCAGCGGAGCAGTGGGGGGCCAGGCGGCGCGCGGAGGCCATCGCAAATGCCAGGCCCGCCAGAAGTGCAAGGCCGAGAGATGCATTGATCAGGATGGCGAGTGATAGAGACACGGAAACTCCTTCGAGGTAGGGGGTGAGATCCCGATCGGCGCCGCCAAGCGCTAAGGCGAGGCATTTCCGGCGATCTCCCCAAGAAGGCCTCCAATTGGTCCCCGCGGAGAGCGTGCGCCCGCAATCCATCGCACCCGGCCCTGCAGGCCCCGGCGTGGGGGCTGCTACGGTCATCCCATGGGCGGCGTGGTCGCCCGTGAGGTTCTTTGCCTTTGTTGGCGCTCAAGCGCGGATGGGGTCAGTCGAATCTCCCCATTGCAGCGGTGGCCCGTAGCGGCCGCCAGAAGGAGCATCAACACATGAAGCATCAGTCTTTTGCCGATCTCGGCGTGTCCGAGGTCGTCGTCAAGGAGCTTGCGGCGCGTGGCGTTAGCGCCCCGTTCCCGGTTCAGAACATGGTCATCCCGGATGTGCTGGAGGGTCACGACGTGCTCGCGCAGTCGCCCACCGGCTCCGGCAAGACACTCGCATTCGGCGTGCCGATGGTGGAGCTGCTGAGCGACCGCGACGCGCGCCCCTCCGCGCTCGTGCTCGCGCCCACCAGGGAGCTGGCGGTGCAGATCGTCGATGAGCTGCGCCCGCTGGCGCACGCCCGCGCGCTTTCGATCGCAGCCGTCTACGGCGGCGCCGGCATCGTCAAGCAGGCGCGCATCGCGGGCCGCGCGCACATCCTCGTGGCCACTCCCGGCCGCCTGCTCGACCTGATCGACCGGCGCGATGTCTCGCTTTCGACGGTTCGCATCCTCGTGCTCGACGAGGCCGACAGAATGCTCGACATGGGCTTTAAGCCGGTGGTCGACAGGATCGTCAAGATGACGGCCTCCAAGCGCCAGACGATGCTCTTCTCGGCGACGCTCGAGGGCGAGGTGGGGCGCATCGCCAAAGCCTATACCCACAACCCGCGCCGCCACGAGCACTCCCATCCCGTCGAGCAGAAGGCCGACGTGGAGCACCGCTTCGTCAGCGTTCCCCACGACGGCAAGGTCGCCCGCCTCGTCTCGGAGCTGAACTCCTCCGAGGAGCGTGGCCTGACGCTCGTGTTCGTGCGCACCAAGCGCGGAGCCGACCGGCTGGTCAAGAAGCTCGCCTCCAGCCGCGTGCAGGCGGTGGCGATGCACGGCGACAAGTCCCAGGGGCAGCGCGAACGGGCGCTTGCGAACTTCGAGGCGGGCGTGGTCGACACGCTCGTGGCAACCGACGTGGCGGCCCGCGGCATCGACGTGGCGGGCATCACCCACGTCATCAACTACGACATGCCCGCCACCAGGGAGGACTACGTCCACCGCATCGGGCGCACCGCGCGCGCCGGCGCCACCGGCGTGGGCGTGACCCTGGTCGCGCCCGAGCAGTCGCGCGAACTGGCCGGCATGGTCTCCGACCTGGGCCTGCACCGCGAGCTCGCGCTGGCGGGAATGTCCTCGAGCTCCTCCCAGCGGGGCGGCGCTCCGCGCCCGTCGCGCTCGGGCCGCTCCGGCGGTCGTCCCGGTGCCCGCACGGGCGGGGGCCCGCCGAGGGAGCCCCACGGGGCCACGCAGCACGCCGGACGGCGCTCGCGCAGGGCGCGCTAGCACGCGGCAACCCCACCAGCTCCGCCTGCCGGTCGGCTAACGTCGCACGCATGAGCGCCTTCCAGCCTTCGCCAGCCGCGGCCGAGGAGGCGGAAATGCCCGAGTCCTGGAGCATGGGCTCCGGCGGCGGGGAGCTGCCGGGCCACGACATCCTCTGCGTCGAGGCCCCCAACCCGGGGCCTCTGACGCTCGGCGGCACCAACACCTGGATCATCGGGCGCGACCCGGCGTGGATCGTCGATCCGGGGCCGCTGATTGAGACGCACCTGCAGCGGATCGTGGCCGCGCTGTCGCGGCGCGGTGGGCTCGGCGGCGTGGCGCTCACCCACGACCACCACGACCACGGCGAAGCTGTCGATGAGCTGCTCGCGCGGGTGCCGGCGCCGCTGGCGGCCGCGCGCGGCCGGGCCGACGTGCGCATCAGCGACGGCGGGCGCTTCGGGCCCTTCGAGGCGATCGCCACGCCGGGCCATGCCTCCGACCACTTCGCGCTGATCGCGGGCCCGGTGTGCTTCACCGGCGACGCCGTGCTCGGCGCGGGCAGCGTGTTCGTCAGCCCTCAGCCGGGGGCGATGACCGCCTACCTTGGGGCGCTGGACAGGTTGATCGCGCGCGAGGAGATCGAGGTGCTGTGCCCGGGACACGGACCCCCCGTGTGGGAGCCGCGCGCGCGGCTGGCGCAGTACATCGAGCACCGCCTGGATCGCGAGCGCAGGCTCATCGCCGCGCTGGCGGAGGGACGGCGCAGCGTGGCCGAGCTGCTGGACACGGTCTGGGCGGACGTGCCGCGGGAGCTGCGCGGAGCCGCCACCGCGACGCTTGCCGCTCATCTTGAGCGACTCAAGGAGCTGGGCGAGCTGCCCGATGGGGTGGAGTGGCCGGACTTCGAGAAGGTGGAGTGGTGAGCGCAACGCCGCGCATGGGCAGGGTGAGCAAAAGCGCCGAGGGGCAGCCCAGAGCCGTCGCTGCCGGCTCCACGGCGACGCGCATGGACTCGCCCTTCCCGCCGATCGCCGACTACGGGTTCCTCTCGGATTGCCACACCGGGGCGCTGGTCGCCTCCGACGGCTCCATCGAGTGGATGTGCCTGCCGCACTTCGACTCGCCCTCGGTGTTCGCGGCGATGCTCGATCGCGGCGCCGGCAGCTGGAGGGTGGGCCCCTACGGCATCTACGTGCCCGCCGGGCGGCGCTACATCCCGGGCACCAACGCGATCGAGACCACGTGGATGACCCCGCAGGGGTGGCTGAAGGTGACCGACGCCCTGACGATCGGGCCCTGGCACGACAACAAGCACGGCTCCAGCCACACGCGCCCGCCCACCGACTACGACGCCGACCACCTGCTCGTGCGCCTGATCGAGTGCATCCAGGGCGAGGTGCAGGTGGAGATCGTGTGCGAGCCGATGCTCGACTACGGCGCCACGCCGGCCGCGTGGAGCGTGGTGCAGACGGGCGAGGAGGGCCACTGCTCGATGGACGCCACCGACGACGTGACCGCCTTCCGCCTGTTCAGCGACATCCGCATGGGCATCGAGGGCAACAGGGCCCACGGGCGCCACACGATGAAGGAAGGCGAGAAGCGCTACTGCGCGATCTCCTGGACGGAGGGCCGCGGCGGCCCCCACAACGTGGAGCAGGCCGAGGAACATCTACTGCGCACCGACCACTTCTGGCGCTCGTGGCTGGCCGAAGGCAACTACCCCGACCACCCGTGGCGCTTCCACCTGCAGCGCTCAGCGCTGGTGCTCAAGGGGCTCACGTTCATGCCGACCGGAGCGCTCGTGGCCGCGCCAACGACCTCGCTGCCCGAGACGCCCGGCGGCGAACGCAACTGGGACTACCGCTTCTGCTGGATGCGCGACGCCTCCTTCACGCTGTGGGGCCTGCACGCGCTGGGCCTGAACTGGGAGGCGGACGACTTCGTCCAGTATCTCGCCGACATGGAGCGCAACCCCGACGGCTCGCTGCAGATCATGTACGGCATCAAGGGCGAGAAGGATCTGACCGAGTCCACGCTTGACCATCTCAAGGGCTACGAGGGCGCGCGCCCCGTGCGCATCGGCAACGGCGCCTACAACCAGCGCCAGAACGACGTCTACGGCGCGGTGATGGACTCGGTGTACCTGCACTCCAAGAAGCGCGACCACATCCCCGAGCGGCTGTGGCCGGTGTTGCGCGACCAGGTCGAATGCGCCGCGCGTGTGTGGAAGGAGCCCGACCAGGGCATCTGGGAGGCGCGCGGGGAGCCCCGCCACTATGTCTCCTCCAAGCTGATGTGCTGGGTGGCGATGGACCGCGGCGCGCGCCTTGCCGAACGGCGCGGCGAGTTCGAACAGGCCGAGCACTGGCAGGGCCTGGCGGATGAGATCAGGGAGGACATCCTCACCCGCGGCGTGGACTCGCGCGGCGTCTTTCGCCAGCACTACGAAACCGACGAGCTCGACGCGTCCAACCTGCTCGTGCCGCTCGTGCGCTTCCTGCCCCCCGAGGATGAGCGCGTGCGCGCCACCGTGACGGCGATACGCGACGAACTGACCGACAGCGGCCTGGTGCTGCGCTACCGCACGCAGGCGACCGACGACGGCCTCAGCGGCGAGGAGGGCACGTTCCTGATCTGCTCCTGGTGGCTGGTCTCGGCGCTGTCTGAGATCGGCGAGCACCGCGACGCCGAGCACCTGTGCGAGCGCCTGCTCTCCTACGCCTCTCCGCTGGAGCTCTACGCGGAGGAGCTCGAGGCCTCATCGGGCCGGCACCTGGGCAACTACCCCCAGGCGTTCACGCACCTGGCGCTGATCAACGCGGTCACCCACGTGATCGCCGCGCAGCAGGAGGCCTGAGCTCGCGGCCCGCGCGGGCCGCTCAGTAGCCCTCCTCGCCCGGCAGCAGGATCCGCGCGACCTCGCCCTCGAGCACGATGCGCGGCTCCACCGGCACGACCGTGCGCCCGCGCGCGTGCGCGAGCAGCTCCGTCACCGAGGCGAAGGCGCCGAGCTGTTCCAGGTGCTTGATCGTGGGGAACACCAGCGGCAGCTGGCCCGCGTCGTGCTCCTCCAGCGCCCCCTGCGGCGTGAACCAGCCGAGATCCACGCACTCCTGCCCGTCGACCGCGGGCTCCTGCCCCGCGGGCAGCTCGGCCAGGAAGAAGTGCGTGTCAAAGCGCGTCTTCACCACCGCCGGGGTGATCCAGCGCGAGAACTTCACCAGCTGCGCCGCGTCGGGCAGCGACACAGAGGCCTCCTCGCGCAGCTCGCGCACCGCGGCGGCGCGCTGCGCCTCGTCGCCGTCGCCCTCCTGCGCGTCAACCGCGCCGCCGGGGAACACCCACACGCCGCCCATGAAGCGCGCCTTGGGCGTGCGCTTGACCAGCAGCACCTCAAGCGCGTGCTCCCCGCCGCGCAGCAGGATCACGGTGGCCGCCTGGCGCGGTGTCGAGGGAGGGCCGGGGTTGTGCTCCTCTCCCGGCCCGGGGGCCCCGCCTCGCTGGGGTGCGCGCATCGGCTGACCCTAGCGGCAGGTACGCTTCAGCGCATGAGAGCCAACATCGAACCCCACCGCGCATGAGCGCCACCGAGACGCTGCAGCGCTGGATCTGCGAGTCCTGCGGCTACATCTACGACCCCGAGGAGGGCGACCCGGATGGGGGCATCCCCGCGGGAACCTCCTTCGGAGACATCCCCGACACGTGGTTCTGCCCCGTTTGCGGCGCGCGCAAGCGCGACTTCACCCTCTACGAGGACTAGGGCGCCGCGGAGCGAGGTGAGCGACTGGGAGGCGCTGCTCGCGCTCGACGCGCAGCGCGTGTGGCATCCCTATGGCGCGCTGCCAGCCGCGCTGCCCTCGCTGCCCGTCGTCTCGGCGGAGGGGGTGCGCCTGCGCCTGGCCGACGGGCGCACGCTGATCGACGGCATGGCCTCGTGGTGGTGCGCCATCCACGGCTACCGCCATCCCGTGCTGGACGAGGCCGCGCGCGGACAGCTGGAGCGCATGTCCCACGTGATGTTCGGCGGCCTGACGCACGAGCCGGGGATCCTGCTCTCCCAGCGGCTCACCGAGCTCGCGCCCGAGGGGTTGCAGCGCGTGTTCCTCGCCGACTCGGGCTCGGTGTCGGTCGAGGTGGCGATCAAGCTCGCGGTGCAGTACCAGCGCGCCGTCGGCCACCCGGCGCGCACGCGTCTGCTGACCGTGCGCGGCGGCTACCACGGCGACACCGCCGGAGCGATGGCCGTGTGCGACCCCGTCAGCGGCATGCACAGCATGTTCACGGGGCTGCTCGCCGAGCACCTCTTCGCCGAGCGCCCGCCCGACGGCTTCCATGCGCCGCTGTGCCACACGTGGGCCGCGCGCGTCAGGGAGCTCGCGGCCGCGCACGCGCACGAGCTCGCCGGCGTGATCATGGAGCCGGTCGTGCAGGGCGCCGGCGGCATGCGCTTCCACTCGCCCGCGTGCGTGTCGCTGATGCGCGAGGTCTGCGACGAGCACGGCCTGGTGCTGATCCTCGATGAGATCGCGACGGGCTTCGGGCGCTCGGGCGCGATGTTCGCGTGCGAGCACGCCGGCGTGGTGCCCGACGTGATGTGCGTCGGCAAGGCGCTCACCGGCGGCTACATGACGCTCGCGGCGGTCCTGTGCACTCCGGCGCTGGCCGAGGCCGTCTCGGGCGGGGAGGGCGGCGGGCTGATGCACGGCCCAACGTTCATGGCCAACCCGCTGGCGTGCGCGGTCGCCCTCGCCTCGCTGGGCCTGCTTGCCGACGGCGCGTGGCGCGAGCGCGTAGCCCTGATCGAAGCCGGCCTGCGGCAGGGGCTGGAGGGGGCTCGCGAGCTGCCCGGCGTGGCCGACGTGCGCGTGCTCGGAGCGATCGGGGTGATCGAGCTACAGGACCCGGTGGATGTCGCGGCGGCGAGCGCCGCGAGCGTGGAGCACGGCGTCTGGCTGCGGCCCTTCGCCAGGCTGATCTACGCGATGCCGCCGTATGTGATCCAGCGGCAGGACCTCGCCACGGTCGCCGGGGCTATGCTCGCCGCCGCGCGCGCTTCGGTGCGGGCTTCGGCCGCCTGACGGTGAGGTTCTGGTCGATCAGGATGGTGTGGTGGCGGCCTTCGCCTTCCTGCAGCACGCTCAGGCGGGCCGGC
>Ga0182030_10002617_pt1 | contig 38314 bp, 39 predicted proteins | sample 812S3MmetaG_FD_121299 | JGI IMG/M metagenome (GOLD analysis project Ga0182030, IMG submission 121299) | Permafrost microbial communities from Stordalen Mire, Sweden - 812S3M metaG (Illumina Assembly) | ecosystem: Environmental > Terrestrial > Soil > Wetlands > Permafrost | place: Sweden...
CAGCCGTTAGCTCGAAAGGCTCGACCGGCCTGCCGCGTCGCTTCGTCACCGTCATGTCTCGTACGACGGTCCACCCGCGGATGGATTCAAATTGTTGAAGAAGTCATGGACTCAGGACACTAGACGACCTTCGAGAGGCGTGTGGCTCGTCCTGTGCAGAACGAACCTCGAGACGTGGCTGGTGGTGGTGTCCGCTCGCTCGTAAAGTGCGGCCGTGACGCGACGACGACGGATGGACCTGCGCGCCTTCTTCGTTCTGTGCGTCGTCCCGGCGTGCTCGGCGCCGTCTCCGCCGCCAGCCGTCCGTCCGTCGGCGGTCGCGAGCGTCGCGACGACGGCGGTCGCGGTCCCGCCTCGCGCTCCCGAGATCATCCACGTGGCGGCGGCGACGAGGCCCTCGAAGCTCGTGATCGACGGTGATCTGGGCGCTTCGATCGCCAGAACTCGGGCGAGCCCAGGCGCGTCGGCTTTGCTCGTCGCGCTCTCGAACGACGGGCTCACGATGGCCGCGGATCTGGGGGACAGATCCGCCGACGGCATCTGGGTCGTCGTCAGCGCCATGCCCTCCGAGCTATGACCCGTCGGCAAGCTCAACGCAGGCGGGGTCGTCGTGCCGCTCGATTGTGAGCACAAGGAACGTCGCGTTCGCCGTGAAGCCCGTGTTCCGCGTCTCGTTACTGTTCTCGACGATGAGCTGGAACGGCGTCGTGAAGCCCGCGGCCTGGCGCGCCGCGGCGATGCGGGTGAAGTCCAGGTTCGTGGCCATGAAGGTCGCGATTGCGTGATCAACGACGACGTCGCGAGCTCGGGCACGTTGATCCAGCCGTCTTTCCCGATCTCGTTGATGAGCTCCGCGATGAACTCGTACGGTGCGCCGAAGGGGGATGCGCGGAAGTGACTCGACGCCGGTCGATCGCTCCAGTCGGCGAGCTTGCTGTTGTTGGTGTCCTCCCAGCCCATGAAACGCATGGCGCGAAACGGCGTGAGGGCGCCCAGAAACTGCGGATTGAAGGGAACAGTCGCGTCATAGGCGACGCCGGGCAAGTAGAGGTGGATCCCGGTGACGCTCTGACCCGTCGTATTCGTGACGGTCAGCGTGAGAGACTGGCCGAAGCTCCCCGGGGTGCCGGTGATCTTCACCTGGCTGCGTTGTTCGCCCGCGACGGTCTGCCACGCCCCGGCGAGCGCGCCGATGCCCGAGACGGTGACCGTTCCGGTACCGACGTACGAGATGTTGTACGTGCCCGAGGGGAGCTGGAAGCCCAGGTCCGTCTGACTCGTGCCGGAGGCGCCGGCCGCGGGGGTACCCATCGGAATCGAGCTGCGCCGCCGCGGTGTTGAATGCGCTCATCGGACAGGTCACGTCGGCGAAGGGGAGATCGGCGTCGACGTTCGTGCCCAGCCAGCCACCTCCAGGCGAGAGCGTGCTCACCCGAGTGTGCCAACCGCCCCGCAACGCCCCTCCCCCGCCGTTCATCTAGAGAAACCACCCATGCGCTATAACCTCCTCGGTCGAACCGGTCTCTACGTGTCGGAGCTCTGCCTCGGCGCCATGACGTTTGGCGGCAAGGGCTTCTGGGAAGCCATCGGCAAGCTCGGCGCGAAGGAGGTCGAGGCCCTCATCGGCGCGTCGCTCGACGCCGGAGTCAACTTCATCGACACCGCCGACGTCTACTCCGAGGGCGAGTCGGAGAAGCTCGTCGGCGGGGCGCTCGCGGCGCTCGGCCGCCCTCGCGATCAGCTCGTCGTGGCCACCAAGGTGCGCGGCCGCACCGGTCCGGGCGTCAACCAGGTGGGCCTCTCGCGCGGCCACATCCTCGACGGCATCGACGCCAGCCTGAAGCGGCTGGGGCTCGATCACGTGGACCTCTACCAGATCCACGGCTTCGATCCGTCGACGCCCATCGAGGAGACGGTGCACGCGCTCGACGACGTCGTGCATGCGGGCAAGGCGCGCTACGTCGGCTTCAGCAACCTGCCGGCATGGCTGGCGATGAAGGCCATCGCCTACGCCGGCGCGCACGGCCTGTCGCGTTTCCAGAGCGCGCAGGTTTACTACTCGATCGCCGGGCGCGACATCGAGCGCGAGATGGTGCCCATGGCGCAATCCGAGGGCCTCGCCATCCTGCCCTGGAGCCCTCTCGCCGGCGGCCTGCTGTCGGGCAAGTTCGACCCCACCGGCGGGCCCAGCGGCGGCGGTCCCGAGGGGGCGCGGCGCACGACGTTCGACTTCCCACCAGTCGATCGCGAGAGGCTCCCCGGGGTGCTCACGGCGCTTCGCAAGGTCGCCGAGGCGACGGGGGTCTCGGTCGCGCGCATCGCGCTCGCCTGGCACCTCACGCGTCCCTTCGTCACGAGCGTCATCATCGGCGCGAAGAGCCGCGACCAGCTCGTCGACAACCTCGCCGCCACCGAGGTGAAGCTCTCCGCCGAGCATCTGCAGGCGCTCGACGCGGCCAGCACGCTTCCGCCCGAGTACCCCGGCTGGATGCTCGGGTTCCAGAATCGCGACCAGCGCGGCGTCCAGGGGAAGTGACGCGGTCCGTGCCGGCGCGGTAAGTCGACCTACCGAGGCATCGGGCGCCGATGCGTGATGATCACCTCGGGGCGCCGTTCGTCACGCCGGCGGCCGGGCGGTTTGGGCTGCGGGCCTCGCGCTGCCTGCGGTTGCTGGGGGGGTGGTGCGCCACGCGGGGGACCGTTCCGCGGAGGGGGCTGCCGCGAAGGCCCGTTGCGCGCGGGCTCCTGGCGACGCGGCGGCGCACCGGGCGGCGCCCCGCCGGCGGGTGGACCCCCGCGCATGCCGAGCGATTCACGCCGCTTGCGCTCGTCGTAGTTCGCGTCCTGGATCAGCTCGAGCACGGCGTGGGTATTCGCGCGCCGCTCGGACGGCCGGTAGCGACCCGTGAGCCGCGTCTCCGGCGTGATCGCGTTCTGCTGGAAGAGGTCCCACATCTCCTCGGCGTAGGGCAGGCGGCGCGCATGCGGGACGAACTGGCTGAGGAAGCGATGCAGGTTGTCGACGTCGCGAAGGAGGAGCCTTCGCGCGTTGGTGTTGTGGGCCGTGTCGACGGACTGGGGAAAGTCGATGATCACGGGCCCGTCGGCGCCGACGAGGACGTTGAAGTCCGAGAGGTCGCCGTGGACGACCCCGGCGCAGAGCATCCGGACGACCTCGCGGAGCAATCGCTCGTACATGGCCCGCGCGCCGTCCGGATCGAACACGAGGTCGGCGAGGCGTGGTGCCGGGTTGCCGTCGGCGTCGGTGATGAGCTCCATGACGAGCACGCCGTCGACGAAAGCCTGAGGCACGGGCACCCGCACCCCCGCCGCGTGCAGCCGGTGAATCATGTCGACCTCGGTCGACCGCCACGCCGCCTCGTCCTGAGCGCGCCCGTGCTTCGACCGTTTCTGGATGGCCCGCTGGTCACGAGAGTTCCGGACCTTGCGCCCCTCGGTGTACTCGGCGCGGTGCTTGAAGGTGCGGTTCTGCGCCTCCTTGTAGACCTTCGCGACCGAGTACTTGCCGGCCGAGACGACGAGGTAAACCTGGGCCTCTTTGCCGCTCATCAGCGGGCGAACCACGTCTTCGAGGATCCCGTAGTCGAAGAGCGGTGCGAGGGAATCGGGGATGCGCATGCCGGAGCGAGGTCACCTTACTCGATCCGGCGGCAGGCGGCTCGCCAGCGCCTCCCGAAAAGCCGGCGGGCACCGGCGCCGCCTTTTTCTGCGACTTTTCTTCCGGTCCGTGTCGATCTCGTGGTCTCTCGTTCGTCGTCCCAGCGAAAGGAGAGACGACAATGCGTTTCATGCTGCTGATGTACCCCGGAGCGAAGGCCGAGACGGGGGGGCTTCCGGACCCCAAGGCCATGGCCGCGATGATGAAGTACAACGAGGAGCTCCAGAAGGCGGGCGTCTTGCTCGCCCTCGATGGGTTGCAGCCGAGCGCCAAGGGCGCCCGCGTGCGCTTCCCGGGCGGCAAGCCGGTGGTATCGGACGGCCCCTTCGCCGAGGCGAAGGAGCTCGTCGGGGGCTACTGGCTCATCCAGGTCAAGTCGAAGGAGGAAGCGATCGAGTGGGTGAAGCGCTGCCCCTGCGACGGCGAGACGATCGAGGTCCGCCAGGTGTTCGAGGCGGCGGACTTCACCCACCTCACACCCGAGCTCGCAGGCGCTGCCGACGACCTCGGAAAGAAGCTCGGACGGAAGGAGACGACGCGATGAGGTTCATGGTGATCGTGAAGGCTACGAAGGACTCGGAAGCGGGCGTCCCTCCGCCCATGGAGCGGATGGCCGCGATGGCAAAGCTGGCCGAGGCGGCGACGAGGAACGGGACGCTGGTCTCCACCGTGGGCTCATGCCGAGCTCGAAGGGCGCCCGCGTGGCCCTCGCTGGCGGCAAGCTCACGGTGAAGGACGGACCGTTCGCCGAGACGAAGGAGCTCGTCGGCGGCTGGGCGTTCATTGCGGCGAAGTCGAGGGAGCACGCCCTCGAGCAGGTGCGGGACTTCATGCAGGTCCACGCGGACGTCCTCGGCCCCTCGTTCGAGATGGAGTGCGAGGTTCGCCAAGCGTACGAGGCGCCCGGCCACACCTCGTAGTAGCTTCGGTGCGTGACGGTGAGCGAAGCCCATCGCGCGATCGAAGCGGTCTGGAGGATCGAGTCACCGCGGCTCATCGCCGGCCTGGCGCGCATGGTTCGCGACGTCGGCCTCGCCGAGGAGCTCGCGCAGGACGCGCTCGTCGCGGCGCTCGAGCGATGGCCGGAGGCGGGGATCCCGGACAACCCGGGAGCCTGGCTGATGGCCACCGCGAAGAACCGCGGGCTCGACGAGCTCCGGCGGAAGAAGCGGTTCGAGCGCAAAAGCGAGGAGCTCGGCCACGTCCTCGAGGCTGAGCACCAGGCGGCGACGCCGGATCTCGAGGCGGCCATCGACGACGAGGTGGGCGACGATCTGCTCCGCCTCGTCCTTATCTCGTGTCACCCGGTTCTTTCGCCGGAGGCGCGCGTCGCGCTGACGCTGCGCCTGCTGGGAGGGCTGACGACCGACGAAATCGCGCGCGCGTTCCTCGTGCCGGAGCCCACCGTGGCGCAGCGGATCGTCCGCGCCAAGCGGACACTGGCCGCCGCGCGCGTCCCGTTCGAGCTGCCGCGCGGGGCGGAGCTGGCCGCGCGCCTGTCCTCGGTGCTCGAGGTCGTCTACCTCGTCTTCAACGAGGGCTACTCGGCGACGGCGGGCGACGACTGGCTGCGTCCGGCGCTGTGCGAGGACGCGCTGCGCCTCGGTCGCGTCCTGGCCGAGCTCGCGCCGGAGGAGCCGGAGGTGCATGGCCTGGTGGCGCTGATGGAGATCCAGGCGTCACGGGCGAAGGCTCGCGTCGGCGCATCAGGGGAGCCGGTCCTTCTTCTCGACCAGAACCGCGCACTCTGGGATCACGTCCTCATCCGCCGGGGGCTGGTGGCGCTGGAGCGCGCCGAGGCGCTCGGCGGCGCGCACGGGCGCTACGCGCTCCAGGCTGCCATCGCCGCCTGCCACGGACGCGCGCGAACGCCGGAGGGGACGGAGTGGGTCCGCATCGCCGCGCTCTACGACGCGCTGTCGCAGCTGGCGCCGTCGCCCGTGGTCGAGCTCAATCGCGCCGTCGCGCTGTCCATGGCGTTCGGGCCGGCCGCGGGGCTCGAGCTCGTGGACGCTCTCGTGGCCGAGGGGGCGCTCGAGGGCTACCACCTCTTGCCGAGCGTGCGGGCCGACCTGCTGGCCAAGCTGGGCCGCCTCGACGAGGCACGCGCCGAGCTCGAGTTCGCGGCGTCTCTCACACGAAACGCGCGCGAGCGCACGCTGCTGCTCACGCGGGCCGCGGCCTTCGCGGGGGAGTCGTCGCTCACCCTCCCGAGTCGAGAGCCACGGGGGTGAAGACGAGGATCCGCTGGTCGCGCAGCGCCTCGAAGTCCTCGAGCTCGCGGTACCCCGCCGGGAGCACCTCGGCCTCGACCTGGGCACGCGTCATCTTGTGCGCCGGTTGGATGGCGACGTTCGGGTCTTCCCCACGGTACTCGACGAGCGCGAGGCGACCCCCGGGGCGGAGCGCGCGTTTCACGGCCGCGAGCTCCGCCTGAGGGTGGGCGAGTTCGTGGTAGACGTCGACCATCAAGACGAGGTCGAGGCTCGCGGCGTCGAGGCGAGGGTCGTCGCTCGTAACGACCCGGGTCTCGATGTTCGAGAGGTGCGCCTTGGTGGCGCGGTCGGTGAGCACGGCGAGCATGCGCGGCTCGATGTCCGTCGCGACGACGTGCCCCTGCGCCCCGACCCGCCGCGCGATTCGCAGCGTGAAGTAGCCGGTTCCTGCGCCCACGTCGGCGACGGTGGATCCGGGCTCGATCGCGAGCGCACCGAGCGCCTTCTCGGGTTGCTCCGTCTGTTCCCGCCCGGGCCGGTCGAGCCACGACGCGCCCCCGAAGCCCATGGCGGGTGCGATGGCTCGCCTGGCGTAGACGTCGCTCGCAGGCAACGGCTCCGCCGTCGCAGCCTCGACGCGCGAGGCATCGACGGTCGCCGCATCGACCGGCGAGGCATCGGCGGTCGCGGCGAGCACCGGCAATCCGACCGGCGCGGCGCGGGTCGGAGTCGATCCGCGCGAGCAGCCCGCGACCACGACCCCCAGCGCGAGTGGGGCGAGCCGGCGGCAGAAGCGAATGAGTAGCTGGCGCGATCGGGCTACTTGCCCTTCTTGCCGCCCTTGCGGGTCGCCACGACGGGCGCCGCCGTGGGCGCCCCCGACGCGGGGTAGAAGTGGCTGTAGAGCATGCCGGTGGTGGAGCACTGCGAGGCCAGATCGCTCATCGAGACGCCGTTCTTCTTGAGATACGTCGCGTAGAAGCGGTGCGCCGTCCCGTTCGACAGGCACGTGGCGACGAGACCATCGGTCGGGCACGCCTTGCCGTCGTTCCACTGGCCGGTACCATCGCACATCGACTTGGAGAGCTGGAGCTTGATGGGATCGCCGTAGTGGTCCTCGCAGCTGGTCGTGTCCGCCACGCAACTCGCCAGGATGTGGTCCGCCGTCGGGAGAGCCTTCTGCTTCGCCGTCTCCGCGGCGCCCGGCGTCGGCTTGAACGTCCCCTCGTGGATGGTCTTGCACTCGTCGGCGGCGTCTTCGGTCCAGGGGCCCGACTCGTTGCCGAAGTAGTAGTAGGTCACCTCGTCCTTCGCCTGACACGAGCCGATCGAATTGTCGCGCGAGCAGGAGCCCTTCGAATAGGTCCCCTTCAGCAGCGTGGTGCAGGCCCCCTCGGCGATGCCGCCCATGTTGTCGGCGTACTCGGAGCACAGCCCCACGCCGCTCTGCATGCAGCTGCCGCCCTTGGGTGCGTTCGGGTCAGAGGTGGCCGTCGTCGACCCGGCCCCGCTGCCCTTCGAGCAGCCGAGCGCGGCCAACGAGAGTGCGAGCGAGATCGATGCGGTCACGAGAGCGTGCGCAAGCTTCATGGGCGGGCTTCTCCGGAGAGGCGGAGTTTGTGCCGTGGCTGGGTGTACGCGGGGGGCGCCATGGATCTCCCCTCGTCGCAGCAGCAGGCCCGCGCACGCCGCAGCCGCCAGCGCAGCGCCGAGGACGAGCGCCAGCACGAGACGTTCCGGTACGGCACTCGCATGATGGCTCCGACGGAGCCACATGCCCATCCGCCCAGAAGACCCGGACGAAGCCAATCGGGCGCGCCAGCAGGAGACTGCACGCAGCGAGGGCGGTCCGCTCGGCGAACAGGTCATGGACGAAGCTGCCGCACAGAGGCAGATCGCATCGGGTCCAGACACCGACGATGACGCCTGGGTAGGTGTGCATGAACAGCCGACACTCCGAGGCATCGACCTGGACGGTAGCCGCGTGGAGCACCAGGCGCCTCTCGCCCTCGTCGTCGACGACAATCGCCTCAACCGTGATCTCTGCTCGCTACGCCTTACCCTCATGGGGTGCCGCGTCCTGACGGCGGAGAACGGGCTGGAGGGCTGGCGAATCGCGCGAGTGTCACGGCCCGACATCGTCATCCTCGACATCTCCATGCCGGTGATGGACGGCTGCGAGCTGGCCCAGCGCATCCGCGCCGACGATCATCTTTCGAAGATGCCGCTTGTCGCCGTCACGGCGTTCGGTTCGGGCTGGCAGCAAGCAGCCCTCGCGTGCGGCTGCACGAGCGTGCTCGAGAGACCTACCGACCTCCCGGTGTTCGAGCGTGCGGTCCGCGCCGCGCTTGGCGGCCAGTCCTCGCGACTCGTGGCCCTTCGCCCGGAGTGACGGGGGTGCCGTCGGCGACGCGGCGAAGACATCCCATCCAGAGGGCGCCGGCCGCGACCGCGAGCCCATGTGTATGGACCGCCGACGTCGTCGCAATGATCGCGATGACCAGCGCCCCAGCGACCGAACACGCTGGCGACGGACAGGTGAGCAAGCGCATCGTTTGCCTGGAATTGAACCTGAGCGCGCTCGGGACCGCCCCGGCTGCACGTTGGCAGCCGCATCGCAACTTGCTCGTCGTATCTACGTCTCGGGACGAAGAGCGCGGCCGCACGCGCCGCGTGGCCATTGCAGGATGCGCGGCATGTCCCCCCTTGCTGTCGCCCGCTGGTCGTTCGTCGCCTTCGGGCTCGCCGCCTCCGTCTCCATCGCCGGATGCGGAGCGACTCCCGGCGAGTCGGTCGGACAGACCTCGGAGGCCGTCACCTTCGCGAACGACAAGGCCGCCTTCGACTACTTCCTCGGCAAGGGCCTATCGAACTTTCAGGCCGCCGGGATCGTTGGGAATCTCGATCAGGAGTCGGGAGTCGATCCGACCGCCGTGCAGAGCGGTGGCCCGGGCCGCGGCATCGCGCAGTGGTCGGTCGGCGGGCGGTGGGACACGGACGCGAACGACAACGCGACGTGGTATGCGGGCCAGGAGGGGCAGAGCATCGATTCGTTGCAGCTGCAGCTCGACTTCATCTGGTACGAGCTGACGACGTTCTCCAGCTACGGGCTCGCGGCGCTGAAGGCGAGCACGAACGTCACCGACGCGACGATCGCCTTCCAGGACGACTTCGAAGGTTGCGGGACGTGCGATCAATCGACGCGCGTCGCGTACGCCGAGAACGTACTGAGCGTCTACGGCAACGACGCGGTTGACGGCGGCGGGTCGAGCACGGACGCCGGGTCTGGCGCGCCCTCGTGCACCGTGCCGGGCGTCGGAACCGGCGTCTGCATCCTGACCTCCGACTGCACGGCGATGCCGGGCCATGTCTCCACGCCCGGCTACTGCCCGGGCCCCGCCAACGAGGAGTGCTGCACGGGGCCGAGCGACGACGGCGGCATGCCGACCGACGCAGGCGGACAGCCCACCGGGGGCGATTCCGGCAGCGGTTCCTCCGGCTCTGGCTCCGGAAGCTCGTCGGGCAGCAGCAGCTCCTCGGGGAGCTCGGGCGCAGGGACGCACGACGCTTCCACAGGGACCGGCGACGCCGCCGGGCCCAGCTCCTCGGGCTCGAACGGCTGCTCGACGGCGCCGGGCGGAGCCAGCGGGTCGTCCGCCGGCTACTGGCTGACAGGCCTCGCCTGGATCGCGGCTCGCCGTCGCAAGAGGGCGCCGTCCAGCTTGCAGTTGCGGCATCCGTCTCCCTTCTCGTGATGGGGCTTGCGCGCTTGAGGCGATCCGGCACGGATGTCGCACCGCCGTGCAGCATGAACCATTCAATGCAGTTGCCGTCGAGGGAGCGCAGCGTTGACCGGAGTGCATGGCGCATTCACGTCCTTGAGAAGTTCACCTCTGTCGCCGGCGTGCTCACGGGCGCCGTGATGGGGGCCGCGGCTGGTGCGGTCGTCGGCGTTCTGGCGGGGCCACCCGGAATGTGGACCGGAGCGATATTGGGCGGCCTGGCCGGCACCGCTGCCGGCCGCGTGGTCTACGTACAAGGCTCCCGCGCGTCGAGACACGACGCCGAGCTCGACGAGGAGATCGGCGTGACGTCGCACAATCTCGGGAGACCCCCGGTGGAGCTCATCGATCGGCGTTCGTAGCTGGGAACGCCAGGGCTTCCTGGCACGACACAAGCACTCCTGTTCCACATGAACCCAGTGACCTTCGAAAAGAGCGAGTTACCGACCGCCGTCGACGGGCAGCGCCGTCGCGAGGCTCGGTCGAAGTCAGACCCTGCGCTAGCGCGTTGCGACGCGACGGGGCGGACCGACCATCGGCCCAGCCTCTACGCCCAGTGCATGGCCTGCGGAGCGGCTGGGCACGACTGGCGACGCCTGCTCGGCGTCGGCGCCAAGCTCGCCGCACGCTCGATCGACTCGCGCAGCGTCGTGCTGAGCTATCCCCGTGCTTGCAGCACTTGCGGCTGCTCGGATCTCGTCGTGACCGCGCTCGGCGCCGCGGAGCTCAGGGCGGCGGCACTGGCGGGACTGCTCGCACCAGCCGTCACGTCGACGCAATGACGGCGGACGCAGGATCGACACGGAGAATGGCGTTTGTGCGCAGCGCACACGGCCCCGCCGCGCCTGGCAGGAGAGAGCCCTCTCCGCCGTTTTCAGCTGGGACCCCCGTGCCTCGACGCACCGCGCAGCACATGCATGGCTCTTGCCTGACTCTCGTCGCGCTCGCCGTGCCCTGCCCCGCCAGCTCGACGAAGACATGCACGAGATGATGCGGTCGAAAAGGCCTTCGAGCTTCTCGGCGCGCTGGCGGATGTGCATGGCGAGCGCCTCCGAATGCGCCAGCCGTGGGAACGCGAGCCCAAAGCCCCAGTGACGTGCACTTCGGTGCGCGCAGAGCTGGGCACCTGGCTGCCGCGCCCTCAGCGGGTATTCTCGCGCATCTCCGCGCCAGCGCCGATCAACGTCCGCAACGCGGAGTCCAGGTCGGTGCCGACGAAGGGCTTCGCCATGAAATGGGTGCCCGGCGGCAGCACCTCATCGAGGATCGGGTGCTCCGCATGCCCAGACATGAACAGCACCCGCAGCCCGGGCAAACGCGCCCGGGCCTCCTTGGCCAGCGACACTCCGTCTCCCCCCTGCATCACGACGTCGGTAACCATGAGCTCGAGTGTGGCGTGGTCAGTATCGAGAAAGGCAAGCGCTTCGGCCTTGCTGCGCGCGGGAATCACTTGGAATCCGCGGTCGGTCAGCAACCGGTGCAGCGCAGCGCGTACCTGGTCGTCGTCCTCGACCAGGAGCAGCGTTCCGGAGCCGAGAATCGGGGGCCGCAGCCGCGTCTCCGTCTCGATCGCGGCGACACCCTCGACCTTGGGCAGGTAGATGCGGAAGGTCGAGCCGTGTCCCGGAACGCTGTCGACCGAGATCGCGCCGCCGGATTGCTGCACGATTCCAAATACGGTGGACAGACCGAGCCCCGTCCCTTTGCCAACGGGCTTGGTCGTGAAGAACGGCTCGAAGACGTGCTTCAGGGTCGCGTCGTCCATTCCCGAGCCCGAGTCCGTCATCGAGATGCGCACGTACGGGCCTGCGGGGAGGGCGCCGAGCTTGCCCCCATGGGCAGCGTCGATGTCGACGTTCTCCGTCTGGACCGTCAGCCTGCCGCCGAGTGGCATGGCATCGCGCGCGTTGACCGCGAGGTTCACGATGACCTGAGCAACGTGCGTCGGATCCGCCATCACCGCGCCGAGCGCCGGGTCGAGCACAGTCACGAACTCGATGTCTTCTCCGATCACCTGCCTGAGCATCTTCTCGATGTCGATGACGGCCGAGTTGAGATCGACGATACGAGGGCGCATCACCTGTTTGCGGCTGAACGCGAGCAACTGGTGAGTGAGCGCTGACGCGCGTCCCGCCGCGCTCTTGATGGCCTCCAAGTCGGCCCGACGGGACTTCGGGTCGGCTTCCGGCTCAAGGCACAGTTCGACGTAGGCGAATATGGCCGTCAGCATGTTGTTGAAATCGTGCGCGACCCCCCCCGAGAGACGCCCGATCGCCTCCATCTTTTGCGATTGCACGAGTTGCTCGGTCAATCGGCGCGACTCGGTCACGTCCCGGATGACGACCAGATACGCTGGGTGGGGTGCCTTCAGGCGATGCGCGACGAGCTCGACCTCGACGCGTGCGTGGGCCTTCGTTCGATGCGTCCACTCGCCGAGCTCCACGAAGTCCGCTGCGACCGACTCGAACGACTTCCGCAGACGCTCGCGGTCCCCATCCAGATCGTAGAGCGTCAGCGCGAGCAGCTCGAAGCGAGAATAGCCGTAGAGCCGGAGGCAGGCTTCGTTCACCTCCACGATGCGAAGCGTCTCTCTGTCGCAAACCAGGTGCGGCCAGGGGGAGTCCGTGAAGAGCATCTGGTAGCGCTCGTCGTGCGCGAGACGCCCCAGGTGGCGTTCCTTGTGTTCCGCTGGATGACCGCTCTTTCTTCTCGTCACTGCAGCATGCATGGGGACCTCCTACCGGACCAGCGCCGCGCGCCCGACGAGACGACGCTCACTCATGTCGAGCGGTTTCTCCAGGCAAGGATTGGCGATACTCGACAGAAACTCACGCGCGCGCGCCGTCAAGCGGTCCGAATCGCCTCGCGGCGCGTCCCTCCGCCACACGAGCACACCGGAGGTGTCGACGATGAGCACCGCCAGTGGCGCCCGGGCCAGCGCTTCCGCCGCAGTCAGGCCGAGTTGCGCCTGTTCGTTCGTCCCGAGCCTTCGCTGTCGTCGGGGCGCCGGCTCGCCGTTCAGCGTGGGTCTCATCATCGAGCGTGCCCTCTGCGCATGACCGCACATCAACTGCACGTGTCGTACCGCCGGAACGTGACGCTCCACCCCCGCCGTCAACGGCCAACACCGGAAGCAGCCGCTGGCGTGAAGGTGACGATCGTGGACGTGGCAAACGCGATCGCCACGGCGCTCGATGCCGGCCACGCTTCGCACCTTGCGAATCGCGACGGACCGACAGCGAAACGGCGGGTGGTCTGAGCGAACCGAGTCGCGGTCTCGATCTTGCTCGAGCCTGTGCGTCGACCGCAGCTCGCATTCGAGGTCGGCCCTTGGGATGGGAGAGGCTTTCATGTTTCCTCGCTCGTTGAAGCTGAGTGTTCTTGCGATTCCTTCGCTCGCCTGCTGTTCCATCGCGGGGTGCACCATGAACAATCCCGCGTCGCCGGCGGATGCCGGTCCCCAGGACTCGGACGCTGGGAGCGCAGACTCTCAGCCGGGGACAGATGGACCTTCGCCTGGCGTCGATTCCGGCAACGCAGACTCTCCGTCGGGTACCGGCGCTGACGCGGGGTTCGCGAGCGCCGATTCCGGGGTCGTACAAGACGATGCCCCGGCCGGGTGCCCGGGCCCCAGCGCGTACGCCGGCGCCGTGGACCCTCCCGTCGGAAAGCTGCTTGCGGGTGGAAACGCGCTGTCCGCTCGCGGAATGACCAGGCCTCACCGGGGACGTCTACATCGCCGGGGCCGACACGGGAGCGACCAGGCTCCTTCAAGGGCAGCAGCTGACGGGCTGCTTTCCGCAGCTCGGCTTTGCGGGCTCCTTCTTGGTCGTGTCTCACTGCGACGTGGCGCGCGGCGCGGGTCCCTCGACGACAATCACCTCCTTCCGAGCGCCGGCGTGGACGCGAGCGGATCTCATTACCGATGCGCAGAACGCCTGGTCAGCGGACATGGCCGGAACGATGGTCCTGGTGTCGACCGGTAGCGGCGTTCTGGTGGTTCCGATCGGCGGGGGCGCCAGCAAGACGATCGACACGGCGGGCTTCATGGGGCAGGTCGTCGCGGGGGGAGCGGCGGCCGTCTACAGCACGACCGCCGGTACCCTTCGACGCTCTTCGACCACCGCACCGTCCCCCACGACGCTCGCCTCCAGTTTCGGAGGCTTCTACGCGATCTCGCCCGCCCAGAGCACGGTGCTCTACTATCAGAACGACAGTGCGACCGGAACCGACCTATTTCTGGCGTCGGCCGTCACGCTGGGCACACCGCGGACGGTCTCCGCCGTCATGAACGGGGTCGTGAACGGCGACGCGTTCACCGCGGACTCGACCTATGCCCTGGGAGGACTTCGGTTCGGACGCGCGGACATCGAATCGGTGAACCTGGCCGTCAGCACGACTCCGACGCGCATCGTGAGCCACGCCGACGCGGTCCTCGACCTGAGCCCGGCCGGGGATCAGATGATCTACTCGTGGACAGTGACGCCGGGTCCCCTCGCCGGAATCTACGTCACCCCGATTCCCTAGCAAGCAGCCGATCCCGACGCGCATCGCTTGCGACGGGGTCCTCGAGATCCCGTACCAGCTTCGCAGGCACACCGCCGACGAGCGCGTTCGGCGGTACGTCCCGGGTCACGACTGCCCCGGCGGCGACGACGGCTCCTCGGCCTATCCGCACGCCAGGTAGGACCAGCACGCGGGAGCCAAGCCACACGCCGTCCTCGATGGATATCGCGCGATACACCCGGCGGCCGCAGCGTTGCGAGGATTCGCCGAGCTCGTGGTCCGCCGTCACCAGCATCACGTCGTAGCCCATGTAGACACGAGCTCCGATCCGTACCGACGCGGTCAGGTCGATGTGCAGAGGCCCGGTGATGTGACAACCAGGCCCGATCGACAAGAGAGCCCGCACGCATCCCGAGCCCGTGATGTGCACGGAACCTCCGAAGAGCGAAGCGGCGCCGATCTGGAGACCCAGCGCACGCAACAGTGTGGTGCGCACGCGATTGAAGCTGTTCTGAGGCAAAATGCCCGACACGGCGCGCGTACCAATCCGGCGGGGATCCAAGGCGAGCTCCTCTTTGGCGACCCGAAGGACTTTTTTCAGCGGGATCATCGTTCAGGAGACCTCGGGCGGACGTGCTCTAGCAGGAAGCCGGCCATGACCGCCGACAGAAGGGCTCGACGTCGCCACCACGGCATGCAACCTGCGTCCCCTCCCGGGATGACGATGGTGGATCAGCACGCTGGGCCGGACCTGACGCTGGCGTTGGGCAATGACGTATCGGCGGGAAGCGAGAGCTCATGGGAGCGGACGGACTGGCAGCGGATGTGGCTCCGCACCCAGAGCCTCGAGTGGCGAACCCTCGCTCTCGTGCCGGGAGACGACCAGACGTCGACCCTCGATGTCGCCAACCTCATCGCCAGGCTCGCGCTCGACCACGGGGAATCGATCCGAGTGGCCGACATCCGCGCTCTCAGGATGAAGCATGTCGACGCCTTTCTCGAAGGGGTCCGCTGGGAGGGGAGCCAGGGCACCCGCGTGGTGTTCGCGACATCGCCCGCGTCGCGCAGCCTCGCCACGGTTCCCGTCGCCCGCGCCGCCGACTGCGTGATCCTCTGCGTGTCCCTGGGCTCGACATCGCTCAGCGCGGTACGGGACACCATCGAGCATGTGGGACGACGGCACTTCCTGGGAAGCCTCCTCGTCACTCCGCCTGCCCCGCGCCCAAAAGGGCTACCGCACGGGTCGCACGCGTCGACGGCGCGAATCGGTTCTTGAGGCGCAGGAAGCGCTTCTCGAACAGCTCGTAGCTCGCGGCGGCGACGAGGATCGAAGCCGCGGTGCCGACGGTCGCCTCGACGATCATGGCCGCCGCACCGGAGCCGATCCTCGACGCGAGCGTATCGAGGGTCGCCTGGTGTTCCCCCATCCAGTACGCGATGATGCCGTGGAATACGTAGAGACCGTAGCTCCGCGTGCCCAGGAAGCACATCACGCGGCTACGAAGCAGGCGGGTGAGCACGCGATCGGCCTTCGCCGCCAGACTGGTGACGAGAAGCGCTCCGAATGTGAGCGCGATGAGCGTGCCCCTGATGGGCAGCACGACGTCCGAGAGTGTCCCTCTCCACCAATTCCAGCTGGACGCCAGCAGAATCAAGCAGAGAAGCGGGCCGAGCAAAAGCCTCGCGGTCCGAGCGACGCGCTCGAGCCCCACGGACCGCACCGCGAGCGCGAGGAAACCGCCGACGCACAGCGCGTCGAAGCGACACGGGGTGAGGACCACCAGCGCCACGTCGCCGGCACCAGCGAACGACAGCACGCTGCGCAGAGCGAGCGCGAGAACCGTCACGACGATGCAGATGCCGAGTAGCGACCGACGGCCAAACGAGAGCACGACGATGGGCCAGATGAGATAAAATTGCTCCTCCACGGCGAGCGACCAGAAGTGCCCCACGTACGGGAGTGCCCACGCTCGATGGATGGCCAGGTAGACGTTGCTCGCGTACAGCCATAGCCACGCTTGGTGGTGCGCGGACTCCGCCAGGGCCGCAGGGTACGGAACCGGCACGGCGGGCAAGACGACGAACAGCAGGGCGAGAACGGCGTAGTACAGAGGGAATATGCGCAGCGTCCGCCGCACATAGAAGTCGCGGAAGTAGCGGGGCGCTTTCTTCGAGTCGTACAAAAGGCCTGTGATCAAGAAGCCGGACAGCACGAAGAACAAGTCCACGCCCCAGATGCCGTAGTTGGCGAGCTTTACCATCGCCCTCTCCAGCGTCGAGTGAGCCGTCGAGTCGCCGATGAAGTGGACGCACAGGACCATCAGGATGGCCACACCGCGCACTCCGTCGAGCACGAGCATATGGGCGCCCGTGCCCCGCGGCGTCTCGGAGTGAGCGCGACCGGGCGTCATTGTGCCATCGCGCGCGCTTCGACGAGCTCGGCGTAGAAAGTGGACAGACTCTCGACGGCTCGCCTCCAGGAGTAGTTGGAAGCGACAAGCTGTCGTGCCGACGCGCCGAGACGCCGTCCCAGCGTGGGGTCGTCCAGCAGCCGGCCAATCTGGGTGACGAAGGCTGCCGCATCGTCCGCCACGAGAAGGTCTCGCTCCGAAACGACCGCGAGCCCCTCCGCCCCGAGTGTCGTCGACACCACCGCCTTGCCCATCGCCATCGCCTCGAGAATCTTGAGGCGTGTGCCTCCGCCGATGCGCAGAGGCACGATGACCACGTCGGCGCGCTCGAGCCACGGACGGACGTCGTCGACGACCCCGGTGACCTGCACGTTGGCGCTCGCCTGAGCGACGAGGCTCTCCGGTGGCCTTCGACCGACGATGCAGAGCCGCAGCTGCGGATGACGGGCCACGAGCTGCGGAAACACCTCACGCAGGAAAAAGTGCATCGCGTCAGTGTTCGGGTAGTAGTCAATGGCTCCGAAGAAGAGCAACGTTTGCGATTCGTGAGTAGTCGCTTGCGGCGACGGGCAGAAGAAGTCGAGGTCGACACCATTCGGAACCACGGCAGTGTGGGCCGTGGGCTCATCGGAGAGCAGCATCTCCTGATCGCGGACCGACGTGACCGTACATCCGTCCAGATGACTCCACGCATGGCGCTCTTCCCTCCGCACCTTTCGCCACTCGATCGCGCTGTAGGCTCGCCGCACGGCGTTGGCCTCCCCGCCGGCCGTACGGCGAACGATGTCGTATTCGATATTATGCTCGTCGAGACAAAGGAGCGGTCGGCGCCGGCGGCTCGAGCCGCACGCAGCCGCGTATCCGGCCATGGGGGCCAGCTCGAACTGCACGACATCATAGCGGTGAGCGAGCATCTGTTCGAGCGCCGCTCTGAACGGCTCCTCGCTATGACCCAGCCACTCGTAACTATGCGATGACCCCAGAGACGCGAGCTGCAGCAGCCTCTTTCGGGCGCCACCGGCGTGATAGGCCGGATTGGACACGGTGACGACGCGCCGGCAATATTCCTCGGTCGCGCGGATCGCGTTCTCCTGATTCTCCGTCGGATCGACGAGCGAGAGCACGGACACGTCGTTCGAAGCCGCCACGCCGGAGATGAGCTCGTGCAGACGCCTCTGGGCGCCGAACGACGGCGGGCTTGGCAGGAACGGCGTGACAAAGAGCACGGACAAGCGTTTGCGAGCCGCCGCGGGGACGTTGCGCGGAGCGTGGCCGCCTGCTTGGCTGGGTGAGAACGGGTCGCCGTCGACGCGGAAGTTCATCCTGATCTCCATTATCATTGTCGATATTCTGATTCCGCCGCCCGCGATCAGAGCGCGACTCGGCGTCTGAAGAAGGCGCTGCTCGGCATGTCCATCTGTAACGGCATTTATTTACCGCTCGTCATGTTCGTGTATCGCGACTGCGACGCTGCCCCACTCCGCGCTGGCATGCTGCCACTGCGACTGCCTTCGGGCTCTGGACGGCCACCCACCGGTGGTCACCGCGAGCTTGCTCGCGATCGCGAACGCCGGACCCACCATGAACACGCTGGTCCACGTGCCCAGTCCCAGGTCGCCGTAGCAATAGACCAGGTAAACGACGACGATCGCCACCGCGGTCAGCGCGATGGTTCGGTCATCGACTGTCGCCGCGTGTCGGTAGGCTCGCGCAGCGAGGAACAGTCCGACGACGAGCATCGTCCAGAGCGCCGTGAACCCGATGAGACCGCCGTACGCCCACAGACCGAGGATGCTGTTGTGTGGGAGGAAGCGGTAGAGCGCGTACGCGCTGGACACGTCGGGTAGCCAGACGATCTCGACGTATCCGTGACCGTAGCCCGTGCCGAGCACGGGATTGTGACGCAGGGTGTAGAAGAGGTCGTAGTTCTCGAGGTCGCGCCACAACGTCGACGGGTCGGCCTTGGAGTCGACGACGGATCGGAGCACGTGCACCGGTTGGAAGAGGACGGAGCTGGAGCTCCATCCGGCCACCGCGTAGGCGAGCAGGAGCGGCGACGAGGCGATCGCGGCGCGCACGGCGGTCCGCTTGGCGGTCGACCACGGGGTCAGCGCAAGGACCGCGGCGACTCCAGCGGCCAGCTCCACCCAGACGAGGCGCCGCCCGTTTGCCACCATTCCCGCGAGCAGGAGGGGCAGGACGACGGCGACGAGAAGGGCTCGCTTGCCGGGCCGGTGGATGAGTAGCGCAATGACGGCGCAAAACGCGACCGCGAAGAGCATCGAGTCGGCGTGACTGGTCGCGTACTGGAGAAAGAGCTCGCCGGGCGGCGGCGCCACGGTGGCACGAACGTAGACCGCAACCAGGGCTTTGAGGCAGGCCGCCGACACGATCACCTTGCCGAGTGCGGCTGCATCGCCGGGCCGTCGGAAGCCTCTCTGGAACAGGAAAACCACGATGGGCAGATAGGCGACGCGCTGCACCTGCCACAGTGAGCTCGGAACGTCCGCGTCGCCGCGAGCCATCCCGTACACCCACATCCAGGTGACGCCCGCGAGGCTCAGAGCGGCAAACCGCCCGATCGGGCCCATGCTCTCCGCGCTCTCCGGGCCGTCGATGCGGGAGCCCTTCAAGTATCGTGCAGCAGCTACGACCAACAGACATGCGAGGATCACGTCGAGACCTGAGAAGATGAGAACCTTGCTCCGCACCGTGACGTTCAAGTGGACGAGCAGCGCCGCGCCAATCTCGTAGAACGGGGACTTCCATTGGCCGCAGGCTGGCGCGTCGCTGGGGTTTTCGAGCGTTAGTGCCAGGAATGTCGTGACGAGCAGTGGCCAGCGTAACGGTACCCTCCACGCCGCGAAGAGCGCGCCCAGCACAAGGGCGGGAGTGAGCGCCAGGAAGACGTCGCCGTCGCCGGCGAGGACGCACACCACCGTTAGGCCGACGAGCAGCAGAAAGAGAGCCGGAAGAGCGAGCGCCTTCATGCCGTCACGCTCGTTCGCGCTCACCTGGCAGCGCGATCTCCCCGAGTATCGGCCGATCGAGCAGCCGTTCGATCTGCCAGCGCTCGAGGAGGCGTCCCTTGCGGACGTCCACGAGGACTGCGAAGAGAATTCCACACAACATCGCGGTGATGAAGGCCACCAGGGTCACCAGAGGGACGTTCGGTACCGTCGGGCTCCTCGGAAGGCGCGCGGGGGTGACGACGGTGTACCGGTACTTGAACGCTGCCTGAGCGGTCTCGAGGTCGATCTGGGCAGCCTGGATCTGATTCCTGAGCGCCGCGTACTTGTCCATGGCGTCGCGGAGCTGGGCGCGCGCAGCCACCATCGCCGGGTCGCGGTCTTCCCGGAGGTCGAGGGCGATGCGAAGGACGTCGCTCGGCAACTGCGGCGGCGTCGAGGCGACGCTCCCGATCGGGCCTGCGAGCGCCGTGGTCCAGGCGACCGGGGGGGCCGGCGTGCCGCTGTCCCCGGCGACTCTCGAGTCGTACTCGCTCTTGAGGGAGGCAGCCTCCTGGCGAAGGGCCGTGACCTGAGCCGATTCGATGGAGAGAGAGACGATCGACTGCTTCAGATCGACGATGGTCGGGTGATTCTCCGTGTAGGTGGCCCTCGCCTCCGCGAGGCGCGCCTGCAGATCCGACAGTCGACGCCGGCGAAGATCCTCCAGCTCGTCGATGGCCACGATCTTGGCCTGCAGCTCGACCTTCAGTTGTTGTTGCTCGGCATCGGGTCGTATCGCACGCGGGGCGACGGGACGCAGGACGGAGAGCACTCGCGGTTTCCCGGGAGTGGCGGGTAGGCTGACATCAGCCTTCGGGGGATTGGTGGCCGTTCGCATGGTCTCGATGCCGCCGACAGCGTCGTCGATGTCCGCCTTCAGACTCGTCGTGTGTCTTCGGAGGATCTCGATGGACTCCGCGACGGCTGTGATCTCTCGAGCGTAACGGGCGTCGAGAAAGGCTCGCTGCGCGGCGTCGACGAGGCGGCATGCCATGGGCCCATCGGACCAGTCGATGGCGATCGTCACCGTGCTGCCGCCCACGGTGTTTCCGCCATCGCTGGTCCAGACCACCAGCTTCGTCTCGAGCCGTCTTACCAGGGCGTCGAGTTGCTCGGCCTCGGAGTCCTCGCGCCCATGGACGAAGGTCACGACAGCGTCTCTGGCTCGCTGAACGGGCGCGCGATGCTCCTTGGTGTACCGAAGCAGGTCGGTCTGCTGGATGAGGGCCAGCAGAGTCTCCTGCCGGAGGACGGTGTCGGCTGCGGAGCGCGTCAGGGAGTCTGCGCCGGGCCCGTCACCGCGAACAGTCAGAGCAGAGGTGGGCTGGGCAAGAGCCTTTGTTTCGACGTGATACGTCTTCGGAAGGACGAAGAACGATCCTATCGTCGCTCCCAAGATCGAGACGAAGACCGCGGCGACGAGAGGGCGGTGCCGGCGAACCGAGCCGAGCACGAAGGAGGCATAGTTTCGGGCTTTCTGGCGATCGCGGCGGTCGAAGAGGCTGGCATTGGCTTCAAGGGTCTCGGATTCTTCGTCGTTGCTGTTCATGTCCATGCTCTCACGAGCCGGAGAGCACGAAGCGGTCCAAGGGGGAGTGAGCCGAGACGGCAGAGATCGGCAGCCGAAACCGGGGGCTTTTGCGGGTTAGGCCGCGCGTCGGGCGGACCGAAGCACCCAGTTCAGCGACACGATCGCCACATGCAGGCGTTCAGCAAGGGGCAAGAGAGCACGCGTCGAGGGCAGGCCCACGGCCATGTCTCGGCCGCCCGTACACATATCGCGGAACAAGGGCTCGAGGAACTCGTCGATGTACGCAGAAGAGTCGTCAGCGAGGGCCGAGGCGCGGACCGGTGTGCCGTACCCAAGCTCCTGGACGAGCACCTGGACGTCCTCGAGGACGTCGCCACACCACACGTAGGCTTCGGACAGATAGGAGACGATGGCCGGGCCGCCTGGAGTCAAGGGCAGATGCTGGAAGACCACGCTGACGTGCAGCTGATAGAGCGCGGACCGGACGTCTGCGAGGCACGCGATGCACCAGTCGAGCTGCGGGCTCGACGACATCTCACGTACCCCCGTCGACCAGAGGTGCAGCATTCGGATGCGAGAATCGAGGAGGATGAACGCCTCGTCGAGCGCCGCCTCGCGATCGCGCTGAGATCTCGCAGCCAGGCGTCTGTCTCTACGGGCGGGCGGAGACCGACGAGGACTCCCGGTGAATTCCGGGGCTGGACGGGGTGCGCGGAGCATGGGGCGGTCCTTTCGGGTCACGCGTCTCGACGTCCCGAAGGTGCACACAGCGTACCGATGCGGCGCCCACGACCATCCATGGCGCTCGACGCGGAGGCGTCGACGAAGCGAGTGATCAGTGTCCTCAGCCGGTCTTGCGCGCCCTTCTGAGTGAAGGTGTGGTCGGCCCCGTCCACAATCTCGAGGCGGAAATTCCCCTCTCCGTCCATGCTGCTCGCGCCGCCGCCCAGGTGCTGCTCGATCATATCGAGCCCGCCGTCGTTCGCGCTGAAAACGAGCAGCGACCGCACGCCACGGGCGGATACGGCGCGAAGGGTGCGCTCGACCTCGTTGCGCGGCTCGGGAAGGCCACGCCACCGAGCCATCACGCCTCTCAATCGAACGGCAGCCCTGGAGGCAGATCGCTTGCGTACGGCTCCCACCACCCCGCGGACGTCCAGCTCTCCCCGAAGTGCCAGGGTCCAGACGCTGGGGCGACACAGCGCTCGAAGGTAGTAGCGCGTCGACTTGTAACTCTTCCTCGTGGACAGCTCGATCGGATCGCCCTGCTTCCACTCGAAGGTCTGCGGATTGATCACGATCTGCGCGGCGACCCGGGTGTCCTCCGAGCTCGCATGGAAAGCGAGAAACCCGCCGGAGCAGATGCCGACCAGAACGAAGCGCTCCATCCCTCGGATGCTGGTCAAGAAGGTCATGGCCGCCTTGACGTCCGCGACAGAATCCTTGGAGTAGATGCGATTTTCCGCCATTCCAGGCGTTGGACCACCGTCTCCGAGACCGCCCGCGTCGAAGCGGAACGCGGGGTAGCCGCGAGCAGCCAGGTCGCGTGCCAGAGACACGTAGAGCCGGTTCGGGCCGACTCGATGGTTCGCGCCCGCGTTGAGGAAAACGACCGCCGTTCGCCCGCCGCGGGGCTCTTCAGCCTCCGTGAGAATCCCGAAGAGCCGGTGGCCGGCTCCGAACGACAGGGCCTCTTCGCGCACCGCGTGACGCGGGGCGTGACTCCATGCCGCGAGGACCGCGCGAGGACCGGGGCCGACGACGGGGCGGCGCGGGATCACGGTCGCGGGCCGGCGGAGCCAGGCAACGATAGTGTCCAGCGTTGGGGACGGAACGACGGCGGTCTCGGGATGGTCCATCATGCGCGCGTATCCCGGCTCGGCGCGAAGCTCAGTCTCGACGCCGCATCCCCGAAGGTGCAAAGCGAGCTGCTCCTCCACCGTAGGCAAGTCATCGCGCGGGAGAACGAGGGCCCGCTCGACGAAGCGATCTCGCAGCGCGAGCAGGCTCGTGGTCGACAACTCACGGAGGGTGGGTTCGAGGAGGTCACCGGCATCCTGCCCGACTTGCGCCGCGGGGCCGCTGCCCGGCCTGAGCAACTGCAGTGCGCGATGCTCCCGGACGTAAGCGCGACCGGAAACGGCCGGAGCCCAGAGGACGAGGGCTCGGATGTCCCGGCGCTCGCCGGCGGCAAGCGCGGCCAGCGTCGCGCCGAGCCGGACGCCGAACAGGTCGATGGACGTCACCCCTGCGATCAAACGAAGTTCGTCCACAGCGGCGCCAATACTGTCGAGCCACGCCCGGACTCGATCGGGCTCGTCGCTCCGCCCGGAAGAGTCTCCGGTCCCCTGATAGTCGAACCGGAGAACGTCGAACCCGGCCGCCGCGAGACGTCTGGCCAGGTGCCGGTACGTGCGGTGCGCGCACATGGCTTCGTAGCCGAGCGGATTGCAGAGGACCACGCCGACTCCCAGCGCCAGCTCCGGCTCCGCAGCATGGTAGATGCCCATGAGCTGGCTGCCGTTGGGTCCGAACACGACGGGGGTCACGGTAGGCTCCCCGTTGGGCTCGCCAGGATCATTGTCGGCGCGAACGCATGGCTGTGGACGCACAGTTCCCTCGAACGCCTGCGGGGCGCAAGATCGGGGCCGTGAACCAGGTCGAACACTGAGGCTGTACTTCCGGCCTTCGACGCATCGATCGGCGGAATGCGAAGAGCGGCTGGCATTCGACGCCGAGGCGATCAGGTGACCGTGACCACGAATGCCACGCGTTTGCGCCTATCCTGTGTCCGGTGCCCAAGGCCGACGAGTCACCCGTGAGTCCGAGCGCGAGCAGCGCGGACGCTCCCGACGTCGACGCTCGCACCGCAATCCTACTGGCCATCAAGAACGCCTTCACGTTGGGCGGAGCGCTCGTTCTCACCTGGAGTATCGCGCTCGCCATGCGCGTCGTGCTCCCGCGCCATCTTGGCCCGACGCTCTTCGGAACGTTGAACTGGGCCGACGCGTTCACTGCGACGTTCTTCGTCGTGCTGGGCCTGGGGATGGACAGCTACATCCGGAAGGAGGTGGCGGTCCGCCCGGGGATCGCCAGCGAGTTCTACGGCGGCGCGGTCATCGTTCGGCTGGTCGCGACGCTCGGCCTGCTCGCGACCATCGGCGTCATCCTTCATTTCACGCATCGGTCGGCCGACGTGAGCGCAACCGTGTTCCTCTATGCGCTCGCCCAGCTCGCCGTGACGACCAACGGCACCCTCGGCGCGATGCTCCACGCACAGGGACGGGTGCGGGGAATGAGCGCCCTCTCCGTCGCCACGAAGGTGGTCTGGGCGGGCGGGGTGCTGTGGGCCATCGTTGCCGACAGCGGCCTCTGGGCATACGGGGCCTCCTACCTCGCGTCCGAGGCCATCGAGGTCGTCGCCCTCACATGGCTCGCGCGCCATCACCTGGGCCTTGCCTTTCGCGTGGACGTCGCGGCTACGAAGAGGATGCTGCTGAGCAGCCTGCCATACTACGTGGCGGTCATCGCCACGACCGCCTACGGCAAGCTCGACGTTACGCTCCTCGAGTTCACGGCGGGTAGCAAGGAGGTGGGTCTCTACGGTGCGGCGTCCACACTTGCCGGGCTCACGCTGCTCGTCACGCCCATCATCGGATGGGTTCTTGCCCCGATGCTGGCGCGCGCGGCGGAGCGCTCGCGCGCCGAGTTGTACGAGCACGTGTGCCGCTCGCTGGAGCTCGTCCTGACCGTGGCCATTCCGGCGTCGATGCTCATCAACCTGGGGGCGGATGTGTGGATCCAGGTCGTGTTCGGAACCCCCTACGCCCACGCCGCCACCGCGCTGCGCGTGTTGGCGACGATGTTCGTGCTGACCTACGTGGCGATCATCTATGCGATCACGCTGATGATGCTCGAGCGCGCCTGGACTCTGGCGTGGATCTCGGTCGCGGGCCTGGTCGTGAACGCCGGGCTCAACCTGTTGTTCGTCCGCCACTCCGTCGCGACTCTGGGGGAGGGCGGGGGCGGAACGGGATGCGCCGCGGCGATGTTGTGCACGGAGATTTTCGTGACTCTTTGCATGGTCATTTGCATCGGGCGCGGGGCGTTTGATCGCCGCAGCGTCAAGACCGTCGCGCGAAGCGTGCTCGTCTACGCGGTCGTCGTGGTGGCGCACGTGCTGCTGAGTCCGATCGGCCCGGGCCGTCTGGCGATCGACGGCGTCCTCTATCTCGTGCTGGCCGTCGCGATCGGCGCCCTCCGACCGCGGGACATGCTGCCGACGATTCGGCAGGCTCTGCGACGAAAGGCCGGAATCGAGGGCAAGTAGGGTTGCGAGTGACCTTTGGCTCGGGCTAACGTCCGAGCCAACTTGGGCCCCGCCGAACTTCGTTCCTGGCTCGTGGTCGTGGCGATCGTTTCCACGGGCTGCGGCAGCACTGGTCCGTTCGTCTGGGCGAACCAGCTCGGCGCGGACGAAGTGGGCTCCGCCGACTACATGATCTCTGCGGGGGACGTGGTGAGCATCCGGGTCTTCGGCCAGGAGGCGATGTCCACACACGCGAAGGTGCGTAGCGACGGGAAGATCTCCATGCCGTTTCTCGGCGACGTGCTCGTCGTGGGGAAGCCTCCTGCGGTGGTCGCACGAGAGATGGAGGCGGCCCTCAAGAGCTTCATCAACGCGCCGAACGTCACGGTTTCGGTCGACGAGTCTCAGGCGACGACCGTGTCGGTCATCGGCGAAGTGGCGCACCCGGGGACGATCGCCATCGAGCGCAACGCAGGCCTGCTGCAGGCCCTCGCCAACGCGGGTGGGCTCACCGAGACGGCGAGCCGCGACGACATCTACGTGCTGCGCGCGACGCCGGTGCCCCGGCGCATCCGTTTCACCTACGAGCTCCTCACGAAGAACCCGCCGACCTCGACGTTCCGGCTCCGTCCCGGCGACGTCGTGGTCGTCGAGTGAGCGATGCTGCACGCGCTCCCATTGTCGGCGGCGGCCGACGGCGTCTTCACGCTCAGCGATCGCACCGAAGCGCGTGTCCGAGCGCCGGATCCAATCACCAACGCGGTGGCGCTCGATCTCGACACACTCATGGACGCGCGCGCGGTCTGGACGCCGCACAACGCCACCTACACGCTGGCCGATCTGCCGCGCTTCACGCTGCTCGATTACAATGGCGCCGCTATCCAGCCCGCGGTCCTCGACGGTGTCTTCGCCGCCGCCGAGTGGCGGCTCCCTCGCGTGCGGATCCGACTCGAGGAGACCGCGAGCTACGGTCAGCTGAGCTTCGAGTCGCTGTCGGCCCTCTCCGCCCCCGGCACGCCCGAGCCTACCCCCAATCCAACGGGGCAGCCTCCGCCGCTCGCCACCGCCACCCTCGTTCCGAAAACGAGCCAGTCGATTCTCTACGGCGCATCGGAGACGTCCGTCGGCTCGACGCTCCTCCTCCGACGGTGGACGGTCCTGACCAGGGTCGGGTACCAGCTCACCGGAGGCGTCGACAGCACTGCACAACAATATCTCCCGTTCCAGCAGGGCCCCTTCGCCGAGGCCACCGCAGACTACGAGCTCGACGCTCACGATCATGTCGCGACGGTGGTCAACGGCTCCGACACGTCGTTCTCCGCCCCCGCGAACACGGAGGACGTGCTGGCCGAGATCGAGGAGCAGTGGAGGCACCGGTGGGGTCGCACGACCGAGACGTCGCTCGGGGCCGGGTGGTACGTGGCGCGCACGCGGGCGGGACTCGATCAGCCCGACGTGTTCGCCTCCAATCCCGTCGCCGAGGCGGCATTCGATCAGCGGTACCGGCGCGGCGTGAATCTGGCGGAGCTGCGCCTCGACGTCCGACTGGCACCGTTCATCAACCGTCTCACCGGCCTCGTCGACGAGCAGATCCGGGCCATCGTCGAGGGGAGCTGGACCCACCGGCGCTTCAAGCTTCGCGCGTTCGCCAGCGGCGCCGAGTCCGTCGACCAGGGGACGGCCACGTCGGCCCGCTACGGGACCGCAGAGCTCGACGCCGCATACAAGGTCAGCGAGTGGCTGACGTTCGACAGCGGAGTCCGGGCCCTCTATCAGGAGCAGAACGCACCAGGTCCCACGGGGAGCGCGTCGCCGTTCGTCGAATCGGCGTTCTCGCAGGGCGTCGTGTTCTTCGCGGCGACGATCCGCGCAGTGAAGGCGAGGTTCTGATGCACTCGGGGGGGCGACGAGCGGAGCCTGCCGGCCGGAAACGCTTGCGCCTGGGGCACCTTCCCGTGGACGATCTCACCTTCGCGCAAGCGCTCGAGGCCATCGCGACGATGGTCGCCAGCGGTCGCGGCGGGAGGGTGTACACGCCCAACGTCGACCACGTGGTCATGGCCCATCACGACGAGCGTTTCCGCAACGCGTACGAGGCCGTCGATCTCTCGCTCGCGGACGGCATGCCCTTGCTGTGGGCGGCGCGCATGCTGGGCCAGCCGCTGCCCGAGAAGATCTCGGGGTCCGACCTGGTGCTTCCGCTGATGGAGCGCGCCGCGCGGGAGGGGTGGCGGGTGTACCTTCTCGGTGGCGCCGCCGGCGTCGGCGCCATGGCCGCCGAGCGATTGGTCGAGCGCTTCCCTCGCATCGTCATCGCCGGCACCGACGCGCCGCGCATCGACATGGACGCGCCGGCAACGTCTCGATCTCCCGTGCTCGACAGCATCCGCGCTGCGAACGCCGATCTGGTCCTCGTGGCGCTCGGCGCTCCCAAGCAGGAGCTGTGGATCGCCGAGGCCGCGACGGACCTTCGCCCCGCGGTGCTCCTCGGTATCGGGGCCGCAGTCGACTTCATCGCCGGCGCGGCGAGGCGTGCCCCCGGGTGGATGAGCGCGTCCGGGCTGGAATGGCTCTTTCGACTCGCGCAGGAGCCACGTCGCATGTGGAGGAGGTACCTGGTGCGCGATCCCGAGTTTCTGGTCATCGTCCTGCGCGACCTGCTGAGATCGCGGGGGTCGCAACAGAAGTGACACGTCGCGTCCGCGCGCTCAATCCGATTCGCCCTGTCGCGCTGTCCGGACCCACGCGTCCGCGCCCTTGCGCGTCCGCCGAAGGCGCAGTGTCGCCTTCCACGCCATGTAGGCCGGCGCGTAGCCGAGGGTGGCCAGACCGCGCGCGCCCGTGCCGGAAACCTGCCATCCTCGTGCCACGTAGGCCACGAGGCAGACGCCGCTGGCCCCGAAGAGGAGGAGCGCAGCGTTCGGGCGTCGAGCGACCAGGGCCAGCGCCACGGATGCGGCCGTGCCGAGGACCGTCGCCGTCACGAGAACCGAGAGCGGAGGGACGAGGACGTCCGCGGCGAGATCGGCGAGTACCCGATTGCGCTCCCTGATGGCCCGCGTGACAAGCGGGATGGCGTGCCGCTTCGCCATCTGCAGGCGCCCGCCTTCCCACCGGGCGCGCTGCGTACGCGACGCCTTCTCGGAAGAGACCATCTCGCCGTAGACGTGCGCCTCTCCGGCGTAGTGAACGCGGTGTCCTTGCTCACCGAGCCGTATGCCGTACTCGAGATCCTCGACCACGGAGAACGCGTCGTGCGGCACCTCTCGGAGCAGATCCGTCGCGAAGCACATGCCGTTGCCTCGAAGGCCGCACGACACCCCGAGGTTCTCGCGCCCCGCCGAGCGAACGATGTGGAACATGCCGAATGCGATCGCCATCAGCCGCGTGCGCCACCCCTCGTGGGGGTTGCGGACGGCGTAGTCCGCCTGAATCGCCTTCGCGCCCGCCTGGAGCCGCGCGTCGAACGCGCGCAAGAGATTCGTGGAGACCACCGTGTCTGCGTCGACCACGACGACCGCATCGGTCTTGCCTCCCGCGATGCTGGCCTCGAACGCGTGCGCCAGCGCGTACCCCTTGCCTCGCAGCGCCTCGTCGTGACGCTCGAGCACCCGGGCTCCGGCAGCGCGCGCGCGTGAGGCGGTCTCGTCGCTGCAGTTGTCCGCGACGACGACGACCTCGAAGAGGTCGCGCGGGTAGTCCATGTCGGCGAGACTTTCCACTGTCTGCGAGATCCCCGCGGCCTCGTCGTGCGCCGGGACGATGACCTGGAAGCGCGTCCGCGGCACGCCGCAGGTGAACGGCTCCCTTCGCCGCGACCGGAGTGTCAGGAGCAGCAGATAGCCGCTAGCGAACGCGACGGGTACCGCAGCGCATGCAAGGAGGGCCGATGCGAGTTTCACGCGACTTCCCACGGAGCGACCATCGAAGCTGCCTCGCGCGCTCCATCAGGTCAAGCGAGGTCCGCGGTGAGGTGGGCCACGTCGACCCGAGGGCACCGGCGTGGTAACGACACGGGTCTTGAAGGTGCCGAAAGCGCCGGCGTTTCACATCCCGTCGCTGGACGGCGTACGGGCGGCTTCGTTTCTCGTCGTCTTCGTAGCGCACGCGGGTCTACCGGACCTGATTCCGGGTGGGTTCGGGGTCACGGTGTTCTTCTTCCTCAGTGGGTATCTGATCACCACGCTGATGCGTCTGGAGTGGGAGGCGCTCGGGACCGTCAGCCTCAAGCAGTTCTACTTGCGACGGGCGCTGCGAATCCTGCCGCCGTTCTACCTGACGCTGGCCCTCGCCACCGGGGCGGCAGCACTTGGTGTCCTGCCCGGTGGTTTCTCGTTCTCGGCGGTCCTCGCGCAGGCCCTGCATGCCGCCAACTTCTGGATCATCCTCCACGGCTACCCGGGGCAGCCGGGCGGCACCGGCGTCTACTGGTCGCTCGCCGTGGAAGAGCACTTCTACCTGGTATTTCCGCTTGTGTTCATCGCGCTTCGGAGGTGGGTGCACACGCACGGGGGCCGCGCCACCATCCTCTACGTCATGTGCGCCGCGATCCTCGCGTGGCGCATGGTCCTCGTCCACGGCCTCGACGCGAGCTTGGACCGCACGTACGTGGCCAGCGATACCCGCATCGATTCCATTCTCTACGGCTGCGCGCTGGCCGTGTATGGCAATCCAATGATCGACGGTCCGTCGCGCTTCTCGGAGGCCTCGTGGAAGTGGGCCATTCTCCCCGTGGCGGTGGGGGTGCTCCTATTCTCCTTCCTCTATCGTGGCCCCGCCTTTCGTGAGACGACCCGCTACAGCCTGCAGGGGCTGGCGCTGACGCCCGTGTTCGTCACGGCGATTCGCTACCCGAGATGGCTCGTGTATCGCCCACTGAATACCCGCGCGGCGAGCTTTCTGGGCGTCCTCTCGTACTCGCTTTACCTCGTGCACCACGTGATCTTGTTCATCGTTCAGGCGCGCCTCGCGATTCACCCTGTCGGACAGGCCGCCGTCGCGCTTGCGCTCTCCGTCGGTCTGGCCTGGACGATCTATCGATTCGTCGAGAAGCCTTGCGCGGCCCTTCGCAAGCGGTTGTCGCGCGCATCGCAGGTGCGCGCAACCGGAAGGGTTGTCGCATCGTGAACCGGACCTTCGTGCCCTTCGCGCTTCTCGTGGCCGTCGGAGGCGGTTGCAAGGGTGCAAGCTCGCGCAGCGGTCTGGGTTCGACGCAGGCGCCGCCCGCCCTGACCGGGACGACGGCGGAGGCGCCGCCGACGCCGCCGCCTTCGGACCCACCGCCGGTGCTGAGGGGAAACGCTGCCATTCCGAACCCGCTCATCTCGCGCGGTAAGCCCGTCTTTGCGACGAGCCTCGTGCGGTACGCGCATCCGGAGGCCGTCGATGACGGTGTCTACAATACGTTCGCGGGCACCTGGAACGCTGGCTCGCCGAGCGCGTCGCAGCCGGCCACGGTGGCCATTCATGTCGGTGCCGGCCCGAAGCGGGTGCTGGTCGAGTGGAGCGCCGCCGGCAACTTCAACTACACGGACACGGAGTACGGGAGTCCCGGCAGCTATCGGATCGAGACGTCATCCGACTCACGGGACGGTAGCGACGGAACCTGGAAAGTGGCCGCCACCAACACGAACTGTACGGTGCATGCACAGGAGCATGTCGTCGACTTCGGAGGGCAGAGCTGGGTCCGCATGGTCATCACGGGCATGCCTCCGAAGAGCCCCAACGGCGTGCAACTCGACGAGATCGAGGTGTACGACGTGTCCGATGGCGTGGGTGACTCGTGGTTCTTCTTCGGGGACAGCATCACGGCGCTCACTTTCAACAGAACCACCCCGGATCACCAGCCGAGCTTCGCCGCGCTCGTTCACGAAAAGTACCCCCGCTTCTTTCCGGCGATGATCAACGGGGGCATCGGAGGGGAACGGATGGAGCAGGCGGCGGCGCGCCTCGACGCGTGCCTGGCGCTCAACCCGGACATGCGCTTCTGGGCGATCGGGTTCGGGACGAACGACGCCGCGGGCAACAACGTGGATACGTCGTCGTACCGGCAGCTTCTTTCGACGGTGATCACGAAGGTGAAAGCTGCGGGTCACATCCCGATCGTAGCCAAGATCCCTTTCAGCTCGGACGGCAGCCACGAGACGGCTCCCGCGTTCAACCGAGTGATCGCCGAGCTCACGGCGCAGAACGATCTACTCCCTGGACCGGATCTGTACGCGTGGTTCGCGGCCCACCCGGAGCAGCTACGGGACGGCATTCATCCCACGGACGCGGGGATCCTCGCCATCAACAGGCTCTGGGCCGAGGCGGTGGCGCGCGCCTACGCGAGGTGAGCGCTCGCGGTCGAGCACGCTGGCCATTTCGAGCGTGCTTTCGGATCCGGGTGTACTAATCTCATCGTCGTACATGGCTCCGCCGCATCCGCAAGAGCGCCGGCAGTATCGACGCATCCAAACGGCGCTCTACTGCCGCCCCGCCGGGATGAAGTTCCTCGCGCGACAGCAGGAGCCCATCGACGTCAGCCTGGGAGGCGTGCGGATCTACAGCGACAACATGATGCGAGTGGGGGACTTGCTCAAGATGGAGTTCTTCCTCCCGGACGTCGAGGCTGTCACGTACACCGCCGAGGTGGTGTGGATCGACCCCCTCGCGGAGGGGGGCCCCGCGAAGTTCGACGTCGGGCTGAAGTTCGTCCAGCTCGAGCCCGGGGCGCTGCAGCTCCTGCTCAAGGTCCTGGGACCGCCTGACGAGTGAAGTGCGGCGAGGAGAGAGCGTCGCTCACGAGTGGCCGCCGGGCTTCCAGAAGTTGCCGCTCAGCACGAGCGCGTAGAGAGCTCGAAGGGACGTCTCGTAGTAGTTGTCGACCGTCAGGGACATGAAATATCGCGTGAAGCGATCAACGCGGTCCTGACTCTTCGACATGGCTGCGATCGCGTAGCCACCGTTGAAGCAGTCCGAGCCGTTCCAGCGCGATCCGGGTCTCGCCGTCCCGTCCGTGTTGTAGCCGTCGAAGAGCTGGCTCGGGCCCATCGCGTCGGCCCAATCGGAGATCTTGTCGGTGACCGTCTTCGCGGCGGGCGTGCCGAACCAGAGATAGTCGAGCGCCGCGCGCCAAGGGACGCGGCAACCATTGTAGTCGACGTAGCTCTGACCGGCGACCGTGCCGTCTTGATTCACCGCGTTGGCGACCAAGCCGGTGGCGGCGTCGCGATTGGCGATCCATAGCGCCTCGGCGTCGCCGGCGGCCTTGCCCCAGAAAGCGTCGCGGGTGAACCCGGCGAAGACACGGTCGTACCCGGGCGTCCAGTACGAGCTGTTGCTGGCGCTGCACCCCTTGTCCCAGTCTCCGTTCGTCGCCATCGCGCGACCCGTCGCGCCGCACGTCGTGAAGTCGTGGGTCCTCATCGCCCTCAGATAATCGACGGCCGGCTGTCGGTACGCCTCGCCCCACTGGTCGACCGCCGCCACGAGTGCGAGGGCGATGTCCGCGTCTCCATCGGTCGCCGAACCGGCGCCTCCCACGGACACGTCGAAGCCGGCGCAGGTGACCTTCCAGCCCATGAGGGCGCTCGCGCTGAAGTTCCTCCGCGCGAACCTCCAGAGACCGTCGAACTCCGCCTTCTCGCCGAAGTAGACGGTGAGCAGCATGCCGTAGCCCACTCCCTCGGAGACCGTCGATCCCGCCGGAGACTGAAACTCGACCCGGTAGGTGCCGTCACCGCAGTCGCTCTTCAGGTACTCGCCCTTCCACTTCGCATACATGGCCGCCGCGTCACCGGAGCTGAGCCGGGCGGGGAGGAAGCCCGCCACGTAGCCCCCACCGTGCGGGAATGGTTTGCTCCCGGTGGAGGCCTGCCGTGGCGCCGCTTGCTGAGGCGCCGCCTGCGGAAGCACCGTCAGACGCGGCGCCGGCACCTGCGGTACCGGCGGTGCGACAAGCGCCACGCACGCGAGCCCCGCTCCACGGATCCATCGCACGAGCGATCCGCTACTGCCCCTACCCTCGAGCGCGAGCATGACATTCACTTGCGAGCCACCAAGTGAAACCACCATGCGTCGCTCGTGTCGTCGTCGGGCGACAGCTGCCGGCCGTCCGCGCTGGCCCAAACGAGCGGGTGGGGCTGAAATCCGCTACTCGAGAGCTGCTCGAGCTGATTCTGCAACGTGACGTAGTGGATGAGGATGCCGTGGTCGTGCGCAGAGGCGTTTCGGATCGAGTAGCCGTCACCCTCGTCATTGAGCTTCGAGTATCTCCCGTAGTTGCGAACGGTTCGCGCGGCGTGCAGCATCGCGACCACGACGCGCCCCGCGAGCTTCACGGGGTTTCGCGTCTTGTGGACCCCGAAGCTGAGCTTCTCGCGGTACCCGGGTCCGTTTCGGTTGTGCGCCGAGAACAGGAAAGCTCCGCCGGTCCGGAGGACCCGGTGGGCTTCGCGCAGGATCGTGACCCGATCGTCCGCGTTGACGGCGTCGATGCCGTTGAAACTGAAGACGACGAGCTGGAACGAACCGTCGGCAAACTGCGAGAGGTCGCGCGCGTCCCCTTGAACGATCCGCACGCCAGGATGCTTCTGGCGGCACACGCCTACGAGCTCGGGAGTGTAGTCCAGCCCTACGTAGTCGCGACTGATGCTGCGGAGCAGGGACACCGTCCTGCCCGCACCGACGCCGAGGTCCAGGATCGGCTGGTCGGCCGCGTCCGCCCGAACGCACTCGAACGCGGCTCGCTCGCCCGGGTCGGTCCATCCTTCGCGGTCCCGAAACGACTGCACCGTGGATGGAGCACTCCAGGCTCGTCGGTTGATCCCATCCATCCGCCGTGACGCTTCGGACGACCGGTCTTGAGTCTGGCCCATGGGTCCCCTCATCCGGAGCACGCGCCGTGCCGACGTATGGCTGGTGCACTCATGGGGCACTCCGCTGCCGTCCTGATGCGGAGACTTTGGCGGTTTGCTCTCGGCTTCGCAGGATGCCCTGAACAGGTGGGGCGCGTCGGTCTCGTTCCGCGGCCTCGGCTGCTGGCTCGGCCTTTGCGTGGGGCGGCCACTCGCCCACCTCAAAGGAGTCCCTCACATGGCCAATGCCCTGCGATCGCCGAGCGAGCTGCACCTGCGGGGGGACCTCGTTCGCCTGCGGAGTTACGCAGCGACGGCTCGGTCTCTGATCGACGAGCTCGACCGGTTGGTCCCCGTGTCCGGCGCGCGTCGCAATCAAGAGGCGCTCACCGTTCTCGGCGAGCAACTCGCCGACGAGCTCGCCCGCCTGGGGTGCCGGCTGCTCGAATGTGCGGCGAGTGTGGCGGATGTGCCTCCGTTGCGCTCCGAGCTCGATTGACGCGCACGATCACGATGACGGGCGCCGCAGGTACGGCACGCTCGGGTGGACCTGACCAAGAAGCGCTTCGACGTATTTGGTGAGCTGACCCATGGTGAAGGGCTTCTTGAGGAACGCGCTCGCGCCGGCCTCCTCCGCGCTCGCCATCTCACCCGCGAAACTGGAGTGACTCGTCACGAGGATCGGTACACTCGTGAGCCCGAGCGGTCCACGGATGTACTCGCACAGCTCGTAACCTGACTGTGTCGGTAGCTCGAGGCCGACGCAGACCAGATGGGGCTGTCGGACTGCCAGATGCACCACGGCGGCAGCGTAATGATGAGTGCCGGCGACCTCGAAGCTCATTTGTTCGAGATGGCGGGTCATGGCCTTCTGCAAGGTAGGGTCGTCTTCCACGATGAGCGCGAACCGAGTCATGCCGTCCTCCGTCAGCTGGCTCCCCGCCCGGTCAACACGACCGGCACGGTCCTCCAGATCAGACCGAAGTCGCCAGCGAGGCTCCAGTGGTCGATGTACCGCATGTCGAGAAGCATCCAGTCCTGGAACGAGATCGCGTTTCGGCCGCTGACTTGCCACACGCACGTGAGTCCCGGCCGCACGGACAGGCGTCGACGTTGCCAGGCCTCGTAGCTCGCGACCTCGTTGGGGACAGGCGGACGCGGGCCGACGATCGACATGTCGCCGCGGAGCACGTTCACGAGCTGCGGGAGCTCGTCGATGCTGTGCTTGCGCATGAACCGCCCGACGGCGGTCACCCGCGGGTCGTGCTTCATCTTGAAGACGGGTCCGGTCTGCTCGTTCTGGGCCGCGAGGAGCGCCTTCAGCTGCTCGGCGTTCGCGACCATCGAACGGAACTTCAGCATGAGAAAGGTGCGCCCGTGCAAACCGACGCGCTCCTGCCCGAAGAGGACCGGGCCGCGCGAGGTCAGCTTCACGAGGACCGCGGCGGCAATCAGGAGCGGTGACAGAGCCACAAGCGCGGCACCTGAGGCGGCGATGTCGAACAGGCGCTTCACGAACAACTGCAGGGGTTTCACATGCACGCTGCGGAAGTGCGCGTACCCATCGTCCTTGGCGCCGACGCAAGTGAGCCTCGCCCGCGTGAGGCGGTAGGCACAGGTGGGGAGAGCGAACGGCACGCCGTGCGTCTCGCACGTCCGGATCGCCGCCTGAACCTGTGCGCCATGCTCGCTCGCCGTCGAGGCCAGGTAGACCTCGTCGACGGCGTACCGCCGGAGCGTCGACTCGAGATCGTCGATGGTGCCGAGTAGGGGCGCCTGCAGGCGAGCGTGCGGCGCTTCGTCGTCGAAGCGCAGGTAGCCTACCAGACGCTGACGCGCCATACCGGCGCCGACCTCCGCGCCTGTGAGCCGGCCGAACGGTCCTATACCCACGATGATCACGTCGGTGCCGCGTCGCGCTCTCCAGAGTCGCATGCCCACGATGCCCATTCGCAGGAGCAGGACGGTCGGCAGCAGCGCGATGAGGGAGCGGCCCGGGTGAAGCGTCGCCCCAACCCGGGGGAAGACCAGCAGCAGGAACGCGATGGGCGCGACGACGGCCGCGACCATGACCAGCGTCAGCGCGACGTCCCCGAGGAACCCGCGGCCGTTGGTCGCGGAATACTGGCCGAGAGCGCGACTCACGAGCAGCCATAGCGTCGTCGCCACGAGCAACACGCCGATGGCGACCTTCCAGTGGAAGACCCCTTCCTCCATGGCGGCGGCAGACGATGCGATCCCGAGCAGGAGCGCGTCGCCCATCCGACTGCGCTTTTGCGCTCGTTCGGGGGAGGACTCGGGATCGGGCTTGGACATGAATACCGACTAAGCACTTGGCGTGCCGTGGGAGCGGCACCGGCGCCATCGCGTGCGATTTCGCCTGTTTTCGCGCGAATCGAGGCCACGTTTCCTTCCGGCCACCCGGGAGTGACGTGGAACGACGACCGCATCGCCGCCACGTGGCAACATGGACTCGAACGACGGCCCGCGGGTGAAGCAAGACACGCGACGGCAGAGGTCATGACGTCCCGACCCCGCGTCGCACGCGACGTGTGTCTCGGTCTTCTCAGTACCTCTTCGCGCGCTGCCAACGGTATAGCGTCGAAAGGTCGATGCCGAGCGTCTCAGCCGCTCGTTCCTTATTTCCGCCGCTCTCGGCGAGGACCCACTCCGTGTACGTCCGGCTCAAGCGCCGGAGCGACCAGGGCGCGCTCGCTGGGAACGGCCAGGTCGATGGGAGCGGCGCCGTGGCGTGAAGCTCGGTCTCGAGGTGGTGGCTATCGATCATCTCGTCGACCCCGAACACGACTGCGCGTTCGATGCAGCTCGCCAGCTCGCGAACATTGCCTGGCCACGACGACCGATTCAGTACGTTCAGCGCGTCTCGCCCGATCGATCGCACCGGGGACTGGGGGGCGCGCCGGCAGGCCTCGCCGAGGAAGTGCGCCGCGAGCGCGGGGATGTCCTCGCGGCGGTCGCGCAAGGGCGGGACAAGCACCGACAAGACGTTGAGCCTGAAGTACAGGTCCTCGCGGAAGCGCCCATCCTTGACGAGCGCTGGAAGATCACGATGCGTGGATGCGAGAACGCGGACGTCCACGTGGTGGAGCCGGTCGCTGCCCACGGGGCGCACGTCGCCGAACTGGAGTACCCGCAGCAGCTTCGCTTGCAGGCCGAAGGACATGTCGCCGATCTCGTCGAGCAGCAGCGTCCCGCCGTCGGCCTCCGTGAGTAGTCCCTTGCGCCCCTGGACCGCGCCGGTGAACCCTCCGCGCACGTGGCCGAACAGCTCGGCCTCGAGGAGCTCATGGGGAATGGCCGACGTGTTCACTGCCACGAAGGGGCGATCGCGACGCTCACTGCGCGCGTGAATCGCGCGCGCGACGAGCTCCTTGCCCACCCCGGTCTCTCCGGAGACGAGCACGGGGGCGCTCGAACGCGCGAGGAAGTCGATGGTGGTCTGCAGGGCCCTCATGGCAGGCCCGGATCCGACAAGCTTCAGGTGCCCCACGTTCGCGGGGGGGGGCGCAACCCTCAGGCTCTCGCTCGGACGCCGCCGACCTTCGAGCGCCGCGGCGACCGCCCTCCGCAGGCGGTCCACGTGGCATGGTTTGGTCACGTACTCGAAAGCGCCGCGCTTGATGGCGTCGACGGCCTGGCCGACGTCGCCCTTCCCGGTGATGACGATGAATGGAAGCGCAGGGTGAGTGCGCCGGAGGCGATCGAGGAGCTCGAGCCCGCCCATGCCATCCATGATGACGTCGCAGATGACGACGTCGAACGTCCGCGCGTCCACGAGCTCCAGGGCGGCTGCCGCGTCCGGTGCAACCTCGCACGCGTGACCGTCGCCCGAAAACAGGCCGCCGAGCGCCTCGCGCATGTCACGGTCGTCGTCAACGACCAGCAGACGCGATTGCATGAGCCCTCGCGTGTTGAGTGTTTGGGGTCACGCGAGCGCCCTCGCAACGTCCGTACCGCTCGACGGCGCGAGCACGTCTCCCGCCTCGAAGAAGGCGTCTCTGGGGCACAGCG
>Ga0182030_10002618_pt1 | contig 38310 bp, 32 predicted proteins | sample 812S3MmetaG_FD_121299 | JGI IMG/M metagenome (GOLD analysis project Ga0182030, IMG submission 121299) | Permafrost microbial communities from Stordalen Mire, Sweden - 812S3M metaG (Illumina Assembly) | ecosystem: Environmental > Terrestrial > Soil > Wetlands > Permafrost | place: Sweden...
ATTGACTTGCTCTGGCTGCTTCCGGGTTCCAAGAACCTCGGCGGTGCCAATATCGAATTGGCCGGGGCTGAAGACCGTGCGCTCCATCTCCGCCGTGCACTGGAGCCAATACAGGCCGACTACGATCTGATCATTCTTGATTGTCCGCCCGCGCTGGATTTGCTCACGCTGAACGCGCTGGCCGCCGCCAATACGCTGATTGTTCCCATGCAAGCAGAGTATTTTGCGCTGGAAGGTGTCTCGGAGCTGATCTCGACGCTTGAACGCGTCCGTGCCGCGTACAATCCCGACCTCACAATCGAAGGCGTGCTGCTCACCATGTATGACGACCGCACCAATCTGGCCCAGCAAGTGACTGAGACGCTGCGTGAGTATTTCCGGGACCGCCTTTTCCGCACCGTCATTCCGCGCAATGTGCGCCTTGCCGAGGCACCCAGTCACGGCAAGCCAGTCGCACTCTATGATGCGCGTTCGCGTGGCACTGAGGCATATTTCGAGCTGTCTGGAGAGTTTTTGGCCCGCAACCAGATCGTGGTTCCCAGGCGAGGCGAAAGCCAGGAGCCGGTGCCCAGCTCTTGATAGTTGAAGCCAGTCAAGCCGCCGATCCAGATTATCTGGAGATGAAGTTTCAGTAAGAGCCGGCACGTATGTCGGCATAAAGGATTTTGAACCATGAGCATTCCAGCTATTGATCCCAAACGACGCGCCTTGGGCAAGGGATTAGATTCCTTGTTGCCACGCGTACAGACTGCGCCCGCAGCCGTTGAAACGGAAGGCGGCAAGCCCCGTGAGATTCCGCTCGATCAGCTCGACCGCAATCCCTTTCAGACCCGCTCGCAGATGAACGAGGAGCAGTTGTCTGAGCTAGCTGCGTCCATTGCTGCCAACGGTGTGGTGCAGCCGATTCTGGTGCGCCCGCTGGCTAACGGGCGTTTCCAACTGATCGCAGGCGAGCGCCGTTGGCGGGCATCGGCGCTCGCGGGCAAAGCAACAATTCCGGCGATTCTGCGCCAAGTCTCTGACGAACAGGCGATGGAGATCACCATCGTCGAGAACCTGCAACGTGCCGACCTGAACCCGATGGAACAGGCCCGCGCCTTCGAGCGCCTCTCTCGCGAGTTCCACATGACCCAGGAGCAGATGGCGGCGCGCACCGGAAAGGATCGCGCCACGGTAGCCAACTTCTTGCGTTTATTGAGGTTACCGACAACTGTGCAGACGCGCGTTGAATCTGGCGACCTCAGCTTTGGCCACGCGCGCACGCTTTTGTCTTTTGAGCATGCTGAAGAAATGGAAAAGGCAGCACAACGCATTGTAGCACTTTCGCTTTCTGTTCGCCAAACAGAAAGCTATGTTCAGGGTCTCCTTCACCCCGAACGCGTTGCAAAAAAGGAAGTCAAGCCTGAACTGCCGATGGATCCCAACGTTCGTGAAGCCCAGGACCGCCTGCAACGCGCTCTGGGTCTGAAAGTCCATATTGAAGACCATAACGGTCGCGGTAAAGTTGTCATCGAATATGCCCGTCTGGAAGACTTTGATACTTTACTCGACCAGTTGGCAGGAGTGTGACGGCAGAAAAATGCGGCGCTCCAGTGCTCAAGCACGATCAAGCGCCGCGCGTCATGGGCCGGAGTTACTATGGCTTGACGATTTTTGCCAATCGCGGGTCTTGCCACAGCGCAGTGAAGACCGGGTCTTTATAGACATCCTTCAAGTCAGTATAGCGACCCTCTTTGGCTCGACCTAGAAAGTCCAAAGCGCCTTCAAGATTGCCGCGCTTGGCATAGGCTTTTGCAATGAAGTAATCGACGCGAGCGCGTTGTTCTGGCGTGCTGACCTGCGCTTGAATGCCCTGTCGGCTGGTAGTCAGGATGTCGGCATTCAGCTCTAGCGCGCGAGAATACTCAGTCATCGCGCGATCCATCTCTCCCAAGCCAATCCAGGCCTCAGCCAGATTCAGGTGAGTGGATGCATTGGTTTCATCCAACGCCAGAGCCTGTTTGAAGTAATTGACGGCAGGCTTGTACTTCTTGTCAAGATAGTTGGCTACGCCAAGGTTGTTCATTGCGCCAAAGTTTTGCGGATCAACCTTGAGCGCCTTGCTGAAATACTTGCGCGCTTCGCCTCTCTGGCGCAACTGAAGTTCAACAATACCCATCTTGTTCAATAGCGATGGCTTTTGCGGATTGCCGCGCAACGCGGCCTGGAAATAAGCGGAGGCCATCAAATAGTCTTCGTGAAGCCGCGCAAGGTCCCCCTTTTCTTCCGCAATCCGGGCACTCTCCAGTTTGTTTTTGTCCGGGGTGGCGGCAGTTGCTGAGGTTGCGCAGCAAACTAGCAGGCCGATTGCTACAAGCATCATGGTGAGTTTTTGCATAAGATCACCTCTTCTGTGAACTAACTTATCGTGGGAGGGCTGCCGCATCCGGCCATCTGCTCTCATCACCGACCTCAGTAGAGTGCAAACGGCGCCAGCCCACAACGCTATACCTGCTACGTTGCAGTCGGTGTGGGGTTAAATTCAGATTACGTCTATTTATGATGTTTAGTTACAGTAATTTATGACACTTTTTGTTTAACCGAGAAGAGAGCCGACTACGGAGCGGGCGGGAGTTAAATCTTGTTACATCAACTTTTATGCGCATTTCTATACGGTTAAACAATGGGAAACCGATCATGGAGAGCTAAGATTACAATCGTTCCTGGTGCGGAAAAATGGCGGTGGAGAAGTCAGGGTCAGTCGATCTCGATGCCCAGCGCGATGAACTGGAGGTGGTGCTCCGGTCAAAATACTTTATGCGTGCGCCGATCCTTGCTCATCTGCTCTCTTACCTGTGTCAAAAGCTCTTTGCCGGTGAAGCCAATCAGGTCAAGGAGTACTCGGTCGGCGTTGAGGTCTTTGATCGCGGACCCGACTTCGATCAGAATTCAGATTCGATTGTTCGCGTGGAGGCAAACCGCCTGCGCAAGCGATTGGCTGAATACTATGCAACCGAAGGCGCGTCGCACCAGTTGCAGATCGCCATTCCGCTTGGGCAATATGTGCCAGAATTCAAGCGGATTGCGACGGAAGAGTGCAAAGCTGCGCAAACTTCAGAAGCGTCGCCCAGCGCACGCCAGACCACTGCACCCGGTCTGGAGAAGCGCACCTTCCGATTTCGTGTAACTCCAGCATGGTGGTTCAGTATAGCGATTGTTCTGTTGCTGATTGGTGCTTCTATCACGCTTTTACAGCGTTCGCACAAACCCTCTCCACAGAGCGTTGCCTCTGACCAAACTGCTGCGCCGCAGATTGAACCGCAGGTTGGGCCGCCCATCGGACAAGAGGTTCGCATTCTGGCTGGCTCTGGCCGTGGCTTTGTGGATCATGCGGGCAAACTGTGGAGCGCCGATGCGTGGTTTGCTGGTGGAACGGCAGTAAAGAATTCGGTGCAGCATATTTGGCGCACGCAAGATCTGGATTTTTATCGTACCAGCCGCCAGGGACAGTTTCAGTACGCCATTCCGCTCAAGAAGGCCATCTACGAACTGCGCCTCCATTTTGCCGAGACGGTCTATGGGCCAGAGTCTACAGGAACCGGTGGCGAAGGCAGTCGTCTTATTACGGTGCGCGTGAATGGAAAGACGTTGGTCAGCCGATTCGACATTGTTGCCGATGCAGGTGGCAGTCGAACTGCCGACGTCAAAGTCTTCCCCAATATTCAGCCGGATTCCGACGGCCAGTTGCACATCGCATTCTCTGGCGAAAATGGGCAACAGGCACTTCTCTCTGCCATTGAAATTCTGCCCGGAATGCGGGGCCACATCCGTCCCGTGCGCTTGCTGGCTCGACAAACACCGTATTACTCCAACGACAGCCATTGGTGGAGTCCAGATAACTACTTTGAAGGCGGTCAACTGGCCACTTATACCACTCCGGTCAATGGAACCGACGATCCAGAACTCTATGAAACCGAACGATGGGGCAACTTCTCTTATGCCATTCCCGTCTCTCCTGGAAAGTACACAGTCTCGCTGTTGTTTGCCGTGCGTCATGGCAACTGGGACCAGCAGTCATCGCAGTCGGACGCCAACCACGCGGCACTTGCCCATATATTCAATGTGTATTGCAACGGCAGTGTGCTGCTTCAGAACTTCGATCTGGCTAAAGAAGCAGGCAGTAGCGACGTGGTTCTCCGCAAGGCCACCGGTTTGGAACCGAATGCTCAAGGTAAGTTGATTTTGACCTTTGTTCCCGTCGAGGGCTATGCAACAGTAACTGGAATCGAAGTTCTCCCCGAATGATTTCTACGAAAGATGGAATCCCTTACAGGGCAATTGCATTTGGACTTTAGAGCAAGCAAGGAAGGGTACGGGCTTCAGCCCGTACAAACCAGAGTGCATAATCGGCAGGGCTTTAGCCCCAGAGGGATGGCTTCTTATGGGAAGAATTCAAGATTGCAGGCGTTCGTGGCACCATTCCTCCAGTCGAGAAAAGCCAATTCTCTCCCAAGCATTCCGTTCCCTCGGGGGCTAGAGCCCCAGTTCCTGCCCCGCATTTTTATGTACGGGCTGAAGCCCGTACCCTTCAACGTTCAAATGCGATTGCCCTGGGATCATTATTTTCCGATGCAGAAGGTAGAAAAAATCAGATTCAGTACGTCGTCAGTCGTGGTCTGTCCGGTCAGCGAGTCCAGCGCGGCCAGAGCGCGGTAAAGATCCAGCAAAATCATCTCATGAGGAATGGCTGTTGCATTGGCCTGTGCGGCGTCGCGCAGTGCCGCCAGTGTTGCTGCGATGGCTTGCTGGTGACGCAGGCTGGTCAGCATCCCGGGCTCAGCTGCGGCTCCGCCTGTTGCCAATTGAACAATCTGTTCGCGCAACTCGGCAATGCCTTCGCCGGTGAGTGCCGAAGTGGAAATTGCCTTAAGTTTGCCCAGTTCCAGTGCTGAGTTGCTGCCAGCAGCCAGATCGCATTTGTTGATCACCACAACAGCAGGCCGACCCTCAACGGTGGCCAGCAGCCCGCGTTCCTCATCGTTCAGAGGCTCTGTCGCATCCAGCACCACCACCACCAGAGCGGCATCGGCCAGAGCCTCGCGGCTGCGCGCAATTCCCATCTGCTCGGCTTCGCCCAGACCTTCGCGCAAACCGGCCGTATCCATCAGTTCCAGCGGAATGCCATCCAAAGAAATTCGCTCGGTCACCAGATCGCGCGTCGTTCCCGGCGTAGACGTCACAATCGCCCGGTCGCGTTCCACCAAGCGATTGAAGAGCGAGCTCTTGCCTGCGTTGGGCCTTCCCACAATTGCCAACGTCAGCCCATCATGAACAATGCGTCCGCGTGCAAACGAGGCTTCCAGCGCACACAACGGCGGAAGCAGATCAGAGATGCGGCCAGCAATCTCAGTCTTCGGGGCCACGTCCACATCGTCTTCGGCAAAGTCGATTCCGGCTTCAAGCAATGCAATCAACTCAACCAGCGATTGCTTTACCGGCTGCACACGCTTGCTCAGTGCGCCGCCCATCTGGCTGGCCGCCACGCGAGCCTGCGTCAACGTTTGCGCCTCGATCAGATCGCGCACCGCTTCCGCTTGCGTAAGATCCAATCGACCGGAGAGAAAAGCACGCTGCGTAAACTCGCCCGCATCTGCCAATCGCGCACCCAACTCCAGCGCACGATTGAGCAGAACACTCAGCACCAACGGCGAACCATGCGCCGCAATCTCAACCAGGTCTTCGCCTGTATACGAGCGCGGTGCGGCAAAAAAAGTAACCAGCGCCTCATCAATGCGCGTGGCATCGCCGTTTGCATCAGGAGTATCCAAAACATCGGCAAGCCGTGCACGTCCATGCTCAAGCGGCTGTCGCAGATACACAAGTTGCGTGGCGATTGAAACAGAGAACGGCCCGCTGAGGCGCACAATGCCAATGCCTCCGCGTCCAGGTGGCGTGGATATCGCTGCAATGGTATCAACACTTCCGTGAGAAAGATCCATAAGCTGCAACTAGTGTAGCGGCTGCGACGCGCAGAGTTATAATCCCACAACGGCGCTCGAATGATTTCTCTGTTTTCAAAATACTCTTTCGGTTTCGCGCATATACCGCAGAAGGGCAGATAACTTGAAACGATTGCAGAAAAAATCCTATTGTGCGTACGTGTTCAAGCAGACCTTCAACGTCCGAGCTTTGACTATTCTGGCCTTCTCTGTTCTAGCGATCAGCTTGTTGAACGCTACCGCGCAGCAGCTATCTCAGCCTGTGTGGCACGGTGTGCTGCATAACTCCACCGGCGCGCCCATTGCCGCCGCAAAAGTTCGATTAACAGCAAACAAAGAATCTGCTGAAGCCGTAACTGCCGCTGACGGCGAATTTCATCTGACCGCACTGCCCGTGGGCCAATATCGGCTGAGTGTGGAATATGATGGCCGCACTGTCCAGTACGCGCAGCCCATTGACCTATCGCTGGCCGCGCCTGCGGTGGTGCTTACTCTTTCCAATAGCGGCGAACTGACAGTTACTGCGCTCAAGGCTCCCGCTGCTACAGGCGGCGAGGAGTTATCGAGTCAAGCGGTAAGCGAGTTGCCGTTGAACAAGCGCGACTTCAGTACGTTGCTCTTGCTGGCCGCCGGAACCATGACGGACACAAACGGAGCTACCAACTTTACCGCGCAGTTTGCCATCAACGGTCAACGCGGTGTGGAAGCGACTTTTGCCATGGATGGCGCTGACATCAGCGATCCTGAGATGGGCGGCGCAACATTTTCCAACTTCAACGTGGATGCGGTTGAGAGCATCGAGTCAAGCTCTGGTTGGATGCCTGCTGAGATAGGCCGCGGCGCAGCTGGCTTCACCAATATCATTACGCGCTCTGGCAAGAGTGGGTTTCACGGATCGGCATTCGAGTTTGTGCGTAACTCGGCCTTCGACGCTCGCAACTACTTTGACCATCCCACCGAAGCCTATCCGGGCCGCATTCCACCCTTCCGCCGCAATGAGTTCGGCTTCACCAACGGAGGTCCCATCTATCTTCCGCATATCTATGACGGACGCAAGCGGAGTTACTACTTTACACAATATCAGGGCTTTCGTCAGGTGCTGGGAACCACGCAGGTGATGCCCGTCCCCACTGCAACCGAGCGTACCGGAATCGACACAATCACTTACTCAGACCGTTCCACAGACACGCTGACAGTTCCGGTCGATTCGGGCATTGCCGGAGTGCTGGCGCGTTATCCGCTGCCGAATTATCCTAACGGAGCTTTCAAGGAGCACACTTATGCAACTGCATCCAAAGTAACTACAAATGCCGATCAATTTTCACTGCGCATTGACCATAACTTCTCCAGCAAGGATAAGTTCTTTGCGCGTTTCAATCTGGATAACCTCGACGGACCCATTACCGATCCCGACCAGTCAGCGATTGATCCCACTTTTGCCACAGAGTACTTTGATCGCCAACGCAACGTTGTTGGCACTTATAACAGAACCGTCTCTCCGCGCTTGATCTTGGAGTCATCCATCAGCATCACGCGATCCACGCCTGGATTTCCCACCACAAACTACACTGATCCGGCTTTGAAATTCGATGATGGACTCTTTGAACCTTTCAACGCAGCAGCCGGATCGGTGACGCAATCCTACGGCAACCTCTTTCAAGGTCGCCAAAACGTGGCATTCAACCCGGCGCATCACGCAATCAAGGTTGGATTTGAAGCGCGTCTCAATCGAGACACCACTTACTTCGGTATCAGTCCCAACGGCGAATATGACTTTGGACTTGGCGTGGCCTATGCACGTGGCCCCATACACTCGGCCAGCGGCAAGCACGACCTTCAAGCCGGCGATCCTTTGCCAGATACGCTGTCAAGTTTTTTGTCTGGCAGTCCATCTTTTTATATAGTCGGTGTCGCACCAAGTTACTTTTCCAACGGCGATCATATTGGTGCCGCAGCCATCAACCGCAATAACTTCAACCTGTATGTGCAAGACACCTGGAAAGTAACTAATCGCTTCACGCTCGACTACGGTCTGCGCTGGGAACTCTATACTCCAATTACCGAACGCGCCCATCGCACCTCCGGCTTTCTTCTGGTCAACGGCACACAGGAGTTTCTGGTCAATCCTCAGCCCGGTTATCGCACAGATTGGAAGGGATGGGGTCCGCGCGCTCAGGCTGCTTGGCAGGTTACCAATAAGTTACAGGCCCATGCGGGCGGAAGCATTACCATCATTCCACCAAATATCTGGCAGGATAACTCACTGACTGGCTCGACGCCATTCGTGGTCTATCCCCGCCTGCTCTCGGCACCCCGCACGCCCATCAGTTATGGGTTTCAGATAACTCCCGCGCAGCTTCCCAATACCTATACTCCAACAGGAGAAAACATTTTTGCCTCTGGACGCGCCGACTCAGTCGCGCCGAACACTGTGATGGACGTGGATCGCTACGAGCAGGATATGGCCGCATTGACTTCGGGCAACGTGGTTACTGCGCTGAACCTCAGTGGTATCGACCGTTCTTTTTCCAATGCAAGACTGTATACATGGACGGCTGGCGTGGAGCGGAAATTCGGCAACCTCAGAGCAGCGGCAAGTTATGTGGGAACTGCGGGTGTCAAACTGCCGCGCATGAGTTTTCCCAATGCCTATCCCGGAGCCACTGCCGCCTTTGCTCCCTACACTCACTTTGACGCCTCTGGCAACGTGACCGGCGGCTTTGGCACGGAGAGTATCGTTACAGCCTCTTCGCACTCAACCTATCACGCGTTGCAAACTTCATTGTCTGGCACCATCGCACACGGCGGTCCTGGCCTCCAGGCCAGTTACACGTGGAGTAAGTCGATCGACGATACCAGCAATACGCAAGCAGGCTTTCCAGAAAACCCATTTGATACTCACGCGGAAAAGGGACCATCCGCTTTCGATGTAACCAATGGCTTCGGTCTCAGCATGGCCCAGGATTTGCACGTAGACAAAGTTGACTTTCTTCGCCCTGTTGGCAAGAAAGTAACTGGTGGCTGGGAGTTATTGAGTATCTCCGGCATCAGTTCCGGCTCGCCGTTCACTGTTTATAGCGGCGTTCAACAAACAGGTGCTGGCACCTTTGGCCTGGATCGCCCCGACCAGATAGCCAAGCCTCAACTCTCCACGGCGCGCGCGGATCGACAAGACTACTTTGGTCACGGCGCTGACAATGCCGCAGACTACTTCTCAACCCCCATCCACATAGCAGGCGGAACGGGTCCAAACCAAGGCCGCTTTGGCAATCTCGGTCGCAATACTTTTCGCGGACCTGCGTACTATAACTATGATTTTGCCCTCATCAAAGACACACCGTTTGGCCGCCGCAAAAGTGGTGCCGAACTCGTTAGTATGCAATTCCGCGGCGAGTTCTTCAACTTATTCAATATAGTAAACATGGGCCTGCCCTCGAATATCCTTACCGGGTCTGGATTTGGAGAGATCAGCAGAACTGCCGGTAACTCGCGCCAAATCCAGTTCTCGCTCAAGCTCATTTATTGAGTACTACGCGTACAGCGAGTACTGCGCGTACGGCGAATCGCGCTTCGCGCCGATCAGAACTTGCAATGACTCCGGCTCATCTCCTTTCTCTAGCCTTTCATCCAACCTGCAAAACAGTTCGTCAGATCGTGCGCCCATCCACGCGCATCTCGTATAACCTTCTATTGTGAACAGTACGAACCGGGCCGAAGAATTTACTGCGACAACAGGAAATCCATCATGCGAGCAAGTGCAATTGAATTCCGTCTACGAGTGGCAATCATCGCAGTCATCATCACGTTGGGCTTTTGGGCACCTTGGATTGGAGCACTGGGCATAGGTCGACGCACATCACTGCTTGAATGGTTGGCGCTCGAAATCAGTCGACTTGGCATCGCTCCATTTTCGGTTGCCACGCCTAGCGTGATTGTTGTGGGAACCCTGATCGCCACTCTAGGCGCGACTCTGCGCATATGGGGCACGGCGTACCTGGGAATGTTTACGATGAAGCACGCGCAGATGCTGGCAGGCTCGGTAATGGCGGACGGTCCTTATCGCTATCTGCGCAATCCGCTCTATCTGGGATCGTGGTGCAGCTTTGGCGCGATGGCACTTATCATGCCTGCGAGCGGTGCGTTCTTCGCAATAGTGCTTCTCACCCTGTTTTTTCTGCGGCTAATTCTTGGCGAAGAAGCTTTTCTCAGCGGTCAGATCGGCGAACCATATCTAGCTTACTTGCGCACCGTGCCGCGCCTCATCCCACGCCTCATCCCACGCCTGCGCAACCCACTCAAACCAAGCGGCCGCAAGCCTCGCTGGTTGCAATCTGTACTGGCTGAAATCTTTCCCATCGGTGTCGTTGTAACCCTGGCGTTCTTCTCGCGGAGTTATAGCAATATGTTGATGAGCAGAGTCATCATCATCAGCTTTGGCCTGTCCCTGCTGGTGCCCGCGCTGCTGCCAAACCACCGCAACGAGGCTCAGGCAACGGAATAACTCAACAGCGAAGTTATAAAAGCTTTCGCGCAAAATAACAAAAGGGAAGAGCCTTGGGACTCTTCCCTTTTGTCGTCCGCAGTTCAAGGAACTACGCAGTCTGAGGTTGCCCTTGGGGGGGCAAAATTATTTCTTGACCGGAGCGATCACGTCCTTGGCGGCCTTGGCCACACGGAACTTGACCACTGTCTTGGCCTTGATCTTGATGGCCGCGCCAGTCTGAGGGTTGCGCCCGATGCGGGCCTTGCGCTCTGCCTTTACCAAGCGGCCAATGCCGGGGATGACAAATACGCCGTTCTTCTTGGTTTCCTTAACCGCGGTCTCTGCCTGCAAGTCCAGGAAAGCGGCGACTTGCTTGTTGGTCAATTCCAGTTTCTCGGCCAGAAGCCGAATCAGGGCAGTCTTTGTGAGTCCAGTAGCCATTGTTATGTTCTCCTTCTGGGCGTGCCCTTGGGCAGCCATAGTTGCCTGGGTTACCGTCGCAAAACGCGTACCGCATGGAGGGAGTGCGACTCAGGCAACTATTGCACAAAACCCTGTATCCATGCGGGTCGGAGTACCCGTCGTTCGTTACAATGCGACTTTGAGGTAGGTAAAGTCAACTGAAAAACCGCGATTTCCACAATTTTCTTAGGGTTTTATGCCACTTTTTTCTGTTTTTGCCAATTTTGGCCTGATTTGACGGGTTTTGACAGACTTCTCAGCCCACAAATTCAATGATTCTATCTGGCGATCACCGCAACCCGAAGAGCACTTTCTTGCTTGGAGCGGCCTGGGCAATGATCGGCGTATTCAGCGCATCCACCAGCGGCGCGGCCAGCTTGAAGTGGCGAATGATCGTAGCGACAAACTCCGGCTTCAACGCTTCTGCGGCAGGCAGCGTGGCACTCACGCCCCATTGACGGCATTGGATCAAATCAAGCGCCGGATGGTCTTTGGAAAAGCCCTTTGGCGGACGGGTCAGTGCGTTTCCTTCAAATTCGGTAAACGCCTTGCGAATAGCTGCCGTCTGCAAGACCTTGCGAAACGCGGCATGATGATCCAGCAGCCAATGCCGAATCGCGGCCAGTTGATCCTTCTCCGGCATATATGCTCCGGCAGCGATAATCACCTCTTTCGCGTCGATGTGGAAGTAGTAGCCAGCGCCAGAGGTCTTCTGCAAGCCCTGGTGCGACCACCACGCAGCCACGTGCGTTTTGTACGGCTTTTTATCGGCGCTGAAGCGCGTGTCGCGATAGATGCGGAAGAGACACTTCTCTGCTGGCCGCACAAAGCTGGGTGCAAACTTCTCCATCGCGTCCGTGACTTTGCGAATGATCGCCAGCATCGGCTCTTTCAACTCCGCCTCAAAAACAGCCTTGCGCGGCGTAAACCATTCGCGGTCGTTGTTGCGCGCAAGCCCACGCAGGAACTTGAGACCTTCGGGGCGAAGATGGGCAGGGATGGTCACGTAGCTGATTTTGGAAACCATGATAGGAGGAGTGTAACGCGAAAAGCATGGGCGAAGCACGGTCTCCGTCAAAACGCCGGTAAGAAGATGTGCGTCAGCATAGCAGCAAACAACAGTCCTTGATTATAGCCATAATTTATAGCTATAATCAAAATCATGAATGTCAGTACCGCTGAAGCCAAAAATCGTCTGCCTGAGTTGATCCGCGTAGTCGAAGGTGGTCAGCAGGTAGTCATCACGCGCCACGGTCGCCCTGTCGCTCAGCTAGGCCCACCGCCCGCTGTACGCCGCAAGGCCCGTTTGGGTGGAATGAAAGACCGCATTCGTCTTTTGCCTGGATGGGATGCGCCCATTGATCCTGATCGCTTTCTTGAAGGCGATTTGTGAGTGCAGCAACGGCTGGCAATGGCTGTCTGCTCGATACTTGTACCGTTCTGCACGCTCTTTCCGATCCAGATGCTCTTTCACTCGCCGCACGCAAAGCAATTCTTGCCGGACCCAATCTGATCAGTGTGGTTTCGTACTGGGAGGTCATGCTGAAAAGCATCAAAGGCACTCTGGAAGTGGGCGATCCGCGCACCTGGTGGTTCGATGTGCTGGAGCAACTAGCCGCCACTCCGCTGCTGCTGCGCCCTCAGCACATTGCCGCAGTCTACGCACTGCCCTCGCACCACAAAGACCCGTTCGACCGCGTGCTCGTTGCACAAGCAACCGTAGAAGGTCTGGCACTCATCAGTATTGATGCGGTGGTTGCGCGATATGCATCAAAGAGCCTGCGCGTAGTTGGGTAACCGAATCATGTCCTGCTACAAGGCACAGCATACGCGTCTATGCCCGATCCAACTCCGCAAACAGTTCGCTCAGCACTACGCGTATCGGCGACTCCGGCACGGCAAGCTCTCCACTCCGCACCTCTTCGAGTCCTACGGACGTATACGTGTAGGCCAGACGCGGCTGCGGATCAATCACCCAGATGTTTTGAACACCGAAGCGCAGATACTGTGCGAATTTCTCCTGCATAGCACGCAAACTGTCTTCGGGAGACAGTATCTCAATGGCGATCAAGGGTGGATGTGTGAGATAGCGCTGAAAGGATTCCCCAGCCTGAACTACAAGCACATCAGGAACACGAAAATTGGTTGCGGCAACCTGCGTACGAAGTTCGGGAAAGACCTCAACCCCCCATTCCGCTCGCTTTATCGCAAAAAGAACGGTGAGAAACCGCTGGATGATGGAGTGCTCTTTCTCGCCCAAATTTCGCTCCTCGATGCGCCCATCCACATACTCGCGATCTGGACTCCAACTGGTAGCAAGGTATTCCCGCACGGTCCACAAATCTTCCGGGATGGGCAGAGTCGCCATGGACTGATTATCGCCCCAAACAAATCAATTCGCCAGTGGAATCCGTGCAAAACGCACCGCACCGCAAAAAACCCCACCCGGAACAAGGGGAAATGCCAAAAAGCCATTGCGAGCGAATAGCGAGCGTCTGCCCCACCGCAGGTGGTTAGCGAATCACCTTCAGCGCTGCTCGGAACAACCCATCAAAATCTGCGCCAAGCGCAGCCTCTTTCGCCACAGATTGCTGAATCGCCTTCTCCGCTGCCGGTCGCTGGTAGCCCAGGTTTACCAGTGCCGAGAGTACGTCCTCTGCCGCCGGTCCCTGCACATTCGATTGCACTGGCGCCGCGGCAAAGTCATCCAACTTGTCTTTCAACTCGACAACCAGCCGCTCGGCCAGCTTTTTGCCCACGCCGGGAATGCGGGTGAGTTGTGCATGATCCTGTCCGCGAATCGCCTGCACCGTCCGTTCGGGCGAAAGCCCGCTTAAAATAGTCACGGCCAGCTTTGGACCGACACCGCTGACGGTAATCAGCCGCTCAAAGAGACGCTTCTCCTCACGCTCCAAAAAGCCGAACAGCGCAATCAGGTCTTCGCGGACCACTGTATGGATGTGCAGCGCGGCCTCAGCGCCCACCGAGGGCAGAGCTGTAAAGGTGGGCACAGATATGGTTACGTCGTACCCTACGCCAGCGGCCTCAACAATGGCCTGACCCGGCTGTTTATGGATGAGCTTGCCGCGCAGATGAGCGATCATGCTGCCAATTGTAGATTCCCCGGCACCCAATCGAACACTATTCCGCGGCCGCCGCGTCCAAAGAGCAGCCCAGGAATGGCTCTGGCGCGGCCCAGCCGGATACAATAGTGTTCTACGCTGCGGCGAACGGGCGAAGCACAGTTTTTCTTGAGATTTGGAGCAGGTGCACGTGAGAGGTTTGATCTGCCGCAGTCTGCGGCTTGAGTTGGTTGCAGGACTGGGTTTCGCTCTGGCGATTCCCGCGCTGTCTGTGGTCACGGCGAATGCGCAGGGCTTGGCCACGCAGACCACGCTGACTGCGGAGACTCGCAATCTGGCCGGACGCACGCAGTCTACCGTTTCCATTGCCGTTACCGGCGAAGACGGCTTGCCGGCCACTGGAGCTGTCACCATTGAAGATCATGGCAAACCACTGGCTGGAGTTGCCCTCAGCGCTGAAGGCCAAGCCAGCACTGTTCTCGCCTTGTCGGGGGGTGCACACAGCCTGCGCGCAGTTTACGCGGGTGACGTTGCGCATCTGACCTCTACTTCGCTGCTAACTGGAGTCAATGCTGTTAGCAACACCAATCCCAGCTTTGCGGTCTCCGTCGCACCCATTGCGCCTGCTACGTTACCGTTGACACTTACAGCTGGCACATCAGGAAGCGTTGACGTTACGGTCACTCCCTCGAACAATGCCTCGCTGACCACGCCGATCTTTGTCACTCTCTCCTGCTCCGGGCTACCCGACCAGGCCTCGTGCAGCTTTACGCCAGAGAACCTGGAAATTCAAGCCGGCACCACCACACTCAACAGCGTCATGCTCATCGCGACGCAAGCCGCATCGGCTACCGCGACTGCTCCCCGCAGTGCCAGCCCCATCGCATGGGCGTTTCTGTTACCAGGAGTCGTCGGCTTGGGTGGACTTGCTTTTAGCGGTCGCCATCGCCGCTGGCTGAGCCGACTTTCACTGGTCGCGCTGGTTGGCATCGTCACCATGATGGGCACCACCGGCTGCAATCCTCGTTACAACTACGAGCACCATGGTCCGTCGCCCAATCCCGCAACCCCTGCTGGCACTTACACGGTTACGGTTACCGCGCAGTCCAACAACGGCGTCACAGCCACCACAGAAAACACAACCATGGCGTTGACGGTCAAGTAACTTCGATTCGCACGACGAGTACCGCTTCACAAATGATTTCGCCATCCATGTGGACATTTGCCACATGAATGGCGAAGCCGTGGCACCAATCCGCACCAATCTATAAAGAGGTTGCATGAACCGCTGGCATACCCTTCCTGCGGAACTCTACACATTGGTGGAGCAAACCCCTGCCACAGTGTTGCTGGAGAGTGCAAACACCGCAGGACCGTCGACGGAACAATCCTGTTCCCGTCTCTTCCTTGATCCTCAACGCATTGTGGTTGCCAATGAACTTGCTGAAATCCCTGCACTGTTCGCTCAGATTGAAAACGCCGTAGCCGCCGGCCAATTTGCTGCCGGATATTTTACCTATGAATGCGGCGCCTACTTTGAACTTAAGGCAAATCTGCCTCCTGGCCGCCAAGACCAACCACTTGCCTGGTTCGGCATCTATGATCGTTGTTATCTCTTCGATCATCTGACAGGCGAGTTTATTGGCGGTGATCCACCAAGGTCTGACCGAAATCGACGTGACGAAGAGTCCACTCTCGAAATCAAATCTACCTTCGCGCTTACCGAGCAACAATACGCCAACCGCATCCATGAGATTCATCAATGGATTCGCTCCGGCGACGTTTATCAACTCAACTTCACTGTCCCATTGCGAATAGAAACAACATCCAACCCAGCCGCTCTCTATCAGCATCTGCGCAGTCGCCAACTCGCACTCTATAGTGCATTTCTGCACACGCAGCTTGATCACTGTACGCTATCTTTTTCACCAGAACTGTTTTTCCGAATCGAAGAGCAAGGCGTAACTCGTCGCATCACCACCCGCCCCATGAAAGGCACAGCGCCGCGCGGCCGCACAACAAGTGAAGACCGCATCCAGGCAGAGTGGCTTGCAAACGATGCAAAAAATCGCGCTGAAAACGTGATGATTGTCGATCTTGTGCGCAATGATCTTGGTCGCGTCTGTCGTTTCGGAAGTGTGTGCGCGGAGAGTCTGTTTACCGTCGAGCGCTATCCAACTCTCTGGCAGATGACCTCGACCATTACAGGTGAACTTCGTCCTGAAATCACATTTCAACAAATCTTTCGTGCACTCTTTCCCTGCGGCTCCATCACCGGCGCACCCAAGCTCCGCGCCATGCAACTTATCTCGCAATTGGAAGCACAACCACGCGGCATTTATACTGGAGCCATCGGCTTTTTCTCTCGTGAGCTGACGGTCTTCAACGTCGCGATACGAACACTTGAGCTAAGCGGAAAGGGTCACTCACAGCGCGGACAAATGGGAGTCGGAAGCGGCATTGTGATTGACTCTGAGGCAACCGATGAATTCCGCGAATGTCAGTTGAAGGCTGCATTCCTGACTCAGTTGCATTCGCCCTGCGCGCAGCAGTTCGCTTTGATTGAAACAATGCTTTGGAACAATGGTTATCCGCTTATCGAATCACACCTTGATCGCCTTCAAGACTCTGCGGATTACTTTGCATTTCCTTGTGATCGCGCTGATGTCAAGTCTGCACTATTAACTCATGCAACCTCACTCTCAACTCTACAGTCGCATAAAGTCCGTCTGCTGCTTCACAACAACGGCACTTTCCACGTAGCCAGTAAGCCACTGCCGCAGACCTCGGTGGAGTCAAACAACAAGCCACTCCGCGTGCGCATTGCATCACAGCAAACGGACTCGCGCGATCCGCTGCTATTTCACAAAACCACGCACCGCCCGCTCTACACCGATGCATACAAAGCCGCAACTGCAGCGGGCTTTGACGACGTTCTCTTTCTCAACACGCGTGGAGAAGTTACCGAGAGTGCCATTGCCAATCTCATCATCGAAAAAAGTGGCTTCTGGTTCACGCCGCCCATCGAGTGTGGCTTGCTGGCCGGTGTGCAGCGCAGTCGCTTGCTGGCAACACGAAACAATATAGAAGAAAAGGTTCTCTATCTCGAAGACCTTCGCATGGCTGATGTTGTCTATTTAGTCAATGCGGTCAGGAGCTTGCGGATCGCAACCATTCAGTGGGAGACGGACTAATCCGAAGATCGTATATCCGCTCTGCATCCAAAGGACCAGACAAACATACATATATTCGCTGATGCGCTCAACCCACTCACCCGATAGGGTTGCCTGCAGGACATGAACGAGTAAGTAGAGGGGCGGTTTGCGCTCTCGGCGCCCGATCCCTTTCGTGCCGTCGGCTCACGCGATTTGTGCCCTGTAAGTTGATTCTTCAATTTGAGAGAGGTTACAAGAGATGTTACGCATTCTATCCAGAACCCGCGCCGAATTTCGGAGCGAAGTAAATCACCGTATCACAAACAATAAGCTGGCAGTGCTATTGGTTGCCACAACATTTCTGACATTATCCACAGCACAGCTAAGTGCGCAAGGCTGCATCCTGGCGCGTTCGCCAGAGCAGAGCGGACTGCCCACCAATCAGGGTGGGACGCTTGAACCAGGCCACTTTCAGATCACAATCGGCGAGCGCCACCAGTACTCATACCAGCACTACGTCGGCGATGTGTATCAGGAATATCGCGCCCAGGCTGGCAATCAAGTGCAGAACAAGATCAATCTCATCACCACCAATCTGACTTATCAGTGGACGCCGCGCGTCAGCTTTGAAATTGACGCTCCTTGGTTATTTGCAACGCGCAAAAGCCAGAACTCGCCCATCAAGTATTCATCCACCGGAATGGGAGATACAATCATCGGAGCCAACTCCTGGATTCGCAATCCAGTCAAGGCTCCGCGCAATAACCTCTCTGTCGGTCTTGGATTGTTGATGCCTACCGGCAAGGATAATGTCCAGAACACTGTGAATACCAACACGACGGGCACTGGCGCAGCCGTTGAAGTCACCTCGCCAGTCGATTACTCAATTCAGCCTGGTAACGGTGGCTGGGGACTGGTGATGCAGTGGATGGGCTATCAACGCCAGGGCAAAAATCTAGTCTTCTACTTTGATGGAGACTATATCGCCACGCAGGGTGGAACCAACGGAATTCAGCGTTCAGCAACACTTTCAACCACACAGCCGCTGAATAACTATGTTGCTATCTCTGACCAGTATCTATTGGAAGCAGGCATATCATTCCCAGTAAGTCACGTAAAAGGATTGAGCGCGACCTTTGGCCCGCGTGATGAAGGCGTGCCTGCATATAATCTATTTCCCAACAGCAACGCTGGCTTTCGCAGGCCCGGCTTTGCTGTAACAGCGGGTCCGGCGGCGCAATACTCGCGCGGCGCCAACCTGTTTACCGCTGGCGTTTACAAGGCTGTTCATCGGGATCGTACAGGCAGTTATCCCGACTCGGTTTATGGCTCGCATGGCGACGCGGCTTTTGCGCAATACGTGTGGCTAGCCAGTCTTACGCATCGCTTCTAGCAAGAAACCAAAGCAGCAAATTGAAGTTATCCCAGGTCTCGATCCAGAGACCTGAGATAACTCGTTCAATTTGTCACAGGAAACAAAGATGAAATTTTCACGTTGCACTCTTGCAGTTCTTTTTCTAATTTGCGCCGTTCCACAAGCGCAGGCCAAGCGTGCGCCAGATTTCGAATTGAAAGACCTGGCGGGCAACACGCACAAGCTATCAGAGTTGCGCGGATCCATCGTAGTCCTCAACTTCTGGGCCACCTGGTGCGGTCCATGCCGCGAAGAAATGCCGCTGCTCTCTGCGTTGAGCCAGCAATATGTCGATAAGAAGATTCGCTTCATCGCGGCCTCTGCCAATGAATCCAAAGATCGCGCCAAAATTGACGAGTATCTTAGTCATCAAAAACTGAACCCGGAAATATGGATCGGCGCAGATCTGGATATGTTGGACCGCGCAAATCTGGGCAATGAACTCCCCGCAACATTGATCGTCGACGAGCAAGGTCAGATCGTAACTCGCATACTGGGCGAAGCCCGCGAACAGGATATTCGCCAAGCTCTTGATTGGCTCATCGGCGGCAAAGTTGGTCCGCATCCGCCCGAAGTTACAAAGCACTATTGATCTCGGCAGACACTCTTATTGAATTGCATTTTCTGCTGCTGTCCATTCACGTGATTGGCTTGCGGCCACGCCTTGATGCGTGAGCTTCCCCAGCCACGTGTTCAGCCCTTCGGCCAACCCCGCGTCCAGTCTCAGTGCCTCGCGTGCGCCGAGATTAGCAAGTCGCAACAGGTAGGGAAAGGTCGCATTGGTCAAGGCAAGTGTTGAAGTATGCGGCACAGCGCCCGGCATATTCGTCACGCAATAATGCACTACGCCATCAACGGTATAACTTGGGTCTGAGTGAGATGTCGGTCGAGCTGTCTCCACGCATCCGCCTTGGTCAATGGCCACATCCACAATCACCGCGCCCTTCTTCATTCCGGTCACCATCGCGCGCGTCACAATCTTCGGAGCCGTAGTGCCGGGAATCAACACACCGCCAATCACCAAGTCAGCTTCTTTTGTAGCCTGGGTCAGGTTGTAACTATTCGAGGCCAACGTACTCAGTCGTCCACCAAAGATATCGTCCAATTGCCGCAGTCGATTCAGATTCAAATCGACCAGAGTAACCCTGGCACCCATACCCAAAGCCATCCGCGCAGCATTTGTACCAACCACCCCGCCACCCACTACGCACACCTGTGCCGGTAGCACTCCCGGCACGCCACCCAGCAGAATCCCGCGCCCGCCGCGTTCTTTCTCAAGATATGACGCGCCCACCTGCACACTCATGCGCCCCGCAACTTCGCTCATCGGCGTCAGCAGCGGAAGCGTGCCTTGTCGGTCGCGCACGGTTTCATATGCAATGCCAATTACCTTTGCAGCAAGCAATTTGTCGGTCAGCTCGCGCAACGGTGCCAGATGCAGAAATGTAAATAACACCAGCCCTTCGCGAAAATATACGTACTCCTTCTCGTCAGGCTCTTTGACCTTGACCACCAGATCAGCCTTGCCCCACGCATAGCCAGCATCGCCCACAATCTCTGCACCAGCATTCTGGTATGCAGCATCTGAAAATCCTGATTGAACGCCAGCCTGCGTCTCCACCAGCACCGTGTGCTCAGCTTCAACCAAAGCCATCACGCCAGCCGGAGTAACACCTACGCGAGCTTCACTGTCCTTCACCTCTTTGGGAACGCCAACAATCATAAGTTATCCTCCAGTGTGGGTTGGATGCAGCTCTCCCCTATCTCGATTCCGCAATCGGAGAGATTCGCAGCAGACTTGATTATCGCTGGGCGCGTAGCCTTAATCGAATACTACCGTCTTGTTTCCATAGCAGAGGATGCGACGATCAAGGTGCCAGCGCACGGCACGCGATAGCACAATGCGTTCCAGGTCGCGTCCACGCGCCACAAGGTCTTCAACCTGGTCACGATGCGAGATACGGGCAACGTCTTGCTCAATAATGGGTCCGTCGTCGAGCACTTCCGTTACATAGTGGCTGGTGGCACCGATCAGTTTTACGCCGCGCTGATGAGCTGCATGATAAGGCTTGGCCCCGGTAAACGCTGGCAAAAACGAATGGTGTACGTTGATGATCTGCGCCGGATACTGCTCCACAAACGTCCGCGAAAGTATTTGCATATAGCGCGCCAGCACAACTAACTCCACGCCGTGACCTGTGAGCAATTCAAGATGCCGCGCCTCAGCCTCGCCACGTGTGGCTGGCGTAACCGGTACGTGCTCAAATGGAATGCCGTAGAACGCGGCAAGGTTCTCAACCGATCGGTGATTGGAGACAATTACTGGAATCTCGCACGCCAGCTCGCCCGTGCGCCAGCGATGCAGCAAGTCTGCCATGCAGTGCAGATACTGCGAGCAGAAGAGCGCAACCTTGGGCAGCCGCGCGCTCGAGGTCAACTTCCACCGCATCCCTAGCTCGGCGGCCAGCGGTTTGAAGGCGGACTTGAATCCTTCCAGGTCGAACCGCACCGCAGGCTCATGTGAGGTCTCAACCAGACCAAGACTGCCCTCCGCAGGGCCAGCACCAAGACCAAACTCAACGCGCATGAAGAAGAGACCCAGATCATGATCCTGATGCTGGTCAGCGTGCAAAATGTTGGCGCCGCGCTCATAGAGCAGCGTCGAGACGCGAGCCACCAAGCCCTTGCGGTCCGGGCAATCAATAAGTAGTACAGCCGAATCTTTCATGCTTTCAAATGCTCCGCCGTGTATCTGCGTACTTCACTGTTATAAATCAATCAGGTCTACGTCAATACGGCAACGAATCCTCAGATTGTCTTTCAGCACGACGGATTCTATCAAGGTTGTCCATAACCTCCTGCCGACTGGGTTGCTTCAAAAGCGGTACGACTGTTTGTCCTGTGCTAGTCGTAAACACAGCGTTGATGTCAGGCCTATTACCTGCTAATAGCGCACCCAAAACAATGGCTCCAATACAAGAGATTCCACCTGCAAGGGACAGGACAGCGATTTGATAGTCATGCCTGCTCTTTTCAGAAAAATCCATCACGCCATTCACTGAAGGGTTTTGGATCGTAGTACACAATTGCTCTGGTCACCGTAGGAGCCATTCCCAAGCCCTCCTGCAACGCACTTTTGAGTGAACCATCGGATACTTGTGGTGGGCACCCGCGCCCAAGATAATTGAGACCGTCCACGCTGAACGTATATGCGCACACATACTTCTCCGATGATTGCTGGAGGGTGGAAGTGCTGTAAGAGCCTGAGTGATAGCTAACCGAAAAATTTGCGATCACAGTGCTCTCCCTGGGTGCCACACTGGCATCATAATGTGCTTTTACAAAACTCATTCCGCTGAAGGCAAACGCAGACAATGCTCCAAGAATCAATCCTCCCGCGCCTGCATATCGACCAGTACTCACGTTTGCTCCTGTTCTTTTTGCAATGGACTTTGCAAAAAAGTATACGCCGGTGGCCGTTTCATCCGCATTGTTTACGCTCATGGCTGCCCCTGATTTCAATCCTCCATGAGCAGAACGAATGTTTTATTTTGTACAGAAATTTTGGCGTAGCCCTTCCCATTTGCGTATCGCCTGATACTTTGTATGGATTTCTACACAAACTCCACCTGTTCAGGCCGGTTAGATATGTACTATGGTGTTGGTACGCCCGCGTGAAGGAGTTCGAACCATGAAAATGCGTCCAGGCACACAAACGGGATTTTTGCTATGCGGCAAGGAGTGGAGCGAGGGCGAAGCGCTTGAAGTGCGTTCGCCATGGGACGCTGGCCTTGTGGGCCGTGTTACCGTGCCCACGCGCGCCGATGCTCGGCAGGCAGTGAGCCACGCAACGGCCAGCCTGCGCCGCACGCGTGCGCTGCCTCGCTGGAAGCGACGCGAGATTCTTGAAGACGTTGCTGCCGCGTTGCTGACGCAGAAGGAGCGGTTTGCGCAACTCATCGTGGCCGAGGCAGGCAAGCCAGTGCGGTTGGCGCGTATTGAAGTGGAGCGTGCTGTCTTCGCATTCAAGACCGCTGCTGAAGAGGTTTCGCGGCTGGGCGGCGAGAGCATTCCGCTCGACCTGACCGAGGGCAATGAAGGCCGCTGGGGCTTGGTGCAGCGTTTTCCTGTCGGTCCAATCCTGGCCATTACGCCCTTCAATTTCCCGCTGAATCTGGTTGCACACAAAGTTGCGCCCGCTCTGGCCGCCGGTTGTCCAATCATTCTTAAACCTGCGCTGCAGACTCCGTTTACAGCTCTCGCCTTGGGAGAAGTGATTTTGAAAGCAGGCTGGCCGCAAGAGGCTTTGGCCGTTCTGCCGATCAGCAATGCCGATACGGCTTGGCTCGCAGAAAAAGAAGATCGCATCAAACTGGTCAGCTTTACCGGCTCGTCCAAGGTGGGTTGGGAACTGAAGGCTCGCTCCGGGCGCAAGCGCGTGCTGCTGGAGTTGGGCGGCAACGCGGCGCTTATCGTTCACGGCGACTGGCCCGACCTGGACGCTGCTGCCACGCGCACCGCACACGCAGCCTTCGGTTATGCGGGCCAATCGTGCGTCAGTGTGCAGCGGATTTTTGTCGAGCGCAGCGTCTTCCAAACCTTTCTGTGGAAGGTCGTCGAGCACGCTGCCAAATTGGTAGCTGGAGATCCCTCGGAAGAAACAACTGAGGTGGGTCCGCTGGTTCGGCTCAGCGAGGCTGAGCGTGTTGAAACATGGATCAAAGAAGCTGTTGACGGCGGTGCCAAGCTGGTGGCTGGCGGCGAGCGTAAGGGTTCTGTCATTACCCCAGCCATACTCACTGCAACCAAGCCCGGAATGAAGATTCGCGATGAAGAGGTCTTTGGTCCGGTGGTGTGCATTGAGCCGTACGAAGATTTCGAGCAGGCGCTGGCCGACGTAAATCACTCCAAGTACGGTTTGCAGGCCGGCCTGCTCACCCGTGATGCCAACCGCATTCTCACCGCCTATCGCGAACTTGAAGTGGGCGCGCTGATCGTTGGCGATACGCCCAGTTGGCGACTCGACCCTATGCCCTTCGGCGGCGTCAAAGACTCTGGTCTGGGCCGAGAAGGCATTCGCTCTGCGATGGAAGAGATGACAGAACCAAGAATGCTGGTGATGGCCGGAATCAGCTGAACGACGGCGGTGCACGCGCACGGCGAACGTTAAAGCAGTTGACTCAATTGAGACTCTCATGAGCCACTAGCATTATTCCGCTTGGACACTGCCTTCTGCTCCACTGAATTAATCTGCAAGGATTTTGGCTAAAAATAAATATGGTAGGGGGGGGACTGAGGGGTACGAACCGGGCACCTCCCTGACAAGTTGGAAGATGCACTGAGATCAGGTTAACAGAATGCGCGAAATAATCTGCACCACCTGCGGTGTGACCAACCACCTGCGGTGGGGCCAACTGCCCCTTCGACAAGCTCAGGGCAGGCTTTCGGCTTGGCGGTGGTGAGAGTTGAGGTATCCCACCCTTTTCACAAAGAACGTGAAAAGGATGGGGCACGGTGGATTCAAACTCCAAGTGCAACAAATCCAGTGAGCAAATTCAATTAGATAGCCTCACACCAGCCATCTTCTGTCGGCTCCAGTTGATACGTTGTTGCACTTGGTCCTTGAATCCGCCCACCCCATCAGTTGTGGTTAGTCATGGATTGATGGGACACCCGGCCCACCATCGAGGTGAAAGCAGAATACCCGCCTCATCTCTCGCGGGTCGGCGAAGCCGGTGGAGGACTATATTCATACATTATGCAACTGCCTTCAGGCGACTCCCAACTCGTGCAAATCATGGACGCCGCACTGGCCGATGCAGCCAAACGCGCTGGTAATTGGCTTGCCTGCAAGCAGGGCTGCACGCAGTGTTGCCACGGGGCTTTTGCGATTAGTCCGCTGGATGCGGCACGCCTCAGCGTGGGCATGGAAGCACTGCGCAACACTGAGCCAACCCTGGCCGCCACGATCGAACGACGCGCCCAACTCTGGATCGCTGAACACGGCACCGGGTTTCCCGGCGACGTTCAGACCGGCTTGTTGGGCGAATCGGATGAAGACAAAGACCGCTTCGAGAATTACGCCAACGAAGCAGCTTGTCCGGCGCTCGATCCAGTCGCTGGTTGCTGCAATCTTTATGCGTGGAGACCGATGACCTGCCGCGTCTTTGGTCCGCCGGTTCGCATGGATCAGGGTGAGGCGTTGGGTTGCTGCGAACTCTGCTTTCAAGGAGCCAGTGAGGCAGAAATCGCAGCCTGCGAGATGCAGCCTCCGCATGAATTTGAAGCTCGCTTGCTCGGCGAGATGAACGCGCAGGGCGAGACTGTAGTGGCATATGGACTGCTCCCCTGAGAGCGATAAATTCGAAATTCGGTTTACCGCATAGACCATTATGGTTATAATGATCTATATGCTCGGAGGCCCTAATGGTTACTGAGGTCAGTGCGGTTGTCTTTCGCCAGAACCTGGGTGAAATGCTGAACCAGGTGCAGTATCGGAATGACAGTATTGTGGTGAACAAGGATGGCAAACCAGTTGCCGCGTTGGTTGGAGCCGATCTATTTGCTCGGATTCGCCTGATGCGAGAGCGATTTGAGCAATTGAGCAGCCGTGTTGCAGAGGCTTATGTGGATCTACCGCCGGAGCTGGGCATGGCGGAGATTGAGGCAGCCATCGCAAAGGATCGGCGCGGCTGATGCCCGTGTTGCGCGTGGTTTTGGACACCAATGTGCTGGTTTCGGGGCTGGCTTATCCGGGCAGTATCCCAGGACGGATTTTGAGCGCATGGCGACAGGGTGGGTTGGAACTGGTGCTGTCGCGCTACATTCTGGATGAATTGGTGCGAGTGTTGCCACGGTTGCCCCGCGTCTTGCTCACTACGGCTGAGATGCGCGATCTGGCAGACAGTTTCTTGTTCATGGCTGAGATCGTGGAACCAAGCAGTGAGCGGGAAGAAAGCCTACGGGACGAGGCGGATCAATTGGTGCTGGGAACTCTGCGAGCGGCAAAGGCCGATTATCTTGTTACCGGGGACAAGGATTTGCTGGCACTGGCAGATCGATACCGGATAGTGACTCCAGCGGTGTTTTGGGAGCGTCATGGGCATTAGCGCAGAGCCAGTGAACAGCCTGCACGCGATAAACTATTGCCTGGACCTCTCCATGCCAATGCGCCCCTGCTGGGTTGAAATTCGCTCTCGTTGTCTCGAAGAAAACTATCGCTTTCTTGAAAGCCTTGCCGCTCCGCAGGCGGAGTTGTTGGCGATTGTCAAGGCCAATGCCTATGGCCACGGCCTTGATCTGTGTGCTCCGGCAGCGGCGCGTGCTGGTGCGCTGTGGCTTGGCGTAACCAGCGTGGAAGAGGGTGTGGCCACCCGCGCGTTGTGCCCCGATGCGCACATATTGGTCATTGGCGGCGTCTTTCCCGGCCAGGGGTCCGCAGTGGTCCAGCACAAACTCACCACGGTTGTTTGGGAGTTGTCGCAGTTGGATCAGTTGTGTGCTGCCGCCACAAAGTCTGGTTCAATTCCTGTGCACTTGGAGATTGATACCGGCATGAGTCGGCAGGGTGTCACTCCCGACAATCTTGCTCCGCTTCTGGCGCACTTCGGAGCCGCCTCTCCGCTGCGGCTTGACGGAGTAATGACCCATCTCTTTGCTGCCGACGAGTGCGATGGCCGCGTGACCGATGCGCAACTCAAGCAACTCGACAAGGCTCTCAGTCATATCGGTTCCGCAGGCCTGTTACCCGACTGGCTCAACGTCGGCAATTCGGCGGCATTGGTCGCGGGCCAAGCCGCCACGATTGCAGACCTGGCTGCGCGTCATGGAATGAAGGCAATGCTACGGCCCGGCTTGGCGCTCTACGGGCTTGTGCCACAGTTCGATCCCGCAGAACCTGCGCCCGTGGCTGCGGCCCGCGCCCGTCTGCAACCGGTGCTGAGTTGGAAGACGCAAGTGGTCAGCGTGCGTTCAGTTTCTGCCGGTGCTGTGGTTGGTTACAACGGAACCTTTGTGGCCACTGAGCCGATGCGGCTGGCCCTCATCGCCGCTGGATATGGCGATGGTTTGGACCGGCGACTGGGGAACCGTTTCAGCCTGCTGGTTCGCGGAGAACGAGCCCCGCTGGTGGGCCGCGTCAGCATGGATCAGGCAGTGCTCGATGTAACAGAGATTCCGGGCGTCGCAGCCGGTGATGAAGTCGTGATTCTGGGCACCCAGAACAACCAGACCATCACAGCCTTCGACCACGCCGAGGCATCCGGCACAATTCCCTGGGAAGTTTTCACGCGCATCAGCTCGCGGGTGCGGCGGGTTGTTGTCTGAGCTTCATGGTTTCCTGATTCTCGATCAACTCTACCCCGCCACAGCAGCAGCCTCCAGCGATTTCAGCCCCGCAGCTCCCTCTGTAGCTGCAATCATCGCCTCGGTGCCGATAGCCGAATTCAGCAGCAGATGATAGAGTCCGCGTGAGCACCACTCCTGCTGATAGAACTTGCGAACAACGGCAGCGCGGCATTTATCGAATGCGGCAATGTGTTGGTCGGCGTGAGCAGCCTGCTGCGGAAAACTGCGAATGAACCAGTCGCGCTTGGCCTTGGCCGTGGCGTAAACAAAAACGTGAAAACAGCCCGGATGACAGGCCAGCGCGCACGCCGCGCCACGACCCACCAGCACGCAATTGCCTTGTTCCGCCGCGTCCAGAATCTCCTGGCGAATAAGCGTCAGCATTCGTTCGGAATCAAATACCTGTTCGTCTGAGATGGTGGCACCTGAGTAGACCGTATCGTGCCAAAAGACCTTGCCGTAGCGGTAATACCACGGGTCTAGCCGCTCATCCAGCTTGGCCGCAAGCTCTGGATCAACCCCAGCCATGCGCGCAGCTCCAGCCACCAGTTCTGAATCCAGCAACCGCCAACCTAAACGCGCAGCCAGCTCGTGAGCAAACTCACCACCGCGCGATCCAAATTCTCGTTCCACCGTGATTACTCGAATAGGAGCATGCATCATGACTTGATTCTCCACGAATGAAGCATACTCCTATTGGAGTAATCTCAAAAAACAGAAGAGGCGCGGGAAAAATCTTTGCCAGCGCCTCTACTTGGTTTGTGTAATTTTTTATTGTGTAACTGGTTGCGCAATCTTTGTCTTTGATGCCTTGAGGTGAGGCTCGGCAGGCGTTGCCGAACTGGTCTCAACCTCATCGCCCTTCTTGATGCGCACATCGCCGTTCTCCGCGCTCAGCGTCAGCATTGCCGCGCCTGCGCCAATGCGGAAGGTCACAGCTTTAGCCGCATTCGCTTCAATAATTCTGGGCATCGCAAAGTCCGAAACAATATCGCCGTTGCGTGTGTTTGCCTGCACAGAAGCGGACGCATTCGGCGGCAGTGTTACTTCCACATCGCCTTTGCTGTTCTTTGCCTCCACAGGATAATTTCCCGCTGGCGCAACACTGATGCGGCCATCGCGATCCTCAACGTAGCTGCCGCCCGCAATCCCGCTCAGGTCAACATCTTTTGAGCGGGTCACCACGCGCACTTGTCCCTTGGCCTCTGTAACGCGCAGGTTGTCAGCGTTGAGATTCATGTCGCCCGGCAGCTCGGCCACTTCAAGATCAGTCACCGAGGTGTGCAGATGCAGCGTCCCGGTGACTTTCTCAATCTGCACATCGCCTTGAATCTCGCCGGTCTGATTGACTTTGCCAGTGATTTCAGAGAGTGTGAGGTCGTTGATCTCGCCATCCGCGTTGATGTCCCCGTTAATCTGGTGAGCAGAAAAATCGTGTTTGCCGCCGGATGAATGCAGGCCAACCTGCCCGGAAATTTCGCTCAGTTGCACATCGCCATGCGCATTGATGTGGATGCCCGCGCCCAGTCCGGCAGCGGTCACATCGCCCTTTTCCGCATTCACCGTCACCTGGGTTGACTTGGGAACCGTGATACTCAGGTTGATGCGCCCGTGTGGGTTGCTGTCGGATTTGACCAGTACGGAACTGCCATTCACCGTCAAATGAGGAGCCTCGGCATCAAAGATCTTCTTGGCGTCAGAGTCCGTTCCGCCATATGCAACTTCATGTGCAATCACTTCAATCGCTGCACCGTCTGACACAGAGATGCTCACATCGCCGTGCGGATTCTCGACCGTGAGATTGGCATTGGGTGGAAGCGCCGCGGTAAATACCTGGCTGTCAAAGTTATGCTCGTTGTGGTCGATGCCGTTGAAAAAATCGCCCAGATCATGGTCGCCATTCTCGTCGAACCATCGGTCCATGTGGTTCCACCCGCCGGCGAAAACCCCCAAAATTCCAATCAGAAACAGAATGCCAAAGAAGCCGCTGCTGCGCCGCACCGGCTTCTGGCGACGCAGATCAATTGCCCATTCGGCCAACATCACGAGGCCTGCGGCAATCAGCATCAGCGGCCACCAGTGGCCGTACCAGCCAAAGAAATCGCCAGCGTTGAGGCGACCCATCGCCACCAGCAGCGCAATGGTGCCGAAGGTGATAAGCAGAACAGGGCCAACCACAGACGGAACCCGCGGCCCATACGTGTTGATGTAATTCGCCTTCCAGACTTGAGTCTGGGCCTTCCATGCTTCGCGCTGTGCGCGCCATGCGGCCTTTTGCTGCTCGCGATAGACACGCTGCTGCGCCTTGGAATCAAAAGGCGGAAACGGGGGCGGAGTTCCTCCACCCGGCGGCATATTGGGAGGTGCGCTACTCATATTTGCCTCCATTGGTATCTCTGGGGTCTTTCACCAGATCATGCGGTAGTGATGGAACAATCTCCGTGCCTGTCTCTGTAACTGTTGAAGCTGCCGTGCCGCTATTAGCCGCGTCTGTCCACGTAGGGCCACTGCCCGGGTTTGCCGGATACGGATTGGGTGCCTGATATGAGCCTTGATACGGACCCTGCTGATACGGTGCTTGATACGGCCCCGGATACGGCTGCGGCGGATAACCCGTCTCCGATGCCATCGCCGCACGCTCAGCCAGACTTAGCACTCCAGCCAGAATCAGATACAGCGGCCAGCTCTTACCCCAGCCCAGAATGTCCGCCTGGGCCAACAGCGCATTCACACCCACCAACAGCAGAAACAACGGACCGCGCAGGCGGCGAATCATCATATAACGGCTCATTTTGAACCCCCTCCAGAACTCTCGATGTTGCGGACAATCAGCCAGATGCCCAGTCCGATCAGCATCAATGGCCCCACAAAATGAAACAGGTGCCAGCGGAAAAAGTCCAACTGACCCAGAAGAAACAGCACACCCAACCCGATCAGAATGAAGGCACCGATTGGTTCCCGGCCCCCTCCGCAAAATGGCGTACGCGCAGCCGCACGGTCCACAACCCCCCCTATAGGCGGCGTGTATGGATTCTGCCATTGTCCCGCCGGCGGTTGCGGTGGAGCTTGCCCCGCATAGGGCGGCTGACCCTGCGCCGCTGGCCTGCCCGCACCAGGATCATAGGAGCCAAGATTCGACGGTTCTTGTGGCTTCGCGCCAAGATTCAACCAGTTGCTCAGTTCATTCAACCCCAATGGATCGGGCGGAGGCTGTCCATCGCGCATTGCCAGAGCCGTGTGATACGCCTCGAACGCCTGATAAAGAATCCATGCGGCGATGAACAGGCCGAAAATTTTATAGTGCTCGCTGATACTGATGAGCACGGCAAACACCACTACATGCACCAATCCCTTGAAGAACTGTCCGTTGTACATCGCGCCCACACCGGGAATCAGTCCCAAAATGCCTGCCAACACCGGGTTGGGCGTTCGAGAATACGATCCGACAAAGGGTGGTGGAACATTCTGCCACGTCGCAATGCAGTTATCGCACAGGATTTGCCCTCCTGACGTGCCCCGCATCAATCCCGCGCTGATGCAATCAGCACAGAGTCCTTTGCCGCAGTTCTGGCAAAAAGCTGTTGCGGTCTTGCCGCTGTGATTTACGCAGTCCATACTGTGCTCCTTTCCCGCATTTGCTGAGCAGCATCGCCAGAGTGCGCGAACCGTTGTTGAACACCCAAATAGCTCTCCAACACATCGGAATCGTTGTGTGCCGGACTGACGGATTGCTGTGTCGGCTCGCCTTCGCGGCGTGTCGGAGCTTGTCTCGACTCACCCGGCGCAACCGGCGTCCCATCTTTCGGTTTCAGCTGATTGTCTTCTTCGTTGCTCTCCGTCAGCTTCCGCAAATCCCTCAGCCGCGATTCCAACTCGTAACGAATGCGGTGATCGTAATAGCGAACCACCGGCGTTGAAGCCGTCATCACCCGCCGCTCCATCATCGAACGCATCATGCTCGGTCGCAGATCAGAGAGCCGCACGCTGCTCAGCCGAAAACCAGTCAAATTCAGCGTCAGCGCAATCGAAAAGAAGGCCATCGCAGCCGTCATCAACAGCCGAGGCTCGGCGTAGCGGCGAATGCTGCCCACAAACCCTGGCCGCTGCCATGCCGGAATCATTACCGGCGGCATTTGCAAAACGTTGCCAGTGCTTGAGACCAGCCCAAAACCGGCACTTTGCCCCGGACCCGTCTGCGCCAGAATTCGGTCCAGCAACCCTGCCGGAGTCTCCGGCTCAGGCGACAGAAACTCCAGCCATTCGCGGCCCTTGCGCGCCTCTTCATACATCGCCGCACACGCCGGACACACAAACTTGTGCGCATTGAAAGTCGCCTCGTCCTCAGCCTGTAACAGCCCGTCCAGCGCATCCGCCAAAAAAATCTCCCACTCACCGCAAGCCGTGGAATTCGGATTGAATCTCTGCTCGTCCATCACATTACCTCCCGTTTGTTGCCTTCCAGCAGCCGTGCCAGTTCAGCGCGACCTCTGCTGATGCGAGACTTTACCGTCCCTTCGGGAATGCCCAAAATCTGGGCGATCTCCTTGTAATCCATATCTTGCAAATCCCTCAAAATCACCGCCTCGCGAAGGTCCACCGGAACCCGCGCCAGCGCACTCTGTACCATCTTGGCCAATTCCTTTTGTGCCGCAGACTCATGCGGAGATGGTCCTCGCGCTGTCAGTCGGTCCACCGGCTTCAACTCTTCAACGCTTTCCCAGCCCTCGTCCAGCGAACCGGTAGCCCGCAAATTCTTGGTGCGGCGGAAGTTATCCACCAGCAGATTGCGCGTCATGGTCGCAATCCACACCTGCAAACTGCCCCGCCCAGTATCAAAGCTGCTCAGGTTCGTGTAGATCTTCAAAAACACGTCCTGAGTCATATCCTCCGCATCGGTCGGATTGCCGGTAAAGCGATAACAAAGTCCATACACACGCTTGTGATGCACCCGGACCAGTTCGGCCCACGCGCCTGAATCCCCGTCCATGCAGCGACGGACGATTTGGGACCAGTCGATCTCCAGAACCCTCTCCTCCACACGTACCGGCAATGCAATCGGCGCAGTAGCCTTACCGCTCTGCCCCGATCCAACTCTTTCCGCGCCACGGTCCACACTCGGCCCCATCACCGCAAGCCGAGGCTCTTCGGTCGCCTTCCCGGCCCGACCTCGGCTCGGTGGCTCCGCGTCGCGCCGGGAAGCTCTGGTCGGCACCGCCAACCCCATCCCGCTCCAGCTTAATGTACCCGCGTATTGCATATTGCATTAGTACGAAGGATTTTTCCGTTTAGTTCCGTTGGGGCTGAGAAAATTGCGGGCGGGTGAACAAATCATCGTTATCGAATCCAAAAAAAAAAGCTCTATAGGGCAACCGCTTTCAAAAGATGCGAAATCGAATCCCGGAACTGATGCCGTACGAAGACATGGCACCATAGGTGAATTGGGGCCAATACTGGTACTCAAAGTCCACCAGGCGCAGGCGAACACGATGATTCAGTCGGTAGTCCACTCCGGCTCCCGGCGCAATTACCAGGTAACGTCCGTGAGCATAATTGTATGGAAAATTGAAGGAGCCAATTCCAGCCAGCCCCTTGGCGTACGGCTCAAACCGGCCTATCTGCCAAAATCCGCGCGGACCAGCCAGATAAGTTGCCGTGTGCACGTTGGCCGTCTCGTGAAAAATCAGCCAGCGTCCCTCGGCTTCGACGCCCACATGGCGGCGCAAGTCGGCATCCACAAAGCCGGATACTCCCAGCAGCGACCGCTGGCCATATTGCAACTCGTAGCCGGAGCCTGTGCCACCCACCGAAAGCAGAATGCCACCCGCATCGGCTGCTGGAGCCACCTGTGCGCGCATCGGACGCGCTGTAACCAGGCAGATCACCAGCGCAGGCAGCACAAAACGCACGAACACCGCCGCCACAGCGCACTGCCAAATCGCCCATCCGTACCGCTTTTCGATGATCGAACTCAAACTCTTCATCCTTCTCCGGCAAAGCTCGCAAGCTTACTTCGTAATGGTCAACGTCACATTTTGGTAGTGACTAACCTGGCTGTTGGCACCCACGCCATTCACCTGGATCACATATGTGCCCGGAGCGGCGCTGCTTTGGGTAAAGCTGGTGCAGCCGGTGGTCATCAGGCCCACACCTGCAAGCATCAGTACAAATATCATTGATAGAAAAATCGGTTTTCGCCTACGGAATCCCCAAATACCCCATCCACAAAACATGCTGAACAATGGAAACAAGCCGGTCAAAGAAAGCCTGCGGCCAGCCACGCTCTGGTTCATTGCCGTAGTCCCGCCGCTCAACGGGTTATTGGTGTCAATCGTCAACTGCACTGTCGCAACAGCATTCGGCGTCAGCTTGGCACTGGTGCTGGCAAAGTGGCAAGTTACACCTGCCGGAAGCGATCCGCAGCCCAGATTCACAGTATCCGTAAAGTTCGAGTTCGAAGTCAGAGTTACAGTCACACTGATATTCTGGCTGGTTGCCAGTGTCACGCTCGCCGGAGTTACAGTCAGGTTATAGTCCGTGGCAGTGGTGGAGATGGAAGAGACCGGTGATGTCGATGGGCTGTGCAGTGCATCGCCCCCATAAGTGCCAACGATGTTATAAGTCCCGCTGGGCAGGTTCAGCAGCAGAATCGCAACGCCGCTCGAGTCAAGCGGAGCCGCGCCAATCACCGTCGATCCAGTATTGAAGGTTACCGTGCCGCTGGGTATTGGCGTGCCCGTAGTGCCGACCACCGTTGCCACAAGAATCACCTGCGGGTTAGTCCCGCTACTGGTTGTTGAGGTCCCAAGGCTGGTAACAGTGGGGATGGTTATAACCACCTGAGTTAGAACGGCCGAGTTACTCTGCGCATCGTCAGTATCTCCACCATAGACCGCAGTAACTGCATGGTTCCCTGTTAACAAACTCGAATAGTTGAGTGTTGCCGTCCCAGTCGAGTCCAAATTCGCCGTGCCAATCAAGCTTCCGTCAGCAATGAAGTTGACGCTACCCCCAGGTACGCCTCCATTGCTCGTCACCTTCGCCGTAAAAGCCACTGACGAAAGCACAACAGATGGATTTGGCGTGGAACTCAGCGCCGTATTCGTGGTCGCGAGTACCACTGTCAACAAAAGTTGAGCAGATACACTGCCCCCATCGTCTGTGTCTCCGCCATAAGTGGCAACAACCATGTGTTGTCCAGAAGTAAGTGTCGGATGAATCGAAGCAGTTCCAGACGAAGCCATTGCCGCTGTCCCCAGAGTTACTGTTCCGTCGGTAAATGTTATCGTGCCTGTCGGCGTTGCCGCGCCTGCGGTCACTTTCACAGTTGCCGTAATAACTTCAGTCGCGCCAGCAATTCCTGGGTTTGGCAGAACCGCAACGCTTGTCGAAGTAATCGTCTGAGTTACGGTTTGTATAACTGACGCTGAGTTACTGGATGCATTATTCGCATCGCCCAGATAAGATGCTGTGATGTTATGCGCGCCGACTGCAAGTGTTGAAATTGTAAACGAGGCAATGCCGGTTGCAGGTGCCAAGGTACTTGTTCCAATAATCGTCGTTCCATCCAGAAAGTTGATGGTTCCCGTCGCAGCAGGAGACCCGTTTGAAGTTACAGTCGCAGTCAGAGTAACTGGAACACCGAAGTAAGATGGATTCTGCGCTGACACGAGAGCTATTGTCGTTGGCGACAACACATCCTGACTCAATTGCGCAGGACCGCTGCCCTGAATCTGATTGGTCGCATCGCCACTGTAGTTAGCCGTAATTGCATGAACGCCCTGAGTAAGTAAGTTCGGCGGAACACAACTTGCTGTAGTAACTCCAGCAACAGTCACCAGCGGAACGCTATCGCAGAGAATCTTCGATCCATCGGCAAAAGTGACCGTGCCGTCTGGTGCCACGCCTGCATTGCCCTGCGCCGTTACCGTTGCAGTAAACGTCACGCTTTGTCCTACTGCCGACGGATTCTGACTCGACGCCAGCTTGATCGTAGTGCTCTCATACACAGTCTGTACCAGCGGTGCACCATAATCAGTTGACTTGCTGCCAAAGTGACTCGGATCCTTGGTCGCATCATAGGCTGCGGTTATGTTATGCAAACCCACGGCAAGACTGGCTGTCTGATAAGTGGCCACTCCATTTCCATTCAAAGCGAGGTTACTCGCCAGAGTAGTTGTTACACCACCAAACGTGTCGTAGATATCAACCACACCACTAAGAGCCCCGGTATTTTCTCCAGTAGTTACGGTGACAGTAAAGGTTACATTCTGACCAAAGCCGGAGGGATCAGGTGCCGATGCAATTGTCGTTGTCGTTGAATTGACTGCCAGCGCATATCCAGATACTTCAATGTCCAGCGGCGTATTTACAGTGTTAGCAGCAACGTCGATGTTGGACCAAAGATAGCCGGTATTGTTGGCCGTGGTTGCTGGAGAAAAGATCACACCCACCACGCAATCAACATTCATGGCCAACTGCAATGTTGGGAGGCAGGTCGTTGACTGCGGGTCCGTCGTAACGTTCGCTGACGCGACAATCGTACTTAAATCGAGTGGCCAGTTGCCATCGTTTTCAACTGTCTGATTGATCGTATAAGTGGATTTGCTACCCTGACGTACCGGTGTCGTAAAATCCAGAGCAACCAAGTTACTCTGAATCTGACGTATCTTCATGTTGAGCGAGTCAGCAATGTAAAGATTGCCGCTGCCATCAAGATAAAGTCCCAGCGGTCCATCAATGTCCACTGAGCGAAACGTCTTGGTCAGATCGAGATACTGGATAGCAGAATTCTCAGTGAACGATGTTATAAATTGATTACTCGCACGTACCTTGCGGATTCGCTTATTCTGCGTGTCTGAGATATAAAGGTTTCCCGCCGGATCAACAACAACATCGGCAGGCGAGGATAAGTTAGCCGCCGTTGCCAACCCCCCATCGCCGCTATAGCCAACTGTTCCCGTACCAGCATAAGTCGTAATTACACTGTTACCAGAGATAACTTCATTTACAGCCATAACCCTACGTATGCGGTTATTCGACGAGTCCGGGATATACATATTTCCGGCCAGATCAAATGCCACTGCATATGGCTGACTTAGTCCTGCCGCTGCGGCTGGCGCGTTGTCGCCAGAGAAGGTTCCGCTGCCAGGCCCGTTTGTACCTGCCGCGCCGTTACCCGCAATCGTGTTGATGATGCCTGTAACTGTGTCCACTCTGCGAATGCGCTGATTGAGCGTGTCGGCAATGTAGAGGTTGCCGCTGTCGTCAATGGACACGCCCTGCGGTTCATACAACTCCACATTGGCAGATGTGGAGACAAGACCATCGCCTGCAAATCCCGGAGTACCGTTTCCGGCAACAGTAATAATGTTGCCGGTTGAAGCAACAATCTCTCGCACCTTGTTGTTGCCAGTGTCGGCAATAAAGATATTGCCTGCGCCATCCAGAATGATGCCGGACGGAAAACTCAGCGTTGCGTTGACTGCTAGTCCGTTATCGCCGGTATCACTCGAAGAACCATTACCCGCAAGTGTAGTTATGTTGCCGGTGGCCGCATTGACCATGCGAATCCGTTGGTGAAGCGTATCGGCGATGTACATATTTCCCGAGCCGTCCAGTGCCACGCTCGATGGAAGAAACAACTCCGCATCAACCGCCAAACCTCCATCGCCAACCCCAGGATCAAGATACAAGCCATCGCCAGCCACGGTATTCAGGTTGCCGGTAACAAACACCCCCAGCCCGCTTTGCCCTATGCCATGAATATAACTCGTTCCCAATACATTGCCGCTGGCGTCCAGTATCTCCACTGCACCCACGCGCTGGCCGACAAATTGAGGAGTAAAGGTCACAGACTGTACGCAGGTTTCGCCACGAGTAAGCGCTAAGCCAGTCACGCAAGGAAAGCCCGCGTTGGCCTTGAAGTCCAGGTTTGGCGCACCCAGCGTGAGCACCGCTACGCTGGCCACAGTGCCTCCGTTTGGCGCTGTAATCAGGACACTTTGTTGCCCGGTTGTTGCGCCAACTGCCTCTATGCCAAAGTCGGGCGACGTGACCACCTGCGCCCGCGCCGCAGCGACGGCCAGTAACATCGTCAGTGTAAAAAACCTGCTTGCCCTGTGAACTGCAACCCGGCTCATAAATCACCTTCAGGACTGTGCGCTACGCAACAGTGCCATGCCAGCCGCAATGCAACTGGTCAAAAAACATACGCCAAGATACGCCGGGGCAAGGTTACAACTGATCTCCAGCACTGATTTGGCCGGTGGCACGAGTATAGCCCCGCGCACCGCAATGCGTGAGGTAGCATTTTTTCGTCGATGCACAAGGGATTCCCAGTTTGGATGAGGCCCCATGCTGACTAGCTTTAATGATTCTGAATAATAAGTAGTTGCATAAAGTAGATGGCTTGGCTTATTGACCCCTGGCAGAGTCGATTTCAGACAATTTTGAGTCGGCAGTGTCCGGAAGCGCGGCTTGCTCGGCCATCAAATTGACGATGGTATGCACTTCAGGCTCTTGAACACTTGAACTCCCAGTCTCAATTTGCTTGAGACTGGGAGTTCAACACCCCTACCGCAGGCTCTTCAACGCCGGATACATCCTGCGCCATTGCGCATAGCCAACTTTGTACGCCGCCAGATCGTCTGCATCCGGCTCAATGCGCTGTGCCACTTCAATGCCTTGTGCGCACGCCTCATCCAGATTCGCCCAGTGTCCTGCGCCAACTCCAGCCATCAGTGCCGAACCAAACGCGCCGCCTTCTTCTGCAGTGAGTATCTCAACGGCCTGTCCATAAATCCCCGCCTGAATCTTGCGCCACAGCGGGCCACGCGCGCCGCCGCCTCCCAGGCGAATCGCGCTCACCGGAATTCCCAACTCGGCAAAGAGCGTAAATGTATCTTCGAGCGAGTAAGCCACGCCCTCCAACACTGCGCGGATAAAGTGCGGAGCCGTGTGAATCGAGCTTATGCAGGCAAAGGCTGCGCGAACTTCGGGATCAAGATGTGGTGTGCGCTCACCCAGCAGATACGGAGCCCACAGCAGTCCGTCGCTGCCCGCAGGAACCCTTTCGCCCAGAGCGGTCAGCACATCGTAATCCTGCCCTGCAAAGAAAGTCTCTTTGAGCCAGCGGAAGCTCAGCCCCGCCGATTGCGTTACGCCCATCACGTGCCACAGGCCCGGAACCGCGTGGCAGAAAGTATGCAGACGTCCCTTGGGATCTTTAGTCGGCGCGGAGGTCGCGGCAAAGACCACGCCTGATGTGCCAATGGTTGCCGAGACCGATCCCGGCTGCAAAATCCCCATGCCCACTGCGCCCGCGCCCTGGTCACCTGCTCCAGCCACCACCGGCGTTCCAGCCGTCAAGCCGGTCAGTCCCGCCGCGCCC
>Ga0182030_10002619_pt1 | contig 38308 bp, 33 predicted proteins | sample 812S3MmetaG_FD_121299 | JGI IMG/M metagenome (GOLD analysis project Ga0182030, IMG submission 121299) | Permafrost microbial communities from Stordalen Mire, Sweden - 812S3M metaG (Illumina Assembly) | ecosystem: Environmental > Terrestrial > Soil > Wetlands > Permafrost | place: Sweden...
CAAGCACACGCTCCAGGCCAACGATCCCGAGAACCTCTCGCGCGGCGAGATCAAAAACGCGCTCGACAACGTGACGTTGAGCGAACCGCAGCGGCGCCTGTTCAGCGCCACCTATGCCGCCAAGCTTGCTCGCCCGTTCACCTCGCTCGTGTTCGTGCTGTTTGCGTTTCCGCTCGGGATGCGGCGCATTCGCGGCGGCGGCGCCGCGCTCGGCTTCGGGATCGCGCTCGCGATCGTGTTCGTCTACTACGTGATCACAACGATCGCGCTGTCGATCGGAAGCTTGGCGTTGCCGCTCGCCGGGATTGCGGCCTGGACGCCGAACGCTCTCTTCAGCTTGATCGGATTGTGGCTTTTGCGCCGGGCGTCGGCGATATGATAAGCGGCCTGCTCGTCGTTCTCACGATCATCGTGCTGGCTGGCGGTATCGCGTACGTCGGCGATCGCGTCGGCCACCAAGTCGGCCGCAAGCGGCTAACGCTCTTCGGTTTGCGCCCCAAGTACACGTCGACGATCGTCGCCGTCGGAACCGGGATGTTGATCGCGCTGATCGTGACCCTCGGCGCGCTGGCTGCATCGAGCTACGTTCGTGCCGCGCTCTTCCGTTCGGGCACGCTGCTGGTGCGCATCAACGAGCTCCAAGCGCAGGAACTCGCGCAAGAGAAAGAGCTGCAGCAAACGCGTGGCGGCAGCCTCGCCGTGCCCAAGCTCACTTTGATCGCCAACACGGCTTGGACGTTCGACCTCGCAAAAAGCGACGCCGAACAGATCGACGACTTCGGCCGCTTCTTCGATACGGTCGTGCGCATCGCGAACCAGCAGTTCGCGACCTCTGCGATCGGCCTGCGGCCGTACACGCACAAATCCTCGGAGCCGGCGATCCGCGCGGAGCTGCTCGAGCAGCTTGCGACGACGCGCGAGCACACCTCGGAACCGCGCGCGCTGATCTTGTTCTTGCCGGTCGCTTCGCAGAACTTATTTCGCGGCGAGGTGATCTCGTTTTCGTTCGAGGCCTTCGAAGACAAGCGGCTCGCAATGGCCGGCGAAACGCTGGCCGCGATCGACATCGCGGGCGGAACGCCCAACGTCGACATCGGCGCGCTGGTGCTGCGCGTGCAGCAAACGCTCGCCTCGCGCGACTATCCGCCGCAGTTTCTCTACCCGCCGTTGATCAACAGCGTGCAAGTGCAAGCCGTGACGAGTCAAATCCCGCGCTTGCGCGGCCGGTATCGCCTGATTGCCAAGACGCCCGTCGATCTTTACCCGCATAGCGGCCCGTTCCAGATCGATGTCGAACTCGAGCCGATCCGCTGATGCTGCTCGGCGTCGATCCCGGCACGCGCAAGTGCGGCTATGCGGTCATCGAACGGCTCGGCGCGCAACCCCTCGCGCTCGGCATCGCGCCGCTCGATGAATTCGCCGCGCGCTTGGCGACGCTGCGCGCCGATTTTCCGATCGACATGGTGGCGATCGGCCACGGCACGAACGCCGGCGTGGTGTCGGCGGTGGTGAAGGATGCGGGTCTCCCGTTCGCACTGGTCGACGAACGCGAAACGACGTTGCGCGCGCGCGCCCGCTTCTTCGCCGATCATCCGCCGCGCGGCTGGCGGCGCATCGTTCCGCGCGGCATGCTGCTCCCCGACCGGCCGATCGACGATTATGCGGCGCTGCTGATCGCCGAGCGGTATCTCCGCCTGGCGGTCTAGATGCAGCGCCGAAGCGTCGTCGCCGTTGCCCTGGCCTGCGCTGCGTTGACCGTGCTGCCGGCGCGCGCGCCGGCGACACCGCTGGCCGACGTACCGGCGAGCCACTGGGCCTACGCGGCGATCCAAACGCTCGCTGCCGACGGGCTGATCGACGGCTATCCCGATGGTTCGTTCAAGGGCGATCGCCCGCTGACGCGCTACGAGATGGCGGCGATCGTGGCGCGCGTGATCGCGAAGATCGAGGCGAACGGAGCGTCGACCGCATCGAAGACCGACCTCGACGCACTGCAGAAGCTGATCGACGCGCTCAAGGATGAACTCGACGCGCTCGGCGTGCGCGTGACGACGCTCGAAGACGCCGTCGCCGCGCTCGATCACCGCACGCGCGTGGCGCAGTCGCTCGCGATTCACGGCACGGTCCTCGGCAACGGTGCGATGAGCCAATTTCCCGTATTGCCGGTCAACGTGGCGGGCGGCGGCATCGACCAGTTCGTCAACGCCTACGCGACCTCGCCCGACGACAACAACCCGCTCGAAGCGCTGAACGGACCGCAAACGATCCTGCGCTCCGACGCCCGCTTCGATTTCATCTACACCGTCGACGACAACCTGTCGGTGTCGGTGCCGGTGCACGTGATCGACTACGGTTCGGGTTCATCGTACGCGCAGCAGTTCGCGATCTCGCCCGACGTCGTCGTGAGCGTCGCGCAGGCCGGCGCGTTCACGAACTTGACGCTGCGTGATGCGCAACTCGACAACCTCGATTCCTCACGCCTGGGCCTGGCCTATCGCGCGCCGGATGCCGCGCAACAGAATGCCTATGCCGATCCTACCCAGGCGTTTCCGCGCGGCTTCGAGATTGGCGGCATTCTGAACGGGCTGACGACGTTTCAGTTGACGTTCGCGCGCGTCGATGCGACGTTGATCAACACGCAGAATTTTTTGCCGGGGCAATCCGGCAGCGGTTTCGCGAACAGCTACTTGGCGCCGGTCGTGCCGCCGCAGGGCGGGCTCGTGCAGACCGGATCGGCAGCGACGGTGGACACGTTCACCGCCGGCCCCAACGGACTCGCCGCGGTGTATTTGAGCAAGAAAGCCGTGGCCGGCACGGTCGTCATCACGTCGTACGCCGTGCCCGGCGGAGCGGCCGCAACACCCGCGTTCACGTACGTCGACAGTTCGAACGAGGTCGTGTTCGCGTTTCCGCTGCCGCCCGGCGCCCACATTTCGATCGGATACCTCGGGCTCGGTTACACGAACAACGCGATCCCGCAACGGTATCAGACCGGCCTGCGCATCAACCAGCAATTTGCCGGCCTGCCCGGCGCCGAGGTGGGCCTGACGCTCCATCGGCTGTGGGATGAAAACCTCGGGCAGGGCACGTCGGCCGCCGGCGTCGATCTCGGCGTCAACGCGTTGCCGGCCGGTGATTTCGGCGAGGTGAGCGACTCGGTGTTCGGACTCGATTTCCAAGTACCGCTGGCCCGCGGGACCTATCTGTTCGGCGAAGTGTCGGCCAGTAGATGGACGCCCGATCAGCAATTCGTCGCCGAAACCGGCGCGTACGCCGCCGTCGGCGGCGTGAAGCTGAAGATCGCGCAAGCGACCGCGACGCTGCAGTACCAGTCGATCGGCGCGAACTACCTCGACGGCGCGCCGTTGCGGTTCTTCGGTAACGCCCCGCCGACGTGGGCGAACTATCAAGGCGATTTCTTCCCGCAGTTCTTCGGTTTCGCCAACACGCTCGCCATCAATCAAGCGTTCGATGCGGCGATCAACGCGGGCGCGCCCGGCCGTTCGGCAACGGCATCGAATCCCGCGCTCACGTTCATCTATCCGGTGTTCAACCCGTTCGTTGCGAGCGGTCCGGATTTCTACAGCGCGTTTGCGCCCAACACGCAAGGACCATCGCTCACGCTGCAGCTTCCGATGCGCATCGCGGGCCTTGCGATCGACGGCCGGCTGTTCGCGCAGCACCTCTCCGAACTGCAAGCGAACGCGAACGGGACCAGTACCTTCGGTCCGCAAGTTCCGACCAGCGTGCGCGCGACGTTCGACAAGCTCGACGCGGGCGCGACGTTCGGCGTGGGTGCAGCTTCGGTCAACCTCACCGGGACGCTCGAACATCTGCGCCGTAACGACACGACCGGCCTCACCTATATTCCCTACAATCCGGCGACCGCGAGTTACGATCCCGGCGCGCTGGCGGCCTACCAAGCCGCCGCCGGCGCGCGTGCGGTGTACTATCCCAACTACGTCAACCTTTATCACACCCTGTTGGCGGCGGGATTGACGTTGCCCGTGACGCGCGACATCGCGCTCAATACGCGCTACAGCGATCAGCGCTACTTCGGTGCGTACGGCACGACGCTGCAGCAGAACATCGTCGGGATCAAGGATCAGATCGACTTCGGCCTCACCTATACGGTGCCGAAGACGTCGAGCACGGTCGGCTTGACCTTCCGCAATTCCACTTACAAAGATGCCGCGCTCTCCAGCTACAATCTTTCCGCGAACGGCGAGGACGTGAACTTCACGATTCGCTTTTGAGCAGCGTACGCGGATCGCTGCTGGCGATTGCGGCAGCGCTCGTCGTCGTCCTGGCTGCGCTCGCGCAAGTGAGCGCCGACGGGCTCTACGGTACGATCGCGCTCCCGGGGTCGGTGCCGCGCGCGCTGGCCGGCGACTGGCCGTTCGACCTCGCGGCGCGCAGCGGCCTCGATCGCATTCCCGCCGTGCGTCTCGAACTCGCGCGCGGTGCGATCGTGCGCGACGAACCTGCGCGGGCCGCGGCACTGCTGGCCGCGCTGCCGGACAGCTCGGATGTGATCGATCTGCGCGGCCGCGCGGCACTTCTCGGCAACGATACGGCGACGGCGCTGCGCGACTTTGCCGCGGCGGGCGATTTCATCGCGGCGCAGGCGGCGATCGATGCGCTCGGTACGCAAGATCCGCGCGCGGCGCTGGCGCTGGTGCGCGATTTCGAAGCGCGGCTGGCCCAAAACGATGCGAGCCCCGAGATCAGCGCCGAAGTCGAATTTCGCGAGGGCACGATCGCGGCCGCAGCGTCGCTGCGCTATCCGGCCCAGGCCGATTACTACCAGCGGGCGGCGCTCGACGCGTTCGCCCGGGCGCTCGAACGCGCGCCGAACGAAGAGAAGTATCTGCTGAATTATGCCGGTGCTGCGATCCGCACCGGCGACGTCGAGGCGGCGAAGCGCACGTTCGTGCGCGCGGCGGAAGTCGTCCCCGACAGCGTCGATGCGTTCACCGGTATTGCGAGCGCGGCGGCCGTTCTCGGCGACTGCGCGGCCGCGCGCACGGCGCTCGCGCAAGCGCGGCGCTTTGCCGCCGAGCAGCATCGTACCGTCAACGCCGGCGGCTTCGGATACGCGCCGGATATTCGCGCGGCGATCGCGCGCTGCAACGGGTGAGGATCGCCCTCGACGCGCAACTCGCCGTCGGGACGGCCACGGGTATCGGGGTCTACCAGCGCGACCTCGCCCGCGCGCTCGGTGCCGCGGGAATCGACGTGCGTCCGCTGCAGTTTCCGGCCCTGGATCCGTGGCGCTTCGACCGGCGCGTGCTGTGGGACCAAGTGCTGTTACCGGCGTTCGCCGCGCGCAGCGGTGCGCAGCTGTTGCATGCCGCCTCCGGAACGATGCCGCTCGTGCGCCCGCTGCCCACCGTCGTTACCGTGCACGACATGGCGTGGCTGCGCGTGCAGTCGCACACGCGCGCCTACGCCCGCGCGTATTTCGGCGGCCTGATGAAACGGCTCTATCGCGGTGCCGCGGCCATCATCACGGATTCGGCGTTCGCGCGCGATGAATTCCTCACGCTGGCCGGCGCGCGCAGCGACGTGCACGTGGTCTATCCCGGCGTCGACGCGCGTTTCGCCGCGATCGAGCGGCGGCCCCAAGCGCGCCCGCTGGCGCTCGTGGTCGGCACGGTCGAACGCCGCAAGAACCTCGTGCGCGCGATCGAGACCCTCGCCGCCGTGCCGGAACTCGACCTCGTTGCGGTCGGCCCGCCCACACCGTACCTCGATGAAGTGCGGGCGCGCATCAGCGCGCTCGGCCTCGGCGACCGCGTGACCGTGCGCGGCTACATCGATCGCGCGGAACTCGACGCGCTCTACGCCGAGGCCACGCTCGCGCTCGTGCCCTCGCGTTACGAAGGCTTCGGATACGGCCTCGCGGAGGCGCTGTGCGCGGGGCTGCCGGTCATCGCCGCGCGTTCGTCATCGCTGATCGAGGTGGCCGGCAGCGATGCGACGCTGGTCGATCCCGACGATGCGGCCGGCTGGATCGACGCGGTGCGCGCGCTGCTCGCCGATCGCGACGCCGCCGAAGCGCGCGCCGCCGCTGCGCGCGCGCGCGCGACCGTCCGCTTTAACTGGCCGCTCGCGGCCGCCGCATGCACGACGATCTACCGGCGCATCCTTAGTTAGAGGGCGGCTTGGGCGAAGCCCAAACGCAACGGATTCGACGAAGTCGAATCCTAGTAAACGGGTGAGCCCGGCGCGCCGGGCGCGACGCTGCCGTCGTCTTGGGCGAAGACCAGGCGCAGCGGATACGACGAGCCGCCTTCGGGCATCGTGGTGATGCGCAAGCTGCGATAGGTGCCCGGTGCGATCGTCTCTTGCCAGATCTTGTAGCGCGAGAAGGCGGTCAAGCGGTGCGCTTGCACGACCGTGTCGTCGATGATGAACGTGCCGGTGGCGTCACCGCCCCGCGGGTTGGCGTAGAGCGCGATCGCTTGACCGAAGCGCGACGTGTTGACGATCACGACGCGCACGGATTGCATCACGCCGTAGTCGCCGGAGAGCGCTTCGCCTTCGCGCAAGTTCGGTAACGGCAACTGACCGATCGGGATCTCGAGCGGCGGAGAATCGGTGAAGAACGTGTAGTCCGAGAAGAATTCGGGCACCGGATACACGCCGCGGGCGTGCGGCGCGCCGCCGGCGAGCAGGTTCGCCGCATCGGCCGATTGATCGAGCGGGGCATCGGCGTGCTGCGCGACGACCGCAATGTTGAGCGGAGCGCCGCTCAACTCGCGCAACTGCATGATGCCGTTGACGACCGAGTTCGGCGGCAGGTTGTGGTTGACGATGTTGACGGTGGCGCCGGGCGGGATCGTGACGATCGTGCCTTCGTTGCGGCGCGAACGGACGAGGAACGCGCGCGTGGCTTTGTGACCGACTTCCATCTCGTTCGCCCCGGGGCCGGCCAGCGCCGCCATCACGTGCACGACGGCCGGCGTCGCGGCGCTGTTCGTCGCCTTGACGAGAATCCGCCGCGGCGGTTCGGTGCCGGGATTGAAATGATAATACAGGAAGCGCTGCGATGCGGTGCGATCGATCGTGGCCGTGAACAGCACGCCGTCGGCGGTCAAGCGTTCGGGATAGTCGCTCACCAGCAGCTGGCCCGGTGCCAGCTTCGGCAACGCGTCGTTCTCGATCGCGATGTGCGTGGTACCGTTCGCGGTGATGTATGCATCGCCCAGGATCTGGACCGGAACGTCGATCGAGATGTGGTTGTCGCTGGGTAGCGGCGCGTGGACGGCGACGGCGTCGGTGGGCACGTAGATGCGCGCGCCGGGACGCAGCGTCGCGGCGGCTTCGGCGGCGTCGATCGCGGTGTTGCGCAAGAATTCGACCGAGGCCGGATCGCCGGTCACGTGCAGCGCCAGCGTGGGCGCGATCGTGCCGGCGTCGTAGGCGACGCGCACCGAAACGTCGCGCGTGAGCCCACGGCTGTCGCCGACGGTCACGATCGTGCTGCCGACGGCGACGCCGGTGATGGCGATCGTGCGCGCGAGCTGGTCGACGGTCACGGTGGCGATCGAGGGATCGGCGGGGGTGGCGGTGATCGTTCCGGCGGCGCTGTTCACGCGCGCGACGGTCGTGCGCCCGGGTTCGATCGCCGGCGTCGCCGGGAGGACCACGATCGGAGGCGGCGTCGGCGTGGGCGAGGGGCTCGGCGTCGCTCCGCCTTCGGCCGGGGTCGTTTCGCCCGGCGCGGGCAGGGCCGTTTCGCCCGGCGCCGGCGAGCCCGCGGGGGAGGCTTCAGCCGCCGGCGAGCTGCCCGTTTCCGGCGAGCCCTCGGCGGACGAGGGGGTCGCAAACGGACCAACGCCGGCGGGGATCGCCGGGTTGACCGGGCCGATGGGTGCCGGCACGGGTGGGTTGATCTGAGCGCTGACCGACCGGCTGAGCACGGCGACCAGGAACCCCATCACGGCGATAGCCGCGAACGCGCGACGCAATACGGACCTCCGCGGCATATTCGTCCGCCGCGGCGCGATTAAGCGATCTTCATCTCGCGCGAGACGGCCGAAGCCAGCAACGTCTTGTACCCGACAGCCGGGAATAGAACGGTTACGAGGTCCTTCTCGGCGCGTTCGACCGTGCCTTGCCCGAATTTTGTGTGGTAGACGACATCCGCGATACCGTAACCGGAGAGCGCATGGTCGCGGCGGCCCTGCAAACAGTTCTCGCACGCGCCGCACGAGTCGGCGGTGAAGTTCTCACCGAAGTAATTCAGGATGAAGCGCCGGCGGCACGCCGTCGTTTCCGCGTATTGCAACATCATCGCGAGCTTGGATTGATCGTACCGCTTCTTGGTCTCGTAGTTCGCGAGATCGAGCACCGCTTCAACGCTTGCGTGCTTGGATAGGATGTACTTCGCGCGCGATGAGGCTTCGATGAAGCCGGCCTTCTTGAGCAGCGCGAGCACGACTTTGAGTTTGGTCAGCGGCAGTTGGGTGATCTTGCGCAAGTCGGTGAGCGAGACGCCGCCCTCTTGCGTGCCGAAGATCTCGAGCGTGCCGAAGACGCGCTGAACCTCCTCGATGTCGGGATACTTGCCCGTGAGGAAGTAGTTCTGCACGCGCGTGTCGCTCATCCGGTACACGAGGATGCACTTCGAAGGCTTGCCGTCGCGTCCGGCGCGGCCCGCCTCTTGCGTGTAGGCTTCGATCGAGCCCGGCAGATCGTAGTGCACGACGAAGCGGATGTTCGGCTTATCGATGCCCAGGCCGAAGGCGTTGGTCGCGACGACCGCCTTGATCGCCTCCTGCATGAACAGCTCGTGCACCGCCACCCGATCGTGCTTCTGCAGTTTGGAATGATAGACGGCGGCCGGGATGTCGAGATGATCCTGCAGGTACTTCTGCACCTCGAGCGCGTTCTTGATCGTCGCGGTGTAGATGATCCCGGTGCCTTCGAGATCGTTGTTCTCGAAGAGGCCCTTGAGCGCGCGCAGTTTACCCGCTTCGTTCTCGGCGCGGCGCACGCTGTAGATCAGGTTGGGACGGTCGAACCCGCGCACGATCGGCTTCACGTCGGGCACGCCGAGTTGGGTGAGAATGTCTTCGCGCACCGCCGGCGTCGCGGTAGCGGTCAGCGCCAGAACCGTGGGCTTGCCGAGCGCGGCAATCACGCGGCCGAGGTTGAGGTAGGCCGGGCGGAAGTCGTGCCCCCACTGGCTGATGCAGTGCGCTTCGTCGATGACGAAGAGCGGAACGGTCAGCTTCTGTAAGATCGCGACGAACGCGTCGTCCTCGAGCTTCTCGGGGGTGACGAACACGATCTTCATGTCGCCCGAAGCGATCCGGGCGATGCCGGCCGCTTCCTGATCCTCGGTCAAGGTCGAGTTCAGGGCGACCGTCTCGTGCACGCCGTGCGCGGCCAGCATGTCGATCTGATCTTTCATCAGGGCGATCAGCGGCGAGACGATGACCGTCGTGCCGGGCAGCATCAGCGCGGGCAATTGATAGCACAGCGACTTACCGGCGCCGGTGGCCAGGATGGCTAGCGTGTCCTCACCGGCCAAAACGCGGTTGATGATTTCTTCTTGACCGGGGTTGAAGCTGTCGTATCCGAAACGCTCGCGCAGCGCAGCGTAGAGTTCCACGGGACTCTCCCAAACGATGATGACGGGCGACGTTCTAAGCCCCCTGGCTAAAGGAGGCGTAAAACATTGCCGATCAGACGGTCTCGGTATTCCCCTACCCACGCCCGTCTAAACGGTTGCGCAGCCGGGATGGACCGGCTCCGGTCCGAACCCTCCACCGAGTGTCCCTCTATCGTACCTGGCGTCCCCTAACCTTCGCTCACCTGGTCGGTCAGGATGCGGTCGTGCGCACGCTCACAACGGCCATTGAAACAGGCAGGCTCGCACATGCCTACTTGTTCTCCGGGCCGCGCGGTTCGGGCAAGACCTCGGCGGCCAAGATCCTGGCCCGCTGCATCGAGTGTGAGAACGGCCCGACCGCCACGCCCGACAACACCTGTGCCAATTGCATCGCCATCCTCGAGGGCACCGCGTTCGACGTGATCGAGATCGACGCGGCCTCGAATCGCGGGATCGACGAGATCCGCGCGTTGCGCGACGCGGTGAAGTTTCCGCCGTCGGTGATGCGTTCGAAAGTGTACATCATCGACGAAGCGCACATGCTCACCAAAGAGGGCGCCAACGCGTTTCTCAAGACGCTCGAAGAACCGCCCCCGCACGTCACGTTCATCCTCGCCACGACCTCGCCCGAATCATTGCCGCCGACGATTCTCTCGCGCTGTCAGCGCTACGCGTTTCGCCGCATCTCGATCGAAGTGATGATCGCTCGCATGCGCGAGATCGCCGCCGCCGAGGGCATCGAGATCGACGACGGCGCGCTGGGCGCGATCGCGTATCGGGCCGACGGCGGACTGCGCGACGCGTTGACGATGCTCGAACAGGTTGCGGCGTTCGGCGCCGGACACGTCGACGTCAAAACCGTGAACGACGCATTCGGCCAGACCGGACGGGCGTTTGCGCTGGCGCTGCGCGATGAATCGCTGGCCGGCGATGCTGCTGCCGCATTGCACACCATCGACGATGCGAGCGATGCGGGCACCGACATGCCGGGCCTGATCCGCGCGCTGATCGCCGAATTCCGTCACTTGCTCGTCGCGCGCGTCAATCCGGAATTGCTCGCGCGCGATCTTGCGGCCGACGACGCCGCCGCCGCGCAAGAGCGCGCGCAAACGGTGTCGCAAGCGCGGCTCGTGCGCGCCTTGCGGCTGTTCGGCGATGCGCTCGCCGCAGCACGTGTCTCGGGCAACGCGCGCCTCGAACTCGAGACCGCGATGCTGCGCTTCATCCTGCAGACGGAAGACCCGACGCTCGAAGCGCTGGCCGCGCGCGTCACGGCGATCGAGGGCGGTGCACCGGTGCCTGCATCGCCGCCGCCGCCGCGCGTGGCCGCCGCACCACCGCCGCGTACGGCGGCCGTGCCGGCGCCGGCGCCGAAGCCCGCCGCTCCGGTTCCGGCTGCGGCTCCCGCTCCGGTTCCCGCTCCCGCCCCGGCTGCCGCCGCTCCGGCACCGGCCGTGGCGGCGTCGGGACCGCTCACGACCGCGAAGCTGCGGTCGTTGTGGCAGAACGTTCGCGCGCGGGCGGAGAGCGAGAAGCCCCCGATGGCGGCGACGCTCAGCCGGGCGACGATCGAGGCCGTCACCGACGACCTGATCACGCTGCGCATGCCCGATCCGACCGGCGGCGAAGCGCTCAAGCGCAGCCTCGATACGCTCAAGAAAGCCGTCGAGGGCGTGATCGGCCGGCCGATCGACGTGCGCGTCGTGGTCGGCGGCGCCGCGCCGCTTGCAGCGAGCGATCCGGCGCCGGACGGCGAATTCCCCGAGGAGCATCCTGACGACGTCGCGCGGTACGCGTTCGACCGGCTTCTCTGATGCGCACCCGCTCACAAAGGACGACGACGTGAATCAGGCCCAGATGATGCAGCAGCTCAAGAAGATGCAGCAAGAGATGGCGCGCGTGCAAGATGAGCTCGCGAACGCGACAGTCGAAGGTACGGCCGCGGGCGGCGTCGTGACGTGTGCGGTCAACGGCGAATTTCGCGTGACCAAGCTGACGATCAAGCCCGAAGCGGTCGACCCCGAAGACATCGAGACGCTCGAAGATCTGGTTGTCGTTGCGCTCAACGATGCGATCGTCAAAGCTAAGGCGCTTAGCGAACAGAAGATGGGGAAGCTGACCGGCGGTATGAAGATTCCTGGGCTCATGTGAGGCGGTGCGATGTGAAACGCCGCATTGCCGCGCGGGGGACGTCGTGATTTTCCCGTCGTGGGAAAATCACGACTCGGCTGAGGCGCTGCTCTCGGCATCCTGCCTTCGCATCGCCTCAGACGCCCCCGCGCGGCAACGCGGCGTTTCACATCGCGGCTAGATGGCGAACGGGGTTGCTGGGCCGGTTGCGGCGCTGATTAACGAGTTTTCTAAGCTGCCGACCATTGGGCCGAAGACGGCGGCTCGTTTAGTTTTTCATTTGCTCAATAAGCCGCGGGCGGATGCGGAGTCGTTGGCTGATGCGATCATTGCGCTCAAGGATCGGGTGCGGTTGTGTTCTTCGTGTTTTTCTATTACCGAAGAGGATCCGTGTTCGATTTGCAGCGATCCGCGCCGTGATGCGCGCATGTTGTGCGTCGTGGCTGAGGCGAAGGACATCTTTGCGCTCGAGCGCACGTCGGCGTATAACGGGCGCTATCACGTGCTGGGCGGTTTGATTTCTCCGATGGACGGGATTGGGCCGGCGCAGTTGCGTGTCAAGGAACTCATCGAGCGCATCGGTTCCAACGGGTTTGAAGAATTGATCGTTGCCACCAATCCGAATGCGGAAGGGGAAGCCACGGCGCTCTATCTCTCGCGGCTCGTCGGTCCGTTGGGCGTGCTCGTCACGCGGCTCGCGTACGGTCTGCCGATCGGCGGCGACCTCGACTACGCCGACGAAGTCACGCTCGCCAAAGCCATCGAAGGCCGCCGCATCCTCGCCTAATATGACAATGATTATGCAGCGGTGATGGTATCGCCGCGGGTAAGGCTTCCTGGGACGACGACGCGGGCGTAGACGCCCATGATGTTTTCGCGTTGGGTGACGATCGTGCGTTGCAGCGCCGGATCGGGCTCACCCGTCGTGACGTCGTAACTCGGCGTTACGCAGCGCGTGATGCGCGAGACGATGTCGAACACCACGGCACCGATGTGGACGCGGGCGCCGACGAGGTCGCCCTCGGATGCTGTGAAACCGGGCGACGCGGCGGCGACGATGTTGGGCCGGAAGCGCAGCGGATCGACCGCGCGACCGGCCAGCGCTTCCAACTCGCGGATCCAGGCGTCGAACACGATCGACACGGGCTCGAGATCGAAGTAGTGCGGAGCGGCTTCGGCAACTTCGAGCGTCACGCCGGCACCGCGGGCGATTTCGTGTGCGTCATCGATGGCGGCGACCATGTGCAGGCGGCGATTCTCTTTGCCGCGGTAGGTCTTGCCGGTGCGCGCGTGTTCGGGGCTGCTGACGAAGAGCGCGGCGGCCCGGTCGCCGGCGAACCCGTCCGGGCGCACGTCGGCGACGGTCAGCGCCTCGACGCGTAACGACTTGACGGGATACCGGTAGAGGGCCGTCACAGTACCCAGCATGGACGACTCTTCGCCGGCCGGCGCGGGCCTTCCGCGGCCGATGTCGATCGGCGAGATTCTGGACCGCGCGATAACGACGTACGTACGCCGGTGTCTGCCGTTGTTCGTGATCCTCGCGATCACCGTCGTTCCGGTGACGTTGCTGCAGCTTACGGTGGCACCCGGGTTCACCCATATGAGCGATCTGTTCGCGCAGATGAATCGCTTGCCGGTCGGCGACACGGTGGACCGTAACCGGCTGATGAGCGAGGCGTTCGGCAGCATCAACGGGGCATCGGTGTTCGCGCTGTTCATCTTGTGGCCCGTCATTCTGTTCCCGCTCACGCGCAACGCGATCTATACCTACGCCGACGGCCTGCTCGAAAACGCACCGGTTTCGATCGGTGCCGCCTATGGCGCGTCGGTCGGCCGCTGGGTCGCGCAAATCGTCGTGGTGGTGGGCTATTTCTCAATGGCGTGCGTGATCGGATTCGCGGCGATCGTAATCTTCGGCCTGATCGGCGCGCTGGTGTTCGCCGCGGCCGGCCGGGGCACGGGGGGGGCGGTCGCGCTGCTGGTCGTTCTCGTTCCGTCCGTCCTTGCGCTCTGGCTCGGTTTTGCGCTCTTGAACGTGGCGTTCGAGCTCTCGAGCGTGAGCGTCGCGCTGGAAGAGAACAATCCGATCCGTGCGATGGGCAACGGCTGGCGGCGCGCCTTCGATCGCGCGTTGCGCCGCCGCACGATCGGGATCGCGCTCGCGTTCTCCGCAGTCGAGATCGTCGGTTCGCTAGCGCTGCTCGCGGTGAGCGCGTTGCTGCAATCGCTGACGCACCTCGCGCTGCTCCAAGCCGTCGTATCGGCGATCGGGCAGATCGTGATTTCGGGCGTGCTCGGCGTGTTCATGGTCGTCTACGCGCGCGACGTGCGCTTGCGCCGCGAGGGTTACGATTTGCTGCGCGCGGCGAGCGAGCCGGCACCCGCCACGTGAACGCCGGCTGGCCGGCCGGCGATCCGCGCGATCTCGCGAGCGCGATCGTGCACGAACCGCGCTTTCGCGGCGACACGGCGCAGGCGGCTCCCGGCCCGACGCTGCTCGAGCGGTTGTTCGCCTGGATCGGCGACCGGCTGCACGATGTCTTGCGCGGGATCGATCACGTGCTCGGGCCGGCCAACGCGCTCGGCGGCGTGCTCGCCGTCGTCCTGGTGCTGGCGGCGCTGGCCGGCGGGATCGTGTTCTTCGTCCGCATCGCGCGCCTGCGCGGTCGCGAACACCTTCCGGTCGTGCGTGCGGCAACGTCGCTCGAGACGGCGCTCACCAGCGCGCAACTGCTGGAACTCGCGCGCCGTTACGCGCGCGACGAACGCTGGCACGACGCCGCGTCGGCCCTCGTGCGCGCGGCGCTGCTCGCGCTCGATGAGACGGGCCGGCTGCGTTTCGACGCGGCGCGCACCGCCGGTGAAGCGCGCCTACTGCTCGGCGATCCATCGTTCGATGCGTTCGAGCGCGAAGCGACGGCGGCGCTCTTCGCTGCCGGTGCGGCGACGGCGGAGCGCATCGCGCGGCTGCGCGCGGCATACGCGCAAACCTTCGGCGTGGCGGCGTGATCGGATGGCTGCGCCGGAACCAGGGCGACGCGCTCCGCGCCGCGCTGGCCGTCGCGGGCTTGACGCTCGTAGCGCTGCTGACGAAACCCCCGCCGGCACCCGCGCTCGATACGTATTCGGCGAACGACGTGCGCAGCGGCGGCTACGCCGCGTGGGAAGAGTTGTTGGGGCGCGAGGGCGTCGCGGTCGAACGCTTCGAGCGCCGTCCGATCGAACTCGACGGCACGATCGACACACTGATCGACGCCTACGGTGCGGCGCCGCTGCCGGACGGCGTCCGGCTCGATGCCGACACGCGCGCGCTCGCCGATTGGGTTCGCAAGGGCGGACGCCTCGTGCTGCTCGGGCGCAACGCCGCGACCGACGCGCAGGAAACGACGTTGCTGAAGCGGCCCGCGGAGTACCGCGCAAGGCTCGCCGGTGCCCCGTTGCGCGCGCGCGCGTTCGGCGGTGCCGTCGAACGGGTGACGACGTTTTCGCCCGAACGCTTCGTTCGCGGAAATGCCGCTTCGCGCACGCGCACGCTGTTGGCCGATCGCGGCGGGGCGCTCGTCGTGCGCGTGCCGCTGGGCCGCGGCGCGATCGTCTACGTGAGCGATCCGCGGCTGTTCGCCAACGCGGCGCTCGCGCGCGACGACAACGCGCGGCTCGCGTATCTGCTCGCGCGCCCTCGGCTGCCCGGCCGCATCGTGGCCTTCGACGAAGCGCTGCACGGCGCGTTGCTCGAGCGCGGCTGGCTCGGCGCGTTGAGCGTGCCGGTTCGCGTCGCGCTCGCGGGCTCGGTGCTCGCGATCCTGATCGCGCTGGCCGGCGGTGCGTTGCGGCTGGGACCGCCGGTGACGCTGCGCGCGACGCGCGAACCTGCATCGGATGAATTCATCGCGGCCGTTGCCGCGCTCTACCGCCGTGCGCATGCGCGCCGCGCGGCGATCGCGCTGCTCGCGAACGACGCCGGCGGGCCGAGCGAGACCGCAGTGCAATTGCGCCTGCTGCGCGAACGCCAATCGCCGAGCGACGCGGACCTCATTCGAAGCGCCGCGCTGGCGCACGCGCTGCGAAGGGAGCACGGATGAACGCGGGGGCTACGGAAGTTGCGCAGCGCTTAAGGACGGGCCTCGCGAAGGTGATCGCCGGCAACGAAGCGCCGACGTTCGCCGTGCTCGTCGCGCTGCTTGCGGGCGGCCATCTGCTGCTGGAAGGCGTTCCCGGCACGGCGAAGACGCTGATCGTCCGCACCCTTGCGCGGCTGTTGAACGCGGGGTTCCGGCGCATTCAGTTCACGCCCGACCTGATGCCGTCGGATATCGCCGGCACGACCGTCTTCGACCCGGCGAGCGGTACGTTCTCATTCCGGCGCGGACCGGTGTTCACCAACCTCGTGCTGGCCGACGAGATCAACCGCACGCCCGCCAAGACGCAATCGGCGCTGCTCGAAGCGATGGAAGAACGCCAAGTGACGATCGACGGCGAGACCCATCCGATCCCCGCCCCGTTCTTCGTGTGCGCGACGCAGAACCCGATCGAATTCGAGGGCACCTATCCGCTGCCCGAAGCGCAGCTCGACCGGTTCATCGTTCGCGCGCGCACCGGCTATCCGAGCGAAGAGCAGGAACGCGCGCTGCTCGCCCGCACGGTCGCGGGCTTCGATGCGCACGATTTGGATACGGCCGGCATCGAGCCGGTCTGCGACGCACACGAGATCATCGCGGCCCAGCGTGAAGTGCGGGCCATTCACGTCGAGCCGAACGTGCAGGCGTACGTTTTGGCGCTGGCCGTCGCAACGCGCACGGCGCGCGATGTCTCGCTCGGCGCGAGCCCGCGCGGCGCCTTGGCGTTGCTTGCGACCGCGCAGGCGGCTGCGGCGATCGACGGCCGCACGTTCGTCACGCCCGATGACGTCAAAGCGGTTGCCCCGCTCGCGCTCGCGCACCGGATCATCGTGCGTCCCGAAGCCGAACTCGAAGGCGTCAACGCCGACGCGATCGTGGCCCGCATTCTGGCCGGCGTTCCCGCCCCGACGTGACGCGCTGCCGCCCGGGCGCGTGGTTCGGACCGCGCGCGCTCGTGCCGGCCATCGTGCTGTCGGTCGCGGCCGGTTTGCTCGCGCGCACGTATCCATGGTTACCGGTCGTCGCCGTTCTGCTGGCGGCGTTCGTTCTCGCCTGCGTGCTGGATGCGCGCGCGAGCAGCGGCATGCTGCGCTGGCGGCGGATCGCGCCCGAACGGTATGCGCTGGCGCGCGGCGACGCGTTTCGCTACGAGCTGGAAAATCGCGCGATGCTGCCGTTGCGCGTCGGGATCGTGGAGGCGCCGGTTGCGAAGCTCGCCGTTGCGCTCGATGCGAGCGAGGTGCTGGTCCCACCGCGCAGCCGCGGCTTCGCCGAAGTGGGCTTCGTTCCGCGCGAACGCGGCCGTACGATGCTCGGCGATTCGTACGCCTGGTATGAATCGTCGTTCGGCTTGGTCCGTCATCGCGTGCGGCTCGCCGGAGCGCAGCCGATCCGCGTGCTGCCCGATTTGAGCGCGCTCGAAGGTTCGGACGATCTGGCGCTGCGCGCGCGTTTGATCGACGCCGGTTTGCGGCGTTTACGCCGGCGCGGCGCCGGAACGGAATTCGAGAGCCTGCGCGAGTACGGCGCCGGCGATGCGTTTCGCGACATCGACTGGAAAGCGACCGCGCGCCGCGGCCGCGTGATGGTCGCGCAGTACGAGGTCGAACGCAGCCAGCAAGTGATCGTGGCGATCGACGCGGGACGTTTGATGGCGGCGCGATTGGGTGACCGGCGCAAGCTGGACTACGCGGTGTCGGCGGCACTCGGCGTTGCAGCGCTCGCGCGGCGCGCGGCCGATCGCGTCGGCGTGCACGCCTTCGCCGGGCGCACGCTGGCGGCGGTAGCACCGGCGAGCGGCAACGCGCAAGCGGCGGCGATCGTCGAAGCGCTGGCCGACATCGAACCGCAACCGGAAGAATCCGACTACGAGCGCGCGGCGCTGGCGCTGCGGCAGGCCTACCGCAAGCGCAGCTTGGTCGTGGTGTTCACCGATCTCTTCGATCCGGTCGCTTCGGCCACGGTGCTCGCCGCGTTGGCGCTGCTCGTGCGCACGCATCTGGTGCTCGTCGCCTTGATGAACGATGCGGCGATCGGCGACGCGCTGGCCGCCGAGCCGCGCGATGCGAACGCCGCGTATCGTGCCGCCGTTGCCACGGCGTTAGCCGCCGAGCGCGCGCGCGCGGTCGCGAAGCTGCGGGCTACCGGGATGCTCGTCCTCGACGTTCCCGCGCGCGACTTGCGTCTCGCCTTGCTCGACGCGTACCTGGACATCAAGACGCGCGGTTTGCTCTAGTCTTGGTGCGGCCGGCGAAAACGAAATACGCGCAGAGCGCGACGGCGGTGACGGCGCCCACGGCGAATCGGACTTCGGGCGAGAACCGTTGCGGTGAAATGAACCCTTCGATGAGTCCCGCGACGACGAGCATGCCCGCGACGCCGAGCATCAGCACGACGGCGCGCGCGCCGTTCGCGGCGAGCGCATCGACGCGCCGCGCGCGTCCCGGCCGCACGTAACCCGCGGCGAGAATCAATCCGGCGCCGCCCGCGATCTGAATGGCCGTTAGCTCGATCACGCCGTGCGGTGCGATGGTGGCCCACAAGTCCATGCCGTAGCCGTTGTGGGCGAACAGCGCCGCGACCGTGCCGAGATCGAGCCCGTTGAAGCCCACGATCAAGAGCGTGATGATGCCGGCCGTGCTGCCGCCGGCAAAGGCGATCGCCGCGACCTTGATGTTGTTGGTGATGATCAGCGCCGACATCGCCGGCGCATAGACACGATCGAAGCCGAAGTTCGTATCGTGCAGGCTGCCGCTGACCGACGGTACCGCGGCCGGCGGCACGAACGCGTAGGCGTTGGCCGGATCGGCGCTCGTCGCGACGTAGGCGATCGTGCCCGCAACCAGCGAGAGCAGCGCGCACAGCGCGATCGCAGCCCACGAACGGCGCACCTCGCGCGGAAAGGACGTCGTGAAGAGCGCGACCGCCTTCGACCAGCCGCCGGCGCTCGTGCCGGCGTACACGCGGGAGTGGGCGCGCGCGACCAGGCGATTGAGGTAGCCGATCGTGCCGTCGTCGTAGCCGCGCGCGCGCGCCATCGCCAGATCGCTCGTCGCGGCCCGGTAGCCCAGCGCCAGGGCGTCGAGCTCGGCGGCGTTCAAGCGCCGCAGACCCGCGCGATCGGCGCGCGCGAGCAGTTCTTCGAGTTCGCCCCAGCGTGGGCGGCCGGCGTCGACGAAGCGCGCTTCGCGCATGCCGGACGTTTGGCGCGAGGTCTTGCGGCGTCCCGCTCGTAGCTTGTCTTTCGTGGAACGCGATCTCGACGTGCGCACCGCCGAGGCGGTCGCGGTTCGCTTCGAACTGGCCGGCCTGGGGAGCCGTTTTCTCGCGCTGGCCGCCGACCTCGCCATCCAACTGCTGGTAGTGCTCGCAGTCGTGATCGTGCTGATGATCTACGGCGCGATATCCGGCAACCACAGCCCGTTCGGCACTCCGCCGGGCACGGGCGGGAAGCTCGGCAGTGCGCTGTTCATCGCGCTCCTGGCGATCGCGTCGTTCGTGTTGGCCTTCGGGTACTTCGTCGTCTTCGAGCTGGCGTGGAACGGTCAATCGCCCGGGAAGCGGCTCCTCGGCTTACGTGTGATTCGCGACGGCGGCTTCCCGATCGACGCCGGCGCGTCGGTGATCCGCAATCTCGTGCGGATCGTGGAAGCGAGTCTCGGATTCTACGTGATCTCAGCCATCATTATGCTGCTCTCGCCGGAAAACAAACGGCTGGGCGATTTCGCGGCCGGAACGATCGTCGTGCGCGACAATGCCGCTGCGATCCCGACACTCGCGAACTTAGCGTCGGAAGAGGACGAAGCGGCCGTTGCCGGCGATGGCCTCGAGCGCGCGGATCGCGTCCTGATCGAACAGTATCTGGCGCGCCGCGCGAGCCTCGACGGCAACGCCGCGCAGGCGATCGCGACGGCGATTGCCGCCCGCATCCGGCCCAAACTGCGCGCGTCGTTCCACTATCTCGACGACGTCAGCCTCATCGAGCACATCGCGCGCTCGCGCAGCTAAGGCGAACCGTTGCCGCGGATGCGGTTGAGCATCTCGCGCGCGAACGTTTGCGCCGACGCGCGCGCATCGTCGTAGATCTTCGCCGCGTCGACCGTCGCCATGTGGCGGCCGTGCAGCTCGAAGAACGTCGCGCCCTCGCCGACCACCACCGTGCCCGCATATGCGATCGCCGATTTGATGAAAATGCCGCCGACCGGAATGAAGCCCGAGAGTTCGCGCGCCAGCGCGCGCCAGCCGAAGCCGCCGCCGACGATCGGCAAGAGTTCCCACATCTGCGCGACGTCGGGATCCTTGCCGAACGTGGCACGAATTTGCAGCATCAGCATCATCTGGATGCCGGTGATCGCCATCATGTCGCCGGCCGAGACGAAGGCGCCGAGAAAGGCGCCGACGACCGGCACGTTGTCGATCACGGCGCTCGCGCCGGAAACTTTGAGCGCGTTGAGCGCGGCGTCGCGCGTCAGCTTCGCGGCGACCGTCGTGCGCAGGATCGGCAAGCGCCGTCCGACCGCGATCTCGACGTTCTTGCAGACGTCGATCAGGTGCGGGAGCAGCCGCGCGCGCAGGTGCTCGAACTCGATCGCCGGCACGACGTAATCTTCGATCGCGCCCGCGGCCGGGGCTTGCGCCGGGCCGCTGGTCGCGGCGGCCGCGGAGTCGACCAGCACGGTGAAGATCGGCAGCTTGAGGGCCGCGAGCGCGTCCACCGGTGCGCCCGCGCGATCGGCCGGGGTGCCGAAGAACAGCACGGCGCGAGCGTCGGTCAGATCGACGGGCGCACCGCCCGGGGCGATCGTCTCGAGCGCCGCGGCGGCCTCCAGCGGAACCGTATCGTTCCCGGTGCCGGCCAAGAGCAGCGAGCGGAACGCCGCCACGAGCGAGGGGTCGCCGCAAAGCAGAAACTTGAACGGCTGGCGCGCGCCGGCATGGACGGCACCGGTGTTGAGCTTCGAGCGCAGCCGGTGGAACGTCTGGGCCGCGCCGAAGACGTTGCTTTTCAGCATGAGGGTGCCGGGGTGCTGGCACAGCATGGGGTCATGCTGGGCAGTATGGCTACGAAACATCGGAACCCTCGCAACGGTGTACCGCGTGTGGAAAAGGTGTGGAGCGATGCAAGTTCTTGTGCACCGCATGTGGATGCCGGAGGGCCGCCTACCACCACGCGGAACCGCGCTTCGATGGTATTTATGCGTATGAGCGGAGCGAAACTCATTTGAGTACCGTGCGTGGGCGCGGCCGCAATGTGGAAATCGCCGTGGACCGGGCCTTGCCGGCCGCCGGCGAGGAGTTGCGCGCGCACTTTACCGAGCGGCCGGACTTCTATCGAGGCAGCCATGCGGTCGCCAACTTGGGCTTGCTCGAACCGGGCGCCCCGGAAATCGCCGCGTTCCGCGACCTTCTGGCCGAGTTCGGCATCACGCTCGACGGCGTTTCGGGTTCCGACACGTTGGCCGAAACGCTGGCCAACCTGCAGTTGGCGTATCTCGGGCCGGCGCCGGTCGCCGAGGTGTCGGCGCTGCCGCGTGCCCGCGCGCCGCGCCAAATCGAACTCTCGCCCGAAGCGCGCTCGCTCGTCGCCGACTTCGCCGGCGCGCGGGCCGACTTGGCCCAGCGCCGCATCGCGAAGACCGGCCCGGCAACCGCCCCCGCCGGTGTCGCGCCCGCGGGCGTGGCCTCCGCCGGCGTGACGATTCCGGCGACGCCGGCGTATGCCCCGGCCGGCGTGTCGACGCTCTACCATCGCGGCACGCTGCGCGGCGGTCAGGCGCTGCACAATATGGGCAACATCGTCGTGATCGGCGATCTGAATCCGGGCGCCGAGCTGATTGCCAGCGGCGACATCGTCGTGGTCGGCGCGCTGCGCGGCACCGCGCACGCCGGCGCGCAAGGCGATCGCAACGCGCGGGTGATCGCGCTCGAATTCGCGCCGACGCAGCTGCGCATCGCAACGGTCATCGGCGCCGACGCGCTGGTCGCGACCGGTCCGCAACAAGCCGTGATCGAAGGCGATCGCATCGCCGTCGCGCCGCTCGGCTCACCATCCGCCCGTCAGGAGATCTCGCTATGAGCGGCCGCCGTATCGTCGTAACTTCGGGGAAGGGCGGCGTCGGCAAGACGACCACCACGGCGAATCTCGGCGCGGCGCTCGCGATGCGCGGCAAGCGGGTGGTGCTGGTCGATGCCGACATCGGCCTGCGCAATCTCGATCTCGTGCTCGGCCTCGAGAAACGCATCGTGTTCGATATCGTCGAGGTCGTCGAAGGCCGCTGCCAACTGCGCCAAGCGCTGATCAAAGACAAGCGCTTCGGGGAGTCGCTCTCGATCCTGGCGGCGGCGCAAACGCGCGACAAGACGGCCGTGACGGAGAACCAGTTCGCCAAAGTGATCGACGATCTGGCCGAGATGTGCGACTACGTGATCATCGATTGCCCGGCCGGCATCGAGCACGGCTTTCGCAACGCGGTCGCCGGCGCGCGCGAAGCGATCGTCGTCACCACGCCCGAAGTCAGCGCGATTCGCGACGCCGACCGGGTGATCGGCAAACTCAACGAGCGCGGCTTGCCGATGCGGCTGATCATCAACCGCATCCGGCCCGATATGGTGCGCTCGGGCGACATGCTCTCGGTCGACGACGTGTGCGAGATCCTCTCCGCCGAATTGCTCGGAATCGTGCCCGACGACGAAGACGTGATCGACACGACCAACCGCGGCGAACCGATCGCCCTCAAGGCCGATTCCCGCCTCGCGGCGATCTACGAAAAGATCGCGCGCCGCCTCGAAGGCGAGATCGTCCCGTTCACGGCGCTGTCCGCGCCGACGTTCCTGAGCCGTTTTCTCGGCCGAAAGGCAGGCTGACCCGTGCACGAGCTTCGTGAAGACCCGCTCCCCGCGGCACCGCCCGAAAGGCAACGCCGCGGGCGTTGCATCGTCGTCACCTCGGGCAAGGGCGGCGTCGGTAAGACGACGACGACCGCTAACGTCGGCGTCGCGCTGGCGTCGACCGGCGCACGCGTCGTGCTGGTCGATGCGGACGTCGGCCTGCGTAACCTCGATATCGTGCTTGGCCTGGAAGCGCGCGTGCGCCACCACGTCCTCGACGTTCTCGAAGGCAACGCCGAGCTCGACGACGCGCTGGTCAGCGACAAGCGGGTGCCTTCGCTCAAGCTGCTCGCCGCGTCGCAAACGCGCGAGAAAGACGACGTCGACACGGCGGCGTTCAAAGGCTTGATCGACAAGCTGCGCGAGCGTTTCGACTACGTGCTGATCGATTGCCCGGCCGGCATCGAGATGGGCTTTCAGAACGCGATCGTCGGCGCCGACGAGGCGATCATCGTTTGCACGCCCGAAGTCAGCGCGGTGCGTGACGCCGATCGCGTCGTCGGGCTGCTCGGCGATCGCGTCAAGACGACGCTGATCGTCAACCGGCTGCGCCCGGCGCTCGTGAAGCGCGGCAAAATGCTCTCGGTCGACGACGTCAACGCGATCCTGCGCTTGCCGCTCTTGGGGGTCATCGCCGACGAGCCCGGCGTAATCGTTTCGACGAACAAGGGCGAGCCGATCGCGCTCGATCCCGCATCCTCGACCGGTGAAGCCTATCGCAAAATTGCCGGCCGGATCGTGGGAACCGACACGTCGGCGCCGGAAATCCCGCGCGAAGCATCCTTCTTCGGCAAACTGTTCGGGGGCCAGCGCTAAGCCATGCTCGATTTTCTCAAGCGTCTCTTCAATCCGGAACCGTCGAGCGTCACCGCGCGCGAACGGCTGCGCTTGGTGCTGCTCTCCGACCACCTCGCGCTAGCGCCGGACGTCGTCGAATCGCTCAAAGCCGATCTGATCGCGGTCATCTCCAAGTACGTCGACGTCGATGCCGCTAATTGCGACGTGACGTTCGAACAACAGGAGAGCGTCGTCGCGATGCTGGCGAACATTCCGATTCTCGGCATGAAGCCGGCCGTGCGGACGCCGCGTCCGTCGCCGCCGCCGGAACCACCGCCGATGATCGATCCGACCCCCGCGTCGGCCAGCGTCGACGTCGAATCCGAAACGGCCGAAACCGTCGCTCCCGAGCCCGCGCCGGCGCCTACCGCACCGAAACCACGTCGCCGGCGCCGCCGGCGCGCAAGCGTGAACGCCGCGCCCGTTCACTAAGTGGATCGTCCCTGGTACACACGATTTAACTGGTTGCTGGCCGGCTCGTGCATCGCGCTCACGATCGTCGGCATCGTGTTCATCTCCTCGGCGACGCTGCACGAACCGTACGCCGCCGGCGAATGGAAAAGCCAGGCCGTCTACGCGGTGGTCGGCATCATCGTGATGTTCGGCGTCTCGTTCATCGACTATCATCGTTGGCAGCAATGGTGGGTGCCGGTGTACGTCATCACGCTGCTGCTGCTGGTTTTTATTGCGATCAAAGGTCATAGCGCGCTCGGCGCGGCGCGTTGGATCGAGATCGGCGGCTTCACCTTCCAGCCATCCGAACCGGCGAAGGTGTCGACCGCCATCGCCGTAGCCGCGCTGCTCTCGCGCGGCACGTATCGCTCGCTGTGGCAATTGCTGATCCCGCTTGCCGCCGTCGGCGTGCCCGCGCTCCTGATTCTCAAGCAACCCGATCTCGGCACGACGCTCGTGGTCGGCGCGATCCTCACGGCCGAACTCGCTTTCGGCCTTCCGAACGTCGTCGACTTTTTGATCTACTTCGGCAGCATCGTCGCCGGCGCCGCGTACGTGCTCTCGAGCGACAAGATTCTCAAACCGTTCCAGCGCGCGCGCCTGTTGGTGTTTCTCAACCCGAAGCTCGACCCGCAGGGCGTCGGCTACAACCTCAACCAGTCGAAGATCGCCGTCGGCAGCGGCGAGCTCTTCGGCAAGGGCCTCTATCACGGCACCCAGACGCAATTGAATTTCGTGCCGGAGAACTCGCGCGATTTCATCTTCACCGCGGTCGGTGAGGAGACGGGCTTCCTCGGCTCGCTGGCGCTGATCGTGCTGGCGGTGCTGCTCGTCGGCAGCGCGATGCGCGCGGTCTTCTCGGCGCAAGACCGGTTCGGGCTCTTGCTCAGCGTCGGTCTCGTGACGATGCTCGCGTTCCACATGATCGTGAACATCGGCATGACGATCGGCATCATGCCCGTGACAGGCATCCCGCTGCCGTTCATGTCGTACGGCGGCAGCGCCCTGATCACGAACTTCCTCGCCGTCGGCATCCTGATCAACGTTGCCCTGCAAAAAGACCGGCTCGTCTTCGGCGACGCCCGAGCCCGCGTGGAAGCAGCGTAGCGCCGCGGCAGTAACCCGCTTATAACCGCGGGGAGCGATACTTTCGTCACGGTTTCACGTTGGCGAAAGGGATACAGCGATCATGTTCGGGGACTGGCGGCAGGTTACCCTACGAAGAACATCGCTTTCGCGATCGTGACGCGCGCCTAGGGCGCGGTCACGGTCCCGCCGAGGGTGCGTTGGACGAAGCGGAACGCGTCGTCGGCGGCCATTGGCCGGCCGAACAGATAGCCCTGGACCAGGCTGCAGCCGAGATCGGCGATCATCTCGCGCTGTTCGATGGTTTCGATACCTTCGGCAATCACTTCGGCGTTGAGGCCGCGTGCGAGCGCGATGATGCCGGCGACGATCGGTACTTTGGCCGGATCGTTGGCCGCCGAGATGACGAACGAGCGGTCGATCTTGATCGCGTCGACTTGAAAATCGTTGAGGTGCCGCAGCGATGAATAGCCGGTGCCGAAATCGTCGAGGCACACGCGCACGCCGAGCGCGTGCAGATCGGCCAGAAACCGGCCGGCGGTGTCGATCGAATCGATCGCGGCCGTCTCGGTCATTTCGATGACGAGCGTTTGCGACGGAATGTCCCACTTTTCCATTGCATCGGCGATCGACGCGTACGTTCCGACGTGCGCGGCTTCCATCGGCGAGATGTTGAAGTGCACCGAGAGCGTGTCGAGCGCGAGCCCGTCGGCGCGCCAGGCCGCGAGATGGCGGCAGACTTCGTGCACGACGCGCCGTCCTAGCGGCACGATCAGCCGGGCTTCCTGCGCGACGTCGACGAGCAGCGCTGCGTCGATCTCACCGCGAACCGGATGCTCCCAGCGCACCAGCGCTTCGAAACCGTGGCAGGTGCGATCGTCTAGCGAGAGGATCGGCTGAAACACGACGCGCGGTCCGCTGTCACGCGCAAGCGCGATGCGCAAGTCGGCGGCCAGTTCGGCCCGGTCGACGATCTTCGCGCGCAGTGCATCGTCGAACTCCACCACGCGATCGCCGCCGTCTTCCTTGGCGCGGTACATCGCGATGTCCGCGTCGCGCAAGACGCTGTCGACCGTTTCGTGGAGCGCGTCGAGCGCTACGACGCCGACGCTTGCGGCGAGCCGGTGTTCGAGGCCCTCGACGTGGATCGGATCGATGAACGCCGAGCAGATCGCTTCACCGACCTCGATTGCATGCGATGAATCGGGATCGAACTGGTGCACGAGCACCGCGAACTCATCGCCGCCGACGCGGGCGAGCAGATCGTCCGGCGGGACGGCGTCGCGTAACCGCTTCGCTGCCGCGACCAGAAACTCGTCGCCGGCCTGATGGCCGTAGCGGTCGTTGACTTCCTTGAAGTAATCGAAGTCGATCGAGAGCACCCAGCGCATGCGGTCGGTGACGGGCGTCCACTCCGCCGCCGCTTTCGCGGCAGCTTGCGTGAACGCGCGCCGGTTCGGCAACCCGGTTAGCGCGTCGTGAAGCGCTTGGTGCTGGAACGCGGTGCGCGTCTTGCGCGCGCGTATCTGCGAGCGCACCATCAGGAAGGAGAGGAGCACGAACACGAGGATCGTTGCTCCGATCAGACCGACGATCACCGCGATGTCGCGCTGCGCGCGGTTCTCGGCCTGCACGAGTCGCGCGTCGAGCAACGGCAAAAGGGTGGACTCGAGCTGCTGGAGTTTGGCCGAGGCGTCGGCTGCGGGGAACAGGAGGATCGCCCGCTGCTCCGGCGCGTCGCCGCGCGCGATGTGGATGCCGAGCAAGTCGAAGAAGAGGCTCGCCGACGACCGGGCCGCGCCGAATTCCGCGCGTGCTTGCGGCGGCAAGTCGGTCAGCGACGACGTGTCGAGCGCAACATTGGTCGCCGAGCGGGCATGCGGCGGCGGAGAGCATGCTCGCAAGGCGCTCGAATTGCGCGTTCGCGCCCGGCAGGAACAGGAGCGATTCTTCGGCCAGGAACCGGTCGGCGTTGGCGGTCGTGCCGCGCATCTCGGAATTGGAGCCGATCCGGATATAGGCCTCACGCACCGCTTCGTGGGTCGCCCGTAGGAGCGCCGGGCTCGGCGGGAGCGTGCCGAGCGCGTTCCAGGCACGGAGCAAGGGCGCGATTTGGTTGTGCGGCAGGCTCGTACGGCCGGCCATGGCCCGCGTGTCCGCGTCGGCCTGGGCCAGGGCGGCGCGGAAGGCGGCGATTTGCGCGCGGCTCGCCGCGGGTCCGTCGCTCGGCTGGTAAGCGTCGAGGGCGGTCGATACGTCGTCGAGCCGCTCCACCAGGCGCACGGACCCGCGGCTCGCCTTTAACGACCTGATTTCCCCGGAACGGATACCGATCTGGACCGACCCGGCATAAAGCAGGGACGCGAGCACGACAATACCGACCGCGATCAAACGTAGCGCGAGGGTCACGGTGGCCGGATTCGTCGGGCCCGCACTCCCGCCTGTAGAGGGAGCGAGGAGCACCTCTTCCCCCTCTCGAACGTACCACCAGCGAAATCAGCTCGCCTCGTGATCGTGTCCCCGAAGGGTGGACGCTGGATCGGTAGGGCGTTTCGGAACAGTTTCTTACCCAATTTGGGTCGCAGCCGCAGCCGGCGATACCCGCTCGATGACGCAAAATTCAGTACGTCGTCGCGATGCGTGTCGTAGGACGGTCGCACCCGGGAGACACACAACTTGTCGACCGACCTTCTCATTTCGAGCGATCCGTGGGAGAACCGCGTCGCCATCCTCGAGGATGGGAAACTCTCAGAGTACTACATCGAACGTGACGAACGCGTCATCGGCTCGATCTACAAGGGCAAGGTTCAAAACGTCTTGCCCGGCATGGGGGCGAGCTTCGTCGATATCGGGCTGGGGCGCAACGCGTTCCTCTACGTCGACGACATCAACAAAACGCCGCTGAACATCGGCGACGTTGAGATCACCGGCGGCCGCAGCGGCTGGACCATCAACGAAAAGGTCAGCAAGGGCGACGACGTCCTGGTGCAGATCGTCAAGGAGCCGCGCGGCCTCAAGGGGGCGCGCGTCTCGACCAACATCTCGCTGCCCGGACGCTACCTGATCCTGATGCCCACCGGGAAGTACTCCGGCGTCTCGCGCAAGATCGAGTCGGCCGATGAACGCAACCGTCTCAAAACCGTGATGAAAGCCATTCGGCCCGAAGGCATGGCGACGGTCGTACGCACGGCCGCGGGCGGCGTTTCCAATGCCGAGCTGATCGCCGATCTGGGCGTGCTGATTCGCATGTGGCACGGCATCCTCGAGAACTACAAGTCCGCACCGACGCCGTCGCTGCTGCACAAAGACATGAACCTCGTCTATAAAGCGGCGCGCGATTTCATCACGCCCGAAGTAGCGAATGTTTGGATCGACGATCCCGAAGAAGCCGAACGCGTACGCGATTTCATGCGTCTGCTCGGACCGCAGTACGTCGAGCGCATCAAGCCGTATCCGAAGGGCGCGCAGCTCTTTGCCGACTTCAAAATCGACGAAGAAGTAGCGAAGTTGATGAAGCCGACGGCGAAGCTGCCCTCGGGCGGATCGATCGTCATCGAGACGACCGAAGCGCTGACGGTCATCGACGTGAACTCCGGGAAATTCACCGGCGGCAAGAACCTCGACGACACGATCGTCAAGACGAATATCGAAGCAGCGGCTGAGATCGCGCGCCAAGTGCGCCTGCGTGACATCGGCGGCATCATCGTGTGCGACTTCATCGACATGTCGTCGGAGAGCGATCGCAACAAGGTCATCAAGAGCCTCGAAGACGGTTTGAAGAAAGACCGCACGCGCTCGACGATCCAGTCGTTCTCGCCGCTGGGCTTACTCGAATTCACGCGCAAGCGCGTCGGCAAGGATCTCGCCGGACAACTGCGTTCGACGTGTCCGATGTGCACGGGTCTGGGCAGCGTGATGTCGCCGGAATCGGTGACGATCTCGACGTTCCGTCAGATCGCGCACCATCAGAACGGCCACGCCGAGCACGTGCACGTCTCCGCGTCGCCGCAAGTCGCCGCGCAGATCGAGTTCTGGTACGAAGAAGAGCTCCGCGTTCTGAGCGAACGCGTCAAGACGCCGATCGACGTGCGCGTCGATCCGGTCGTGCATCCCGAATCGCCGCTCGTCGTTTGGGGCGGCGGCTTGCCCGAACTCCCGCCGGTTCGCGTCGGCGACGAATTTGAAGTCGAGTTGCTCGCCACGCGCCTGCCGACCGTGACGTCGGCTGCAGCGGTCGTCAACGGCCGCCTGATTGAGGTCGAGAACGCCGCCAACGCCGCCGGTAATGCGATCAAGATTCGCATCATCGACGTCGACGGTGCCGACATTCTCGCCGAGCCGCGTTTCCCGGTTGGCTCCGCCCCGTCGGCGATCGCCGGCGACGGCAAGAAACGCCGCCGTCGCGGTGGCCGCGGACGCAAACCCCTCACGGCAGCCGAGCAGCAAGAAGAACTGCGCGAGTTGGCCGAGGAAGCCGCCAAGGGGCTGGGCGCACGCCCGGTCCCGGTCATCGGCATCTCGACGACCGAAGAAGCCGTCGCCGAAGAGCACGTTGCGCGCAACGAGGGCTCGCCCAAGAACGTCACGCCGGCCGCCTCGTCCGACGTCGAAGACCTGCTCGCCGATGCACTCGACGCACCGAGCGCGCATCCGCCGCGCGGCCGTGGCGGCCGCGGTGGCCGTGGCAACGGTCCGGCACCCTCGGGCCCGCCCGCGGCACGTCAACCGGCGCCGACCGCATTCCGTCCGGCCGCATCCGCCGCCCCGAGCGGCCTCGCGCCGCTGCCCGGTGAGTCGCTCTCGGGCGCCCTCGTCGGGAAGCTGCCGGGCGAAACGCTCTCCGGCGATCGCGTGAACGAACTCCTCGCCCCGCCGCCCCAAGCCCCGCGCGAACGCCATTCGGCGTCGGCGCAGCCGGCCGCGGCAGCAGCCCCGGCGTACGCCGTGCCCGATACCGAAGACGGCGATGCGGCCGAGGCGGGCGATCAGCCCGATCGCAAACGCCGTCGCCGCCGCCGTCGCGGTCGGGGTGGCAATGGTGCCGCCGCCGGTATCCCCGGCGCAGCTCCGGCGGCCACGGGCGACTATCTCGCTCCGGAAGATGAAGATGAATCGGACGAGCCGATTGCCTCGGCCTCGGCGCCGTCGGCGGGCGTTCCCGAAACGGTCGTCGAGCACGACGGGCGCAAGCGCCGGCGCCGTCGCCGCCGCCGTCGTGGCGGCAGCGGAGCCGCTGCCGCGAACGGGGTGCTCGGCCAACCCGGGACGTTGCCCGACCGCCACATCATCCGCGTCGATGGTGAGGGCGGAGCGCAGCCGACCGGTGAAAACTCGCCGCCGCCCCCCAGCCGCGCACTCGCGCCGTGGAATCGTCCGAAAAAGGGCGAGATCGCGGTCGAAGCACCGCCGCCGAGCCTCAAGGCTCCGCGCGAAGAGGTCCGCGTTACCGCTCCGTCACGCCGCCGCGCTCCCGCGCGTCCGGCTGCCGGCCGCGTCGCGCCGATCGAATCGGTGGAGATGAAAGCACTGCCGGCACCGGCGACGCGCAAGAAGGCCTCCGCTACCGCGGGCGCTGCGAAGAAAACCAGCACGCGCAGCACGGCGGCGAAGAAAACCGCCGCCCCGAAGGCCGCTGCCCCGAAGGCCGTTGCCCCGAAGGCCGTTGCAAAGAAGAGCGTTGCAAAGAAGAGCGTTGCGAAGAAAAGCACCGCTGTGAAGAGCACGGCTGCCGCGAAGAAGACACCTGCGCGCAAGGCTGCGAGCGCGAAGAAGACGGTCCGCAAAAAGACCTAGCCCACATGCTCCAGGTGTTCGTCGATTTCGACGGCACGATCACCGATGTCGATACGTTCGACGCGTTGGTCCGTGCCGTCGCCGGCGACGCGGCGTGGAACGCGATCGACGAGCCGTTGCTCGCCGGGGAGATCACGCTGCGTGAGGCGCTCGCGCGCCAAGCCGCGGCGATCCGTCTCTCGCGCGCCGAAACGCTCGAGTTCATGCTCGTGCACGCGCAGGTCGATCCCACGTTCGCCGCATTCGTTGCGACGGTACGCGCGCACGGCGGCGAGATCCGGGTCGTATCGAGCGGCATCGCGACGGTGATTCACGACGCGCTGGCGCGGGCGAGCGTCGAGGTCGAAGTTATCGCCAACGACGTCGACTTCGCACCCACGGGCTGGACGATGTCGTTCGTCGATCCCTCCGACAACGGCCACGACAAGGCCGCCAACGTGCGCGCAGCCAAGGCGCGCGGCGACCGCACGGTCTACGTCGGCGATGGTATCAGCGACTTCGCCGCAGCACTCGACGCCGATGAACGTTTCGCAAAAAAAGGCCGCGCGCTCGAAGCCTATTGTCAAGCGCGCGGCGTTGTATGCGAGTCGTTCGAATCGTTCAGCCAGATCCAGATGAGACTATTTTCAGCGTAAGTGGGCGGCTTGGGCGAAGCCCAAACGCAACGGATTGGGCCGCAGCCCAATCCTAGTGAACCTGCGGCGCCATCGCGGCCGCGGCGGTCGTGTTGCTGCCGGCGAGGCTCGCCATCTTACCCTGGAGGAACGAGATCGCTTTGCTGAGCTGCGGATCGTCATCGGGGTACCCCGGGCGGATCTTCGTGCCCTTCGGGATCTCCGCTTCGATCTGCGGCTGAATGCCGATCGTGTTGATGTCGTGGCCGTTGGGCGTGTAGTAGCGCGCGGTCGTGATCTTCACCGCGGAGCCGTCGCGCAGCGGGAAGATCGTCTGCACCACTCCCTTACCGAACGTCTTCGTGCCGATCAGCGTGCCGACGCCGCTGTCTTCGATCGCCCCGGCGGTGATCTCGGAAGCTGATGCCGTGTAGGCGTTGACGAGCACGGCAAGCGGCCGCGGCGCGACGGCGATGTTCTCGGCGTCGTACTCGGTGCTCTGGCCGGCGCGCGACTTCACGGTCACGATCGGTCCGGTCGGAATGAACTTCGAGCTCACGTCGATGGCCGAGTTGAGATAGCCGCCGCCGTTGTAGCGCAGGTCGAGGACGTAGGCTTTTGCGCCTTGCGCCTGCAGGCGGTTGAGCGCGGCGTTGAGTTCGCTGCCGGTGTTCTGACCGAACACCGAGAGCTGCGCGTAACCGATATCGCCGGGCAGCAGTTTGGCAAATACGCTCGGCGGTTTGATCGTATCGCGGGTGATCGTTACCGGATCGATCGGCGCGTCCGCGCGGATGATCGCGAGTTTGACCTTCGTTCCCGGATCGCCGCGCAGCAGCTTCTGAATGCGCGATTGCTGCAGGTCGAGCGGCGCGCCGGAGATGATATCTTTCACCGCTTTGTCGTCGATCGCGCTGATCTCGTCATCGGGACGCAAGCCGCCCCTGTCGGAGGGACCGTCGATGATCACGTTCTCGACGCGGATGTTCTTCGTCGTGTCGTCGATCGAATACGTCAGGCCCACGCCGCCGAATGACGTGCCGTCGAGGCCTTCGTTCAATTCGGCGAATGACTTGGGATCGAGAAAGACCGTGTAGCGATCCTTGACCGAACCGATCACGCCCGAAATCGCCGCGTAGGCGATCTTCGTCGTCGAAATCTTGCTGCCGTATTGCGCCACCGCTTCGCCGACTTCGTGCTGCAATTCGCGCACGTTGTTGACGTCGTCCGCCGATGCGTGCGGCTCGCTGATCTTCGGGTCCTTGATGCCTTCGGTCTTCAGCAGCGCGACGATACCGGTGTGCTCGCCGTTGAGCACGTTCTGCGAATCGACTTTCTGGTAGAAGTCTTGCGTCAAGTACATGTAGGACGCCGTCAACTCGTCGGCTTGCTGCTGCGAGACGGCGGCGGCCGCGGACGCAGAGGGGACATGTACGAGCATGGCGGCAAGCCCGAGGGCGAGGGCGGCTGCGAAGTAGCGCTTCATTGCTGGTCTTTCTGGCGAAGGATGGCTTTGGCTTCAGCGAGCTGTTTATCGGCCGGTGTATCGATTATCGGCAGATCGACCCGTTGATCCAGGACGACGTCCGGAACGATGCCTTTGTGCTGGATATCACGGCCGGCCGGGGTAACGTAGCGAGCGGTCGTAATCTTGAGCGCGCCCACCGGAAGCGAGTACAGACTTTGTACCACGCCCTTGCCGAACGTTTTGGTGCCGACAAGTGTGGCGAGATGGTCGTCTTGCAGGGCGCCGGCGGTGATCTCGGATGCGCTGGCGGTATATTTGTTCACCAAGATCACCAGCGGCAGCGGGTCGATGGCGCGCCCGGTCGCCGAGCGGATCTCGCGATGTCCGGCGCGGTCGATCGTCGCGACGATCGTACCTTGATGGATCACGAGGCTCGAGATGTCGACGGCTGCATCGAGCAAGCCGCCGCCGTTGTTACGCAGGTCGAGGATGTAGCCTTTGACGCCCTGCTTCTTCGCGGCCTCGAACGCGTCGCGCACTTCGTCGGCTGAGGTCTGGCCGAAATCGCTCAGCCGCACGTAGCTGAAGCCGTTTTCGATCTTGGCGCGCACCGACGGAACGTGAACGACATCGCGCGTTACGCGAATGGTGGCGATCGAGTTGTCGGAGTGATGTTTCACGCGCAGCGCAACAACGCTGCCGCGCGGACCGCGGATGAGGCGCTCGACATCGTCGAGCGGCAAGCCGGTGGTGCTCTGATTGTTGACCGCGACGATCGCATCACCGGTGCGCACGCCGGCGCGAATCGCGGGATTCCCCTCGATCGGATCGACGAGGATCGCGCCGGTCTTGGGATCCTTGCCGATGTACACGCCGATGCCGCCGAAGTTGCCGCCCTTGAGTTCTTCATCGAGCGCGCGAATGGCATCGGCGTTCAGATAGGTCGTGTACGGATCGCCGAGGCCGCCGAGAATGCCGCTCAGCGCGGCATCGGTGACTTGGGACTTGCTGCCGACGCCCGGATAGTGCGCGTTGACATTGTCGACGGCGCCTTCTATCAGCGCGAGATCGTGCAGCGACGAACCGGTCGCATGGCCGGGCGTGAGCGGACCCTTGCCGGCGGTCGCCGGGCGCTTGACGCAATCGGTGATCAAGCAGTTGAGGGCCTTGGTCTCACCGTCGACCATCAGCTGCGGATTCACGGGTTCGTAGAAGCTGTGTTCGACCTGCTCGTAGGCGGTTTCGATCACGCGCTTATCGGGATCGCCGGAGCCGAGCAACCCGTTGAGGTCGAGGTCGGCAACCGGGCGGTCGGTAACGACCGAGGTATCGGCGGCGGCACGGCCGACGTACGCCGCTCCGCCTAGGGCGGAGAGCGCGACGATTGCCACAGCGAGTAAGAGGCGGATACGGGCTGGCATCAAGTCCCTGTTTTTAGAGTGGTCTACTCAGTAACCGGAATTCTACCCGAAGCGTTCCCGCCGGAAGCACCTGGGAGATAAGTTTACCGCCAAAACCTTAAGCCGTCGTCAGATTGATGGACGAAATAACGCCCGCTTCATATACCGTTCGCTTAACGCAGGAACGACATGGGGTCGACGGGGTGGCCGTCCTGCATCACCTGGAAGTGGACGTGCGGACCTGTTGCGTCGCCGGTCATCCCAACCGCGCCGATGGCTTGTCCGCGCTGGACGTCCTGGCCGACCCCCACGAAGATCTGTGACATGTGGCAGTAGATGGTCGAGAGGCCGCCATGATGGTCGAGCGCGACCATCTTGCCGCAGTCGCCCTGGTAGCCCGCCACGATCACGCGGCCGTCGGCGGCCGCAGCGATCGTGGTTCCTTGCGCCGCGGCGATATCGATCCCGGCGTGGAGGATCGGGCGGCCGTACACCGGGTGCATGCGCATGCCGAATGGTGAGGTGATCGGGCCGGAAACTGGCCACATCAACTGTCCGGGCGCGCCCGGTTCGGGCGGCAGCGAAACCCCGGCCAACTGCGCGGCCCGGCGCTCGGCCGCTCGGCGCGCGTCTTCTTCTTGCTGCTTTTCGCGGACCAGCGCCTCGAGCGCCGCTTCGGCCGCGGCCGAGGTGTCTTCCAGCTCGCCGACTTCGACCGCAACGTTTTGCTTTTCGCTCTGCGCGACGGCGAGCAGATTCTGACGCTGCTGCGCGAGCGCGGAGAGCGCGACTTGCTGCTGCTGGGCCGCGGCTTGCGCGTTGCGCAGCGTCGTTTCGTCGCCCATGAGCCCGGTTTGAATCGCCTCTACGTGTTCGGCGTCGGCGCGGCGGGCGCGGATCGTCGTTTCGTTGGCCTTTACGACGAAGGCGACGTCGTTCCAGCGCTCGAGAAAGTCGCCGAAGGACTTCGCTTCGAGCAAGACCGCGAGGTAGCCCAGGTCGCCGTATTCGTATGCTTGGATCAGGCGTCGCTTGAGGGCATCGTTGTGGCGCGCCAGTGTCTTTTGGGCGGCGTCGAGCTGCACGTGGTTCCACGCCAGGCTCGCTTCGGTCGTGTGCATCTTCGCGTCGAGGAACGCGATCTGTCCCTGCACCGATGAAATGTTCCGGTTCGCGATCGCGAGTTGTTCGGCGATCGTGCCGACCTTCGCCGCCGCCGCGTCGAGGTCGCTCTTCTTCGCGTTGAGCTGCAGATGCACGTCGTGCAGTTTAGCTTGCTGGGCTTGGATCTTGGCATCCAGCGCGTTCGTTTTCGCGCCGGCGAATCCGGGGGCGAGAGCGATCGCCGCGAGGGCGAAGATCAGTGCCGCGCTGCGGACGTTCACCGCTTGCGCTTGTCCATCGCGACGAACGACCCGGTCTGCCGTTTGGCGAACGATTTCAGTTCGGCCGCGACTTCGCCGATGCTCTGATAACTCGTGATGCGCGGCGACTGCGTGACGATCGCGAGCGAGAGCGACATCAGCGGAAAGCGCACGTTGTTGCCGCGGCGGTCCTTGGCGGCGATCCAGCCCTTGGCGCGATCGGCCGGGGTGTAGAGCGCCGGTACGTCGCGGTCGAACGTGTCGGCAACGGTGCGCGCCAGGTTCTCGGCGCGTTGCGGGCTCGTGACGATGATGAAGTCGTCGCCGCCGATGTGGCCGAGAAAGTCGCTCTCGACGCCGATGCGTTTGATCGTGTCGCTCATCGTGGTGGAGACGAGACGGATCGCATCGTCGCCGCGCACGAAACCGTAGTGGTCGTTGAACGCTTTGAAGTTGTCGAGGTCGGCGTAGATCACCGCCCACGGTTCGCGGGCTTCGAAGCGCCGGCGCACTTCGTGTTCGATCGCGATGTTGCCGGGCAAGCGCGTCAGCGGCTGGAGCGATGAGTCGACGTTGGCGCGGCGCACTTTGGCGCGTACGCGCGCGAGCATCTCTTGCGGCGAAAACGGCTTGGCGATGAAATCATCGGCGCCGGCTTCGAGGCTCTTCACCGGCTCCGTGGTGTCGGTGCCGCCGCTGGTCAGCACGATCACCGGAATGTGCGACGCGGTCGCGTGGCGGCGAATGCGGCCGAGCGTCGCGTACCCGTCCATCAGCGGCATCACGACGTCGAGCACGACGACGTCGGGAACGCGGTCGTCCAACAGCGCGAGCGCCGATGGGCCGTCGGGTGCGCTGATCACGTCGAAGCCGCCGAGTTCGAGGTTCGTGCTGATGATCTCACGCAGGATCTTGTCGTCGTCGACCACCAGCACGGTTGGCCGATGGGCCTCAGACGCGAACGCTTGGGTCATGCACGCAAGTATCGGCCGACCGAGAACCAGGACGAGATCAGCCCCACCACGGCGCCGACGAGCAGCAATTCACCGGCGAGCCGCAGCTCGTCGACGTGGAACGGCACGAATTGCAGCGTCGCCTCGATCTTCGGGACGATCTGCATTTGCGCCAGCGCCAGCACGGCGATTGCGATGACGGCTCCGATAACGCCCGCAATGACGCCTTCGGCGATGAACGGCATGCGGATGTACATGTTCGTGGCGCCGACGAGCTGCATGATGGCGATCTCGCGCCGGCGCGCGAACACGGTGAGGCGGATCGTGTTCGCGATGATGATCGCGGCGGTCAATACGAGGAGCGCGATCATGGCGAGGCCGATCCGGCCGATCACGTCGGCGGCCTTGAGCAATTTCGTCACGGTGTCGGCGGCGTAGTCGACCTTCGCGACGTGCGGCAGCTTCGTGATCGTGGCGGCGACCGCGGGTACGTCGTCGGCGTTGCGCACCGCCACGCGAAAGGCGTTCGGCAGCGGATTTGCCGTCAACAGCGAGGTGTCGAAGTCGCGGCCCAGGCGTTCGCGCATCTCTCGCAAGCCTTGATCGCGCGGAACGTAGCGGGCGGAGGAGATGCGTTCGTCGGCCGCCAGCGTCGCGGCCAGCGCCTTGGCTTGATCGTCGGTCGCGTTGTCGTCCAGATAGACGGCGATCTCGATTTGTTTGAGGATGCCCTGCCCGAACGTCGCGAGCGTGTCGCGAACGTAGAGGAAGCTGCCGAGCATTACGATCGTCACGGCCACGGTGCCGATTGCCGTGAGCTGCATCGCCGCGTTGCGGGTGAAGTTCGCGAAAACCTCACCCAGAAAGAACTGGACTCTGCCCCAATCCACGAAAGTAATAGCCTCGCTCGTCGTCGTGCAGGATGCGCCCGTTTTCGAGCCGGACGACGCGACGCCGCATCCGGTCGACGACCGCTTGATTGTGGGTCGCGACCAGTACGGTCGTGCCCTTGAGGTTGATGCGCTGGAGCAATTCGATGATTTCGGTGGTGTTGGACGGATCGAGATTCCCGGTCGGTTCGTCGCAGAGCAAGATCTTGGGGTTGTTGACCAGGGCGCGGGCGATTGCGGCCCGCTGCTGTTCGCCGCCTGAGAGTTCGCTCGGCAACATCCGGCTCTTGTGCGAGAGGCCGACGAGATCGAGCACGCGCGGCACCTGCCGCATGACGTCCTTCGATCGGGCGCCCGTCACTTGCAGCGCGAAGGCCACGTTTTCCCAGACCGTCTTGTGCGTGAGCAGTTTGAAGTCTTGGAAGACGACGCCGATGTTCCGCCGCAATGCCGCGACTTTGCCGCGCCGCAGTTTGTCGACGCGAATGCCGTCGACGATGACCTCGCCCGAATCCGGGATCGCCTCGCGGTACAGTAATTTCAGGAGACTGGATTTACCCGTCCCCGAATGACCGACGAGGAAGACGAAATCCGCCTTCCCGATCTCCAGATCGATGTCGTCCAGTGCGCGCGTACCGTTTGGATAGGTCAGCGTTACACCGCGAAGTTCGATCACGTGCTATCCA